>ERZ773210.205-NODE-205-length-75291-cov-8.359363_pt1 | contig 75291 bp, 58 predicted proteins | sample MGYA00580528_ERZ773210 | MGnify/ENA primary metagenome ERZ773210 (study PRJEB29015, sample SAMEA2737769) | human gut metagenome | biome: human gut; feature: human-associated habitat; material: faeces | place: China | collected 2012 ...
GATAGCAATTTGTATGTAAACATACATTGCTATCTACTTTTGACCCTTGCATCATATCATCCAGAAATTATCAGTGCATATAATTCTACGGTAGGTTTCAAATTTGGACCACTTGTTAAAGAATTCCAAATGATTCTCCTTGTCCAGATTCTTGTACTCGTACAGATAATTGTCGAGGTCTGCCTTTACACGGATGCGCAGTGCAAATCCTCTCTCATCGAGAACAGGAAGTCCTGTGTACTGATATTCGGACAGTGGAATGATGTCCTCGATCACACGGTTACGGATGAGGATAACGGCATCACTGTCTGCTGCAAGAATATCGAAATAATCCGGATACTTAAAGCTGTCGCCCTCGATCGGCACGGTATCGCCAACATGGTATGTTTTATCCTGTGTATTTACCTTAGAGAGGAATGCGTTCTCCAGATTGAAGTAGAATTCCTCGAAAATATATCCGCCGGTTTTGATATCATCCTTCTGGAAATATGGTACCTCACCATCGGTGGAAACATCCTCAACAACACCGCAGGCCGAAGTTGCATGACTGATACGGTCGATCAGGATCAGCTCGCCGAGTGTCTTGTTGGTTTTGAACTTGTCAACGATAATCTTCTCTGCAAATTCCAGATGGCAAACGGCAATCTCATTTTTCTCAACATGGTCTGCCTGAATATGCTCTCCGCTGTTGACATCGATCTTGTACTCAATGCTCTTTAGCATTCCCGGAATCTTCTTGGTTCCAAGCTTAACAAGGTACTCCTTGCCAAGAGAAAGCGGCTCATCATCCATCCACAAAAGTGTTGTTGTTACGTCCTTAGTGTAAGGAAGGTCTTCCTTATTGGTCAGTACACAGCCACGGCTTACATCCACTTCACGGTCAAGCTGGATCGTTACTGCCTGACCTGCCTCAGCCTCCTGTACCTCCGTAGAACCGTTCAGGATTGACTTGATCGTTGCCTTCTCATCGCTCGGCAGTGTGGTTATCGTCTCACCGACTTTAATACGTCCGCTTTCAATCTGTCCCTGGAAACCACGGAACTCATGATTCGGACGGCATACACGCTGTACCGGCATATAGAATACGGAAGAATTCTCCTGCTCGGAGATATCGACTGTCTCCAGATAATTTAACAGTGTGCCCCCCTGATACCAAGGCATATTCTCAGATACAACCGTTACGTTGTCACCCTCTGTTGCGCTGACCGGAATGATCTTTACGCTGTAAAGACCAAGGCTTTCTGCCAGATCCTTGATGTCCTTTTCGATCGCACGGAAACGCTCTTCGCTGTAATCTACTAAATCCATCTTATTTACCGCAAATACAAAATAGCGGATTCCCATCAACGCACAAATTCTTGCGTGGCGTCTTGTCTGTACCAGAACGCCCTGCTTTGCATCGACCATAACTACGGCAAGCTGTGCAAAAGAAGCACCAACTGCCATGTTTCTTGTATACTCCTCGTGACCCGGTGTATCTGCTACGATAAAGCTTCTGTTATCCGTTGTGAAATAACGGTATGCCACATCGATCGTGATACCCTGCTCACGCTCTGCCATCAGTCCGTCAAGCAGCAGAGAATAATCAATCTCACCGCCACGGGAGCCAACCTTGCTATCCAGGATCAATGCTTTTTCCTGATCTGCATATAACAGCTTGGAATCATATAAGATATGACCGATCAAGGTTGATTTTCCATCATCTACACTTCCACAGGTTATAAATTTTAATAATCCATTCATCCTAGAAATACCCCTCTCTCTTTCTTTTTTCCATACTTGCAGCGCCGCCGTCCTTATCGATCACACGGCTTGTTCTCTCAGACTCTACGGAGCTGAGCGTCTCCTCAATGATCTCATCGAGTGTTGTTGCATTGGATTCCACACCACCGGAAAGCGGATAGCAGCCCAGTGTACGGAAACGAACCATCTTCATCTCCGGCTTCTCGCCCGGCTCCAGACGCATACGATCATCATCTACCATGATAATGTTGCCGTCACGATATACAACCGGTCTCTCTGCCGCAAAGTAAAGAGGCACGATCGGGATATTTTCCCGCTTGATATACTGCCAGATGTCCTTCTCAGTCCAGTTGGAGATTGGGAATACACGAATGCTCTCGCCCTTGTTGATCTCCGTATTATATAATTTCCACATCTCCGGACGCTGGTTCTTCGGATCCCATGCATGCGACTCATTTCTGAAGGAGAAGATTCTCTCCTTGGCACGGCTCTTTTCCTCGTCACGTCGTCCGCCACCAAATGCTGCTGTAAAACCGTATTTATTTAATGCCTGCTTCAGTGCCTGTGTTTTCATGATGTCGGTGTAAGCAGCACCGTGATCAAACGGGTTGATTCCCTGCTTCACACCCTCTTCGTTGATGTACTCGAGCATCTCAATGCCAAGTTCCTTTGCGGTCTTGTCACGGAACTCGATCATCTCACGGAATTTCCAGGTTGTGTTAACGTGAAGAAAAGGAAATGGCGGCTTCTCCGGGTAAAATGCTTTCATTGCCAGATGAAGCATTACCGAACTGTCCTTGCCGATCGAATATAACATAACCGGCTTCTCACACTCCGCTGCAACCTCTCTGATTATGTAGATTGCTTCTGCCTCTAATTCATCCAAATGTGTTAATCCACTCATAGTCGTCCTCCATCCTTTTCTAATATTTATTGGAACTGCGCCGGTCTACATCAATCGTAACCTCGCGTCCATTGCTTTTATGAATATTCCAATGTAAGATCTGTCCGTCTTTTGTCACAGTCATCACACTGCCGTTTCCTCCGATATCTGCTCCGAGGAAAAATCCTATCGCTCCAACCGGGCATTCTTTCACGCAGGAAGCGCATCCCCAGCAGTCCTTCGGATAGCGCATCACTGCTTTTCCCTCCTGCTTTTCGATCAGCGTTCCCGGGCAGACCTGCATGCACTGACCGCAGCCGATACATTTCTGCCGGTTAATTTGTATGCTCATAGGACCCCTCCTTTACAATATCTCTCAGTATGATCCGGATCTTTCCATCCTCCAGACGCGAATTGACATATTTGAAAAAGTTCTCATCCTCGTTCGGATGATCCAGATTCTCATTGAAGGAATGCCATCTCGTCTCCTTACGTCCTCTCAGATGTGCGATCAGACTCTTGCAGACGATCAGCCGCTCCTTTAATTCATAAACGAATAAAAGCTCATGCATATTCTGTGCGGTAAGTTCATCTGCGAGTGCAGTCAGCTGATCGATCTTCTCATCGGCAAGCTTTAACTGCTTCTCGTTGTACTGGTAATGGGTAGATATACCGCCGGCATATTCATCCATCACCTTCTGCATTGCCTCCTCAAGTTCCTCCGCCGTAAACGGTGACTGCTCTCCGGCTAAAATATCCTGATAAGCGGCAGTCTCTTCCTGTGCCTGACGGGCAATCTCCTCGTCCGCACCATCGGCTGCAGAAGTCCCGCTTAACTGCTTCTCGATTGCCTTTGCCGCAAGCTCACCCTCTGCCAGTGCGCCGGTTACATATTTCTGTGGACATCCTCCTGCCACATCTCCGGCAGCATACAGACCGTGGATCGTTGTCTCACGGTTGGTGTCTACCCAGTAACCGCTTGCTGTGTGTCCGCCGACAATGTAAGGCTCTGTTCCCTCGATCTCAACATCCTGCTCGCCCGGAAGCTCCCCGGTCTCGATCCATTTGAGCGTCTGGCTTGGCGCCATGTTCAGGTATGCCTTTAAAAGATTTTCTTCCTGATCCTTATCAATACCGCTTGTCTTCAGGTAGCATGGACCGTTTCCAAGCTGGTTCTCGCGAACCGTGCCATAGACACGCTCGCTTGTGGTGAGTCCGTATTTGTCCTCGTAAACAAAGCCCTTGGAATTGATCTGCTTTGCTCCCACTCCCTGTGCAATGGTTCCGGTCGGTGCAATCGTGTCCTTGCAGCGAAGTGCGATAAATCGCATTTCGAAGGAGGTCATCTCTGCACCTGCCCGGATTCCCATGGCATATCCGGCACCGGTATTAAATGGCGGATACCACATTTTATGTCGGGAAAATCCCGGATTGTTCGGTTTATAAAGTCCTGCTGCCCCGCCGGTTGCCACCAGCACGGCATCCGCATGGATCTCATAAGCGGTTTCATCCTCGAGAGAAAATCCTACCGCACCATAAACTTTATTATCCTTTGTCAGAAGCTTTGTGATATTGACACGGTTTATAACCGATACATTTTCCTGTTCCTGTACTGCCTTGGCAAGGATCGGCTTGAAGTTCTCTCCGTTGATCTTAATATTACGGTTTCCTCTGGTGACATAATCACCATTCTCATCTTTCAGGATCACAAGACCAAGATTTTCCATATCTGCAGTCACTTCATTGAAATGCTCCGCTGCGGTAAGCAGCAGATCCTCTCTGACAATACCTGCGGCATCCTTCCTGGCATAATCGACATAATCCTGTGGAGCATGCCCCTTCGTGATATAAGCGTTGATCGCGTTAACTCCTGCTGCCAGACATCCGCTCCGCTTAATATGGGCTTTCTCCGCAATCACCACGGACAGCCCTGTGTCACGGCTCAGAGTCAGTGCTGCGTAACAGCCTGCGGTACCTCCTCCGATGATCAATACATCTGTGTTGATCTGCCGTACTTCAAAATCTTTACTCATGGAACCATCCTTTCTGTGTCGTTTGTCACCCTTTATTTCACGAAAAGCCATCGGCTTTTATTCCGGTGCATTCAGGAAAATTTTCCGAATGCCTTTATAGATATTCAATCTCATGGATCGTAACATTCTTATCCGGATCAATCCCGAATGCCTTGAGCACCGGATTGTCTGCCTCCTGCAGAGACAGGATCAGATATTCCATTGTGGAATCATATGCAAGTCTCTTGTCCTCCTCAGAAGGACGTGATGGCGATTCCGGATGAGAATGAAAGTTTCCGATCAGCTTCTTACCCTTTGCTCTGGCATCCTTTACAGCCGAAAGCTGCTCCTTCGGATCCATGGAGAAATGCTCGTTGCTGGCATCAATGTTCGTCAGCAGATATACCTCTGTGATGCTTTTTACTTCTCCGTCAATATCTCCCGCCAGAAGTCCACAGGATTCATTCGGAAGACCTGCCTGACAGTGTGCCAGGATCTTCTCGTAATCTTCTTTTTTCATTTTCAACGTTATTGCCATGCTTTCACCTTACTTTCTATATCATCTCTATGTTCTGTATTCTATTCACCGGCATCTGCACTGAGTAAGCTCACTGCTTTTTGCAGGCAAGCTTGCCAGGCCGTAAACTTACTTAGCACACCGGTGAATAGTTTTACTTAAGATCACATTCTGCCTGCTCATAATCGATAAGCTCTGTGATCGTTGGCTCGTCGCCACATACGGCACAGTGATGATCCTTCGGAAGCTTGATCGTGTGAAATTCCATTTTCAGTGCATCGTATGTTAAAAGCTTTCCGGTAAGAAGTTCTCCCTTACCGATAATATACTTGATTGCCTCCATTGCCTGAAGACTTCCGATAACACCGCCCATAGCACCGATGACACCAGCCTGCTTACAGGTTGGAACCGCATCCTTTGGCGGTGGATTCTTGAATACACAACGGTAACATGGTCCTTCTCCCGGTACATAGGTCATGAGCTGGCCCTTGAAACGAATGATACCGGCATGGGAGAATGGCTTTCCTGCCATAACGCAGGCATCATTGATCAAAAATTTTGCCGGGAAGTTATCGGTACCGTCAATGATGAAGTCATAATCCTTGATCAGATCCATAATGTTTGTGGAATCTACAAATGTGCGATATGTCTTGACGGTAACATCCGGGTTGATCGCTTCCATTGTCTCCGCAGCGGATTTCACCTTTGCCTTGCCCACATCATTGGTGGTGTGGATGACCTGTCTCTGCAGGTTGGAAAGATCTACCTCATCGGCATCAACAATACCGATCGTACCAACACCTGCTGCAGCCAGATAAAGTGCTGCCGGTGCTCCGAGTCCGCCTGCTCCGATGATCAGAACGCTGGCGTTTAAGAGCTTCTTCTGTCCCTTTACACCAACCTCCTGAAGGATGATGTGGCGGGAATATCTCTCAAGCTGTTCGTTTGTAAAAGCCATTATCTTGCTCCTCCTCCCATGAAGTAAAGGAATTCAACGGCATCGCCATCCTTTAATACTGTCTCGCCAAACTTCTCTCTGTCTACGAAGTCATCATTGATCGTTACGGTAACATATAATGGATTCTCAACGTTCTCCTTCTCGATCAACTGCTCTACGGTTACGCCCTCGTCATACTCTTTCTTGTTTCCTGCAATTGTGATTGTCATTGTATTCTCCTTTCTTACACCTGTAAGTTTCTTTTATTTCATGGTGTCCCAAATATTGGGCACCTCTTAAAGCATTTCAAGTGATGCATCAGATGTCGGTAACAAGCTTTGTGATTTCCTCACGCTTTACCACTCCGGTCAGTCTCCACTGCTGCTCTCCATGGATGAAGTAGATCAGTGTCGGTGCAGACATTACTTCGTATTTGCCAGCCAGTCCCTGCTCATAGTTTACATTGATCTTGAACACGTCAAGCTTGCCGTCGTAATCATCCTCAATCTCGCCGAGCACTCCAGCCATTCTCTTGCATGGAATGCATGTATCCGAATAAAAATCCACCAAAACCGGTTTATCCGCTTTCAATACCTTTTCTTCAAACTGCTGCTCATTAATTCTTGCTGCCATATGTATCACCATGCCTTTCTGTTTCTTCTTTACTCTTCTTCTACCTTGCGGACGATCAGGGTGTAGGTTCCATCCTCATTTTCCTCCAGTTTGAGGATCTGATGACCCTCTTCCTTAATACTTCTCGGTACATTCTGTACCGGCTCACCGTCGTTCATTTTCACTGCGAGAACCTCTCCGTCCTCCAGCTCTTCCAATGCTACCTTTGCCTTGACAAATGTCACCGGGCAGACCACATCGGTAATATCCACTGTATCATCAATCTTAATATCAGCCATCGTATGCCTCCTTTAATACCTCGTATAATTTATTGCTTCCAACCCGGTCGATCGTAAATTTGAATCGCTCACCCGGATTTGCGTGATCATCAAAGAACTGGATCGCTGCATCGGTTACGCGGAAAAGCTGTTCCTCTGAGGTGATCGGTGGCAGCATATACTGTCCTTCCTTGATGGTGTTGCCAAAGGTTCCTCCGCAGGATACCAGATAAGCACTCTGTGCATCCCATGCATCGGTCGGACAGGACTTCACGCAACGTCCGCAGAAATTACATTTGCCCTGGTCTAATATGATCTTTCCGTCCTCCAGCTTGAGAGCCCCCTCGCGGCAGACCTTTACGCAAAGACCACAACTGATGCAGGCATCCTCTTTCCATGCAACCTTTGTTGCTCCCTTGATTCCAACATCGTTCTCCTCTGCCTTCAGACAGTTGTTACGGCAGCCCGTAACGCCAAATTTAAATTTATGTGGAAGCTCACGGCCGAAGTAACGCTCGTCAAGCTTCTTTGCAATATCCTGTGTGTCAATGTTACCGCTCGGACAAACCGCATTTCCCTGACAGGCAGTAACGGTACGAACTCTCGGTCCGCAGACGCCCGGTTTACAACCGCCCTCGGCAAGCTCTTCCTTGACAACATCAATATCTTCGAGCTTAATGAATGGAATCTCAACACCCTGTCTGGATGTCAGATGTACATATCCCTCACCGTGCTCCTCTGCAACTTCGGCGATTTTTTTCAGATTCTCTGCAGTCAGTGTCCCACCGACGACTGCGATACGAAGCGAAAAGTTATTTTTCTGCTTCTGTCTCATGAAACCGCCTTTTTTTAATGTTCCATAATCTACTGCCATATCCTGTACCTATCCTTTCATAACATATGCCCTTTTATTTATTGTGCCGCGCGAATTGCAGCCTCAAAATCCGTTTTCAGATCTTCAATATCTTCGATACCAACACTAATGCGGATCAGATCCTCATATACTCCCGACTGCAGCTGATCTTCCTTGGAAAGATGAACCGCAATGGTTGACGCCGGATGAAGAACTAATGTCTTGGTGTCCCCAATGTTGGACAAAATGTATGGAAGCTTTAATGTGTTAATGATCTCAAATGCCTTCTCTCTGCTTCCTGTTCTCACCGTGATGATCGCGCCGTAGCCACCGTCAAGCTGCCTGCTTGCCAGCTCATAATATGGACTCTCCGGCAATCCCGGATAGTTGACCGTAAGACCGACTCCCATGTCTCTTAAGAACTCTGCAAGCTCCTTTGCATTTTCACACTGGCGCTGCATTCGAAGCCCCAGTGTTTCCAGACCCAGATTATTAAGAAATGCATTCTGCGGAGATAAACAGGCTCCTGTATTTCGGAATAATCCGTTGCGAAGCTTTGCGACGTATGCCATCGGTCCAAACTTCTTATATGGGACAAGTCCCGGATATCTCTCCGGATCCCATGCAAACTTTCCGCTCCAGGTGAGAATACCGCTTATGGCATCGCTGTTGCCATTTATGTACTTTGAAGAGGAATTAACAACCACATCTGCTCCAAGCTCCAGCGGTCTGACCAGATACGGTGTCGCCACTGTGTTGTCAATCACCAGCGGAAGTCCATGTTCATGTGCCATATCTGCCACTGCCCTGATGTCTGTCACATCTAACTTCGGATTGCCTATCGTCTCCGCAAAGATAACTCTCGTATGCTCCGTGATGAGCTTCTCATAAGCCTGTGGTTCGTTCTCTGTCACATACTTTGTTGTGATTCCAAAGCTTTCCAGATCTTCAAAAAGCTCTACGGTACCGCCATATAAGCCGGCGGCTGCAACCACCTCATCGCCTGCCTGCAGGATATTGGCAAGTGCATTAAATAATGCTGCCATCCCGGAAGCGCATGCAACGCTTGCTACACCTCGCTCCAGCTTCGTGATCCTCTGCTCAAATGCCTCCACGGTAGGATTATTGATCCGGGTGTAGGAAAATCCCATCGCCTTATTCGTGAAGATATTCTCCAGATCCTCGGCACTCTCATGCCGAAAGGCACTGCTTTGATAAACCGGTGTGTGTGTCGCTCCATAGGGATCGTTCTGCTTCACACCGTGTAAAAGCATTGTGTTAAATCCATACTCTGTCATTTGTTTTCTCCAATTCCTCTAATCTCTATCGACTTACTAGGGATATATTACACCCGTTTTCATACTTTGTCAATAGGAATTATCAAAAAAAGTTTCATCCCCGTTTACCGGCGTCACCAAAAAAGCACAAGACCAGCGTTTTGTTCTTGATTTCTACTATGTTACAGGCATCTTCTTATACGCAAAAAGGACGCCGTACCTTTCGGTACGACGTCCGTCATATTCTGCTCTGTTCACTCAGAGTGTTGTTTTGTCTATTTGAAGGCTGTTACATACAGATATAAGAAGTAAGTCTTATCATTCTGCTTTACGGTTACACGCATCAGGGATCTTCCCTTCTTCTTTGCAGTGTAACGTCCCTTCTTGTTGATTGGAAGTGCCTTCTTGTTATAAGAAATATACTTCACCTTTGCATTCTTCTCCAGACCATAGATCTTGATCTTTGTGGACTTTTTCAGCTTTCTCTTCTTAGCGATCAGAATCGTCGGTGTCTTAATGCGGTTGGACTTGAACTTCTTAAGCTCTGTCGCATTTTTGAACTTCTTACGAACCTCAATGTTGATTACCAGACGGTTGCTGTACTTGCCCTTAACCGCTGTGACTGTCAGAGTTGCTTTACCCTTCTTCTTTGCCTTGATGACACCCTTCTTATTCACTGTGGCAACCTTCTTGTTGGTTGATGTCACAATGATCGTAGCACCCTTGCACTTCATAAGCTTCAGCTTAGCCTTGGAATTCTTTTTCATAACCTTATGAAGCTTGAATCCAGGAATCTTATATGTGTTAGCCATCTGAAGAAGCTCCTGATAAGTATATGGGCATCCGCCATCCTTCAATCTCTGGTTTACGGCATCCTGCTCTGCAGAGGACAACTGATTCCATTCCTTCTCACCGGAAGAAACGACATCCTTTGTCAGATCATCAACCTTCTTAATGATCTCTCCGGTTGACGGATTCTTTCCATGCTCCTCAACGAACTTATCAACTCTGCTCTGCTGCCCCGGATCTAACGGTGCCGCAGTAGCATTTCCTGCTCCCGGTGTGAAAGAAGGTGTTGCTGATGCACTCGCTGACGGGCTTGCGGATGGCTTACCGCTTGCATTTGGATCCGGTGTTGCACTCGCATTTGGATCCGGTTTGGTACTTGCGTTTGGATCCGGCGTTGCACTTGCGTTTGGATCCGGCGTTGCACTTGCATTCGGATCCGGCGTTGCACTTGCATTCGGATCCGGCGTTGCACTTGCACTTGGATCAGATGAACTTCCGGGATCCGGACTCTCGCTTGGCTTCGGACTCTGGATAGGCTTTGGCACGGAGATAATATCCGGTGAACCACCTTGAATCTGGCTCGGCTTCAAGCCCTTATAAATCTCATCATCGATCGTCTTTCCTACCGGAATGGCAACCACCTTATAGGTACCGTCTGCCGGAAGGTTGGAGAAGATTACCTTACCTTCACCACCGGTTGTCAGGAAACCGTCGTTCTTATCTTTGTCGTAAACATATTCCTTCTTAACCGGATCATACTCTACAGGCATATCATAATACTTTCCGTCCACCTTGTTCAGGATTGCGTACTGGTATCCAGGGTCTGCAGGATTGACCTCAATAGAAATCGTATCATCGTCGTTTCGCTCTAAAGTACCCTTGTCATCATAATCCACAATGGTTACTCCCTCAATCTCCGGACCGACAATGACCACATCTGTCTTTGTATCCTTCTTGGCATAGATGACATACTCTTTATCCTTATCGACAGTAAAGATCAGCTTTCCACCCGGCTCGCTTGGTCTGTAATATCCAGGCAGCTCAGTGGTGTATACGTTTGGATACAGAGACACACCCTTCTCATCCACTGTCGGGATGTCAAGCAATGGTGTTCCGTCTCCGCTCGCATCCACGATTGCATATACAGTATCCTTCATCGTCGGAGATACCACGATGATTCTCTTTCCTTCCTGATCGGAATCCTCGATCTTGACATCGGAATCGGTACGTGTTGTATCATACGGATTGGAAGATACACTTCCTTTGTATTTACCGTTACCCTTTACTTCAACAACAATCTCCTTATTCACCTCAGCCGTTGTCAATGTATAGCTGCGGTCGGTTGCATCCTGGATCGGTGTCAGCTTTCCGTCAGACTCCTTTACATACCACTGATAGGTCAGTGTATCGTGAGAATCCTCCGGCGTTACACCATCAATATCTGCTGTAAGGATCGTTCCCTCACGCTTTACCTCATACTCTTCGCCTGTTACGGAATCCTTTGCCTTGGTTTCGTTAATGATCTTAACGGTTCCCTTGATCTTTTCCTTCTGCTGTGTTGCATCATACGGGAAGGAGTTTCTCGTTCCGTAATAGCCCTCATCCTCGTTACCGGTTACTGCTACGAGAAGCTGCTTATTAAGCTCGTTCTCTGTCAGAGTCAACGTCGGCTCTGTTGCACCGTCAATTGCGGTCAATGTACCATCGCTCTCGCGGACGTACCACTGATAGATCAATGATTCCTTTGCACCCTCCGGTGTGATCTTGTCAATGTTGGCGTTCAGAACAGTTCCAACCTTATTGAGAGGGTTGCCCTCTTCATCTGTGACATCGTTTACGATAGATGGACGTCCAACAATCGGCTCCAGTACAGGCTCCGGTGTTGGTGCATTGGTCGGTACCGGTGTTGCTGTCGGTGCCGGCGGCAATGTAAATGCATCCTCTGATTTCGCACTTCCTGTATACTTATCCGAATCTTCCTTGGCAGTTACCTTTACATAGATATCCTTTCCAAGGTCATCCGACTTGATAACGTAAGATGGTTCATCCTTACCGATGACTGTCTCTCCACCGGTCTTCGGATCCTTTGCGATCCACTCAAAGTGAAGCTCCTTGTCAATATTCGGATCAGACGGATCAACAAGATCATCTAACTTCGCCTGGATAACTGTACCAGGCTCCAGCTCATCTGTGCTGTTCTTCTTTTCAATCGTCGGTGTTCCGATGAGTACCTGCTTTGTATGTGTGGCATCAAACGGCTGAGAGCTCAGAACCTGATCCTCATAATCATCGGTACCAACAACCTCAACCTTGATCTTATGATCAAGCGTATCTTTCGTCAGTGTTAAATTGACATTGCCTGCTGTATTCGGAATCTCAGACCATGTGCCTGTACCTTCATCCTGCACATACCACTTATATGTATAGGTAGCATCGGAAGGTCCGACATTAGAGGTGTCAGCCTTTAATCTTGTACCAACTTCAACATCTGCATCCTCATCACGAAGCTTGATCACCGGCTCACCGGTCAATGTCTTCTTCGGTGCACTTGTAGCAGAAGGATCCTTTACGTCCGGATTGACAATGTCCGGCTCAGTCTTATCGCTCTTAACAACGATCTTATCACCTAAGTTATCCTTCAGAGTCTCATCATCGCCCGGCATACCACCGAACTCAATGTAGTAACCACCGACGCAGGAGGTTGCACTGTAGTCATTCCAGCGTCCGTATGCGTACTTACCATAATAACCAAATGCCTCCGGCTCGTTTGCACCACCGTTCGGCTCAATGTTGCCACTGCTCTGCCAGTTAGAGAAGTGACCGTCAAATGTCTCAAAACCACCGTCCCCGGAGCCAAATCCGTAAGCGGTTGTCTGCTGACCAAATTCCTTGCCTGCCTCCGGACCGGATACCCAGCGCCAGATGAAGTTCGGATCATTATTAGAAGTAATCTTCGGAAGATTCTCTGCCTCTGTTCCTGCCTCAACGGACTCCAGAGTTGCTCTGGTACATCCCATCCAGCCTTCCTTTGCAAGCTGTCCGTACAGCGGGAAGGTAGAATACAGGAAACGATCCTCGCCACGGCTTGTCAGAGTTGCAAGATAACCCTTTACTCCGGCAAACTTTGCACCGGATGCCTCATCATAAGCAGTTCTCCAGTTGCACCAGTTCGTTACATAGCCATAAAAATGACCATTGTAATAATGAAGCGGGATCTCAGCACCGTTGATCGTTGTCTTAAGATCACTCACACCAAGTGTCGTTGCTGTGATCGTAACGGTCTGGCCACCTGTCTTGCTGGTGGTAAAACGAAGTGTCTTAAGATAATTCTCAATGGCATATACCGGTGCTCCCGGAGCGGTCTCGCCACGGATCTCATCAAAGTCAAAAGAGATTGTCTCATATTTGGATGAGCTGTCTGTTGATAACGTCTCGCTTCCACTACCCTGACTCAGTCCACCATTGGTTTCGTCCTTCTCCTGAAGACTCTCTGTGGTCAGGATACCTTTACCGGTGATCGTATCACCTCTCTTATCCTTGATAGATGTGGATGTTACCTTAATATATCCACTGTCAACTGTTACGGTTAAATTGTGGATCAGCTTATCCTCATCCGGCAGTGTCACCTTGACATTCGGGTAAGTATAATATCCACTTGCTGAAATGCTCGGCTCACCAAATGAAATAGTAGCGTCGCCTGTTGCAGCCTTTGCCTTGTTTGGCGCAGAAAATCCGCCAAAAAGGCTGAGAACCATGGATAAAACTAACAACCATGATAAACTGCGTTTTTCCATTTTTCTTCGGTTCATATTTCTTTCCCTCCTATATATTATGTACTGTATATCGGAACATTTGTCCTTTTCCTTTACCGGTATCTTCATTATTTTGCAAAAAATTATTTTCCGTTTTTCAGATAATCGATCGCACGCTGCATCTGGTTGTCGATCAGGACACCACTCTTTTTCTGCCGGTGTGTCTGATCATTGAGTGCCTCCGTGATGTCCGGCTCCAGACCGGTTCCGTGGATGTTACGTCCCTTCGGCGTGTAATACTTGGCTGTCGTCAGCTTGATCGCCGTTCCATCCGACAGATCAAATACGGTCTGCACAATTCCCTTTCCAAAAGTTGTCGTTCCCACAAGAACTGCCTTATTGTAATCCTGCATTGCTCCGGAGAACACTTCGGATGCACTGGCAGAATTTTCATTGACCAGAATGGCGATCGGCTTATCAAAGCTTTCCTTATCCGTAGAGCGATAAACCTCTTTCTTGCCGTCCTTATCCTTGGTATATACCACAATGCCATCCGGGAGCAGACGGTCAAGCATATCGACCGCCGTGCTGAGCAAACCTCCACCATTATTGCGCAGATCAATGACCAGAGACTTCTCTCCCTGCTTTTCCAGATCATCGAGCGCATCACGGAATTGCTGCTTTGTCACTTCCTCGAAGGAGCTGACCTCAATATAACCAATCTTTCCATCCAACATCTTATACGCAACTGTCTGAGAATGGATCTCTTCTCTTGTGATCGTAAATTTCTTCTGATGATTATCTCTTAACACCGTAAGCTCTACCTTCGTTCCGGCTTTGCCTTTCATTTTGCTGACAACCGCAGTCAGATCCATGCCTTCCACACTCTTACCGTTAACCTCACTGATAATGTCTCCGGACTTGAGTCCGACTTTTTCTGCCGGACTGTCCTTGATCGGCTGCACAATCGTGATCGCACCATCGGTTGCGCTCTGGCTCACATAAGCGCCGATGCCGCAGTAATTGCCGGAGGTCTTCTCCTTCATATCCTTGTATTCTTCCTCATTGTAATATGCGGCGTAAACGTCTCCCAGTCCATCGACCATTCCTTTGCAGATGGAATCCTGCACCTTTTCCCGGTCAATATCATCGAGAAAGAACTGATCAATATACGCCTGAAGCTCTGTCATCTTGCTGTCCAGTTTCTTATTCAGGATACTTCCGGACGAAACCTTCATGATCATATTTCTGATGTCGATCTTCCCTGTCACCGTCAGTCCGGCACAAACCAACAGCATACAAAGCAAAACACTCAGTCCTCCCGTCAAAAATCCCTGCCAAAATTTCCTGTTTTTCATTACAAAACCTCTTTTCTGCTCATTATATTCTCACTTCATGCCTAAAATGCCTGCAGTACATTCATACTGCAGGCACTTATTTATGGCTGTTTCACATAGTACATCGGATTAACATAGTTGCCGGATTTATACATTGCAAAATGAAGATGCGGACCGGTCGAAATCCCCGTGGAACCGGATCTTGCGATCACCTGCCCCTTTTCCACATGCTTTCCGACAGATGTCTTAAGCTGGGAGCAATGCATATAATAAGAATAAATTCCTCCTCCGTGATAAATTGCGACGTAATTGCCGGCAGAGGAAGAGTACGCTGCCGTTACAACCTTGCCCTCCTTGCAGGCAAGTACATTGGTACCGGTATTGACCGCAATGTCAACACCCTTATGATAGCTGCTGGCTCCGGCAGTCGGTGCCTTACGATAGCCGAACGTCGATGTGATCCGTCCGGAAACCGGAAGCGGCCATGCATACTCGCCGTTTGTCGGCATGATCCGTACCGTATCTCCGCTTTTCTCACTCTGCGAGATCTTATCGCGCCCTCCCTGGAGAATTGCTTCGACCTCCTTCTCCTGATCGGCGATCTGTACCGCATAGGAAGCTACATTCTGCCGGTTATCTGCTACAAGACCCTGATAAATCTTAATCTGTCTTGTCTTTTCATCGGAAAGCTGCTCCAGCTTTTCTTTTTCATATTTTAAGGAATTCTTGGTAGCGGTCACTTCCCGCTGCTTCTCTTCTGCCTTCTGGCGGGCAATCGTCACCTCGTCAAGCACCTGCTGATATTTGTTCAGAAGCACCTTATCATAGTTAGTGACCTTTTCAACGTATTCCTCTCTGCTGAGAAATTCTGCGAGGGTGCGCGATTTCATCAGATACACCAGATAATTACTGTCCGAATTCTCGTACATATATTTGATGTGCGCCTTCATCCCATCATACTGCTCCTGCTGCCTGCTCAGTGCATTATCGTATTCCTCATTGACCGACTGGATCTCCTCTTTGATATCTTCGATATCTTCCTTATTGGCATCAATATTATCCAGAAGATTCGTCATCTGCATATCCAGTGTGCTCACATATTTGCTAACATCGTCCGTGAAATCCTGAATATTATCCAACTTCTTCTCCAAGGCTTTCTTTTCCTCTTTCAACTTCTGCTGCTTCTGTTCCGCCGCATCCAGTCTGCCCTGATAGCTGCCGTCATTCACAATGGCTGTATCTTCTGTTGCCTCCGGGGATGCGACCGCCTCTCCACTCTCCTGCGGTGCCGCATATACCTTATCCATGACTCTTAAGCCGGACAGATCCGTTCCGGCAACACCGGCAGCCCCCGTCAAAAGTGCCCCGACAAGCCACACACCGGCTGCAATCTTCCATCTTCGTCTCATCGCTGCTCACTCCAATCTGTTCCTCGGTATATCACCGTTTGCATCGCCTCTTTCCCACGGGGACTCCTGTTCCCGGAATGCCTTCGCGCTATACATGAAGATGCTTTCTTACCGACATCGTACTTCCGATCACACCAATGCCTACTCCAATGCCAAGGCACAATGGAATCAGTACACGGAACACTTCTTCTGTACTGACAAATGCCAGCCATCCAGAAAGTACCGAGAAGTGAGAAACGATAAATCGTACCACATTATCATATAACACGCCGGTGATCACCAGCGGAATTGCCGCTCCGATAATCCCCATGGTAATTCCCTCCACGATAAACGGAAGACGCACAAACAGATCCGTCGCACCGATCAGCTTCATGATCGCGATCTCATCCTTTCGTACATTGATACCCATATCCACCGCAGAATAGATCAGGAATACCGATACGAGGATCAACAGCAGAATGATGGAAACGGACACATAACCGACCAGCATATTAAAGCTTCCGAAGCCGGTTGCTGCCTCCTGTGCACTGTTGACCTTACGCACACCGCTCAGGCTCTCAATAAACGATACCATCTCCGACTGCTTCGTGACATCCTTCAAATAAACCTCATAGGAGGAGGAATTAGCTAACGGATTGTCATTGCCGAATACGCTGACCATTTCCTGCTGATCCTCCAAAATCTCTGACTTAAACCGGTTCCACGCCTCGTCTGCAGAAACATAGTCGACACGTTCAACCTCCTTGCGTGCTTTGATCTGCTGACCGATACTGCTGATCTGCGCCTGCGTTGCATTTTCATCAAAGAATACGATGATTCCTACCGTACTCTCCGCATTATAAACCATATGTTGAAAATTGGTCAACAATGAATAGAATACGCCCAGCAGGAACAGACACGCCGTAATGGTACCGATCGCCGCCAGCGAAAATATTTTATTTTGTATGATACTTTTTATGCCCTGTTTCAAGCCATACCATAATGTACTCACTGTAAATAACCTCCCTGTCTGGCATCGCTTGTAATCTGCCCCTTATGCAGAGTGATCACTCGCTTTTGCATTTTGTTGACGATATCCTCATTATGACTTACTACAAGAACCGTTGTTCCAAGCTCATGTACATCCTGAAGCAGTTTCATGATCTCCCAGGAATTCTCCGGATCAAGATTTCCGGTCGGCTCGTCCGCCAAAAGAATTGCCGGTCGGTTCACCATAGCACGCGCAATCGCCACACGCTGCTGCTCTCCTCCTGACAACTCATTCGGATAAGCCTTCAGTTTCTTGGAAAGACCTACCATTTCTAACATTGCCAAGGAATTCTTGCGGCGCCGTTCTCTGCTGGATACTCCGACAACACGCTGTGCAAGTGCAACATTTTCAAAAACATTCATCTCATCGAGCAACCTAAATTCTTGAAAGACAACGCCCAGCTTCCGGCGAAAATACGGCAGTTCCTTTCTCGTCATATTCGCGAGATCCTTTCCCGCCACCTCGATTCTTCCTGATGAAATCTCAAGCTCACCAAGCAGTGTCTTGATCAAAGTAGACTTACCCGAACCGCTGCTCCCGACAATAAACACAAACTCGCCCTTTCCTATTTCCAGCGAACAATCCTTTAACGCTGCTGTTCCCGTTGGATACACAAGATTCACATTCTGCATGCGGATGATCGTCTCCGCTGTCTCGTTATTTCCAAATGTTTTTATTCCAGTCATTCCTTTTCCCCATTTCTCCACCGCCCACGCGGTGCCTCTTACATATATTGTGTAAAAGCCCCATCTCTGGGGCTTTCACGCTTTATTTGAATTAATATTCAAAGGTTTCCATATATTTCATATACTTGACCACCATTAGGGCGATCTTGAAGGTGATCGCATCCTCAAACACTCTCAGATCAAGATTTGTACTCTTCTGCAGCTTATCCAGCCGGTACACCAGCGTATTACGGTGAATGTACAGCTGACGAGAAGTTTCTGATACATTCAGACTGTTTTCAAAGAACTTGTTGATGGTGGCGATCGTCTCCTCGTCGAACTCATCCGGAGACTTGTCACCGAAGATCTCTTTGATAAACATCTTGCATAGCGGCATCGGAAGCTGATAGATCAGACGTCCGATTCCAAGACTGCTGTATGCTACAACATTTCTATCGCTGTAGAAAATTTTGCCGACATCCAACGCCATCTTCGCCTCTTTGTAAGAGCGGGACACATCCTTGATCTCATTGACCATGGTTCCGTAGGACACATGTACCGAGGTCATCGCCTCTGTATTTAACATATCCAGAATGACCTTCGCCGTCTTATCCATATCCTCATATGTCTCATTCGGCTTCACTTCCTTGACAAGGATTATATTCTTCTCATCAACCTGTGTGATGAAATCCTTTGTCTTGCTCGCAAATAAGCCTTTCACGATCTCCAGTGCGCCGGTATCCTTCTCGTTCTTCGTCTCGATCAGGAATACAAGACGTCTTGCGGTTGTATCAATATGAAGCTTCTTGGCTCTGTTGTAAATATCGACCAGAAGCAGGTTATCCAAAAGAAGGTTCTTAATGAAATTGTCCTTATCGTAACGTTCCTTATATGCCACCAATAGATTCTGAATCTGGAATGCAGCAAGCTTTCCTACCATATAGACATCATCACTGTCACCCTTTGCCAAAATGACATACTCTAACTGATGCTCGTCAAACACCTTAAAGAACTGATAGCCCTGCAACACCTGACTGTCTGCCGGTGAATCCACAAAGCCCATAACGGCATCCTCATACTCCTCTACATTATTGATCGTCGTAGCAAGAGCCTTTCCCTCTGTATCCATCACGCAAATATCAATACGGGTGATATTCTTGAGTCCGTCGATCGTTGTCTGCAATACCTGATTTGAAATCATACAACCCCTCCAAGTTATTTCTCACATTTGTTATTTATTATCATCATAATTTCATCCCATCAACATCATCTCCAAAGTATGCTCGTTATTTCTTCTAATGAGTATACAATACCGCATATATTTTATCATCATTTTGCACAAAAGTAAAGAGGGCTGTCCTTTCGGACAACCCTCTGAAATTCAAATCATTATTCAGATCCGTTGGATCAACAATCCCATGAATGCATATACATTCCGGATGTCTGTCATATATCAGACTAGTTTGTGATTGTTGTCTCTGTATCCTTATCGAAGATATGGATCTTGCTGGTATCAAGAGCGATCTTGATCGTATCACCAGGACGAGCTGTTGTACGAGGATTAACACGAACTGTGATGTCGTGTCCCTCAACTGAGAAGTACAGGAATACTTCGGCACCGAGCATCTCGTATACTCTTACAGTAGCGTCGAGTACGTTGCTGCTTCCTGCATTGATGAAGATCTCCTCATCCTTGATATCCTCTGGACGGATACCCATGATAACGTCCTTATCTATGTAGCCACCCTCAACAAGCTTCTCTGCCTTGCTCTCCGGAAGCTTAACTGCATAAGAACCGAATGCAAGCTTGATGCCCTCTTCGTCTCTTACTACCTTACAATCGATGAAGTTCATCTGTGGAGAACCGATGAAACCAGCTACGAACAGATTACATGGCTTTGTATACAGATCAATTGGTGTAGCAACCTGCTGCATAACACCGTCCTTCATAACTACGATACGGGTACCAAGTGTAAGAGCCTCTGTCTGATCATGTGTTACATAGATGATAGTAGACTCAAGTCTCTGATGAAGCTTGGAAATCTCTATACGCATCTGTACACGAAGCTTTGCATCGAGGTTGGAAAGTGGCTCATCCATCAGGAATACCTTAGGATTACGAACGATTGCACGACCCATTGCCACACGCTGTCTCTGACCACCGGAAAGAGCCTTTGGCTTACGGTCTAACAGATGCTCGATATCGAGGATCTTAGCTGCCTCGTGAACGAGCTTATCAACTTTATCCTTCGGAGTCTTTCTTAACTTAAGACCAAATGCCATGTTGTCATATACTGACATATGTGGATACAGAGCGTAACTCTGGAATACCATGGCGATATCTCTGTCCTTAGGCTCTACATCGTTGACCATTGTGTTACCAATCCAAAGCTCACCGGATGTGATCTCCTCCAGACCGGCGATCATACGAAGTGTTGTAGACTTACCACAACCTGAAGGTCCTACGAAAATGATAAACTCCTTATCTGCGATATCAAGATTAAAATTCTTAACTGCGACAAATCCGTTAGGATATGTCTTACCAACGTTCTTTAATGATAAACTTGCCATTGTGTGTTCCTCCTATAATGTTTAAATAATATGCCTTATTAGCGTTCCGCGTTACTTCCTAACGCTTTACCCATGAATTATATTACACTATCCAAGCATTATTGACCATAGCACAAATAGCCAAAGAACATTTTAATGTTTTGTGCAAACCGTATATTTTTATTTTTTTTCATTCAATTCGTCAAAAAAAGGTCCATTCCAGCCACCTAACTCTGTATCTTTTCCACAAATCCCTCTCCCTGAACCTCCCTGATGTCCGAAATAATGACGAATGCCTTTTTGTCGATTTTTCGCGCAATGTGGCTAACGCTGCTGATCTGTTTCCGGTCGACCACACACATCAGCGTTTTTCGCTGTCTGCCGGTGTACATTCCTGTTCCCTCCAGCACGGTAACACCCCGTCCGAGCTGTGACATGACGGCATGTCCGATCGCTTCATATTCATCAGAAATGATATATGCCAGCTTGGCGAAACTTCCTCCCGCCACGATCATATCCATCAGTCTGGTTGTCAGATAAACCGCCACGGCCGCATACACCGCCGACCGTATTCCAAACACCCACGCCCCCGCCGCAATGATCAGGCAGTCCAGCACAAACAGGATCTGCCCCACCGGATAATACGGCAGAAAATGATGGATCACCGCCCCCAGAAGATCCGTTCCCCCGGTCGAACATCCTCTGGAAAACACGAGACCAAGTCCTGCCCCCGTCAGCACACCGCCGACAACCGCAGCAAGCACAAAATCCTTTTGCGGAGCAGACGGAACCGGGATTAGAAAAAGAGCTGCCGTAAAGCAGATATTTGCCACAAGAGTCATCCTCATGTAATGTCCTCCCTTGATCCTCCACGCCATCCAAAAAATCGGAATATTAAGAAGCAGATTGCTCAGCCACACCGGCATCTGAAAGCCGGTCCACCGTCCGGTCAGCCGCCGAATAACAATAGACAGACCTGACATACCTCCTGTCACCATTCCGAGCGGCTCATACACAAAGTTGACTGCCAGTGCCATGCACATAGTCCCCGCCACGATCCGGATAAGATCCGGTCCATATTTTCCGAGCTTCCCTTTTCCCTCCATCATTCCTGTCTCCTTAAAAAAGGACAAAACCAACGCTTCGCCCCTCGGAATTACTTTCCCGATTCCTTTTTACCATCCAATGCGTTACGATCCTTCTCTGTACATAAAGAAAAAGGATGACACCTACCGGCTGTCATCCTTTGTATAATCATGTATTTCATTCTGATTATTATATTTGGTTATTTTCTTGCGAAATATACGCGTACGGAAATCTTTTTTGACTGCCTGTTCCCGGAAAATACGATGATACAGAGCCTCCAGATGCAGCTTGCGCACCCATTCCGGGGTCTCCTTCTGCATCGCAAAGATAAGCTCTGCCACGCCACCGATTGCAATGCAGAGTCTTGCATTGAGCAGTGAGGAATGCTCCATGATCCAACCCTCCTGCAAGCCCACCGGCAGGTTCAAAAGTATCATATCCGGCGTATGACTGTTGATCTCGTTGACGATCGCCGCATCCTCCATGCCCTGTTCACAGGAATAGGAGCCTACCATCCGAAGCTCCGGCTGCATCTTCTTACAGTAATGCAGCAGCTTCTCCACTGCCTCCTCCGTGTCGGCAATGATATAAAGCGTCCGGTCCTCCTTGATCAGATTCTCCAACATCATTCCAAGGCTGCGGTAATTAACTACCATGTCTCCCGCCTCCAGTGCATCGACATGATGCGTTGCCAGAAGTGCCTTCTCTCCCGGCAGAAACAGGTCTGCTTTTTCCAGAAGTGCACGGTACTCCTCATCCTCCATCGCCTTGTTCAGCATCTTCGTGGAAGCAAACATGATGACATCAAGATGATCATCCGTCAGATATTCATTCATTTTGCGGACAAAGACATCGTTACTCATCATATCCACGTCAATATCCATAATTTTAACTGATGCTTGCATAATCAAATCCCATTCTAATTGGCATCTACCGTGCCAAGAATAATTTCGATATCATAACCATCCGGTGTCTGACCTACAACAAGTTGCGGATCTTTGAAATAAGTCGTCAGATCAGCCCCCCACTTCTTTTTGGAAACAATGATCTTTGTTCTGGTCAAAACCTCCTGTGTATAATCACCAACCTTCGGCACAGTATAGCCGGCATCCGCAAGTGTCTTCTGCTTGGCTGCTGCCAGACCGGAGATCTTGCTTCCGTTCAGGATGATGATCTTCTTGCCCTTGGAGCTTACCTGCTTCTTGGCAGGAACTGACTTCTCTTCACTCTGTGGTGTTGTGTATGTCTCTGTTACATTCTCAATATCACTGATAAACTTTGATGCTGACGCAGTATCTACTTTAAACAGCTTGCCGTTGTACTCGCCAGGCAGCGCCCAGTAATGATACAGCGAGGAGTCCATCTTCATATATGACTCAATATATCCGATCTTATTGTATACTGTCAGGTTGGACTGTATTCCGTCCTGGTTATACTGATCCTTGATATACGCCATGATCTTTGTCTCATCGCCGGCAATATCCTTCAGCTGATTAGTAAAGGAATCGCTGAGCACCATCACCTTCATTGTCACAGAAGAATTATACTGCTGTGCCTGTTCACCTGGTGAAGGTGATGCGGATGCAGACTGACCAGAGCCGTCAAGCACCTTTGCGTACTGTGTTGTCATCTTCTGCTCCTGATAATGCAGGTCGTAAATTTCCTGAGAGATCACCGTGAAATAACTGATATCTGTCTTTAACAGCTTCTCCATAATAAGCTCAGCATAACCATATGCCTCGGCATCCTCCAGATCGGAAAAATAACGGCGCAGCTTTGACAGACGTACAATCTGCGGAATCTCCTCATCCACAACACAAAGCTTCTGATACATCTTTGCCGGGATCGTATAATCTGCATTGATCGGAATTGTAATATAATCCATATTATTTGTCTTGGTGTTGCAGATCTCCAGCATCATATGGGTGATCATCTGCTTGTCATTGACCACGTAGATCAGATTCTTGGAAATCTCATCTGTCTTCGCCTGATCCAGAATAGATTCCAGCTCCTTCTCCTGTACATCCAGCTTTCCTGCCTCCAGCTGCTTTGACAAATATTGATAAGAAACCTTGTAGCTGATCACACCGACTGCGAGAATTGATACGATCACCAGAATAGATTTTAATAAGCTCTTAAAAAAGAACAACACTGCATTTTTTTTCATATCAGTACCTTTCTTTACCATCCGGATACTCCGATGGAAAATTCGCAAATTTGTACAACATTCCAGCAAATTATAGCAAACTTCCTAAAATGTGTAAAGCCTTGTATTCAAAGTAACTTTCATTTACTATATAGCTACTATATATAGTACAGTGAAATTGTCTAAGGAAAGGATTTGATCAGAAATGAACATGCATCACATTATCATCACCGGCGCATCCCGTGGAATCGGGCACGCCACAGCACTTTTATACGCTTCCATGGGCTGGAATATTTCAATCTGCAGCCGCCACTGTGATTATCAGATGACACAGACACAGGATGCGATCACAGCTGCGGGCGGACAGTATTTTTCCTTTTGCGGCGACATGGGAAATGCAGCGGATGCAGAGGAATTTCTGACGAAGGCAGTCCAGACCTTCGGTACTCCGGAGATCCTTGTCAACAATGCCGGTATCTCTCATATTGGTCTGTTGCAGGATATGACTCCGATGCAGTGGGATGATATCATCCGCACAAATCTTTCCTCTGTCTTTTATACCAGCCGGGTGATCATCCCTTATTTCCTACAGGAAAAGCACGGCAGGATCATCAACGTTTCCTCTGTCTGGGGCAGTGTCGGCGCATCCACGGAAGTCGCATATTCTACAACAAAGGGCGGGATCAACGCCTTCACCAAGGCACTGGCAAAGGAGCTGGCACCAAGCGGCATTCCGGTTAATGCCGTTGCCTGCGGCATGATTGACACCTCCATGAACAGCTTTCTTGATCCGGAGGAGCTTGCCGCCGTCATCGACGAGATTCCTGCCGGACGAGCCGGAACACCGCAGGAGGCAGCCGCTCTGATCCGTCAGGTTGCCGAAGCCCCGGACTATATGACCGGTCAGATCATTACGCTCGATGGCGGCTGGATCTGACCTTTACCGTTCATAAAACTCTTTTGTATGCACGATCTCCGGCGGCACCTCTACCTGATTCTTTTCCCATACACGAAACTTCATATCGTATTCTTTACACTTTTTGGCACGTTCTCTCTCAAAGCGTGCCATCGCATTCATAAATACCGGCTGTCCCTCCAGATTCTGACGCAGTTCCTGCGTAAACGGGCAGTAGGTTGCCATGATCTCGCGCACCGGCTTACTAAGCAGCATGCCTCCCTGGGATTCATGCAGGATCCAGTTCATGTAATCCGCCGCAAATATTTCTCTGGAATTATTCCGGTGCTTCTGTATCTGAAGCTTTAATTTCTCCTTACGATCATCCGACAGGTCCCTGTTCTTGCGGTAAAACTGCAGGAAATCCGAATACTCACTGGTGAGCGACTTATACTGGATATTATTCCAGTACACGCCCTGCATCGTACGACACAGCTCCCACCGGAAAGAACCCGCCAGATGCGCTACTGTCTTGTCCAGATCTCCCTCCAGAAAAGCCGGAAGGATCAAGCGTCCCTCTGAATCTCTCTTTCTGCCGCTGAGCTCCTGCCACATGATATCTCTCGATCCCACAGTCGGCATCAGTATCACATCCGGACAAACCTCCACCTGAATAAATTCTTTCTTGATGTCGGAGATCTCTCCCGTATAAAGCACCTCCCGGTAAAAGACGGAGTAATCGATCCGGCGCAGTCTGTTAAACGCCGCAGAGACCTTCTCCTTGGAAAGAAAATTCCTTTCCAGATTAGAACAGCCCTCGGTATACAGAAACGGCACAAAGGATACGATCTGACCACTGACAAGACGGTGCGTCAGCCGGAACATGTTCATAACCTCAAAATGCAGCCTCTGTTTCCGGCTTTTGAGCAGACTCTTCTTCTGCTCTTCAGTAATTTCTTTATTTTTTAGTTTATCTCGAAGAAATTCTTCATAATCCATATCAAATTCATTCTTGGACGGCATACGATCCCCGTCCACCACTGCTGTGAGCCATTCCTTCATATCAAAGACATGACATCCGTTTTGGTAGATGCTGCCCTGATCCAGCGTCAGAAGATCCTCGATCATGTCCTCCCTGAGCAGCCGTTCACTCAAGAAACCGTAGCGCAGGAAAAGCTCCACCTCTGCCGGAGCCTCCTCTGCCGACTGATAATCCTTCAGAAAAACCTTCTCGTAGATTGGATAGTAGTCCTTCATAAGATTACGTCTCAGGCTCCTCGCCTCATCCGTCGAGCTTTCCTTATCCTCCAGCGCCTCAAACTGTGCTACGAGATCTTCAAAACGCTCGGCGCGTTCCTGTTCGATCTCCCCAAAAGAAAGAATCGTTCCCAGCGAATCCACAAGCTCCGACACATCGACGCCGCAGTCCTCCACAAGCGCCAGCGTATCTCCCGGCACGTCCGGTCCGCCTGTGCCATGCGAAGGATTCAACAGATTATAATATGTCTCCTCCATTGTTCCACGGTCGATCACACACTCCACATCCGCCCGCTTCTGCAGGACACTTTCCAGAGAATTGATCCGGTCGATCACCTCATCAAGATCTGTCATCACCCCGGAAGCATCCTGGCCGGCACGCTGCAACGTCTGCGCAAAACCAGACACCGCCAGATACAAATTTCTGCCGTCGAGGATCAGATAGTGCATCATCTGACTCAGATATTCCGTCAGCGACTTACTGTAATCATGGAGCTGATGCAGCAGTCCGACCTGCTCCCTCACATGATAAATGCATATCTCGGCAGAGCTTCCGTAAAACGCCTTCTGCACATCCATCGGCACCTTGGCGCACGCCTGATAATAATGCACCTTATCCAGTGAAAGCATCTGCGGCTCGTCAAACGGGTGCAGTTTCTCCACCGCCGCAAGCTCCTCAAAGACAGTTCCCGTCTCTTGGGCAATCTGCCGGCACTTGTGATATATCCGAAAAGTCATCTCATAGGAGCCCTCAGCCGCCTCCTGCAGCTCCTCATAAGCACGTTCCTGCTCTGCCAGAGAACGGTGAAGTCCCACAACCATCAATGCCACATAATCCTTATTGATCTTCATGATTCCCCTAAGATCACTCATCGCTCCGGATGATGGAAATACATAGATTACCGCATTGGTCAGTGCCGTATACGTCACACCGTGCGCCCCTCTGTTGAGATCCCGGATTCCCAGAAAGCAGCCGGAGCCCACAACCAGATTAAGACCATATCCATGCACACGGATCCTGCCCTTTACCACCATGGCGATCGAATCAAGAAACTCTCCCGCCTCGTAAATATCCGTATCTTGGATGATATGATTAATGCTTCCTTTTTTCAGTTCTGCTTTCACCGCTTATCCCCCTTTGCCATCCGTAACATTTACCTAACTTTATTTTATCAGAAATAACACCGAAATTAAAGAAAAAAGTGGAGCATTCTCCACTTTCCCTATTGATCATCTGTATATAATTTATCAGGATCCGTCTGTCCTCTATCCGAAGACTGACAGCTCTTATCTATATAAAAACCGTGCATTCTGCGTTGTACGCATCATTGCAGACGTTACCAATACAGTTAGCTCGGCTCCGGCAACCTCACGGCACACGGGAGGGCTCACTTAGTGCTGCTAGGTTCCCCTCCTGACACGGTTCATGAGTTCCCATTGCGCAAGACCAAAACGTCATCACCACTTATATCGGGCGGCTCCGCAATCAATGCATCCGAAACAGAACATCACCCCTGCTATAGCGGATTGCAGGTACAGGGCACCGCTATCTCCCCGGCTAGCACGGAAGCTTTATGACATACTTCACACAATTTATGTTAGATGTTAATTATATCCTCTCCCGCGTAAGCTTGTCAAGATATATTTCCTTGTTATTTTCATCACCGCATGATACACTAAGGCAATACAGACATAACATTGGGAGGAATACCTGTAATGCAACCACAATACGAGACCAGCCGTCTTCTCCTCAGCGTAAGCCATCCGGATAAGGCAGCCGGTGTGCTTGAATTTTACGAACGAAACCGAGACTTTCTGGAGCCGTATGAGCCGGTCAAAAGACCCGGGTTTTATTCTCTGGATTTTCAACGGACGAATCTTACATTTGAATATAATTCCTTTGTGAAGGCACGACATCTGCGCATGTGGATGTATCTCCGGGACCGTACCGACGTTCCCATCGGTACGATCTGTTTCAGCAATTTTCTGCACGGTGCATTTTCAAGCTGTATGCTTGGCTACAAGACCGACAAGGATCATCTGCAGCAGGGCTACATGACCGAAGCGCTTTCTTTTCTGATTCCTCTCGTATGCCGCGAATACCGCTTTCACCGGATCGAGGCATATGTCATGCCGGACAACGAACCGTCGATCGCATTGCTCGAGAAGCTCACCTTCCATCGGGAGGGGCTGCTTCATGACTTTGCGCAGATCAACGGCAAATGGGAAAATCATTACATATATACTTATCTTACATGATCTGCCGCTTCTGTTTTCTGTGCTCCCCCCGCCGGCTTTTCTTTCTTCAGCTTCTGCTGACGGCGAAGCTCCTTAAAGAAATCCTTGAGCAGCTTCTGGCAGTCCTCCTCCAGAATCCCGGTTTGCAGCCGGACCTGATGATTGAGCTGCTGCATCTGAAGCAGATTGATAATACTTCCGGCGCATCCCGCTTTCGGATTCATGGCTCCCACGACAACCTCCGGAATCCTCGCCTGAACGATCGCCCCCGCACACATCGGACACGGTTCGAGCGTTACATACATGGTACATTCCTCCAGCCGCCAGTCACCCAGCTTCTTACTCGCCTTGCGGATCGCGCTGATCTCAGCATGTCCCAGTGCCGATTTCTGCTGATTTCTCTTATTGTAGCCTCTGGCAATGATCTTGCCTTCATATACGATCACACAGCCGATTGGCACATCTCCGGCTTCCCCCGCCTTTTTCGCCTGACGGATCGCCTCTTTCATATATTTTTCCTGTATTTTCTGTTCTTCCATGTTCATCCTCATTCCAATTTAATGATATTGGGGGCAAGGGTATTTTGACCCCGGCGGATTACTCCATTGCATCCGTGAATCTATCAGAATCATACGCTATCCGGACGAAAATGTCATCCTCTTTCGCAAAATCCATGGAACGAAAGTTTATCAAAAGCTATTTTCTGCGGCATCATCTGTCCGCCGGAGCCTGCCCTGCACGCATACAACGATCAGCCCCGATCACTCCTGCGCATGAACAGCGATCAGCCAGTATCCAAATGCGCCGTGTCTGTCCTTCACCCTGGAGAGTGGCTGAAAACGAAGCATCCGGCACTCCTTCGCCCATTTGCTGTTTTCTTCGCTGTAAATGCCCGGCACGCCAACCGCATACTCCTGCCTGCCGATGCACGCAAAAATCAGATGACGATAACAGTAATAGCCCCGCAGAAGAAACGGATTGCCGGCAAGCGACCAGTACGCCACCGGAAGATTTCCGATGTCCTTCAGGTCAATGCGGACGCATTCTCCCATCTCATCAATTTCAAACGGGTACATTTTCGGGAACACGGAAAGCATCCGTTCTCCAAAGTCCGGGCGCTCTCTGCGGGAACAGGCTTCCACAGAGGAGGCTTCTGCAAAAGATGCCTCCTCCAGTCCCGTTGCTGCCTGCAAGGCATCGTCCAGAGCATCCTGACGCCGCTGCACAGGTTCTGCCCTTTCGGATTCCTGCCGGATTTCTGTAGATGCCGTGTTCACCGCCTGCGGCCGACTCTCCTCCGATCCGCTCCCGGCATCTGATCTGTTCCCGTCATCCCGGTCGTCCTCTGCCTTCCATCCGTCAGCTTCCTTTTCCGGTGCTGCTCCCGAGACCGTGATATCCTTCCAGGTTGTCGCATAAAACACATTTTCCGGTCCGCTCAGATAAATCCCGTCAATCCGGTCAAACGCATATTCCGAACCTGCCATCCTGTCAACCGGCGTCTCCACCCTTCCGGCAAATCCGCTGCCGTTTCGCGCAAGCTTTCCCGCCGGGATCCGCTGCATGCCACCCTCATTTTGTATAAAAAAGAAAACTGACGGAGATACTGAAACCGTGTCCTGAAGACGTATTGTCACACGGCATCTCCGGTCATTCCGTTCAATCCTTGCATAGCCTGTGTTTTTTCCTTTTATCCCCTTATCATATCGATAGAGATAGGAAACCATTCTCTGATATCCACTCATATTTCCTCCATTCCGGAATACCCGACGCTAATTGACCGCCGTGCATGCTCCACATCATAATAGTAAATTGTATGTGCCCCCTTTGTCCGTTAGAACGTTATAGTGGACAATTTATCAATAAATTGCTATACTAAAATTTATGTGTATATAGAAAGGAAGGATTACATTATGAGCGAAAACTGTTCCCATGATTGCGGAAGCTGCTCAGCAGATTGCAGCAGCCGTTCCCCACAGAGTATGATCGAACAACCCAATAAAGAAAGCCGGATCGACAAGGTAATCGGCGTTGTCAGCGGTAAGGGCGGTGTCGGAAAGTCCATGATCTCTTCCATGCTTGCCGTCAACCTGCAGCGAAAGGGACATCGCACAGCCATTATGGATGCCGATGTGACCGGTCCATCCATTCCAAAGGCATTCGGCATCACACAGCATGCCGTTGGCACAGATACCGAGATCTTCCCGGTCGAGAGTAAGACCGGCATCCAGACCATGTCCGTCAACCTTCTTCTGGAGGATTCCAATGATCCTGTCATCTGGAGAGGTCCTGTGATCGCCGGCACGGTAAAACAGTTCTGGACTGACGTTGTTTGGAAGGATGTCGACTACATGATCGTCGATATGCCTCCGGGAACCGGTGATGTCCCACTTACCGTATTCCAGTCACTTCCTGTAGACGGTATCGTGATCGTGACATCCCCACAGGAATTAGTTTCTATGATCGTTGGAAAGGCAGTCCGCATGGCAAAGATGATGAACGTGCCAATTCTTGGTATCATCGAGAACATGAGTTATGTGGAATGTCCGGACTGCGGAAAGCACATCAATATTTTCGGTGAAAGTCATGTTGACGAGGTTGCAAAACAGTATGATCTGCCTGTTCTCGGACGCATCCCTATGACCGCTGAGATTGCTGCCGCAAGTGATGCCGGTAACGTAGAGGGTCTTGAGGGAGACTGGTTCAACGATGCCGTTGCTGCGATCGAGGGATTGAAATAATCCCGCAATCCCGTTACCGGGATTGAATCATTCAAATAATCTGAAAAATGCACCGGAATCAGGATGAACCCGGTGCATTAATTAACGATACTGTTTCTTGATCTCTTTAAAATCACACTTCCCGGACAATGCCGGGATCTCATATGCGTCTGATAAATTTATCGCCGTTCCAGTGCAATACGCGCCATCTGCTCCGCATCCTCCTTTGTATCTGCTGCCGCGAGAAAGCCCGTCGGATGACAGAATCTGGCTGTCGCAATGCCGCTGACCTTCGGAAGCTCCTGCGGATCACAGCCCCACCATTCCTGCGGAAAATCACAGGCAAGGCTGCGATCCTCCTTCGACTTCGGAACTCCCTGCACACTATAGCCTCCACGGTTGGACGGATACACCGTAAACTGATAACCGCTGCCGATCACATTTCTCTTCCAAGGCACGTAACAAGGTAAGATCAACACCTCACCATCACACTCTTCCATCGCCTTCACAACTACCTCGGAAGCTCTTCTGAGTCCCTGAATGCTCTCGATGTAATGCATCAGAATCTTCTCCGCAAATGTCTCTGCCTCCCAGAACCTGTCATCATACGAGGCATCGGAATCCCAGCCCGGATTAAACTTCTCCATCAGCTCCGACAGGGTATTCTCTGAACCTGTATTATCGGACTCATCTAACGGCTGGATAAACTTCTCATCAAAATCTGCCGCTTCCTCCTCCGTCAGGAAACAGGAACCAAACTCGCGCCAGAGAAGACCGAATGCCGCATACGGCACGCCATTCTCACGGATCTCCTTGTCCTGCTGGTGATGGTCAAATCTGCCTCGTCCAATATCATATACGATCCCGTCAAAATTCTCCGGCACATCAAAGCCTCTCTCCACCTGAATATCCGGATTTATCAGACGAAGAAGCGCCGTGGAAAACAGATCATCCGCATGAAACTTGGCGCCGTGCGTAAATCCATGATCCGGCACAAGACCGGTAACTTCCTTTTCAAACTTAATCATAGTTACAATATCCTCCTGATCTGTTGTCTCTCTAACAGCAAAAAGCCCCTGTTTTGAGGCTTTTTACACGATATGAATAAGTATTTATCCTTTTCAGATATATATTACAGCATTGCTTCCAGAGACTCACGAACCGCCTTAATAAATCCCTCGCTGTTGAGTACCGTCACATCCTTCATGCTTGTGATCAGTGCCAGATCCTTTGTCATCTTTCCATTCTCGATCGTAGAAAGCGTTGCCTTCTCAAGCTTATCTGCAAACGCCATGAGTTCAGGAATGTTATCCAACTCACCACGCTTACGCAGAGCGCCAGTCCATGCAAAGATCGTTGCAACGGAGTTTGTAGATGTTTCCTCGCCCTTCAAATGCTTGTAATAATGTCTCTGAACGGTTCCGTGAGCAGCCTCATACTCATACACACCGGAAGGAGATACCAGTACGGAGGTCATCATTGCCAGAGAGCCGCATGCAGAGGATACCATGTCACTCATGACATCACCATCATAGTTCTTGCAGGCCCAGATAAATCCGCCCTTTGCCTTCATGACACGGGCAACCGCATCATCGATCAGTGTGTAGAAATACTCGATGCCTGCTGCCTCAAACTTCTCCTTGTATTCCTTATCATAGATATCCTGAAAAATATCTTTGAAATTATGGTCATAGATCTTAGAGATCGTATCCTTTGTAGCAAACCACAGATCCTGCTTTGTATCCAGTGCATAGTTAAAGCATGCCTTTGCAAAGCTCGTGATGGACTTGTCTGTATTGTGGATGCCCTGAATGATACCGGGACCATCAAACTCCTGAATCGTCTGACGGATCTCTTTGCCGTCTGCACCGGTAAATACTAACTCTGCCTTACCTGCTCCCGGCACCTTGATCTCTGTATTCTTGTAAACGTCACCATAGGCATGACGTGCCAGTGTGATCGGCTTCTCCCAGTTCTTCACGCAAGGCTCAATGCCCTTTACCTGGATCGGTGCGCGGAAAACAGTTCCATCCAGTGCTGCACGGATCGTGCCGTTCGGAGACTTCCACATTTCCTTCAGATTATACTCTGTCATGCGGGCAGCGTTAGGTGTGATCGTTGCACACTTAACAGCAACACCGTACTTCTTGGTTGCCTCCGCAGAATCGATCGTCACCTGATCGTTTGTCTCATTACGATACTCCAGTCCGAGATCATAATACTCTGTCTTCAGATCAATAAAAGGAAACAGAAGCTCATCCTTGATCATCTTCCAGAGAATTCTGGTCATCTCATCGCCATCCATCTCCACCAACGGTGTCTTCATCTCGATCTTTGCCATGTCATTATCCTCCAATTTCATTAATATGTTGCTCAAACTTCCCACACAGGAAGAAAATGTACCGATAATATTTCTTATTCCAAACGGGTTAAGAATACGATTTTTGCTTATATTACTTACCGAATCCGTAAGACTGTGTCTGAAAATGATCGCAGATCACTAGGTTTTCCGGAAAGTCTTTGCTTTGCAATGGTTCGATGGATACGTGTCCGAACGATCGACCCCCATAGACGGGTTCAACTATTTCGGTCGGCACGCTCCCGCTGCGTTGCCCCACACAATGGTGCATAATGCCCTAAAGCACAGGGCATAAGCACCAGCGGGGGCAGAGCGCCTTACGAAACACTTGAACCCCGTCTTGGGGCGAGTACGGCAGGACGCGTTCATCGATCATCGAAACAGCAAAGCAATTAGACTTTCCGAAAACCGTAATGTGACAAGAGCATTTTCAGACACAGCCTACGAATATTTAAGTACATTCAGGCAAAAACTGTATTTATTTCTTTGGAATAAGAAATATTATCGGAACAGGATCGTTCTCCCGTGGGAAGTTTGAGTACGGTCGTGTATACCTGTATGCAATCAAACATTACTCATCCTAACTATACCACAAAAATACATGATGCACAAATGAGATTCTCTCCTTTTCGATTTTCTTTGTGTATTTTCCCGGAAATATTTTTTATTTTCGTGCAGTTTTCCGAAAATGATCCGAAGCGGTTGACACCGCAAGCACACGCCTGCTATACTACGAGCACTTTACAGCATTTCTCTCCGATAAGGAGGGAGTTCTATGAAATATCAATCATCATTCCGGCGGATTTTTCCCGCCATTTTCACGACACTGTCAATCATTGCAGGGCTTCTTTTCGCTCCTGCTGCCACCCGGACCGCTTCTGCCGCCCGTACTTTCATTGTACTGACGCAGTATCAGGCATCCCTGTCTGCCGGTCAGGAGTTTTATCTTGGTGCCGTTGTCTCAAGCGGCAGACTGCCATCTTTCAAGAGCTCGAATGCAAAAGTCGCATCGGTCAACCGCTACGGTCTTGTCACCGCGAAGCACGCCGGAAGCTGCCGCATCACAGCAAAGGCGGACGGAAGGGAATCGTCCTGCAGAGTCACGGTCGCCCGCACGAAGATTACGCTGAGTACACGCAGTATTTCTATGGAAAACGGTGAGACAAAGCGTCTTCAGGCTTCCACAACAGGAAGTGAGCCGGTCTCCTTCAGCAGCAATAAAAAGAGTGTTGCCGTAGTAGACAGTGATGGTGTGATCACCGCCTGCAAACCGGGTTCTGCCATCATCTCTATCACAGCCGGCAAGACAACAGCCACCTGCCGCGTCACCGTCAAAAAGCCTTCCATTACGTTGAACCATATTTACCGGAAGCTTTTCCGCTGCCAGCAGGTTCAACTTACCGCCGATGTGTCCTCCGGGATCACTCCGACCTGGAAATCCAACCGTTCCAGCGTTGCAACCGTCAGCGATACCGGTCTTGTCTGCGCCCAGAAACATGGCACTGCACTCATTACCGCCAAAGCCGACGGCGTCACCAAAACCTGTGAGATCGAGGTCGAAGCTCCAACCATCAGATTATCTGCATCCTCTCTGACCATGAAAGTGGGCAAAACACGCACACTCGGTTACAAAATATCCAGCGGTAATGCGCCTCTCATCAAATCAAGCAAACCAAATGTGGTACAGGTTGACCAACTCGGTAATCTCACCGCACGAAGCGTCGGAACCGCTGTCATCTCCTTTACGGAGGATGGCACCCGCGAGACCTGCACCGTCAAAGTCAGAAAATAAGTATTTCCAACTGTAAACAATAGAGAGAAATGTTGTAAAGGTTATTTGTTTCTTCACATTTTACTGTTATAATGAAGCCATACATTTTCAGAAAGGTATGGTGCGTTATATGAGTAATGAAAAGAGTATGAAAGACTACGAAAACGAACTGGAACGTTCCTTTCAGGTTCTGCGCGAGGGCGATATCCTCGATGTGACTGTGATCGGTATATCCGACACGGAAGTCACCGTCGACTTGAATTACTACACCGAGGGCATTATCCCAATCGAGGAATGCAGCGATGATCCGTCCTTCTCCATCAAAAAAGATATGGTGATCGGCGACACGATCAAGGCAATGGTTCTGGATCCGGAAAATGCAAGCGGCAACGTAATCCTTTCCATGCGTGAAGCCAACCGTGTTCTTGTCTGGGACGAGCTTAAGGAAGACATGGCAGACGGTACCGTTTTCTCCGTAAAGATCACCGAAGCTGTTCCTGCCGGTGTGACCGGATATGTCAAGGGGATCCGCGCATTTATCCCGGCATCCCAGCTGGCACTGACTTATGTTGAGGATACCGAGGCATATGTCGGCATGACCGTTCAGGCAGTGATCATCACCGTGGAAAAGGATATTCAGAAGCTTGTCCTTTCCGCCAAAATGATCCAACGCGAGCAGGCGATTGTCGAGAAAACACAGTGGATCGGCAGACTGACCACCGGCGATGTTGTAGAAGGGCCTGTTACACGAATGGAATCCTATGGTGTATTTATCGATATCGGAGAGGGACTGACCGGTCTTTGCCATATTTCCCAGATCACCAACAAGTTCATCAAGTCGCCAAAGGAAGAGCTTAAAATGGGACAGGTGGTAAAGGCAAAGATCTTAAAGATCGAGGGCGACCGCATTTCCCTGAGCATCAAGGCTCTGCGCGAGGATGAACCGGACACGGAGGACGAGTCCTACGAAATCCCATCCGAATATGCGGCAGACAGCCCAGAGGATGCGTCCGATACAAGCCCGTTTGCAAAGCTTCTTCAGGGAATCAAACTGAATTAAAGCGATCCGACGGTTGACAGAAGGTCTGCTTCATTTTAGAATAAATGCAGACATCGGCGGCATCCCGGCGCACTGGATCTCCGTCCGAAAAACTCATAAATCACCTGCGCAGAGATGTGCTTATTCACATGCATTACGATTTATGAGCGATAAAATCACAAAATACAACACATTGTGCGCAGAAAAGAGGTTATCTATGAGCGTAGTTATTTCAGATTCTATAAAGTATATCGGTGTAGATGACACTACCATCGATCTGTTTGAAAGCCAGTACGTTGTCCCGGAGGGCGTTTCCTACAACTCCTATGTGATCCTGGACGAAAAGGTAGCTGTTATGGATACCGTTGATCCACGAGGCATGGAGGAATGGGAGAAGAATCTTCTCTCTGCTCTCGACGGCAGAACCGTTGACTATCTTGTTGTACAGCATCTTGAGCCGGATCATGCCGGCAGCATTGCCCGTCTTGTTGAGCTGTTCCCGGATGTGACTCTCGTTGGTAATGCAAAAACCTTTGCGATGCTTCCACAATTCTTCGATATCCCATTAGATGGACACAGTCTCACCGTCAAAGAAGGCGATACCCTTTCTCTCGGCGAGCATACACTGACCTTTGTCATGGCACCAATGGTTCACTGGCCGGAGGTAATGGTTACATATGAGTCCAAAGAAAAGATCCTTTTCTCCGCAGACGGCTTCGGTAAGTTCGGTGCCCTCTCCAAGACAGAGGGCGAAGATGACTGGGCTTGTGAGGCACGCAGATATTATTTCAATATCGTCGGCAAATATGGTGCTCCTGTCCAGACACTTCTCAAGAAGGCTTCCGCTCTGGACATTGCAATGATCTGTCCTCTTCACGGACCGGTCTTAAAGGATAATCTTGGCTATTATCTGGGGCTTTATAATACATGGTCAAGCTATCAACCGGAGGATAAGGGAATCCTGATCGCATACGCTTCCATCCACGGCAACACCGGCAAAGCTGCCGAGAAGCTTGCTGAGATCCTTCGCGAGAAAGGAGCAGAAAAGGTTGTTGTCAGTGACCTTGCAAGAGAAGATATGGCTGAGGTGATCGAGGATGCCTTCCGCTATGACCGCATGATTCTGGCTGCTGCCAGCTATGATGCCGGCGTATTCCCATGTATGCAGGATTTCCTGCACCATCTGCAGAGCAAAGCCTACCAGAACCGTAAGGTTGGCATCGTAGAGAACGGCTCCTGGGCGCCAACCGCTGCACGCACAATGAAGTCTATTCTTGAGACAATGAAGAATATCGAGATCGTTGAGCCTGTTGTCACGATCCGTTCCGTAATGAAGGAAAGTGATCTTCCTGCTATGGAGCAGCTTGCAGACGCAATGACGAAATAGAGTCTTTCTATACACTTAAAAAAGGGCAAAACCAGCGTTTTGCCCTCCAAGAATTGCTTCGCAAGTCTCGTTGATATAACACTACGTTACGAGCATTTTCCTATGCCATAAAAAGAACCCCACTCAAAGATTATCAAATCTCTTTGAGTGGGGTTCTCTATTTCATTGGCAATATTTACTAAAAACTCGCAAATTCACTCTTTCAGAGCTTTTCCGCTTATCTCACAACAACTTTTACCTTGCTCTTTTTCTTGTCGGCTTTCAGGGTAACGACTGCATTGCCCTTCTTAACACCCTTTACGGTTACCGTGATCTGTGTTACTTTCGCTTTCTTTGTCTTCGCAGATTTCTTCACAACCTTCACGTTCTTCTTGTTGACAGAAACCTTCACAAGCTTGGCAACAGATGCTGCAGAAGCCTTCTTTGCAGTTGTTACATTCCATTTTACAACTGCCTTCTTGCCCTTCTTAACGGTTACCTTTGTCTTCACAGCCTTAACCTTTGTGACCTTAACCTTGCTCTTAGCCGGTGCTGCACTCGCTGTTGCAGCAGGTGTTGCCGTCTTAGCCGGTGCAGAAGCTGCCGGAGTCTGGCTTGGCACATTGCTTGGGCTTACTGCCGGTGACTGGCTCGGTGCTGCTGAAGAAGTCTCACTTGGCACATTGCTTGGGCTCACTGTCGGTGACTGGCTCGGTGCTGCTGATGGAGCCTCACTTGGCACCACGCTTGGTGTCACACTTGGAGATGGCTCAGGAGTCACTCCAGAATATCTCACATCATAAAGGGAATCTCTTCCCTCCATTGCACGGATCACTGCTGTCAGACCACGAAGCAGCTGCTCCGGCTGATATGACATCAGATCATCATCCACCTTCTTATTCTCTACATCAACAAATACTGCTGCATCATCAAGAACAGTCATACCATTTTTGATGAAGTCTGTGCCGTCTGTCTCGCTGCATGGATTAATCCGAAGCTGTCCCATTGCGGTCATGATCTGCGCAAGTGTCCATACATTGTTTGTCTCTGTGCCGTATCCGCTCCAGCTACCGTCTGCATTCTGGGTGCTCTCCAGGAAATGGATTCCCTTTGCATATGCTTCCTGCACTGCAGTACGGTCACTGCTTGCATCCTCAGGAAGAATGTCATCGGTTGCATATTTGTACAGTGGCTGAAGTGCCATTGCAACAGAATCAACAGAGCTCCACTGAAGTGCCTGTGCAATACTGTCATCCATCTTTGCGGCAATATTATTTACAAGATCATCCTTTGTAATATAATCATCGCCTGCCGGCGGGAAGTAATTTCCGCTGTCCAGTGCCAAAAGCATTGTACTGTCCAGCATATACGCTTCGGAAGATGCCTCATAGGTACTCTTCTGTGCCATCTTCTCGATCAGGTTGTATCCGCCAACATTTCTTGCATCCTTACCCATTGCTGTCACAAACAGAACGATCTTCGCATAAGTCAACTCCGGATATTTGCCCGCGATGACAGCCTCATCCTTTGCCTCACCCTCAACAGTAACAGATCCTGTATCTGCCAGTGATTTAAGCTGACTCTCCACATTGGCGTACATCTCGTCGAAATAATCAGACTTGTAATCTGCACGAAGCAGGGAGAATGCTACATAAAGTGCATCCGGTGTCTCAATACCATAGACGGTCTGACCATCGCCAAATACCTTTTTGAAGATCGTATCTGCCAGAACCTCCTGCTGTGCCTTTGCATTTGCAAGAAGAGATGCTGTCTTATCACTGTCCGGATTCAAAGAAGCATCATCGTCAAATACCTTTGCCTGTACTGCTGTATCTCCGTAATAAGTATAAAGATAGCTGATCTTATCGTTGTCCTGCAGTGTTGTGTTTCCAAGGCTGGCAGGCGCATAGGCACCGTTGATATAAAAGCCCCAGTATTTGCTCCAGTCAGCTGCGTTGGCGATATCGCCGATCTTGTTTAAGTTTGCGCCATATCCGGTATCCTCGATCAGATAATCTGTATAGCCTGCCTTCTGCAGCGCCTGTTCAACCGCTACGTCACCCTTTGTTCCCTTGTCCACCTGTACGGCGATCTTGCCGATATCGACAGTGTGTCCTTCGTCATCCGCGCCCTCAGCTGCCACATAAACGGTAATCTTACCGGTCTGGTCGGCATCTGTCTCGTCTGCTGCCTTTACAGTCACGCCTGCGCCAAATACGGTCGTAAATGCCAGGGCGGCTGCCAAAAGGCTGCTCATCCATTTCTTCTTGATCATTTTGATCCTCCAATCCTGATGCTTTGTCTACAGTGTAATCCCAAATTTCCCTTGTATACGCTCCAGCTTTTGTAAAATGCTGTCCCCGAAAAGGAACATACACAACGCCGCCGTACCGGCATGCGCTGCATCGTAGGGTGCTCCTGTCAGGTATAATGCTTTCAGGGTCTCCCAGCTGATCTGTCCGGATGACGGATCCATCGAATTCGTCATCAGCATCGCCGCAAAGTTCATCACACCTCCATACAGCAGAAACACCACAAAAAACGTAAACACCGTTGTTGTAATGTCATCCACCGGAAGTTTTTTCCTCTGCAGGATACAGCCCGCTGCCATTCCGGCAAGTCCGTAGAAGTACAATCTCCATCCAAAGAAATTCTCTCCCGGGCTTCTCCGAAACAGATAGACCACATAAGCAAGCACCCACGCAGACAGAATGCAAAGAACCGGTCCCATTACCACACGGAACCTGCGTCCCTTCTCCAGAGAAAGCCGTCTGGCAAGCGTTTCTCCCGTTCGTCTGCGTTCTATTTTATTGAAAGCCATGCCGGACAAATATCCGACCATCCCCCAGGCAGCCATCTGCCAAGGAGTCCATGGCCCCTGACCATCAAAAAAATTACACACCAGCCGGCTCATTGCGCCGATCAGAAAGCCCGCCTCCGGACCAAGGCCAATGCCACAGATCACCACCATCGTGGTTCCGGCATGTAACGGTATCGTATGTGCGCAGATCTCATTCATCACCACGCACAATGCGGTGAGAGTCGACAACAGCACAACTTCTCTCGCCTGCGGTTTGCGCCGTTCATACTGTCCAAAAAACAGGACAAGTATCAGAAGCACAACGCCAAATCCCATCAAAAGATAATATCTGCCGCGCAACAAAACCGTCGACACAAACAGTAATGCCACAACCGACACCAGCAGCAAAATGCCGCTTGTCACACGGCGCCTGGACCGCTGCCGCAAATATTCCTCCCAGTCAAACTGACGTCCGGAGATTTGTCCTGACTGTTTCATCCGGCACACCCCGCTTCCTGCAGAGCCCGGACGATATCCTCCGCCAGCAGACAATCCCCACAGACGCCCCGGCTCATCCGCTGTGCCGCCGTCGTATAGAAAACATTTTCTCTGAAAAATGCTCTCGTCTCCCCTTCACTGATCAGCTGCCCGTCAAACAACAGACCGCACTGATCCGCATAGCGCGCACAAAATTCCATATCGTGCGATACAAGCACAACGGTTTTCCCTTTGCTGCACAGATCCTTCAAAAACTCTGCAAGCTTTTCCTTAAATGCACCATCAAGTCCCTTTGTCGGCTCATCAAGTAACAGAATATCCGGTTCTGTAAGAAGCAGTTTTCCAAGCGCAAGCCGCTGCTGCTGCCCGCCGCTTAAGTCCATCGGATTCTGCTCCCGCTGCGCAGTGAGCTCCAGATAAGAAAGCATTTCCCCGACTCTCTGCGTCCTGTCCGCTTCCTTCAAGCCTGCCCCTCCGTTTTCCGGAAGAAGCATCGCCATCAGCTCCTCGGCAGCCGTCAGCTCCGTAAAAAGGCTCTTCGGATTCTGTGCCAGAAAACGAATCTTGCCCGCCGCCTTCACATTGCCGCGCCGAGGCTTGCAGATCCCCATGATCGCTTTTAATGCCGTTGATTTGCCGGAGCCGTTGCCCCCCACCACCGCATAGAGCATCCCCTTCGGAACACGCATGGTAAAATCCTCCAGCACACGCTGATCCTTCTGATAACCGAAGCAGAGCCTGTCCACAAAAAGTGCCGTTTCTGACACGGCACGCTTCGCCGTATGGCAGGGATGCCTGTCGGATACCGCAGACTTGATGGGCTCACCGGGCTGTCCTGTTTTACGGACATGATCAGCCAGCCAGCTCTTTCCCTGCCGGATACTGACCGGAGAGTTCGCCTCGTCCCTGTAATGGCATGCCTTCCATACCCGGACCGCCACCGGCATTGCAGAAGCAATCGGAAGTGCTTCGTTATGATCCCTCTCATACGCTTCGAGCTTCGCCGCACACTGCCCCGGCACCGCGTCCGCCACCAGATGCCCCTGATGCATGATCAGCACCCGGTCTGCCATCGGAACGACCTCCTCCAGCCGCTGCTCCGACAAAAGCACAGCCGTTCCCAGATCGCGGTTCAACCGCCGCAGCGTATCCAGAAATCTTCCGGTGCCGATCGGATCAAGCTGCGCCGTCGGCTCATCAAGCAGAAGCACATCCGGCTGCATGATCACCACAGAGGCAAGATTTAACAACTGCTTCTGTCCACCCGAAAGCTCGGAGACCGGTCTGCGAAACCACGACTCCATCCCGAAATACTGGGCGATCTCTGCCGTCCGCCGCCGGATCTGCTCTCCCGGCACGCCGAGATTCTCCAGTCCAAAAGCAAGCTCATGCCACACCTTATCTGTCACAAGCTGTGTATCCGGATTCTGTCCGACAAAGCCGATCCGTGCCGCGCTCTCCCGGTCATCCATCGTCTCCAGGTCACTCCCCCGGTAATACAGCTTACCCGAGCCCGTTCCAAATGGGATCTGATTCTTTTTGAAGTGACGCAGAAGCGTTGTCTTGCCGCAGCCCGACTGTCCGCAGAGCACGACAAACTCCGCCTCTCCAATGGAAAAACTGATATCCTCGATCGCATTGTCCGTCTGTCTCGGATAACAGAACGACACATGTTCACAGGATAAAACTGCTTTTTGTTCCATTATGCGTCTCCTTTCTCACCGTCTCCCATCTGTCCCATATCTCGTACAGACATCAAAAAGTAACTGTCATAGGCCACCGGCGCAAGCATGCCGGCCGCTGCCGTGACCAGTGCTGCAACAGACCAGCCGGACAATGCCTTCTGCCAGATCTCCGGGAAATAATATGCCTTAAAATCTCCTCGAAACCGGCAAATATATACACCGGCAAACATAACCACAAAATAGATACACCAGACCAGATCCTCCCGGTGAAACGAAAACAAATGAAACCACGTTCTCGATCCGGTTCGGTATCCTCTTGACTCCATCGATACGGACATCTCGATCGAATCCTCTAACGACCATGAGATCAGCATCGAAAGCTCTCTCAAAAAGCTTCGCATCCGCTGCATCTTCGATGCCTCTCCACCCGCGCAGCCAAGACCGATCTGCGCCTCATGTATCTGCCGGTAACGATCTCTCATGTCCGGAATGGAGCGAAAGATCATCATCAGCATCAGACCGATCGTCGGGATCGCCCTGCCGGTCAGATATAGCACCTTCTCACTGTCGAGAAGCTTCGCCGCCACGCCGCACCACTGCAGCAGCGCAAACAGCATGAGCGTCATCATGATCCCGTAATAGACGGACTCCCATGTCACCGCCATACCATTCATATAGAAAAGCGGTGTCACACCTCTGTGCGAAAATAACGGCAGGATCACCGCCGCAAACACAAGCATCATCCCTGCCGGAATCCATAATTGCAGCCAGCGTATGATCCCCGCCAGCGCCACATAGCATACAGAGGCGCCGACAAAGGAGACAACGATCGCAGCCGGGTGTCTTACCACCATTGTCCAGATCATGCATGCCAGCACATAGACCAGAATAACGACCGGATGCCGTTTAGCAAACTCTGATTCTCTGCTCATGTTGTTCTCCCATCGCAGGTATAACGCCAGCTGATCGCATCGCCGTCTGATATTTTGTAGGCTGATGCCCCTCTGTTCGGAGCAACATCATTGACCTTATAGATCCAGCCACTCATATCACCCGCCTGCTTCTCATAAAGATGTGCTATTCCTTTAATATAGTAGCTTTTATATAATGGCGTATATTCCGCGTCCACGGCGATCCCTTTCGCCTTGCACGCCTTCGCCAGTACATCGTACACCGTGGCACCCTTCTCCATCTGTACCGTCACCTTCGCAAGAATCTCGCCATCGTCCGGAATATATTTCCAAATGCTTTCCTGTGCCTGCTTCTTATTCTTCACCAGACTGTCACAGCGGATCTCGATCGTACAGCTGATCTTCTCTGCCTCCGGTGTCGTGGTCACTGTACTTCCTCCCGGCTTTGCAGTTGCCATCGAACTACTCTGCGATTGTCCCGGCGTTGCTGGCGTTCCATTCTGTCCGGAGGATGCCTGATCTCCATTTCCGCCACCGGATGACGCATCCGCCGCGTCGCTCTGCCCCGGTGTCTGACCCGCCGTTGCATTTTGTCCGGAAGTCCCCGCTGTCGCCGACGGATTCCCGGAGCTGTTTTTGTCGGAATGCTTTCCGGAGGTGGAATTTTTCCCCTTCTTGTCCGAAGACTTTCCGGACGTATTCTTCTTTGACGAAGGCTCTCCTGATGACGTGTCCGCTTTTGCGGACAGCGTATTGTCATCTGTGTTCTTACCTGACTTTTCTTTTCCATCAGAAGCCTTCTGATCCGCCTTCCCACCATGTGCGGTCGATACAGGCTGATTCGTCAATTCCGGTTGCTGCGTCTCCTCACTTTCTTCCTTATACATAGAAGAAAGTTCATCATCCCCCGTCAGATCCTTCCGGACCAGCTTCTGTTCCTGCCGGTAGGAATCCACCGACTGAAAATGCGTCTGACGTATTCCAAGTACCACTGCGAATACCACAAGCAATGCTACCACAATATATTTCCATCTTCTCTGTCTCATCTTATTCTCTTTCTTAATATTATAAAAAGGCAAAACCAGCGTTTTGCCCTCCAAGAATTGCTTCGCAATTCTCGTTGACATAACACTACGTTACGAGCATTTTCCTATACCATAAAAAAGCCTCTGTACATTCGGCTGTACAGAGACTTCATATTCTGAAAAAATTCAACACAAAAGAAACGTTTCCGTGTCCGCTCCCTCCCACCGAGGGCTGCTTTCATCAAAACGCCATATGTCTGTCTCTGTCCAGCAGGTCTCCTGGCTCGAAATCATCTTCCTCTCTCCCTTCCCATACCGCCTGACGCAGTACAGTGGTTCCGGATCTTGCTCCGGCGAAAGAGTCATCCTTCTTACAGTAGCGGGGGCTGCTGCAGCATCTCACTGCATTCCCTTTTCAATCTATCCCGTATCACCTGCTGCGGCGCAGGCACACTGATAAATCACTGAACAAAGCAAAGCATACCACGCAGTTATCTATCTGTCAATCTCTCATATATTTTTCATTTTTTAAAGCACCTTTCACGCATTTCATGCAGCTTCCTATTATTAAAAATTATTGGAAGAAGTCATCCAGATTGCCATCCATCTTCACATTATTTTTCTTTTTGCTTTCTGTCCCGGCAGGCTTCTTTGTCGCCTGTACCTTTTGTGGGACACTTGTCGGTGCAGCGGTCGCAACCGGTGCCTTTGTCGCTTTCGTGCTTTTCCTATTCTTCTTTTTCTTTGGTGTCGCCGTTTTCTTCGGCTTCTTAGATGCCTCCGGACGTATGGTCTCCTCTGCGCCTGCGGTATTCTCAGGATCGGCAGCCCCGCTTGCATTTGCCGGATCTTCCGTCACCGTCCCGTCTGCATCGCCCGAAGCGGCTCCCTCCACAGTTTTCTTCGGCAGATCTGCCGTAACCGCTGGTTGCTGTGGTCTGCCCGCCCGATCCGGCATCACCTTCCACGCGATCAGAAGCACGATGCCAACGATCACCGCCGCACTGAGTACGACCGTCCGAATCGTTTTGTTACGTTTCCTTCTCGCCCGTTGATCCTCCATCTCCTGCAGACACCGCTCCATCTCCATCGTGAGATTTAATGTATTGCTCGCCTTCGGCAGTCTGCGGTGCTCCTCCGGCACCCCGGTTGCTTCCCCGTTCCAGTATTCCGCCTCCTCGCTCTCATATAGAAGATCATATAATTCATCAATCCTCTGCAGTCTGGAAGTGCTTTCCACCGCCAGTCCCTTCATCAAAAGCCGGTCCACCTGCGGATCAAGCTCCGGCACATATTCCGTCAGCGGCACCAGACGATCGTTAAAAACCCGCTCCGTCGCATCTAACGGCTTCTCGCCGGACAGCATATAATAAATAGTCGCACAGAAGCCGTACACATCCGTCCACGGTCCCCTGCCTCCCTTTTTCTCCAATTGCTCGTACGCTGAAAAGCCCTGCTTATAAATCGCCGTCCGCGTCCGGTCATCAATGGCATTTGCATGGCGTACCGCTCCAAAATCGATCAGTACCCCCCTGCCCTGCGCATTAATAATGATATTATCCGGACTGACATCCTGATGCACAAGATTGGACTCATGCATTTTCATCAGCGCAAGCATCGGCTGTCTCATAATCCTCCGGCAGACCTCCGGCGTCACCCTGCCATTCTCCGTCACGTACTTCTTGACACTGTCCCCCTCAATATAATCCATAACAAGATATGCGGTATTATTCTCCTCAAAAAAAGTCCTCGTCCGCACAATGCCATCCATGAATCCAAACTGCGACAGCACTCTTGCCTCCCGCAGGAAGTCCTTTTTCCCCTGGTCAAACTGCTGCTCCGACTCCGCTGTAAACGGCACAACGCTGTAAGACTGCTTCTCCTTCTCACACTTGCGCCAAACCATTCCATTCGGGAAATACTCCTTGATCGCCACCGGGATCAGCAGATTCTGATGAAGACCAATATAAGTAATGCCAAAGCCGCCCTCACCAAGCACCCTGCCGACCATATACTCGCCGCCATGCAGCATCGTCCCAAGCGGCAAATGATGCGGCTTCTCCTGATAGCTGTCCCGGTCAAAATCGCAGGAGGTACATTTGCCATCCCAGGTCAGCGGCTTCATACAACCAAAACAATATCTATGTTCATTCAAAATCGTCACTCTTCCTTAAAAGTCATTGTCATAATGTAACAGATATCGGGGTAAAAAATATTTTGCGCTCAACGGATAACACGAATTGCCTCATGCTATCTGCTTTTACCCCCTGCATCATAACATATTAACATAATTTGGAAATATCGTATAGAAATTTCACAAAAAATGGTTCATAATAATAGCTGTACAAAATTGAAATACTAAATCTGTCGCCCACTTCGGACGAGAAAGCAAAACCAAACAAAACTTATTATTACAAAATACTTTCCTATACCAAAAATGGGACAGTCACATCTTCCACCTCCGTCAAAGCCGTCTCCCGTCTGCGTGCGCCAACCATCACCGTACGTCAGAAAAAGACCACCCCGGGTGTACAGTTTTTGCAGATCAGGCTGAGCAAATATCAGGGACGCTACGCCGGTATTTATATCCGCAAAAACAACGGAAAATATGTCTACATCCGCATGAAAAACAATAAAATCTCACCACGCCGGAAAACCTTCAACTTCCGCCATTCCATGCGAAATGTCACACTCTCGGTGCGCGTGAGAACCTACCAGACAAAGAAACGCAAAAAGGGAAGCTTTTATTCCAAAGTGAAAAAGGTACGGATCCGATGATCCGTACCTTTTGGTAAATTGTGGACGTATTATTTGCTACGCACAAGACATCTCTTCTTAAAAAATGCGATGCCATAGCACACAATCTGATCATAATCATCTTCATACTCTCTGGCATACATTTTCTCATCCATCTGACAAAGTGCCTCATCACATTTGCGCTCCATGGACTGCAGCGAATCCGCATATTTCGCTTCAAACACAGCCACTCTGCCGTTCATCGGATCGCTAACCACAACATCACTTCTTCCCTCGCCATGTTCCCTGTTTGACTCCACAGCATATCCAGCCCCCGCAAAGATTCCCGCCAGAAAAGCATGATAAAAGTCCTCCCTGTAATCGTGATAACTGATCGTTTTGCGCAAAAGTTTACTCATCTCCTCCGCAACCTTTTCACTATCCTCATTCCATACCGCGTCAAAGAGCTCTCTGCGGCTCCACTGCTTCGTGCTGTCATCAAACCACTGTATCACTGTTGTTTCAAATATTTCCTTAATCTCCGCATTCGGAATGACAAGCACCGTCATTCCTTCCGGCACTGCATCCGTCAGCTCTTCCTCCCTTACTCTGGTCAAATACCCCGTCAGATACAAAACACTCCAAAGATTATCTTCGGATGAATGCAGATAATCATAAGTAAGATCCTCATCAATACGCTGCACAATATAACCACCTGCCAGCAATGTCTCAAGCTTTTTCGTAATCGTGCTTCCCGCATGATCAATAAAGGAACGAATTATGGCATTATCACTTGTATTCTTCCAATAACCACATGGCTCCGCCTGCGGGTTTCTTTGCAGATCATGCAAATAATTCATTACATCCCACGGGCAATATACATCAAAATCTCCAAAATGATATCCATCATACCAGTTCTTTATCTTATCCGCATACTCCTGCGCGTCCAGATCTCTCAGAATATATGCCATATCCTCCTGCGTAAATCCAAAATATTCATTTAATCTGGAATCTGTAATCGTATCCGACACAAAATTATTCGTTCCGCTAAATATACTTTCCTTCGCTATCTTCAGACATCCTGTAATCACAGCAAACTGCAGTGCCGAATTATCCTTTAATGCCTGCATGATACCCTTGATCACATCCAGCATTTCCTGATAATATCCGTGACTGTTTGCTTTGGCAATCGGCACATCATATTCATCCATCAACAGAATGACCTTTTTGTTGTAGTGCTGCCTCATCGCACCGATCAGCAGTACCAGACTGTCCTTCATATCTTTAACGGTTGCTTCACCCTCCGCAATCCGTTTGATCGTCCGTTTATCATAATCATTCACGCGATCACTGTCAAGCAAATATAAATGATTCCTGAACAACTCGGAGATCACCAGAGAAAGCATATCATAAGCCCCCTGGAAATCCAGACCATCTACCCGGCGAAACGACACAAAAATGGTCGGCCAATGATTCATCCACCGATCACAGAGTTCCGTATACCTAGTAATTTCCAATCCCTCAAATAAATTCCTACTCTGCCTGCGAATATCAAAAAAGCTTTCCAACATACTCATGCCCAGCGTCTTACCAAAGCGCCTCGGGCGTGTGATCAAAGATACTTTCACCGACTCGCTTCTCAAAATCTCCGCAATCAATCCACTTTTATCCACATAATAAAAATGATTCCCACGTATTTCTTCAAAATCTGAGATTCCAATTGGAATATTCTTTTCGAGCATATATATCCACCTCTACGTTCCCCTTACATAGAACCTGTTGCCATGAGATCATAATAAATAATCAGCCTTACGCCCATTATGACAGTTCCTTCTCAACCGCTTTCAATTCTTTCTCGGAATAATTCATAGAAAGAATCATTTCTCTGGATAATCCACTTCCCAGCATTTTGCGAATTGCATTCTTCCTTTCCTCTTCGCGTGCTGTTTTTTCACGTTTCTCAGCATTCTTCCTTTCCTCTTCACGTACTATTTCTTCACGTTCTTCAGCATAATCTTTCGCATAGTTTTTCGCATAATCCTCTACCGTTTTGCACATTTCTCCAAAACCTCCTTCTGTCTCTTTGAAATACTTTACTGCTTTGCTTAATTCCGGGAATTTTGTCTCTTCAAACACATCTTTTCGCAAAAACAGTTGTAGCAGCTCAGATTTATCCGAGCCATCCCTGACCACTGTATTGACAAAATAGATATCCTCCCCGTCATCTACAGGAACAAATCCTTCTCTTGTTTCCATGCAACGCTTCACATGCGTGATCATCTGTCCGTTATGCAGCGCATCATATTCTGTGATATACAAAATAGTTACCTGCGGAATATCTGTAAAATCAGTTCCTTTAGGTGTATATGCTGCCGTAGTGGATGAAGCATAAAACCTGTTTCTCTTGATATCATCATTTCCGGAGCCCTTCTGCATCTCAATATTCATATACGCACCATTTTCCATAACACACAGCACATCCAGAATAATCTCCCTGTGCAGGCTCGTAATAACGCTCTGCGGCGTCACCCTAATTACCTTTAATTCCGGTTTATCCAATAATGTACGAAGTATCTCCTGACAAACTCCCTTTCTTCCTGCCACCAGCCGGAACATAGCATCATCTATAATTCTTAGATTCTCTGCCGTTTCTTTTGTGGCTTTTGAGTATTTATCATAACTCATTATCACGCCTCCCTTTCCCTGCTTATATAAAACTGTCATAAAACAAGTAAAGTGCGGCTTCCCTGATCTCGTATCCTGACTTATTACACACAGGATAACTCAGCAATCGTCTCATCTGTCCTCTGTCCGAAAGACCACTTAAAATCTAGTATTGTTATTTTATATCATACCATCATCTGTCCTGCAAATCAACGCCGGCGCTTTCTTGTTTTACTTTAAGCAAAGATTATCATGCTTCCTTGAGAACTTCAATGCGATCCAGACAATTGCCGTGTCACAGCATGCATTATTGCGAAATTGCCATGTGTATAACGACAGGATTACAGCAACAATATATTATCCACTCAATCATTCTGGATGGTTTCGGAACTTTCCCTGTCAGAGCATTTCATAGTGAGCACGCATAAAAAGACCGCCAACACACTAATTTTAGTGTATTGACCGTCTTCGTTATTTGACTTAATTTAATATATTATGACATTCTACTTTTTTCATTGATAGGTTTCTGTACGAAAGTATACCTTCGAAATACATTTTAACAGAAAAGACTTTGACTCATTATGAACTGATAATTTCCGCTTGACACCATTGGACATGTTTTGCGTATAATCGATAGCCTTATAAAGTACTCATTTTTATTGTTTTTATAATTTCTTCGTATTTTAATTTTCTTTCACTTGTTTCAAAAATATATAATATCCTGCTAAAACAATTTTCTATATCTTTTAAATCTTCACTTGTATATATTATTGTATCAGCCTTATAATCAAACTGATAACTATTTCGCTTATCATTTTCTTTTTTCCATTCATTTTTAATGTTTTTCCCAATTAAATGTGTTGAATCAGGACTAAGTTCTATAGCAAGGCGCTTTCCGGTAAAATAATTAGCGATAAAATAATCCACCCTATATTTATGAAATGCGTCTTTTCCTCCCCACCTAAGTTCCGGAAGCAACATAGGAATGTCCATCCATTCGTCCTTTGTTTTCACATATGTCAAATAATTTTCAATAAATTTCTTCTCATTTTTGGAACTATTCCTTATGAATATCTCATAAAATCTGATAATATCCTCAAAATCGTTTACTTTAATTAATTCAGCTTCGTATTTGTCATCCTGTATTTTCCCCTTTAAGTATCCTTCATATACCAGTTGTCCCAATGACAAATATTTATATCTTACACTTAATCCTTTCAATTTATAACTATGCCAAATTTCATTGCTTTTACGCGGAGCAATAAAAACGCCTATAACACAATCATTTTTTCCTAAATACAATTCTCTATCTGTACTTTCAAGTTTAATTTTACGATATTTCTTTTCATTTTTCAAAAAACTTCTTTCAAGAAACAAAATAATATATTCACGTAAAATATTATTCTTTAACAATTCAATCATGTGATGATCATTTGATTCTAACGCTCCATGCAACCATTCATCCCTATATGCTTCTGCAGAAAGGAATTTTTTTGTTTCGATGTTCGCATATCGTGTCGCTTTACTTCCTACTTTAGCATTTAAACTTAGAATTGCTTTTTCCTTTTTTATGCTAGGATCATGACATATATTCAAATATATTGACACAACTTGGTTTGACATCGATTTCATTTTTTCATCATATTCTTTTACTGTTTGATATCTCTGTTTCATACTTATCATCCCCCTTTCCTCAATGGACACTAATGTTGCTACTCTTCCTGCAAATATAAAAACTTTCCAATATATTCATTCTAAGCGTCTTACCAAAGTCCTCTTCACTTACTTACTTCTCAAAATCTCCGCAATCACTCCACTTTTATTCACACATTAAAAGTGTTTTCCATACATTTCTTCATAATCCGAGATTCCAATTTGAATATTCCGGCTACCATGTCCCTGCTGTCCGGCGTAAGGAAACCAAGAAAAGTGTGTGATTGGAGCAATACTAGTTTATCAGTTTCAACTCAATCGTAAAGCCTGCTTCGCACCGCAAAGCGGCTCTGGGCTTGACAAATGAGTTGTACCCGATAAATATCCACTAAGCCAATCAAGACGGTTTCCGTGTTCCGGAACACCGGTTTCCACATTTCCGGAATTAAGTTTTCCTGAAGCAAGAATATCCACCAATTGGAATATTCTTTTCGAGCGTATATAATATCCACATCTACGTTCCCCTTACAGAGAGTCTGTTTGCAAAACAAGATCAGGTCATAAACGATATAAATTATGTATATTGTAACAGATTATAGAAAAAAAGACAGTGAAACTTGTCTACAGAAGATCCTTAAATAATCTTTTGGTCATAGTTCTACTGCAACGAATTGATTCGCATCATCAAACCTTTCTTTAATTCTTTTATTAATCTAAACATATCTTCAACTACTCTCTAATATTTAACTAAATGCCCTTTTATTTATTACTTCAACTTATACAAACTTTTCGCATGTAATCCCAATATCTTTTTACAATCATAAGATCATCTGTCCAAAAACAAGATTAGGCATATTGCTTACAAGAAACAAAACAAACGAGGACAACTATTTAAGCCGTCCTCATAAAATTGAATAAACAAATGTAGCCATATTTTCATGGTACTCATTGATATTATATTGATTGCATTACTGAAAATTAATCAAAAATATCCCTTAGCACCAACTAATATACTCTCTGCTTTTCCAGAATTTACTTCTATTCCAATGGATTTTCCAGCCTGAGTATAATAGTTCCCTTCTTTTTCTATATGAGGGATAAGTTTCTCTATTTCAGCTGAATGTATAGGAAATATTACTTTTCCCTCCATTATAATTTCTACATCATCAAAAAATTCTAACGCATCTACTTTATTGTCTGGTGTATAAAATATATGAAATTTTTTATAATCATCTGACGTATTTTTACTGAATTTATTCTTTTTAAACTCAACGCACTCTGCTCCTAGCAATCGATGAACTTCATCTCGATCCATTCCAAACTTAATACACCCAATTGATTCCAATGGTTTGAATTCCCATTTATCCATTATATTTTTTCCTCCTGTTCTAGCTGATCCACATATTCCAGCATTTCATTAATTGCATCGTCATATTTATCTCCGAATTTATCATGTATATCATCAATATCCATTTGCAATGCTTCGCGAAACTTTCCCTGTTCAATCAATTCTCTCTGTCTATCTCGATATTCTCGTGCTTCCTTAGAATTACCACAACTTGCCGTCTGACGATGATCCTCTTTTTCCATCTTAATAGCAGGTCCATCATCTCTTTCGAGTTTTGATGCGCTGTCTGCCGGCATGTGATGCACTTCACTAGTTTCTCCATCACTAGTTTTTTTCACATCTTTGTACCTTCCTCCTTTTTTTTCTTTTAATTCATCATTTTCTACATCGGTATTTTTTTGATCTACATCTCCCTTATTCTCTTTAATGCCTATAGTATTTTCTGTTAATATCCTAGAGTTTCCCAGATATAATTTTTCAGACACTTCTTCATCTTTTACTGTCTCAAGACTATCTAATATATCTGTACTTATTTCATCTGGAAGTTCTTCTATATCTGCAACAGAAAATATTTCTTTATTTTCTCCTATTTCTTCTGGCAAATTTTCTATGCCAGTAAAATCCATTCTTCCTGATGTCACCTCCCCATTATCACCTAGTGTTGCTAAATTTGCAACACTAAGCGCTCCCTCAAGGACATCTAAACCATCTATTTCATCTGGTAATTTATCCATTTCCTGCCTTTTTATATCATTTGCGGCTTTAACCAATTTTTGAGCAACAATCATAGCGGCTTTTGCACTTTCAATCAAATTCTCATCCTCCTTATATCTTCTGCTCGTAATTCCATTTCAGTAGAACGTCGCTCACAATTAAAACGATTAATAACTTCAAAAATAGAGTTTCGAATTCGTTCAATCAGAACACTATCCATACCATCAATATATGTTCCTATTTTTAAATCAACTTTTTTATTAATGTTATCTTTTGTTTCTCCTTTAATCATCAATGCAATTTTCTTTCCTTCGAATACATTATATGCAACAGTCTTTTTTTCCTCTTCATTAAGCACATTTCCCTTTAAAGACTTATTTAAAAGAGCATATGTCTTATCTGAACATTTTAAATTATTAAGCCATTTATTAACATTATCTACATCTTCTGATTTCATTTCATAATTATCTTTTATTCCAAAGACACGCATGAAATAATGCTGTAATGAAAATGTTATATCTTTAGGATAATATTCTAAGGGTTGCATTTTATCATATTTCATAAATTTACACAATACGGCTTCAATCCAATCATTTTGATAGACAGCAGCAACTCCTCGTGGTAATTTTGCTAATTCGTTGATTTGGTTTTCATTTAATGCCATTGCACCACCAACTATCTTTCTATCTGTTTCATCTGGAAGTCTTAGTACAATTTTAGTGTTTGTGTTTCTTATAACTGCTTCATCCAAAAGATCAGGAGCTTGATCAGCAATTATAAATCCTTCACCAAATGTTCTCATTTCTGCTATCGAGTTCGTTATCATTTCGACAGATTTTCCTTGAAGATTTGCACTCTCTTGAGCTTGTCCCATAGATGTCTTTCTCAAAAGATTATGCGCCTCCTCTAATACCGTAACATGTAGCAGTTTTTCATTCATCTTATCAAGATGAAGTCTGTATTCTTGTAGTTTCATCACAATAATTCCCATTAACAGTGACTTTGTTTCATTTGAACCGACCCGACTCAAATCTATAATAACATTATTTTCAAATAAATCTTCAGCAGTCAATTCATTAAAAGAACAAAATATTTCTCCATTAATTCCGTTAGTCAGAGAATGCACTCGAGTTATAAGTGCCCCTGAATAATCGCTCTTTGTATCTTCAGAATATAGCGATGAATTCATAACCTCTGGTAATTGATTAATTAAATCGACAAAAGTAGGAAAAACACGTGGTTCACATTTTGAATATTTTAAATTCCATCCTTTTTTTTCATAACTCTTCTCCATAGCATCTTTTAATACGGCAGGCATTGCTGCATACATCGGCCAACAAGCATTAAAGATTTCTACTAAACGATCAATGTGTTCAAGTACATGAATGCCTTCCGGAAATGAAAATGGATTGACACATAACAATTCAGAATGCGATGGATTTGTACCATATACCTTGCATTTTCCACCAAAAATTTTCTTATATTCACCCTTGGCTGGTTCTACAACTAAAAATTTTACTCTTTGTTCTTGCAATTTATCAAGCAACTGATATATGGTATTTGATTTTCCCGTGCCTGTAGAGCCAGTGACAAAAACATGAGACGCAAAACTATTCACATCAAAATTTACAGGTATACTCTCGCAATGGCGCATATGATAAATATTGCCAACCGTAACTGTCCTTATATTATTTTCTTCATTATTATCATCTGTAAATCTCTGTACTTCACGTCCAAAAGAGACACATTCTAAAACCGGCAAACCACTAACTGACTTTCTTGGAAAATTAAGTGATTTTGCTAATTCTTTACCCGAAAGATCAGCTGATGGAGAAACTAATGTTGGATATAACAGCCACTCATCATCTAATGTATCATTTAAACCAAAAATCGGATGCTGAAGTCTTTGAACACTTCTTAATATTACATCAGCTTGATTCCTTTCTTTCTCTCCATCATATAAATTTACTGCTGCTCTAGTCATATAAGATTCATCACCTTGGGTGAGAGCCAAATACATATGAGCAACATTATTTGCTACTACAGGGTTTTCTGCAATAAAATATGCAGCAAATTCCCACATTCCTAAAGCCGCACTTTCTTCAAGTCGTTTCAACTGACTCTCGAGTATCTCTAAGGTATGCTGTACGCCATAATTGACATAATTCTGAGTTATTCCATCATTAACTCCCATTTGAACAGAAATATTAGATGATCTCGAAAAATTCACGCCAAAATTAGCTGTTGCCTGATATCCATTGGTATTTGTTTCATTATGAGTGTCTTGTATTCCTGAATACTGACCTAATCCTTTTGCAAATCCACCTTTAACTTTTTTCTTAAACTTTTTCCATTTTCCATCATTAGGATTTTCTTGATAAAGCTGTGCTCTATTTTGACCATCCGACACTGCATAAGATTTCTGAATTCCTGCACTTGCTCCAAGATTCACACCAAAATTAAACGATGAACTTACATCATCTGATGTATTGTATGTATAGTTTGTCTGCCATGATGCATATGGGTTTAATGCAGAATACATTTCAAATAACCTGTTCTTTTTTCCCAACTGATCAACTATTGGTTTAGCCAAAAGAACAATTGTATACTCTTCATCTTCTGATTTTGGCACAATACCGTCCAAAAGTTTTTCCATGCTTTGACTAATAAATCCCTCCGATTTTTCCGAAGCAAGATTTGATACAATCGCAACAGATTTCGTATTTTCGCCTTCTACAGTAACTTTTTCTAAACATTTAGGTATTCCTTGTTTAAAACAAGATTTTCTATCTGAGTCCTTTCTAATTTCAACTCCCGGAAAATTTCCCGACAATGCGCTTGCAAGCCGATTAATATAAATGTTAGACTTTGAAGGATCGGATTGGCGTTCATCAGTGTTAACAACCCCCAACGAAACATTACATCCTCCCATCTTTCTATCATATATTAATGCAATATTGCAATCTTCTTCACTTAATACTTGATATACATTTACTAACTTATCAAGATTCTTTTCTTCGGAATCACTAACCCATTTTTCTATGTCAAACCATCGAATTCTATTATTCGAATTAAAGGAATCAATGTGTAAATCTACAGGTTTATATAACTCTTTAAGCTGCTCCAAATAAGCTTGATATACATCAACTCCGACTGCCCCCAAGTTTCTCTGAATAAATTCTTGCGCTTCTTCATCATCCATATCTGGTTTAGCAGACAAATACTCCATACGCTTTTTTTCAATATCAAGCATTTGTTTAGGGCTCAATGCTGAAGAAGATGCAATTCCATCTGCTGTTTTCTGAGCCACATTTGTAATTTTATTTGCTAAAAATTGTTTTGTATTGGCAAGTACCCCCATATTATTCCCCCTTTTCTAATTATCTACTTACAATTACCGCAATAGCAAGCACTACAATTACTACAACAATACCTGCAATAACTAATTTTTGTTTTAGATTAAATTTTGACATTTCAAATCACCTCCTATTTCCGTTATAAAAAGCTCTTTTCAACTTTCTATTCATATGTTCTCTAATCACTGGCACCATATCTCTATCAATATTCTTTACTGTATCCTCTGTATATCGATCCCATAATTCTTCGAGTGTGTCTATAAAATTGTAACCATACAATGCTATTACTTGAGCAGATCTGTCCCATTTTCCAAAATCAACCTCTGCTTCAAAACCTTCATTCCGTTTTTTTTCTAACAATTCAGATACTTTTTTACTGTATTTCTTACCAAAAGGATTAAACAAACCGCTAAAAGCGTTATCCCAATCAATGCTAGAATTTGTCACCAAATCAGCCAAAGCCTCCTCGGATAAAATAATATTATACATTTTTCCAATGTTGCCTAACATCTCATATGTCTTTTTATTGGTTGGAAAATAGTTTATCAATGGAACTTTATCCCAAAAACCATTCTTTGCTTTTGCTACCATATCAAAAATTATTTCTTCACTTCTCGTTCTCTTTTGTACCTTGTCAACTTTTTGAGCCGCTGCAAATCCATTTTTTAAGAACTCAGGTAGTTCATCTAATGTTACATTCACTAAGTCATTTAACCCAAAAGCCTCTATTGTTCCCAGTCTTGTTTTATAATCCGTTGCCAAAACCTGAACAATTTCAATTTCTTCCATTCCATTTTTTATATTTTCTTCCCGAATTTCCTTTTCCAATCGATTAATCTCATCTGGTGCATCAATACATTGCGTTAATACAATAATAAATGGCACTCCAATGGAATATAACTCTTTTATAAAATTTAATTCTGCTCCTTGATATCTACTGCTTCCCGAATTTATGCAATACCAAATAGCATGAATTACATCCAAATGATTTTCTGCGTGTGCTTTATCCGCAATAGTTTGTTTGATGCTGTCAATTGAGGTCTTTGTTTTGGCGGAGTCCAATTCCAATCCAACCGTGTCCCAAATTCTAATAGGTGTGTCAGGATCTGCATACTCATCCATATGATCGGTAATTGGTTTTCCTGTTCCAGTTTTAGCTCCTTTACTGTCTTCAAATCCAAAAACAGCATTAATTAAAGTGCTTTTTCCCGTTCCAGTAATACCTGCAACTATTATATTTGCCGGCTGTATACTAGTTGAGTCCTCCGCATCTCCCTTATAATTTGCGTTTTCTTCTTTTGCCATTTGCATTTCCTCCAATCATTTTTTTCTTTTTTTTAATTCATTTTTAATTCGTTTTGAAACGATATCATTATCCTTCAATTCCTCATCTGTTGATCTTTCAATAACCGCAAGTAATACATCAAAATAATCCTCACCAACTGTTTCAACATACGCCTCTGCCATTATAGTACTCAATCCCGGTACAACCATCAGCGGTGTCAAAATTATTCCAACTATTGCATTTGCAAATATGTCACTTGCAAAATCTTTGGAAGCATTGATTCCTACGATTTTACCCAATTCCATCATCATGCTTATGCAGATACCATGTACAAATGGTATACATCCTCCTGGTAAAACACCTATTTTTCCAGCTTTCTTTCCATATTTTTCTATGCAATTTTTTCCTTTTTCTTTGATATTCTCAATCTTTTTTTCCCTTTCAGTGCGAAGATAATCCAACTTTAATTCAAGAACCTCCACTTTGGAACTATTATAATTACAAATTGCCGAATCTAATGCCTCCTCTACACCATATGCAGCAAATTTTCCAACTCTCGTACAATAATCTTCAGCCAAAATTCTCTTAACATCTATTTGTGGATATTCTGTCCTTAATTGTTCTTCTATTATACTTTCATCATTAGATATACATTTTGTTAAAAGGATTGAAAATGGAATTTCATGTTTAATTGACATTTTATTAACGACTGCAAGTTCATATTTTTCAAATCTATGACTTCTGTGATTTATACAAAGCCATACAATAGTAATATCTTTATCATCTGCTTTACGCTGTGCATTCGTCAAAAAGTATTCTACATCCTTTAATGTCTTTTCTGTAATTTTTTGATTAAGTTCAAGCCCTACCGTATCATATACATTTATTTTCCATTCTTTTTTTGTAGAAAAAAGAGTGTCTATATTTTTTTCACATGTGTATATTTTATTTTCTTTGGTAACCGCCCCTCCCTGTCCTGTCGGCGCCACCTTTTGACCTACTATAGCATTAACAAGAGTACTTTTTCCTGCGCCCGTTTTGCCAACAATTATAATATTTGCACAATTCACTCATGCTCCCTCCTCCGATATTTTCTTTATCACTTTATCCATTCCAAATTTCTGAATCACTCCAACCCTTGTATTCATTTCTTTGGCCAGTGTCAATACGACATCTCTATCTCCTAATTCATCTATTATTTCATGTGCAAAGTCGCTGCCTCTTTTTTCATCAACACATCCTGTGATAACTGGTATAACATTAATGTCTGCATATTCACTTTCAACTTTTTTAATAAATGATATTTCTGTCTCTTCAATTTTTCCTGATTTAGCAAAAAGGCAATAAAATACCGTTGTTACCCCCTCTCTAATACGATTTTCCAAAAAACTATATGCCTTATCAACATTTTCCAGTCCTAGATCAATACCTTTAATTTCATATATACTAATTCCATCTTGTACATCCAAATATTCTATATATCCTCCCTTATCAGCGGCACAAATTTTTCTCTCAAGAAAATCAAATATACCTTCCACTAAATAAGTTTTCCCGGAATTTCTTTTTCCCACTACGACTACCTTAGAATTACAACGTTCCAGAGTCATACCTTCATATTCTTTGATAACAGACCTCACTTCATTAAACACTTCATCTGTACCTGAAAAAATAATTTTCACACCATTTTCATCTACGTTATAGTTATCATTAATTATTTGTAATAATTCTCCTATACGACCATCAGCAATAGCCGTTGAATATTTTTTCCTTGATAAATCAGAGCCTTCGTATACATCCCCCCATTGTCCATTATCGCCTAAGAACTGAAAGGATGTACTTCTTTCAATTGGGTCATAATTAATTTTAATCTTATTTGAATCCATATTATGTTCCTCTCTGTTATAATCCTCAAATTGTTACCTTTTGCTTCATATCTACAATTCATTCTCTCATAAATTCACATTAAATACTTAAACTTCCTGCAGGTCTTACTCCTTCATCACTCTCTCCGCATACTCCATCAGCACCTCCGGCGACACCTCGCCGTGTCCGTTCCTGATCTTACGTTCCAACCGTTTCAGTGCCGCCTTCTCCTTCCATGTCATTGTGCTCTCCGTTTCTTTCGATCCCTTTCGGCTCCCACCCCGATCGGTACTTTTCATTTCACACCTCGCCTCCCTGTGTGCTGACCGTTCATTTATTTCATGAACTTTCTTCTCCCATGCATATTTCCTCACAACGGTTTGACTCGGCGAGCATCTTTCGCACGTATCGCTCGCTATAACCAAACTTTTTCGCAATGTCGGAGATCTTTTGCTTGCCCTGAAGGCGTTTAATCTCCTGAACGACATATTCCTTGGAGTAAAGCTTCATCGGAAATACAAACTGCTGCCCTTTGAAGCGTTCGTAGAATTCCCCGATTCGCTCTTCGCCGATGATCTCTGCAATCTCCTCATATACACCGGCATACACAGGTGTTCTCTCCTGTTTTCTTTCCATTATTTTCCACCGCCTTTAACTAATATTTTAGCAAATCGCCATGTCGTTGTAAGGTGTCATTCTCCGCTGTCTTTTCCCTTGCATTTTTCCTATCCCTATCTACATGATCATTCTACCACCCATCTGTCCGATATTTTTTTATTTTTTGTCGCGATGTCATAATCTGTCATCGTATTGCAAAACTCCGAAAGGTAATGCATAATGATGCAAAGGGCAAAAGTAGACAATAATGAAGCAATCCGTGGCATCATTAAAATACAAAGTAGACAACAATGTATGTTTACATACAATTTGCCGGCTACCGGCTTTCCCTGCCAAACACTTACACGAATCAAGGAGAACATGATAATGAAAAAGATTTCTTTAAAATACATATCTATCTGTTTGAACATCTGCCTGCTGACCACAGCTCTGTTCCCATGGCTGCCTTCGGCAGCGCACGCGAACGGTCCGTCCTATTCGATGCGGCAGTTTTATAAGCTGCCGGAGGCGGAGAAGTCCGGCTCTGACCGGATCCTTCTGTACAATCGTGAGGATCTGGTCTGCCTGGATCGCTATCTGGAGGAGGGACGCAATTTTACCAACGAGACCTTTGATCTTGCCAATAATATTTACCTGTCTGATTATCGCTTTGAATATAAAAAGAATTCCAATACGACCTGGATCTATGATCGAAATACCCGCAAATGTCTTGCGCATTATGATGAAACGACGCAGCAGTTTTACGAGGGAACCGGTGACACCGTCTGTGAGGCTCCGATGAAGGGGGACGGCTGGAATCCGATTGGCTCCGTCAGGCATCCTTTTACACAGACTTTGAATGGCAATGGACATATTATTTACGGACTCTGGAATATCTGCGATGCAGCGCAGGGCATTTCTACCACCGGATCGCCTGCAGCGGATGGCGCCGGTCTTTTTGCGGCGGTGACGGGCACGATTTCTAATCTTCGCATGGAGGGTACATTTCTCTCCGTCAGCAATTCCCGGCTGGAGGATGGTGTTGAGGGAGACGGTTATGATTCGATCGGTGCCCTTGCTGCCCGCATTCCCAAAATCTCTTCCGATTCATCCGGAAATATTACGACTACCATCCGTTCCTGTTATGTCCAAAGCACTCACTTTTCCTGCAGTAACGTGCCTAATTCCGGCATTCTGATCGGGCAGAGTCTCTCTCCGACAGCATTTGATTCGATTGCTGTCGCCGATGCCGGAGCATATATCGACTGTTCATCCTCTTCGGCAGATTCGTTTACCGCCGGGCTTCGTTTCGGTATGGTGCTTGGTTATTCCAATACCCTCTATAAATCGACGTTTACGAACTGCGCTTCTTCCGGGTTGGCAACGGATGCGAGTGGGATGGCGGTGATCGGCGGCATTTGCGGAACGTGCCAGCAGGACCGTTTTGAGCATTGCGTCAATCAGACAACGGTTCGCACCGCAGGAGTCGCCGGCGGTATTGCCGGGTATATTGAGCATGTTGTGGGAGCGCATGAATGTTATTTTCGTTACTGTGATAATCTCGGCGACATTTCCGGCGTGTGTGCCGGCGGAATCAGCGGTTTTGGGGGCAGCTATCTTCCGGCACGTTATGAGCGCGGCGGTCGCACCGGCACAAATATCAACTACTGCCGCAACCGTGGTGCCATTACTTCCTCATATATTGGCGGCGGTCTTACCGGGGTATGCGATGCATTTGTGATCACGAACAGTGAGAATTACGGAACGGTGTCCTCGACCACTCTGGCAAAAATCAGTTTCTATCCGGCTTCCCGTTATGAAACGCTGATGCTCGCAGCAGAAAGAAGCGTCGGCGGACTTATCGGTGCCTGCATTCCGATCGGTCGCAAAACAGCTTCCTATTATGACCCGATCTGTACGATATTTAACTGCGCCAATCATACCTCTGCCACACTAACGCCGGATAATGCCGATGCCGGTGGGCTGATCGGTCTTATCACAACAAAATACAGTGCTGTTCAGGATCTATGGCTGACCCTGAATGTGCAGAATTGCTATCAGGCATCCTCCATCAACGCACTCTCATCGACAAGCAGCTCCGGCTTTACTCCGGTCTCCGGAAGTCTGATCGGCGATTGCACCGTGACAACTGCCACGCTGGAATACTGTTATGCCGTGCAGTCTGACCCGGAAAGTGCCGATGTAAATAGTACCTGTTTCGGAACGCAGAGCGGCAAGCTGACCCTTAATGCCGTAGAAAATATTTCCGGAAAACAGTTGCTTAGCACAGAAACAGAGAAGAATATCGGCTCTGATCTGCTCACGCAAACAACAGCATTGCTTTACTGTCTGAACGGCTATATCAATTCCGGCTTTCGTTATGATCAGACGCAATGGATCAGTAAGCAGTCTGAGTCAGAGGAACCGATGTTAGTCATTGACGATTATACGCTGCCGACCGAGCCGCCAATAGTTTCCTTCGCCCCGGAAAAGACGACCTCACCGGTGCCTTCCGCTACCGGCACGCCGGCCGGCTCTGTTGCTCCATCGCCATCCGGCGCTCCAATCAGCTCCTCCTCTCCAGCGGCGACCGACACTCCAACCACCTCTTCCTCTCCGGCAACAACCGGGACACCGACAGTTACTTTCTCACCGGCTCCTTCAACAACTGGATTACCAACCGATTCTTCCTCTCCGGTTCCATCCCCTGGGAAGCAAACAAATACTCCGGCCTCCCCTTCCGGCTCCTCTGTCCCAGATTTCGTACAGACTGGCACACCTTCGGATCAAATGAGCCTAAGCGCAGCACCACACCGTTCCGGCGGCATCCGGATCACCTGGAAGCTTTCCTCTGTCTGGAATGGATTCGTTCTTTACCGCAGTCCGAAAGCCTCCGGTATCTATCAGCCGGTTGCAACCATCTCCTCTTTCCGGAAAGCATTTACGGATAAGAAGGTGACCGCCGGCAAGACCTACCACTATAAGGCAATTCCATATATCCTGAAAAACGGACAGACCATCTACGGCAATACCACCGTCATCCGTAAGGCAACTGCCCGCCTGATGGCACCGACCTTTCGCGTGAGCCGCCACCGGACAGCATCCGGCAGACGTTTTCTTCAGATCCGGCTCCACAAATATCAGGGGAAATATGCGGACATTTATATCCGCAACAATCATGGTAAATATCTGCGTCTGCGCCTGAAAAACAATAATATCCGCCAGCAGAAACAAACTTTCCGGCTGCAGTACAGCTTCCGGAAAGCAACCCTGTCCATCCGCATCCGCACTTATAAGCAAAAGAAACGGACGAAGGGAAGCTTCTATTCACGGGCCAAGGTGGTACGGATCCGGGAGTAAGTAGGACAAAAGCCCAGCTGATCAGTTCATATATTGACTAATTAGCTGGGCTTTCCTTTATTTTTTCAATTCTTCAATTAATGTACCAATATTAGAACCAAGCTCATTATCCAGACATTCTATATTCTCACAGAATTTCTTCTCATTAATAATGGCTCTGTCAATGTGCTCCATCAACACCTCTGTATTGTATTTGCTTTTCCGATAACCCAGCAATAACTTGCGCAGTTCATGTTCTGTATATCTTCTTTTCGCTGTCACTGCCGGATTCTCCAGCAATTTTGCCTGATCCAGTAAAAACACTTCATCAAAATGCAATAACAGCCAAAATTCAAAACATGGATTGGATACATAAAATCCAAATCCCTTTTTCTGACACACCTGACATACATATTCAAACTGATTATTCTCCGTTCTGGCAACAAAGCTTTCCTTATCCCGATCCACAATCAGACAAATCCGGTCAAAATTTTCATCATATGTAATATTACTTGATTTAATAATATCCGAAATATCACTTACAATATTGACAACGTCTGACTTCTCATTAAGATAACTGATCAGTTCCGAGCAGTCCTCTTGAATATCTTCCACCGTATCAGACAATGCTTTGTGAAGCTTTTCAATGCATCCAGTCTCCAAAATTTTCCAGATTGCTTTCGCGTACACCTTGCTGGTAGTAAGTATTTGCTGATCATATAAGTAGTCCATAATGCGATTAAGAAGGGACTCATATATCAATTTTCCCGTTCTCTCTTCTTCTAAATTTTCAAGGACACGATCCAGAATTTTCCTCGGATTACTCCATCCATCCTCACTATAACTTCTTATAAGCGGCACCAGATCGATCAGCGGATCAATTCCAATCTTCTCTCTTTTTTTATCCAATGCATCAAAATATATCTCCTCAGTGCTGACTCCTTCATAGACCAGAAACACTTTTCTGCGGGTTTCACTCGATTTTAATACCCTTGTTCTTTCTGCAAATTTTCTCTTTTCTCTCATCCACTATACCTCCTTAACTGGAAATATCGTGTTAAATACCGGTACTCCTCCATAACGTCCTTCCAGATAAGCTTTATCAATTTTCTGGTCGAATCTTGTATTATATTCCTCCAAAGAATATATATCACTCTCACCTGTGTTCCGCTTATCAATAAACCATATCTCATCCCGTCGAAGCAGATCAAAGTCCAACAATCTGGACTCATGTGTGGTCACGATCAATTGCAGATTCTTTTTCGCTGCCAATTTCAAATATGTCTCAATAAATTTGTAAGTCAAACTCGGATGCAGACAACGATCCAGTTCATCAACAACATACGTCTTTCCTTCATCGGATAATAATATTTCCAGCAGATCCAAAATTCTTACTGTTCCGTCAGATTCTTCGGATAATTCGAAAAGTATATCATTTTTATTGTGTTCAAACTGTATCGTTTGGCACACAAGTTTCTGACCTTTTATTTGCAAAATAAAGAAGTCCCGGTTGCTTCGCATGATAATTCCGGTATTTTCCGGGACATTATTATCTTCTGATATTTTATGATCTATCATATTTTGAACTGCTGAATAATACCGTTCCATTCTCTTCAGCATCTGCGTTTGAGCTTCATTAGGTATATGTGCCAACACATTTTCCACCGGTACTTCCACCAATTTGTAATCCGTGATTCCCGTGCCAAAGGCAGCGATCATATCGCAGATCTCATCGACGTTTTCCATGCTTGCCATGTATGAATAATTTGAAATTGGTCTGTCCGGATAATTAATATCAAGTCCTTTTTTCAGCCACAAATATACATCCTGCAATATGGATGCACCTTTATAATTCAGATACAGATTTTTCTTATTATGATTCATAACCGTCAGAAATAAAGTAGAACCATCATCCTGAATATCCTCCGCATAGTTGTTCATCTTCTGTCCGAGTTCTTTCGTACTAAGATCATTTCCTAATTCATATACGCTCTGTTTAATATCTCTGGTAAAAATCGTTTTTTCCTTGTTGTCCGAGGTTAATTCAACCAGCCATTCTGATTGAAACTCTCCCTGATTTAAAAGCACTTCAAATCCGTACGCATAATACTTCTCGCCTAACTTCAATTCAATTTCAAAATAGCTTGGAATATCTCTGTTGGACTCATTGGATTTGCAGTATTTATTGCTATATCCATCCGGAAGCCCCTTGATAACAGTTTGCTTCATAAAGTCTAATGCCTTTACCAAATTAGATTTTCCGGAAGCATTCGCACCATATACTGCTGCCAGCTTCAACAGTTTAATCTTTCCATTATCATAAACATGTTCTTTCTTACTGCGTACTTTCCCCGCAATCATGGAAAATTCCTCGGATCTTCCCTCTGCATTTGCAGAAAAAGACAAAAAGTTTTTTACATTGAATCGAATCAGCATAAACACGCTCTCCTTCCTGTAATATAATTATATTATGTGTATTTTTTCACTTTTGTCAACATATTTATGCATCTTTTAGCGCTTTTTTAGTATTTGAATGTGATTTTTTCACTCTATTCAACCTTTTTCACATAAACACCATCTTCGCAACCCCCTTCCTTTTTTCCACTGATATGTTCCGCCCATTTCTTCCTATTTATATATTATTATTATTTCTCCACGCCTCCATCACCCCTATTTTGTTGCAAATCCGACATAAATCGTGCATAATATACATGATATTGGGGCAAATATATTTTGCCTCCGACTGATGCCACGCACGACTCCTTGCATCAGTTGCACGAATTTACACCGAAATATTAGCGTATCTGCACCAACGGGGGGGACTTGTTTCATGAAGAAAACCTATTATAAATACATATCTGTGATCTTGAGTATCTGCCTGATGCTTGGCAGTTTTCTTATCTATCTGCCTGCGCCATCTGCACTGGCAGCAACCTCTTGCTCGATGACCGAGTATTACAACATGACAGACGCCCAAAAGAAAGGCTTTTCGTTTATTTTCTTATATACCCGCGACGATCTGGTGTATCTGGACAAGTATCTGGAGGAGGGACGAAGCTTCAACAAGGAAACCATTGAGCTTGCCAATGATATTGCGCTGTCTGACTATGATTTCAAATATGATTCCTATACGGAAACTACTTTTATTTACAGACATTCCTCCGGAGAATGTCTTGCCCGCTACGATGAAACGAATCGCTGCTTCTACAAGGGCGCAACAGGCGATCAGAAAACAGATTTTACCTTTGAGGGAGAGGGCTGGAATCCGATCGGTTCTGCCGAGCATCCGTTTCTGCAGCCCTTTGACGGACAGGGGCATCGCATCACCGGACTCTGGAATATCTGTGATGCAGCCGCCGGTACATCAAGCACAAATTCTCCTGCTGCCGATGGTGCCGGTCTTTTCGCCGCTGTCGGTAGTTCCATCTCAAATCTTGTGATCGATGGGGCATTTCTGTCAGTTTCAGATACCGGTCTTTCTGCCGGAAACTATGATTCCATCGGTGTGCTCGCTGCACAATCCCCGAAGAATGATAGTGAAACGGTATTTACCTATGCTCCTTCACATTCGATTACATCCTGCTCCGTGCTTAACGCTCATTTTGCCTGTAAAAATGTACCAAACTCCGGTATGCTAACGGGAGTTACCTATTGTCAGACAATTTTTCTTTCTGTTTATGCTTCCGGCAGTGCATATATTGATAGTACACCAGAAACAACAGCATCTTCTTTCCCGCGCGTTTCTTTCGGCATGATCACCGGATATCTACCCAAAAGCAATTTTTATTATCATTTTAAGAATTGCTCTTCACAGGGCACGGTTACAGATGCCCACAGTACAGCTCAGATTGGTGGTATCTGTGGCACAGTCCGTTTCGCCTCCGCAGATGATTGCACGAACAGGACAACGATCCGCTCCGCCGGTATCGCCGGTGGAATTATCGGCAGTACAGACATTCCGACATTAGGGAAAATAGAGATAGGCTTCAGCTTAGTAAACTGTATTAACACCGGAAATATATCCGGTATATGTGCCGGTGGAATCGTAGGATTGTGCAACTTCCTGACTACCCCTGAATATTCAAGTTGTATCTTTACCTTCAATATCAAAAAAACCCAAAACATTGGTTCTGTTACTGCAGCTTTATATGCCGGGGGATTCATTGGAAATGCATATAATTTCAATGTTCGCAATAGTATTAATTCTGCTCCTGTATCGATCGATTCAACCCCGGAAATACAACAAAATCCTGTTTATCAGTATTTTACAAAGTTTTATTCTGACCAAAAAGCTGCCGGAGGATTTGTCGGTACTGTCATTCCCGTTTTGAACAACATCAAATCCACTGCATATACTTCCTACTGCTATACCACGAACAGCGCCAATCTGTCTACGTCCACGATAACTACAGACAGCAATACATATACGGGTGGATTTATTGGTAACTTATCGCATACAAATGAACAATATCCTCTTTTTACATACTTAAACACTTGCAATAGTTATACTGCATCTGAACTCACCACTCCTGCATCTGTTTCAACATCAGCTTCCATTCGCGGTTCTCTTGTTGGCGGATATGATTTATATACAGACATAAACGCACAGTATACCTATTGGACGCAGGACAATTTGGATCTCGATGGAGAGGCTTTTGGTCAACTTAATAAGACAAACTGTTATAAAATCACCCAAAGCCAGTTGCTCGGTCAGGAAACCACCACAAACATTGGCTCCTCCGCAGTCAATTCTTATCCGGATCTTCTGCGCTGTTTAAATAGCTACGTCGGTCAGACAGAAGACTATGATCCGTTGCTTAACTGGAAAATGCTGGATCAGGTCGGACCTGTTATTGATTACTCAACGAGCCCTGTTTCCTCTTATCCTCCGGTAATTACCTCCGTTCCGTCCCTGACCCCTGCTCCGACTACAGTGGTTCCTACTGTCACTCCGGTCACAGTTTCGTCTGACACTCCGACTTCAGCTCCATCTCTGTCCTCTGCTCCCACTACGGTGACTCCGACAGTCACCTCAACGGTAACTCCGACCGCTATTCCGTCCCTGACTCCATCTGTAAGACCTACCGGACAGCCTGCGACGGGACCACGGATCACACCATCACCGACACTGCCGGTCAAAACAGCAAAGCCAGCCAAAACACCGGTACCGATTCCGGATCCTATCCTGACACCGGCACCAACAGAGACACCGACATATACACCATATATAACAAAGGTTCCGGCAGAGACACCGACATATACACCATATATAACAAAGGTTCCGGCAGAGACAACAGCCACTCCGACGTGGCTGCCGATACTGACAACGACACCGACCGAAACACCGGTTCATACATTATCTGCCACGCCGCAAGCTCCATTTGCCACGGATGACGACAATGCACTTAATGCCCCAAAACAGATGACGATCAAAGCGTCTGCAGATCGTTCCGGAAGCGTCCGGATCACCTGGAAGAGTTCCACTGACCGCGATGGCTTCCTGTTGTACCGCAGCACCAATAAAACCGGCTACAAACGGATTGCAATGATCACAGCCCGCACAACCACTTACCTTGACAGAAAAGTGTCAGCGGGCACAAAATACCGCTATAAGGCAGTACCATATGTCCTGAAAAACGGACAGACCGTACGTGGCTCCGCCTCAAAGATCCAGACGGTTTCCCCACGTCTTATGGCACCGAAATATTCGCTCACAAAGCATAGAACCGTGGACGGGCAACGTTTCCTGCAGATTCGTTTGAATAAATATCAGGGAAAATATGTTGACGTTTACATCCGCAAAAATGTGGGCAGATATGTATTATTGCGTCTGAAAAATAATAATATCAAGCAGCAAAAAGGTATTTTCAAACTGCATTATAGCTTCCGGAACGCAACGATTTCCGTGAAGCTGAGAACCTACGACAAGAAACCTGTTTCTCAGAAGAGTTTTTATTCCAATGAGAAAACAATTCTGATCGATGAATAACCAGCAAAAACAAACGGAGCATAAATAATGAGCAGCACGATAAACAGCTTTGACAAAAACGAAATAATCATGGACCGCTACGAAATTCTGGCGGAAATCGGAAGCGGTGGCTTTGCCACGACCTATAAGGCAATGGATCATTCTCTGGATATTCCGGTGGCGATCAAGGCATTTCATAAGCACACCGGCGCCAGCATGGACGAGGCTGTGAAGGAAGCCAAAATTGCCGCCGGACTCTATGAGCTTGAGGGCATCGCCTCTGCCAGAGATTTCTTCTGGTATAAGGAAACTCCCTGTATCATCATGGATTACGTGGACGGCACAAGTATCAAGGATTATGTGCGCGAGCATGGTCGTATCCGTGGGGACAAAATGCTTATTCTGATCAAACCGCTTTTGCAGAGTCTGATCAAAATTCACGAAAAGGGCATTCTGCACCGCGATATCAGCGCTGACAATATTCTTCTGACTGAGGATGGCAGACTCAAGCTGATCGACTTTGGTGCCGCCCGTCTGTCGCAGAACGCGCAGGGTGACGAATATACGATTATCTTCAAACGTGGTTTTGCTCCAATCGAGCAATGCAGTGCAGGCGGCAAACAGGGACCCTGGACCGATGTGTACGGCATTTGTGCCACAATGTATTACATGATCACGGGAATCGTTCCGGACGATTCTGTATCGCGTCTGATCGAGGACAAGCTGCTTCCTCTGGAACGGATCGACGGCGTCCGTCTCACGCCTCAGGCAATGTCCTGCATCATGAAGGGTCTTGCCGTACGACCGGAGAAACGTTTTCAATCCATGTCAGAATTTTACACGGCACTCTATGCCGCCAAACCGTCCACCCTTGCCAATATACTAAATAATACAACTATCCAAGGTGGCAAGGTCGAAAACGGCGAAGCAAACTTCACGGAGAAGCTGCTTGAAGATATGGAACTTTCCATTTCTCATAAGAAATCAAGAAGGAAAAAGCAGATCATTATCGGAGCCGTTGTTGCGGTATTATTGATATTATCCGGAAGCATCTGGGGCATCCTGCAGCACAGATCTACAGTAAAGGATCAAATCCCACACGCACCGGCAAGCTCAATAACACCGGCTGTAAACAGCACTTCCGCCGAACCGGACGCAGATCTGCATTCTTCGGACAATCCGGCTGACGCCGACGCCGACAGCACCGACACACCGGCAAATGCTCCGGATGATCCAGACAGTTCCAACACGCCGGCAAACCAACCGGGCAACTCCGGCTCCGGTAATAATTCCGGCAACTCCGGCAAAAAAACCGGCTCCGGTAATAGTTCCGGCAATTCCGGCTCTGGCAAAAACTCCGGCAGCTCCAGCGGCAATTCCGGCTCTGGCAAAAACTTCGGCAGCTCTTCTTCCAAGGCAACTACCTCGAAGAAGTCCGGCTCCGGCAACAGTTCCGGTTCCGCGAAAAACTCCGGCGGCTCCTCTTCCAAGGCGACTACCGCTCCGAAAAAGTCAAACACCGCCCCGAAGAAAACGGCAAAACCGGCTTCCCCGAAAAACAACTTTGACGGCGATCTGGATGGTATTTAGAAAGGATTTTCCCATGAAGCATTATGTGATCAACAGCAGCGAAGACATTTTGACACAATTGCATAACCAGCATTATCAAAGAACAGATCTCTTTCTGATCCGAAAGTGGAGCCCTGCACACGTCACGGGCTCTAAACAGCATACGATCACAGATCCGGATAATGTTTCTGAGCGATCCGGTCAAAACCCAGCCGATACGGCTGCCACCGACATTTCCGATGAGCTGCGTCAGGAAGCCTATCTGAATTTCTACCGTCAGGTGAAACCATTTAAACTTGCGTCCCGGCAGACCATTCAGCGCTGGTTTGGTATTGGCGGGTATGCCGTCCCGCACCGCCGCCAGATCCTTGAGCTCGCCCTGAATCTGCATTTCAGCCTTGATGAAACCGAGGATTACCTGCTGCACGGACTTTCCCAGTGGAACCTGCAGGTAAATGATTATGAGGAAATGCTCTGTATGTATTGCCTGGAAAACGGACAGGATCCGGAGACCTACCGCTTCATGGTTGATTTCTTTGAAACACATACCGATCAGGAACTGCGTCCGCTTCAGACCGCGCGAACCGATCTGCTGCAGAAATCCTATGCTACCAAAAAGTCCCTTTCCGTGAGGGAATTTCTTGTATGGATGTGTCATAACGCCGAGCTGTTCAAGGGCTACAGCATGACCGTTTACAGTTACTACGTTTCCCTGCTCAACGAGGCATTTCAGTATTACCAGAAGCAGACTGAACAGGATCTTATGCTCCTTTTGGAACGCTCCTCCTACAGCCGCTGGAAACAGACCGAGCAGGAGACGAATCCGCTGTTTGCCAACGAAACGGAGAAGGATCACATCCGCCGTTATCTGAAAAATGTGCCGCGCCGCAAAAATAATGATATTGCTCCGGATGACTTAAGAACGGCACAGAATTACTACGCGATCGCCTATGCACCAAAAGCCCGGATCTCGAGCCTTCTGGCGCAGCTTTATCATAACGGCAAATCGCATGAGCCGACCCGCAATAACGAAATGTATGCCGAGCTTCAGGATTTTCTTGGCGAAGAAATTCAATGGGAAAATGAGAAATATATTTCCGAGCTGCTCTCTATGTCCATTCAGAAGGAGCAGCAAATGCTTTATCAGCGCGCCTTTGCAAGTCTTCAGCCACTTGACAGCACGGATCGCTGCCCGGATTGGATCACTCGTCACCTGCAAAGCAGAGATCCACAGCTTTCCGCAGATCTTACCGTCAAACACGCTACAAAGATCATTTCCGCAGAATTAAAAAAACAGAAGACAAGAGTCCGGAATATTCAACGTTCCGATCTCCTTCTTCTGATTCAGTACACATTCTCTGTCAAATATGATCAAAAGCTGCAGGAAACGCTTGCCCCCTACAACCGCGAAGATGCCACAATGGGCTTTCTCACCCTTGCCAATACAATCCTTACCTCCTGTAATATGCGCAAGGTCAATGCGCAGTACCGGCTTGACCAGCTGCTGTTAAGCTGTATCACCGATGAGGAAATTATTCTTTTAGGTGATCTTCTGGACAAAACTTTCTTCTGGACAGACTAATAGGGCTATTTATTTAAAGCCTTATTCACCTTCGACTTAATGCGCTGCAGGGCATTATCGATCGATTTTGGCTCCTTATCCAAATGCCTTGCGATCTCCTGATACGTCATGCCTTCCATATACAGGTCAAATACCTGCTTCTCCATGGCACTTAAGCATTCCTCGATCTTGCATCTGAGACTGCGAACATTCTCCCGATCGATCAAAATCTCCTCAGGGCTAAGCTCCGCCGCTTCCAGCGAATGATCCACCATAAAACTGCCTTCTGTCTCCTCCCCCTGCTCCGAATACACCGGCGAGTAGATGGACACATAGGTGTTGAGCGGAATATTTTTCTTGCGGTTCGAGGACTTCACTGCGGAATAAAGCTGTCTGCTGATGCAAAGCTCCGCAAAGGTAGAAAATACGGCTTCCTTGCTCTTGTCATAATCCTGAATTGCTTTGAACAGACCGATCATGCCCTCCTGCATCAGATCGTCCTGATCACCGCCAATAATAAACAAGGATCGCGCTCGTTTTCGCACAATTCCCTTATATCTCTGCATCAACGCATCCATCGCATCGTAATCCTGCGCCTGTGCCCTCTGAATCAGGACTTCCTCCGGCAATGCTTCCATATTTTCTGCCATTTTCCTTCCTCCAGCGTAATCCCTGATAATTTATTTTTGCTTTGCCAGTCTCTGACGGACAATCTCATAAGACAGTACTCCCATCGCCACGGATGCGTTCAGCGAATCAATATCGCCAAACATCGGAACGCTGGCAACAAAATCGCAATTCTCCTTGACGAGACGGCTGACACCATCCCCTTCATTTCCAATCACGACCCCCATCGGTCCGGTCAGATCGAGTGAATACATGGATTCTCCATCCATATCTCCACACACAAACCACATGCCCTTTTCCTTAAGTTCCTCCATGGTTCTCACCAGATTCGTAACCTTCGCTACCGGCGTGTAGTTGATCGCGCCTGCGGACGCCTTTGCCACGGTAGCCGTCAACCCAACAGCCCGACGCTTCGGTATGATTACACCATGTGCTCCCACCTGATTAGCAGTACGGATAATAGAACCCAGATTATGGGGATCCTCAATATTATCCAAAAGAATCAAAAAAGGTGCCTCGCCCTTTGCAGCTGCATTCTCAAGCATCTCATCAACAGTACCGTATTCGTACGCTGCTGCATATGCGATCACGCCCTGATGCTTCCCTGTCTCGGACATCTGATCCAGACGTTCCTTTTTCACGAAATTAACAATCGTGTCTGCCTTCTTTGCTTCGCGCAAAATCGTGCGGATCGGTCCATCCTGACATCCATCCAACAGGAATACCTTATCAATCGTCTTGCCGGCACGGAACGCCTCCAGCACTGCATTTCTTCCTTCTATTGTAAGCTCTTCGTATCTCATAACATTCGTCCTTTCCGCATAATATGTTACGCTCTTAGTCTCTTTAATCTCTTAATTTTGAAATTAACTAATCGTTTACTGCCTGACCGGTCTATTTGTTATCGTACTGTCCGGTCCGCTCCAGTCCCAACGCGATCAATTGAATTGCCCGCGAAAGCTGCTCCTTCAGATAGAGATAACCTATCAGCGCCTCAAACCCTGTCGCAATCCGGTAATCAATGATCGACGCATTCTTGGCAGAGGTTCCTGATTTGGCATTGCGTCCGTGATGAAAGATCCGGTTCTCCTCCTCGGTCAGATCCGGCTCAATCGACTCTACAAGACGTGCCTGTGCCTCCGCTTTGACAATACTGCTGGTCATTTTGTGAAATGTCTTAACACTGTAATTGCCCCGACGAAGCACCAATGTACGAATGATTAGATCATAAACCGCATCTCCGATATACGCAAGTCCCAATGCAGAATATTGTTCCGGTTTTAATTTACTCTCTCCAAACCGACGGTATATCTCTTCCTGAAAGCCAATCTCTGCGCTTATATCCTGCCCGTTCTCCAAATTCTTCTCCTCCTCTATCTACTCCATCAAAGCCTGAATCCACACAATCTGTTACTGAATCGTGCCGGCTTATTGGTATATTTCTTTATATAGAAAAAAATCCTCGAAACATCAGCGTTTCAAGGATTTGAGAGGCGCAGGCCGGATTTGAACCGGCGCATACTGGTGTTGCAGACCATTGCCTTACCACTTGGCTACTGCGCCATATAATG
>ERZ773210.215-NODE-215-length-73492-cov-3.598881_pt1 | contig 73492 bp, 58 predicted proteins | sample MGYA00580528_ERZ773210 | MGnify/ENA primary metagenome ERZ773210 (study PRJEB29015, sample SAMEA2737769) | human gut metagenome | biome: human gut; feature: human-associated habitat; material: faeces | place: China | collected 2012 ...
AGCGCTCGAGCATCTTCACCCGCATGATAATAATCAGACGTATACACGTAAAAACCAATACCGCATGCAATCAGAACGGTAATACACGCTATCAGTAATCGTTTTGGCCATTTCCTCTTTATCTGTTTATCCGCAATCATATTTCTCCAGCATATTAAGTACAATCAGCTTATAAACTGTTTCTTATGTTCAACCACTTTAATTCAAGAATGGCTGAAATAGAACAACGAGAAAACTGCTGTTGCAAAGCTAGGACTCTGCCCTCATGAAAAAGATTGTTCTCATACCCGATTCTTTCAAGGGAACGTTATCTTCAAAACAAATTTGTGAAATTGTCTCTGCTGAAATTACACAGCAATTTCCCAACTGTGAAATAGTTTCCATTCCCGTTGCTGACGGTGGCGAAGGAAGCGTTGATTGTTTCTTGTCTGCTTTGGGTGGAGAAAAAATTACCGGGATGGTAAGTGGTCCCCACCTTGAAAAAATGGAATCGTATTTTGGGTATCTTCCTGAAAGCTCCACTGCTGTTATAGAAATGGCATCGTGTGCAGGATTACCCCTTGTAGAAAATCAAAAAGATCCCCTTGGTACCACAACTTATGGCGTCGGCGAATTACTGCTTGAAGCTGCAAACCATGGAGCCACCAAAATTATTCTTGGACTTGGCGGCAGCTGCACTACCGATGGCGGATGCGGTGCCGCTGCTGCCTGCGGAATAAAGTTTTACGACGAAGCAGGAAACAGCTTTATACCCACAGGCGAAACACTAAGCCAAATTGAGCATATCGATACCTCTAGCTTGGATCCCGCAATCAAAACGGTAGATATCGTTGCCATGTGCGACATAGAAAACCCTATGTATGGTCCAGAAGGAGCTGCTTATATTTTCGCACCACAAAAAGGAGCAACCGAAAACGAAGTAAAACTACTCGATGAGGGTCTTATCCACCTTGCTAACGTTATAAAGCAAGACTTACGCGCAGATGTTGCCACTATTCCTGGCACAGGAGCGGCAGGCGCGATGGGTGCAGGAATGGTTGCGTTTTTTGGAGCCCAACTTCAAATGGGCATCGAAACCGTGCTTGATACAGTGCATTTTTCGGAAATAATTAAAGATGCTGATCTTGTTATTACTGGTGAAGGAAAGCTTGATAGTCAATCTCTTAGAGGAAAAGTGGTTATCGGCGTAGCGAAACGCGCTCAGGATGCGGGAATTCCCGTTATATCGCTAGTTGGAGGCGTGGAATCCGATATCTCGGACGCATATAAGAAGGGTGTTACTGCAATCTTCCCCATCAACCGACTCCCTGAAGATTTTTCCATTTCGAAAGAAAATAGCGCAGAAAACCTTGCTGCAACCGCTCAAGATGTTCTGCGCCTTGTTAAATGCATTGAAAAATGAGAAGCCACCAAAACAAAAACTAGCGCCACTCCATTTTACGAACGACCGTAATGCCATCATCCACGAGAGGTTCGAATACCTCAACGTCTTCTTTGTTGCCAACCGTGCTTCCGTAGTGAGTAGGCACCACAAACTGAGGCTTAATTATGTTGATGAAATTCGCTGCCTGCTTTGCATCCATAGTATAGGTTCCACCAATCGGAATAAGCGCTACATCACAACGTACCTGTTCAGTATCTTCGTTCTGATCGGTATCACCAGCAATGTAATACGTAGCGCCATCAATCGTCAGGATATAGCCTAACCATGCGTTTTCTTTTGGATGGAACTGAAGACGCTCGCTTTCAATGTTATAAGCAGGAACCGCTTCAACCGTAATACCGCAAACTTCAGCGGATTCACCCGCACTTAAAAGCACTACCTTTGATGCACGTAAAGAAGCTACCTCATCTCCACATGAGGCAGGAGCAACAATCATCGTGTTTGACTTAGCAACTTTTGCATAATCTTCAGGAGAAAGATGATCATAATGACCATGAGTGATTAAAACCACATCAGCATCATGGGGTTCCTCAACCAAATCATACGGATCAGCATAAACTACCGTTCCGTCTTCTGCTTGAATTCGAATAGCACTGTGAATAAGAACACGTACGTTACTTAAGTTTTCCTGCAATGCCATAATCCCCTCCTGTCCTTATAAAACGATGAATATATCTAGTCTAGCATCGTTGCACTACTCAGCAAATTGCTTAACAAGCTTTAACGTAAGGGAATCTCGTTCGCCACCATAATATTTATCAAGTACTTGTCCAAAAACAGGATTATCGCTTGCCAATTCAAATAACGTCATTGAAGAGCGCACTTTAACGGCATCTATGCCACCCAATACCGAAACAGGATCATTTCCTTCCAACTCAAGTAATGCTTGAGATATTTCTACGAGACGCCGCATAAGCAAATCATCCGCAACGTAGGCGCGCAATTCTTTCCAACTACCAATTCCGTAATAGTTAGCATTCCGACTCATACCCAGTCCACGTGCTTGAGGAAAGACATACCAAATCCAATGACCGCGCTTTCTTCCCGCACGAATTTCTGCAAGTGCGCGATCATATACCTCATTGCTTTGTGCAGCTGCAAAACGCTGAATATCGTTATCGGCATATTTCATGGCAAACTCCCATAATCAAAATTAGAGGGCTTCCAAACTCATGTTTGTTACTTGAGCCTCATACAAAACTTCCAGGCAAAGCTCCAGAAATAAATAATATTGATATGATATATTACTAATATACCTGATAGGAAGGAATAACACATGGGTGCAATTTCTATCTATCTACAAGATAAAACACTACGAAAGCTCGATGCCGAAGTCAGTCGTCTCGCCAAAGAGGACAAAGAATCTGGCCTCTCTGGCAGACAGATAATTAATCGCTCAAAGCTTATTGAGAGAATAATCGAAGACTACCTTGATACCACCAATTCGCTGAATATCGAAAATATCCGCTATGAGGTTATATCCCTCGCGGAAGAATACGGTGCCAAAAAGGTTTCGCTTTTTGGATCGTTTGCTCGCGGCGAAGAAACCGAAGCAAGCGATATAGACATCCTGCTCGAAAAGGGAGAAATTAAGGGCCTTCAGGTTTTAGACTTTCAACATGATTTATCTCAACGCCTTGGTCGTACGGTTGATGTGGTAACCACCGCAGGAGCAAGTGAACGCTTTTTGAACAAAATCAAGAATGACGAGGTTGTTTTATATGAAGCAAGCTGATCGCGACAATGAGCAACTTGGAATCATTTTGCGCTATTGCGACAGACTCAATGAATCAATCAATCGCTTCGGTAATTCTTATGCCGTCTTTTTGGAGGATATCCCGTTCCAAGACAGCTGCTCTCTTTGCCTGATCCAAATAGGTGAAGCAGTAAATCGTCTTTCGGAAAATTTCAAGAAAGAACACCCCGAAATAGAATGGCAACGAATCTATGGGATGCGTTGCCACTTAGTGCATGGTTACGAAATGTTTGATGCAGAAATTGCGTGGGATTCCATTGAAAAAGACATTCCTTCGTTAAAAGAATTTTGCGAAAGTCACTTTATCGAATAGCGCAATACATTACCACTCGCATACTTAGCACAATTAGCGATACGTTACCGTTTCATCTAAAGACTTACGCTTGTCGTGGTTCGCAAGAGGTCCTGTACCTTCTGCGGCATAACCCAAATCCATAAGCATGAGTATTTCTTCGTTTTCAGGCAGACCAAGCTTTTCTTTTAGTTCAGCAGGATTGAAGCGATTAATCCAGCAGCTATCGACACCAGCATCCTTTGCAGCTAACAGCATATGTGTCGCTACGATACTTGCATCCTCAATGCCAGAATCACGTTGTTCGCCTGGATATACATATACATCTTCTGCATCAAATGCCACTACCAGCACCGTTGGTGCTCCGTAGCGGCAAGGAGTTACCTCATCTATTATTGCAAGAGCTTCTTCAGACTGCATAACGTAGATGTACTGCTCCTGTAAGTTTTTAGCAGTTGGAGCAAGACGTCCTGCTTCTAAGATCGCCTGCAACTGATCGTTGCTTATCTGCTTCCCATCGTACTTTTTACAAGAATAACGTGCCTTTATGAGCTCTTTAAATTCCATAACACAACTCCTTTTGCAACGATACGCTTCTTAGTATCACGAACTAATTGATACCGAAATCAGAATAGCAAACGCGCAACCGTGAAGGATCATTATTTATTAGTGAATTCGTTGAAGCAATCTATTTTCGCAGGTCAAGATTAACTTAGAATACCACACCTAAAAGACTATTTACTCCGTAGGCAGCTATCACCATCAGCACGTTCCAACATGCCCTATTCCGCCTTTGCTTGATATTCAGTGCCCCAGTCCCACATTGCATCAATAATAGGTTTCAGGCTTTTCCCTGTTTCGGTTAGTGAATACTCCACACGCGGTGGCACCTCGGGATAAACACGGCGCACGACCAAACCAGATTCTTCCATATCTCGTAAATTCGAAGTAAGAACCTTTTGGGAAACCTTACCCACACTACGCTGAAGCTGACCAAAACGCATAGACTCGTTCATTAACAAATCACGCATAATAAGTAAGCGCCATTTAGACCCTATAAGCTGAACACAAGTTTCCACGGGACAAGCTGGTAAATCAGCCCGCTTTCGAGAAGTTTCATTTTTATATTCCGCATAACCCATATTGGTTGCCATTTTGCATCTCTTCTTTCAGTAAACTTTTCTTTTGTTTCCTCTTATAGCTCTTGTTGCTATGTTGACTTTCCCTAAGTCTTAAAAATTTTTCTACTGTATATTACCTAGTAATACCCATTAGTTACTTTTTAGTACTTATAGCACTTAATTGTGCTTACTTTCTATTTCCTTGCTTCGATATTAATCTTTGTTGTGTCGAAAGGCAAACAACCCAGCCTAAAAGATTAATTGTCTAACAAACTCTTTAAAACGCTGGGACACAATCGCTTTCGACATCAAACAAGACTCTTATTACCAAGGCAAACCAGAAAGGAAATCACTATGAAAAAGGAAAACTGCACCACTACCACCTTACCTGTCGGCACAATGAGCGTATATGATTTTGGCTCCACAAAATTACATGCTTATAAAACAAACGACCTTATTGACGATGAAGTATTTATTGTTGAGAAGAACGGCAAAGGTTTCGTAATTGAATATCCTTGCTTCTTTGCAAACATTAAGGAGCTTGAATCTTATATCGCAGACAACAATATCACCATCGAAGGCATTCTTGCTTCCTATCATATGGCGGGCGCAACCTTCTTGGCAGGAACACCAGTTTATGCCACTAAAGAAGCAGATGACTATGGTCATAACGGTGGCGGTAAGGCATTGATTGATAATTTCACTGCAGCATTTGGAGATTCCTTCGATTCATCTATCCCTGAAGTAACTCGCTATATTGAAGGCGACACCCTTGAATTAGCTGGCATTGAGTTAACTATTGTGCGTAATACAGATGCGTTTGATATTGAAATTCCCGAACTTAATGTTGTATATACTCACATGCTTGGTCACGATTGCCATTCCATTGTTGCAGGCGCAGCACATGCGGATGCTATTATTTCTCAGCTCGAAGGCTATAAAACCCAAGGTATCGATTTGATTCTTACCAGCCACTACACCCCTGAAGATCTCAAAGACGTTCAGACAAAGATTGATTACCTTGAAAACTTGAAAAACATTGCAACCACCTGCTCTGATGCCGCAAGCTTCAAGCAAGCTGTTCAGAAGGTATATCCAGAATATGCAGGCGAAAACTATCTTGATATGACGGTTGGATTCTTCTTCGGAGAATAAATCGAAGTCAACTAAAATAATTTCCCATAAAGCAGGATGTCACACATATTGGCATCCTGCTTTATCGAGTGTTTCAGCAACTTTATTCAACAGATAAATCAACATACTCAAGTATTCAAAGCAACTTCTTCGGGACTATTTTTATATTTTTCCGATTCCTTTCAGGGAGCAATCATGGACCTTTATTCTCGAACTCTTTTTTCAGGTAATTACTGCACCGCACAAACAGACAAGTTTTCTTTTGAACTCAAGCGATTGAAAGATAAGCTCGAAGAAGCAGATGCTATTCTTATTGGTGCTGGTGCAGGTCTATCCACTGCAGCAGGACTTACATATTCTGGAAAACGGTTCGAAAAAAACTTTGCGGATTTCAAAAATACTTTCCACATTAAGGATATGTATTCGGGAGGCTTTTATTCTTTTCCCGATCTAGAAACCTACTGGGCATGGTGGAGTAGGCATATCTGGATCAATCGCTATGAACCAGGTCCAACATCGCTGTATCGCAACCTTCTTCAAATAGTCAAAGACCGTAATTATTTTGTTTTGACTACCAATGTCGATCATCAATTTCAGTTAGCAGGATTTGATAAAAACCGTCTGTTTTATACGCAAGGAGATTATGGGCTCTTTCAGTGCAGTAAACCTTGCACACAAGAAACCTACAACAATGAAGCTCTTGTCCGTAGCATGGTTGAACAGCAAACGAATATGCGTATTCCCACTGCACTTATTCCTCATTGTCCTCATTGCGGTGCTCCCCTGACCACAAACCTGCGCGTTGATAATTCATTTGTAGAAGACAAAGGCTGGCATGAAGCGCAAAACCGTTACCGCTCATTCGTTTCAAGCAATAAAAACAAAAGAATTCTTTTCTTAGAATTAGGAGTCGGCGGAAATACTCCTGTTATCATCAAATACCCGTTCTGGCAAATGACGCTTGATAATCCACAAGCAACCTATGCCAGCATTAATCTGGAAGAATCATTTTCCCCACGTACTCTAGAAAGTCAAAGCATCCTTATAAATGCCGATATCCAAAAAGTATTACTTCATCTTCTTGCAGTAGAATCTAACTAACCCAATCGCAACAAGACCACCGTTATTGAGGCATCAATAAAAAGATTCTCTGTTAGCAAGAGTCCTTCTTATAGAATCCTTTTTAACGACATCCTATACAAATGATCACTACTACGAGGTCACCTTATGAAACTACCCCCTCTCGACAGAGAAGAAGCCCTTATACTGGTTTTTAGTTCGTTTGTGACCCAAGCAGTATTCCTAATCCTGGCTTTGGTGGGATTAATTGTGCTTGAAGGACTTTTCACAGACAATTGGTTTCATGCCATAGTGCAATTTGGCTGGATAACTTCGCTTATCACATCCATTCAAACCTTACCCCTGCCTCAAATGCTTCTGGCAGCAGTCGCGTTAGGTGTTGTTATATTTCTTGTTGTGGACTTAAGCGAAAAGTGCGCCGCAAAAAACGAAGAGATGCGCCAAAACATTATCGAAAGTCACCAAGGCCTTCATGGGGAACTACCGCGGTTGCCCATTTTGGTTTTATTTATCATGATGAGCTTCACGGGCATTTGCGAAGAGTTGCTTTTTCGCTACGTACTAATAGGGCTTATTCTGCAACTTCTTTCAGGACTTATTGGCACAATTGCAGCAGCAGTTATTGCGGTTATTGTTTCAACCATCCTGTTTTGCTTTGTCCATACAGGAGTACAGGGCACCAGTTCTCTTCTTATTTGGTTGAGTTTGGGACTTGTTTTTGGTGCCGTTTTTGTAGTTACCAACAATATTGCCATTGTTGTTATAGCGCACGCACTCTACGACATTCTGGTTTTGCTTGCTTTGCGAATTCAGATGCATCGCGATCCTAAAACGTTCTTCGGCGGATTTATTCCAACAAGATTTTTAATAGATGCCGAAATAGCAAAAAATGCCGATAACTCTACCGAGACAAATTCAAATTCTTAAAATCAAGAATTTGAAGATACGCCAATACCAGCCAATACTGTTCTGGACCCCAGAATGCTACATTTGCTCTGTTGCCCAAGCACGAAGCGCATCAGCACTTTGGTACCCATTGAGCAATTTTCCTGCCTTTACCGTAGAGCCCTTTGCGATCTCTTGCATGCGCTGAGGAGCCTTGCCTAAACCGCTGCCACCACTCGTAGCAAATGGAATAATAGTTTTACCTTCAAAGTTATATGCTTCCAAAAACGTATCAATGATGCGTGGCTCGACATACCACCAGATAGGAAAACCAACAAAGATCGTATTGTATTGATCCATGTTGTCGACTCGATTTGCCACAGCAGGACGGCAAGCATCGTCATTCATTTCAAGAGAGCTACGACTAGAGCTATTGTTCCAATTTAAATCCGCCGAAGTATAAGGTTGTTCTGGCTCAATTTCAAACAAGTCAGCATCAATTGCAGAAGCTAAGTTTTGAGCTGCACGAGCCGTAGTGCCTGACGCTGAAAAATACGCAACCAACGTAGATGCCATCATGAATCCCTTCTCACTTTATTGTTTATTTTTGTTGCGGTACTAATTCTAATGATTAGTGACGTTTCGTTACTTTTAAACAATATTTAGAATAGTTGCCTACAAGCGATCCGTCAATATCCATTCAGAGATAAGAAACTTTACCGTTACGAAAACAAGGAGTTCGAAATGCACCTACACCCTTATAATGACAGGAAATCATTTACTTAATTGCGGGTCGCGCTTGTTGTCTAGCAAGATCTTATCGATAGAGGGGATTTAGTATGTTTTATACTCCTGCAATCAATAAAGCACTGAAGCTTACCGCAAAAATTCATACGGATCAGCTTGATAAAAACGAGGTGCCCTACCTTGCACATCCCCTTCACTTGGCCGAACAGATGGATATTGAAGCGGAAATTTGTGCGGCACTTCTGCATGATGTATTAGAAGATAGCTCTATTACCGCAGAAGAATTAGTTGCGCGCGGCATCCCTGAAACCGCTGTAAATGCAATTTTGCTTTTAACGCACGAAGAAGGAGTGCCTTACTTAGATTACGTTAAAGCAATCCAGAGGGGGGACTACGGCAGCAAAACGCCCGTCAATGACCATGATATTACACTTGCCCGCCTCTATCATGCAGGTACTCCATCAGTACACCCTTACGATACCAATCCTGATCTTGATCCCCTTACTGAAGGCGCACGCATTGCCCAGAAAGTAAAGAAGGCTGACCTACGACATAATTCTGAATTGGGACGACTGAGTATTGTTTCGTCGCGCGACATAAAACGTTTAAAGAAGTACCGCGAAGCACGTGTTATTTTGGGCGATTTGGTTTATAGAGCAAAAACTCCCGTTGGATCTTTTTCGGTAAAAACAAATGGAGAACCTTATGCATTCCACGCTGAAAAGCATAGCTCCCCTTCGCATGAAGCAGGGCAATACCATGTTGAATACGTTTTTCAGGTTGATGTTCTTGGGTTAGAACAAAATGACAAAGTTGAAGCAGTTTACTTCTTTGGCGACACGTTATTAAACTATGAAAGCAACGACACCGCTGTTTGTACTACCTATAAAAAAGGTGCTGCGACCATTACCTTTAGCGCCTGCACCACCAGCAAATTTGCCTATACAGAAAACTACCCATTCCAGCTGTTAACCAGAATGGGTAGTTACAAAATCACAAATGATCCAATTAAGTATCGCTTCTATCCTGAAACGCACACTATTGAATATCGTCTTTCTATAGATATAGAAAAGTAGCGCTTAAGCAACCTTAGGGGTTGAAGCAGCAGGCTCAGGCAGTTCGCCAGCGCAATGAGGGCAGCGCGTTGCACCTTCCTTGATCTCTTCCAAGCAGAAGGGGCACGTAGGAGGAAGCATTTCAACCTCTACTTCTTCTCCGTCCTTTTTCAGAACCTTCTTAGTAAGACCTTTAGTCAAGTCAGAGCTCAAGTTCTGAGCTTTGTTGAATGCCTTAACAATAACGAATACTACAGCAGCAACAATTAAGAAGTTAATAACAGCACTAATGAATGCAGAAAAGTCGATGCTTACATCGGTGCCAGGAACAGCAATTGCCAAAAAGCTAGGAACCTCTGCACTACCGGTTGCCAGCTTGATAACAGGGTCGATGATGTTGCTGGTCAGAGAAGTAACAACGCCAGTGAAAGCACCGCCGATGATAACACCAACTGCCATGTCCATTACATTGCCACGGTTAATAAATTCTTTAAATTCTGAGATCAAACTCATAAGGAAAGCCTTTCTTAACGGTTAAAAACGCCAACGAAATATACTAACAACGACTTGATTCGTCTTATCTGAAAAAACTGGCTACAACAGAAAGTTGAAGCCAGTTTTGTCTTTATTTAACCGATCTTTATTAATCTAGTCTTTATTTAACTGGTTTTTTGATTGAAGGAGTTTTTCTTTATTGGGTACTATTTGCCTCTGATTCATGCCCTAAGCATCAGCAAATTTTGCTGCATGAATTTATGCCGCATGAACTAGACCACGCTAGCATGGGATACGAATCTTACCCATGCAAACCAAGAGCTTACTGAACAGCACTAGCTTAGCTGTCTTAGCGCTTATTAAACGGCACCAGAGTTGCAGGCATGGTGCCTTCAATAATAAGTTTTGGCTCGCCTTCCATGAGCGGCTTAAAATATGCAAATGCATCTTCGGTAATTCCCTGATAGTTTGGCAAAATCCACTCTTGCGGAAAATGCTTTACTACATTTGCGAATTCGCTTGCAGGACCTGCGAAGTATTCGGCATTGTATTTACCCTGAATATCACTGCCGCGCTTAACTCCCACTACCTGTGCGGTAAAAGCAGGATTTACGCTGCGCATATGAGCGCTCATCCCCAGCTCATATGCCTCAGTTACATCAACCGAACTTTGAGCAAAGTTACTCGAACGAGCCGCACGAGATAAATCCTGAACAATACCACGGGGAACAATGCCTGCATCAATAATCATTTGCTTAATAACTGCTCCTGCTCCACCTAAAACGGCATGAGCAAAACCGTCGTGAGCAGTTTCTCCCGCAGAAGCATAACCACCATCGGCATAATGAGCCCCTTCACTTACTACAATGTAACATTCGCCCTTTTCGTCGAACTTCTTTTGAACCTCTGCCAAAAATGCTTCTTTGTCGAAGTCAACTTCAGGAAGTACTAGCAAGTCCACATCACCCGAAACACAGCAGCTTGCAGCAAGCCAACCTGCATCGCGACCCATTGTTTCTAAAACAAATACTTCAGGACGAGTATAAGCAGCGTAGTCTAAATAGGTTGCGTGGGTAATTTGTGCCGCAATTTTTGCAGCACTAGGAAAACCAGGACAATGATCTACTGACACTAAGTCGTTGTCCACCGTTTTAGGAATGCCAACGAAGCGCTGCAGCATAGTGTGATCTGCCGCCCATTGAGAAAGCGCATCAACTGTATCCATAGAGTCATTGCCACCAATATAGAACATAACTTCAATATCATATTCGTTCATTACCGAAACTAAACGCTCGAAATCAGCATCGTTTCCGCGCTTTAGTTTGTAGCGACATGTCCCCAGAGCTGACGAAGGAGTTTGCTTTAAAAGATCAATTTCATGACCCGTTAAGTTAGTTAGATCATAAAGCTTTCCGTCTAGCACGCCTTCAATGCCATAAAGACCACCGTACACATGGTCATATACTGGATTGAGCTGATTAGCACGAACCACGCCTGCCAAACTAGCATTAATTACTGCGGTCGGGCCGCCCGATTGAGCAACAAGACAGTTCCCCATAGCGTTTCCTCTTCCCTACTACTAGGTTTTCTTCACGCTGGGCACGATGCCGCCACAGCATACTCAAAACACCTGTCATGCTACGCATCGTGCCAGATAGCTAGCGCAAAAAAGCTATCACTATAGATAGTTTTTGTAATAACCAAGCTTCCCTAGAACAGCGGGATAAGATAATTAAATTTATCTAACGTTTTAGCTTGTGGCACCAGAAACCTGCGAGTTATCAACGCGAGTAGAGTCGTCAGGAGTAATAGTCATACTCTGGAAACGGTTCTCCATGTATTCATTATCAAAATTCTTTGCAAAGAACTGCTCCACTGGTGCATTTTCCGGAATATTAGAAACACGCTGGAACCAGCAGTCAAGCGCCATCAGGGTCATAGCGCCATTAACCAGCATTAGAGCAGCGCAAATCGTAGTGAACGAATAACGGATTTTCCAAGGAATCAGATTGATCAGCTTCAGCATGTTAGGCAATAAGAATTTGATCCAGATCAAACCAAGTAGACCCCAAGCACACATAAACGGTGTTGCGGTTCTGCCACCAGCAATAATTGCAATAGGATCAGGAATACCAAAGATAGTCATACCCGTATAGTCCCACGCAACAGCACCAAACGATGTTTGCATAAACCAACTAACGAAAAATTCAAATAGTCCACCAATTACTGCTGAAACCAAGAAAATAAGTGCAAAATTCTTCTTATAAAAACGATTCAGCGCAATGGTCATAAACACCGCACCAAACCCATAAATAGGAGAAAACGGACCAAACAACATGCCCGCGCGATCCTGATACACACCAGGATCAACAACTACCATGTGCTGTACCGTTTCAATAATAAGGCCGAGCACACTGCAAACCACGAATACCCAAAACAAATTAAAGAAGTTAAGTTCGATATACCCTTTACCTTCTGGATCTCGACCGAGAGTACCTTCTTTTATTGCTTCACGATCCTCCATACTGCGCAGCTTGCGTTTAAGTTCACGCTCTTCCAATAGCGAAGGATCAACCGTAACCGAAATAACCAACAGAATAAGCAGCTGAATCGAAGGACCAATCAGGTGCTCTCCTAAACCTTGCAACATAATATCGAGCAAGATTCGTAAAATCGTCATCACGATAAGAATGTAGGACCAACGCGCTGCGTTCCGACGTCGATTTTTTAATAAAGCAATACCAAAACCAATGAGGAAGCCTGCATTCACCATAATGACAACAAATGAAGCAACCGACAAAATCGTAGAGAGTGTTGGGTCTGAACTAATCGAAACAAGATCGGGACGATTTTGAAGCGCCCAGTAAACCATTCCAACGAAAATAATTCCCATTGGAATTGTTGCTATACCGTCAAGGATACAAAGAACGCCGTACACCTTCATCAACAACGGTGTTTTCTTTTTTTCTTCTGACGTAAGCAAATTTGGATCAAGGTCGTTTTCGGGTTTATTATTGGTCCCTGATCCTGACGTAATCATTTCGGATCCTGCAGTCATTTCAGATTCGGGCTGTGAACCCATCGTTGCCGCCATGCATACTCCCTACGTTTATATTGGAAATATAAACATTCCAACTATTCTAATCAGGTATTGCTAATCAATTCTTCTATAGCGAAGTAATGTTTATCAAAAACCAACGTTTCGCTCATCATACCTGTTTAACACAATAGTTCGACAGAGGTTTTGCAAGCGGAAAGAAATCTGTAACCAAAAGAAACCGCGCCCCTGCTGAAGCGCGGTCGCAAGAGATAATAGTGTTTTACGCTAAAACGAAACCACCATTTGGAGAAATGACCTGACCTGTCAGGTAAGGCGCAGTCAAGATGTAGCCAAGCGCGCCTGCAATATCAGACGGATCGCCAATATATCCCTGAGGAATAGTTGCTGCTAGCGCATTCAATTCATCCTGATTAACGCCACGAAGCATGTCAGTCATAATCATGCCTGGTGCAATAGCATTTACGCGAACACCTTGCGCGGCATATTCAAGAGCAAGAGCTCGAGTATATCCAATAACGCCTGCCTTAGAAGCACAGTAGTCAGCCTGATTAATAACGCCCGTCAAACCACCAACAGAACTGGTAGAAACAATGTTGCACTGGTTTTCCTTTGTATCGGAATGATTAATCATATAAGGAAGAACCAGATGGGTCATATGCATACCTGAAAGCAAATTGATATTGATAACGTTTTCGTATGCCTCTGGTTCAATATCAATCCAATTGCAGTTATTGGTAACGCCGGCATTGTTTACCAAAGTATCAATCTTGTCGCCAAAATGCTCGACCGTTGCGTCTACCAAAGCCTTGCAGCCTTCAAAAGATCCTACATCTGCCTTAACAATCAGAGTTTCAGTGCCGTACTTTTCCTTCAGCTCTTCTGCAATTTCATCACAAAACTTGCGAGAAGAATCACTGCGATAGTTAAGTGCAAGGTTGTAACCAAGCTCGCCCAACTTGCGAGACATTGCAGCGCCAAGGCCACGAGATCCACCAGTAATAATTGCTACCTTTGCCATAGGTATCCTCCTCTAATCCACGTACCCTTCGGGTAATTTCCAGAGTTTGTGGAATAGAGCCTACCGAGGACACCACAAAGTACCTAGATTCAATTCGCATATATTATTTCGGGTCGGTTGCAACAAACAAGAAGTATTTAATGGCAGCTTTTATTCAAACATCTAGTCCATTCGAGGCTCATTGCTTGTAAGCAACAAGGCTCTATAAGGTATAAGGTCTTCCTGTATCGGCTCTCTCTAATGCGTTACTTCTTTTTCGCAGCAGCAATATCTTCAGCAAAAACTCGCTCTAACAGTTTTACGGCATCATTAATTTGGTTTGCTTCAATACTGGCAAAATTTATTACCACATAATGGAATGACCTTGCTGTAGGGTTGATGCAATAGTCTGAAAGCATAGCTAAATGCATGCCTAAATGCTGCGCTTCTTGCGATATTTCTTCATCACTAAGCCTTGAATCAACTGAGAGAATTAAATGGGTTCCCACATTAATATCATGAACATTTCCAATAGTAACTAAGTCTGATTCCTTTAACGCTTGCACAACCGCTTTGCGCTGTTTGTTGTAGTAGCGGCGCAATCGATTAATATGACGCTCAAAATAGCCACCCCGAATAAAACGAGCTAAAGCACCCTGTTCAAAACTAGAAACCGTGCAAGAATAAAAACTGAGTTGACGGGCATACAAATCCATTAATTGTTTTGGTAGCACCATATAAGAAATACGCAACGAAGGTACCAGCGTTTTCGAGAACGTATTAAGGTAGATCACCCGCTGATTTAAGTCTTGCGTAAACAAAGCCGGTTGCGCACGCCCACTAAAACGAAGTTCCGAATCATAATCGTCTTCAATTATGTAGCGATGAGGGTCTTCATTAACCCAACGCAGCAATTCTTTTCGTCGCGAAGATGACATTTCTATTCCGAGTGGAAAATGATTTGCGGGAGATACATGAACAATTTCAGCAGGGCTTTTTGCTAGTTCATCTACCAATATTCCTTCGTCATCAAGCGGAACATATTCCCAAAGAGTTCCCACGCTTCGTGAAATATCAGCAAGTTTTTTATATCCTGGATCCCCAATAGCAATTACCGTGCGCGATCCAAACAACTGCAGCAGGCGACTATATAAATACTCTGTTCCCGCACCAATAATAATCTGATCAGGTGTTGCATGAATCCCTTTGAATTCGTAAAGATATCGCGCTATAGCTTCTCGTAACTCTGCCAACCCATTGAAAGGAACCGTTTCGAACAACGTTTCATTTCCTTCAGAAAGTGTTCGACGCATAATGCGCAACCAGGTGTCTTTAGGAAAGAGATTAAGACTACATTTGTTGGCCTTAAAGTCAAAGTCAGGAACCTGCCAGATATCTTCTTCATCGGTTGCAATAGCAAAAGGATTGATATGAACGAGACTTCTTGGAATATGCGCAACATAAAACCCACTACCTTTGCGTGGCTGTACATATCCCTCACTCGCTAGAAGATCGTAAGCTTGTTCTACCGTACTTACACTAATGGAAAGATGTTGGGCCAGCATGCGCTTTGAAGGCAGCTTATACCCGGCAAAAAGCACACCCCTTCGAATATCGCTTCTAATGCAGCGGTAAAGATATTCATACTTAGATAGATTTCCACGTTGTTCAAGATCATAGGTAATCATCTACGGTTCCTTACATCCAACCTGGATTTTATTTTAATTATTACTCAAGGTTTTCGGGTCACTTTTTACAAACTGACATGGAATAGGCTGACTATTAAATCTAAATGGCTGAATGGATAAAAGAGACCCGACACCAAACGGCATCGGGTTCTTAATTTGATACTTTATTTAACGAGTAAACTAACGAGCAACAGCCATCAATTCGCTGATTTCCTTGAATACCGCAGCTGCCCCACCGAATGTCTCAGCATCTCCCACTGAAGAAACCTTAATCAAAGAGGGAGCCTGCATAAGGTTGAATTGCTTAATAAGCTCTTGGTTTTCTTCTGCGAACAAGGTTTCATACTGAATGCCCGCTTTGTCTAACTGGGCTGCCGCGAAATGGCAATTAGGGCACGTATGGGTTGCCACAAGATATAAACCAGGTTTCAGAGCAGCTTCCACAAGAGGAATTTCTGTTTCTTGAATTGCGGGTGCCGCCATTTGTTCAGCAGTTTCCTGTCCAGCAACTTCCTGTTTAGCAGATTCCAGCCCCGCACCTTGTGCAGCTTCCGTTGCGGCATCGCCAGTCTGAGCGCCACGATCAGTCGGAACCGCAGAAGCAGCACGGGCGGTCTGCTCTACTAAAGACGCCATAGCGGCACTGCTTTTAGCAAGCTTAGACGCTTCTACATCGTAAACTTTACGATCCTTGAATTCCTGGCTCTTGCCATCATTCCAGTTCTGAACTGGACGATAGTAGCCCGTAATGCGGCTATATACTTCAGTCTTTTCATGACAGCAAGGACACTCATATACCTCACCTGCAATATAGCCATGATTCTTGCACACCGAATACGTAGGCGAAATGGTGTAATACGGAAGCTTGTAATTTTCGGCAATCTTACGAACAAGCGTTGCTGCCGCCTTCCAGTCGGGAAGCTTTTCGCCTAAGAATGCATGGAACACCGTACCTGAGGTATAAAGCGTCTGCAATTCGTCCTGAACATCGAGCGCACTAAAGATATCTTCAGTAAAACCAACGGGCAAATGAGAACTATTGGTGTAATAAGGCGTGCCGTTATCGTTAGCAGTAATGATGTCAGGGAATGCTTCCTTGTCATGCTTTGCAAAACGATACGTTGTAGATTCAGCAGGAGTTGCTTCCAGATTGTACAGGTCACCATATTTTTCCTGGTAATCGCTCAAGCGCTCGCGCATATGATTCAAAACGTCCTTGGTGAACTGCTGAGCTCCTACTTGCGTTAAATCTTCATGCAACCACTTCGCGTTCAGACAAGCTTCATTCATGCCAACCAAACCAATAGTACTGAAATGGTTATCGAACGTGCCTAAATAACGCTTCGTATATGGATACAAACCAGCTTCAAGGAACTTAGTAATAACCGTACGCTTAGTCTTCAGTGAACGAGCTGCCAAATCCATCAAATGATCAAGACGAGCGTAGAAATCTGCTTCATTTTCAGATTGATACGCAAGACGAGGCATATTGATAGTAACAACGCCCACTGATCCTGTGGATTCGCCACTGCCAAAGAAGCCACCTGACTTCTTGCGAAGCTCACGAAGATCAAGACGCAAACGGCAACACATCGAACGAACATCGGATGGCTCCATATCGGAATTAATGTAGTTGCTGAAATACGGAGTGCCATACTTCGAGGTCATTTCAAACAAGAGTTTGTTGTTTTCCGTTTCCGACCAATCAAAATCACTCGTAATGGAATAGGTTGGAATTGGATACTGGAAGCCGCGACCATTCGCATCGCCTTCGATCATTACCTCAATAAAGGCCTTGTTTACCATATCCATTTCATGCTGGCATTCACCGTAGGTAAAGTCCTGCTCGACGCCACCAACAATAGCAGGCTGATCTTTCAAATCGGGTGGGCAAACCCAGTCAAGCGTAATGTTAGAGAAGGGCGCCTGAGTTCCCCAACGACTTGGCGTATTAACACCAAACACGAATGATTCAACACACTGTTTTACTTCCTTGTAGGTTAAATTATCCGTGCGTACAAAAGGAGCCAAATAGGTGTCGAAGCTCGAAAACGCCTGCGCACCAGCCCATTCATTTTGCATAATACCCAAGAAGTTCACCATCTGGTTGCAAAGGCTGGAAAGATGGCTTGCAGGTTTTGAGGTTACTTTGCCAGGAATGCCGCCTAGGCCTTCTTGAATAAGCTGCTTTAAAGACCAGCCAGCGCAATAACCGGTAAGCATAGACAGGTCGTGGATATGCATTTCAGCGTTGCGGTGAGCATCTGCAATTTCGCGATCATATACTTCAGAGAGCCAGTAGTTTGCCGTAATAGCACCAGAATTAGAAAGAATAAGTCCACCAACAGAATAGGTAACGGTGGAATTTTCCTTTACACGCCAGTCTTCTACCTTTAGGTAGCTATCAACAAGCGCTTTGTAGTCCAAAAGCGTTGCCTTAGCATTACGCACATTTTCACGCTGCTTACGATAAAGAATATAGGCCTTGGCAACATCAGCATAACCAGCATTGGAAAGTACTTCTTCAACACTGTCCTGAATATCCTCAACCGAAACGATGCCGTCTTTAACTTTTGGCTCAAAATGAGCGGTTACGTTAAGGCCAAGCAAATCGATCGTTGAAGGATGGTACTGCTTTTCAAGAGCGTCAAACGCCTTTGAAATAGCAGCAGTGATTTTCGTAACGTCAAAATCTGCGATTTTGCCGTCGCGCTTTTGAACCTGATACATACTGCTCTCCTAAACTGGGTTTTGCTAGAACTACCTTGCTAACGAAAACAAACCAAATAAACGCTAAGCGAGTGGTTTTATAGCGGCACCTTCATTAATCGAAAGACTTCAAAAAAGGTCCCACTCCCCTTTTGCGTGCCTCTACACCTTACCCGTATACTGGCAGGCCTTCAATACACAAATTGGAATATATAGGTATTCGGTAAAAGTTGAACCACTATATATTGTGTATATCGTGTTGATAAGATGTTAACAAGTAATTAAAACACTGACCACCGAAAGATAGACTAACTTCACCCAGATATGACGAGAATCGCACCTGTTATGTGCTAGTATCCGCGCCATGAAGATCGCTGGCTTACAAAAACTTACCCTTCTGGATTACCCTGGCAAAACAGCTGCCACCGTTTTTACGCTTGGATGTAATTTCCGCTGCCCGTTTTGCCATAATACGGATTTGGTAACACCTGCGAGCGATAAACCTTCTCCAATGCTTCTGCCAGAAGAAGAATTCTTTGCATTCTTAAAGAAGCGCCAAGGTCTTCTTGACGGCATTTGTATCACGGGAGGCGAGCCCACTCTTCAACATGACCTAGCGAATTTTTGCAAGCGCATTAAAGATCTTGGATTCCTTGTTAAGCTGGACACTAACGGGTCGCACCCTGCCATTTTGCAGTATTTACTAGAAAATGCTCTCATTGATTATGCTGCAATGGATGTAAAGAACTCCCCCGTCCACTACGCAGAGACGGTCGGATTCGGTGCAACCAATGACGCTTCATCTAAATGTAACTTTGAAATTCAACCAATAGAAAATAGTATGTCTTTGTTGCTGCAGGGCACAATTCCTTTCGAATTTCGCACCACCGTTCTAAACGAACTCCATACGAAAGACTTCCTTCTTGAAACCGCACATTGGATTGCTGGCCTTGCAAACAAGAATACATATCCCTTAAGCAATGTCGCTTGGTTTATTCAGCAATTCGTTGATTCTGAAACGGTTTTTGCAGGAGAAGGGGTTTTTACGCCATGGAATGAAGATGAATTACGATCACTACTGCCTACCCTACAGGCAATCCTTCCAAAAACCGCTTTACGCGGTGTGTAATCCGCACTACATTACAGTAATCACTTTACATAATCACTTGCTTGGCACGTTTTGAGCGTTAGGTTCACAGACTACAACAAAGTTCTAGCTGGCATAAAACGGAACTGCTACCTCATCCGTAATCTTATCCAAACATACTGCAGTATTTTGTAGATCTTCATACCTTTGAAAATAGTAAGTCTTCGTTTTGGTAGAGTAACAGCTAGAATAAAGCGTCTTTTCAAAAGAAGGCGCTTCGGGGCGATCGTTCGAACAACCGCCTTCAACTCGAACGCAACCTTTCGGTACCGCAACCGACCCTAAAGTGCGAAACATTCGCACTACATTATTATTCTCATTTTGTTGTATTGGATAATGGTTGGCTATAAAAGAAGCTTTTACGAAACGAGCAGGGGAAGAATAATCACCTGGAATTCCTTGCATTCCCCCACCAGATCCAAAAGGAATAAGGTTGGCATCTGCCCAATTTTTTGATGAGGGATCGTTTATGTTGAGTGATATATAATTTCGTAAATTTTGACGATGCCATCCAAATTCGGGCTCATTAGTTAAGACTTGTACATCGTTTTCCCAAATCTTTAAGCCATTTTCCAAGCATTCAACAACAATACATTCCTTAGCGTCGGAAATAATCCAGTGAAGCTTGGCTACGGGCAACTGTTCATTGAGCGGTTTTCCCACAATAACCACTCGATTAAGTACTTCTTTGAGTGTTTTTACCGATGCAAAGTTTCGTGCCACCCAAAACGGGAATTCATAAGCCGCGACATAATAAGACTCAGCTTTTGACGCTTCTGCTTCTTTAACATCCATATACGCCGTACTTTGTGAAAAATTCAATCCTGCGACAGCAAGGCCCATCTCGTTAGCGCAATCAAAGTACAAGGGTATTTTTTCTTGAATAATGCCGACACCTATTACCGTATAACTAGGATGATCTAGAATCTCAGAATAATTAGTCGAAGTTGAACAGCTTTCCGCCGTCGAATGATTATCTGATGTCGGATGACTCTTAAAACTCGAAGAGTCATGAAAGATCGGAGGGTTCTCAAAAGCGCTAGCAACACTTGCTTCAGCGGGTGTTACCACAATCCGCTCTCCATAATCAGAGGTCCAATCTAAATTTCTACCAAAATATAAATTACCTTTAGTGTCTACAAACCGAACTGCTGTACACATGCTTTCCCCTGACCATGTTCTTTTATTTAAACAACTATAGATTAGCTAGCTCCCTAAGAAGACACTCCCTAAATCGGACACTGAAAGACAATCGTCACCTTATCCTCTTGAACGCAAATTTTAAATATGGCTCGTTGTCGCTATTCGATTCTTTTAGACAACTAGCTAACCAACAGTGGCAGCACTTCACCAAAAGGGCTAGACTGATCAACTAATCCCCTCAGCAAAAAAGGATGCGATTTTACTATGACCGAATGGCTAATCAGACATTTTGTTAAAGGATACGAATACCAAGACAACCCGAAGGTTCGCACTGCTTATGGGCAGTTCGCTGGTATTGTTGGCATTATTTGCAATATTTTGCTGTGCGCTGCTAAGGGTTTTATTGGGTTTTTGGCAGGTTCGGTATCCATCATTGCCGATGCATTGAACAACTTATCCGATGCCGCAAGCAATGTGATTAGCTTGCTCGGATTCAAGTTGGCAAGCAAGCCTGCTGATCCTGAACACCCCTACGGACACGGCCGCTACGAATATCTTTCTGGCCTAGCAGTAGCAGTAATAATTGTCGTAATTGGTGTTGAACTTATTCAATCCTCTGTTGATAAGGTGCTTAATCCTACTCCAACTGAATTCAATTTGGTTGTAGCTATTATCTTGATTCTGTCCATCTTAGTGAAACTTTGGATGGCAGTGTTTAACCGCACCGTAGGTAAGCGCATTTCTTCCACCACTCTTGAAGCAACCGCAGTTGATTCACGCAACGACGTAATAGCCACAGCCGTTGTTCTGATTTGCGCCATTATCTCTAGCCAAACAGGAATCGATCTTGACGGTTGGGTTGGTATTGCTGTTGGCGTATTCATTGTTTATAGCGGCATTCAGCTTATGCGAGAGACCGTAAGCCCCCTGCTTGGCAAAGCGGCAGAACCTGAAGTAGTAGCCCATATCCAAAAGAAAATAATGAGTTACCCTGGTGTTTTAGGGACACATGATTTAATGGTGCACGATTATGGTCCTGGTCGTCAGTTTGCCAGCGCTCATGTAGAAATGGCTGCCGAAGCAGATCCGATGGAAAGCCATGATCTTATTGACAACATTGAGCAAGATTTTAAAAATGACGAAGGTCTAATTGTTACCCTGCATTATGATCCCATTGTTACCGATGACCCCGAAGTAAAGAATCTACGTAACCAGATTAACGAGCTGGTTAAGTCAATTGATCCGCAGCTATCTATTCATGACTTACGTACCGTGCCAGGCCCCACGCATACCAATGTTATTTTTGATTGCGTGAAGCCTGCTGATTTTGCTCTATCGGACGATGAGCTAAAAGAACGTATTTCAGAATTGGTCGTTAAAAAACATCCCAAAGCTATTTGCAAGATAACTATCGACCAAAGCTATATCAGTGCGCACCAATAACGAAAGCGCACATTAGCAAGCAAAGTGCACCAATAACGAAAGCGCACATCAGCAAGCTAAATGTGCCCGTAATTTGAGTGCGTCAGCAACTAAGTACATCAATAGCTATAGTGCGCACCACTAACTAAGAAAGAAATTCCTTTAGCGATGAATGCAGGATATAGTCGGATTCTGCCTTCCAATCCTCATCACTAGCTTCAGTGAACAACACACCAAACGTGTTGTATTGCTTTGCGTTGAGTTGACGACAAGCCAAAACCTTGGAAAACTTTCGCTGAACTGCTTCGTAATCGAATGAATATGTATCAGGAAGTGCCGTACCATCAGTGGAAAGCATAACCATGCTATAACGCTTGCCTGCTTTGTCGGCTAAAACATCATTCCAATTTGGCTGCTCGTTGCGCAAATACATTTCATAGGTTTTGAAACCATATGCAAAGTAAGACAGATCTGTGGTGCACAATCCCGCAAAACGCATGGGGTTAAATTCGATGGGGGTTACTACCCCAGCTTCGTCTACACGAACCTCTACGTGCACAGGGAAATTCTTAAAGCCCAGCAATTCGTTGCTTTTAATCAAAAAGTCCTTCATTGCCTGCATGGTATCTTCGACTACCACCTTAGAGGTGTAATACAAACGATCAGATACATCCTCCGTACCAGCAAAATCATGTTTCAGAATATCAAGGATTATCGTTTCCCCCTGCTCATTAAAATACGCATCAATAGCGTATTCTTCACCATCCAAGTAGCTCTCTACCAAAAAGTTCGTATTGTTTACCACGGTAGCGCCATACTGTTCACTCCACGTATTGGAGTGCTCACGAATATCATCGCAAGCTGCCTGCCAATCTTCTACGGAAAAAATAGGGTAAATTCCTAAGCTGAAAAATCCTGTTGAAGGCTTCAGAACTACGGGGAGGGTAAACGCTGAAGGATCAACCTCCGCCAACTGATCGACGCTGTATTCTTCGAAAACATAATCGGGAAACAGTGGCGCTAAGATACGGCGACATTCTGCCTTGTCCTTGCAAAGAGTAATAGCACGTGCTGTTTCGGTATCACAATACTGCTTAACTTCATCAAGATACGCTTCAGAAAACGCAATAATACGTTCGTTAGCTGCTTGAGAATTATCAACGATATTGAGCTTCTTCCCTTCACTTGCATAGCGACGAGCAGAAGCATTGTTGAAAATAGGTTCCTGAGTAGATTCTGCAAAAGCAAATACTTCAGGAGAAATATAGGTATCGTCAAGCACGAGCATGTGCAAATTCCTTTCTTCTACGTTGCGAGCAAACTACTAAGCGGGTGTTACTATTGCGTTTTCCGCCACTTTGCGTGTTCCTCCACTTTGCGCGATTTAACACTAAGCGCATTCCACTACTTCGCGCGTTCCAATTTTACGCGAAAACTCAAAGCACGTGCTGTTGGCAGAGAATCAAATTGAATAACGTAAGCACGCTTTTCTCTATCGATATCCTGGATTTCACCTTCACCAAACACCGAATGAACCACCCTGTCGCCCACACTGAATTCAGGTACTGCAGACATATCAGCGATCCACTTATCCGTAAAACCATAGGCGCTGCGTGCTTGTTGCATTTGCACTTCGGTAGGAGGATTAGAAAACTCCAAAGTAGCTGGATCAATTTCCAGTAAAAAGCGAGAGGGATATCGCGGCATATTTTCATGTCCCGTACCTTCAGCTTCCGTTAGGTATAACCCATCCCGCGCTCGCGTGAGCGCCACAAATGCCAGTCTACGTTCTTCTTCCATTGCTTCAAAGGTCATGGTTTTACGCGAAGGCAAAATACCTTCAGACATAGAGCATAAAAATACATGCGGAAACTCAAGACCTTTCGCCGAATGAATGGTCATCAGGCGAACCTTATCCTGAGCATCATCGAAGGCATCAAGATTAGATAACAACGCAATCTGAGATAAATACTGTTCTAGGGTTACTTCTTCACCGCAGGTAGTTTCAAATTCATAAATAGATTGCTTGAGTTCTGCTAAATTATCCAAGCGCTCCTGCCCACCTTCAGTGCGGAGCGTTTTTTCATAACCACTTTCATTAAGTAGTGCCGAAAGCACTTCAGAAACAGGTCTACCCTCATACGAATGACGAAATTCTTCTACAAGCGCAACAAATTCTTTCGCCTTCGTACCCTTGAATATTTCGTTTTCGATCGTAAGCTGAAGCGCTTCGTATAGTGAACAACCACGATTTTCTGCCTCTTCTCGTAAAAAAGTCATGCGACGCTTGCCCATATTGCGCTTAGGAACATTTACCACACGAGCAAAAGAAAGGTCGTCTTGATAAGCAATCATGCGCAAGTATGAGAGTGCATCTTTGACTTCCTTTCGCCCAAAAAAAGGCACACCGCTATAAATAGTATGAGGAATGCGAGCTTTCAAAAATGCCTCTTCAATGGAGCGCGAAGCATAATGCGCACGATACAAAACAGCAATAGCCCGATACGGAACTCCCGCCTTATGAAGAGATTGCACTCCTTGTGTTATCCACTGCGCTTCTTCTGCAGAAGATTTAGCATGACGCCATACCGTAGGACCATGATCTTTTCTAACCGCAACCAAATCTTTCGGAATGCGTTCCTTGTTTTTCGCTATAAGCGAATTAGCCACATCAAGCACCTGCGGCACGGAACGATAATTTTCAAGCATCATAACGGTATGGGTGTCTTGAAAACGCTCGTCGAAATCAAGCAAGTAACGCACGTTTGCTCCGCGCCACGTATAGATAGTTTGATCAGGATCGCCCACTACAAAAAGATTCTTATGATACGCAGCAAGAACTTCCATGAGTTGATACTGAATGACATCAATATCCTGAAATTCATCGACCATGATGTATTCCAACCGCTGTTGCCATTTCAGACGAATTTCTGGATTGCGTGCAAAAATATAGAGCACAAAAACGAGCAAATCGTTATAGTCCACCCCAAAGCATTTCTTCTCCTGGTAGAGATACCCATAAAAAATAATGTCATGAGGCTTTGTTGCTGCCCAATACTTTTTGTACAGCTCTTCCAAAGAAAGCGAAAGCATATCGCGATAGTATTCTGGCCGTTCAACAAGCTTTTGCATTTCAATCATGTCACGCGCTTGAGAAAACGTCATATTGCGCAAGGTGAGACCACGTTCTTCGTAAAGTATCTGAAGCATGGCATCAATATCGCCGTTATCCAAAACAAGAAAGCTTTTTGGGTATTGAATTTCATGCCCATCTTCACGCAATACCGAAACACAAAAACCGTGAAATGTATTGATATAACCCGTATCGTTTCCACCCGTTAGTCGCTTGATGCGATTGCGCATTTCATTTGCTGCTTTATTGGTAAAGGTAACGCAGAGAATATTTCCTGGAAGGATTCCTAATTCATTTACCAAATAAGCAAAGCGTTCGGTTAGCGTGCGCGTTTTGCCCGCACCCGCGCCAGCAATTACTCGCACATATCCTTCTGTGGTAGTAACTGCTTCAAGCTGTGCTACATTTAAACGCTGGTGAAACGATGAGTTATCACTGGATGAGGTATCCAGTGCATCAAAGGCCACTAACCCTTGTTGGTTAGCGATTTCCGCTTGATGCATTTGATTGTCTGCAAATTCTTCCATGCAAAACCTAGTTACCAGTAGACGTTTTATATACAGAACAAGCCTATCATAAATCGTACATTTGTTCTATTATTTATGCAAGCTAATGAGCGGATGGCTGCCTACCTGATCGGAGGTAAGTCATGAATGATTTGATTCTAGTATTGGAATTACTTTGTTTAGTGCTGTTGCTACTTTTGACGCATAGGCTCATAAAGTAGCGCAGCCGCCCTACATGCTAAGGGGCGGCTGTCTACTTTGAAATGTTCCTAGCAGCCGACCCAGTGCCTTGGGTGACTGCTCATTAGCTATTGTAGCAAATGGTGCATAGTGTTTACGGTATATTTCGCAAGTTCCGTAATTACCAAAACCTCTTAATTACGACCATTCATTCTGCGGTAAATTCTAACTCTTCCCGCCCCTGCAAAACCCAACACCGCTCTGTTTCTTGTTCAACAGTTGTCGAGGTTTCGCATACTTTCGCGCCAGATTTCTTTTTCATTTCCCGCAAAGTGATAGTTCACTGGTATTCTTTCCTATACTGCATTTTCGAAAATTCAGTACTGCCTCCGTACACAACACTCATGTTACGCAGGCATGCTATGCAAGCTTTATCACAACTACCGTGAGGTTTTTTATGACTATCGGATACGAACAAACCTATCAGCTTCGCACGGGCGACTTTGATCGCTATGCTCATCTTCTTCCCTCTTCTATTTTGGATGTATTCCAAGATGTGGCAGGAGTTAATGCCGAACAGGTGCCAGGCATGACTTGGAAAGAGTTAACCGATGCTGGTTTGTTCTGGGTAGTCACGCGTATTAAATACGAAGTAATTGAAACGCCTCATCTTCACGAACAGGTAATTGCGCGCACCTGGCCGTTGGCTCCTACCCGTCTTGGATTCCAGCGCGAATATACTATGCGCAAGCTTGATGGAACACCTTTAGTTAAATGCAGCTCCGACTGGATTTTGATGGACTATAAAACTCGCAGCTTCGCCTCCGCTCGTGATTTTTATAACGGACCTCAGGATTTTTCTGAAGAAAAAGTATTCGAAAAGAAGCTTCGCAAAATCAAAACTTTCGAACCTGAAGACGCTGGCGAAACTTTCCAGGTCCACTTTGTTGACATCGACATCAATGGGCATGTCAACAACTCGAAATACCCCAATTTCGTAATGAACTCATTAGATCTTAGCGAAGACGAAACTATTAAAACGTTCCAAATTGACTATCGCCACGAACTGCGCGCAGGCAGTACTGTGCGCATACATTCAAAACGCGATGGAAACGTTATAACTTCTATGGGTATTTCTACTGAAGGCGATACCGCTGGCGAATGCATGTTTGCCACCCAAATTGAGCTGGCTTAATTCTGCTGCCTATTAATCTGGCATTGCTGCTTTTTCGTCCTCGAGCTTGTAAGCAAGCATCTTTGCTACAAATACCAGAACGATTCCTATAACAGAAATCGCACCCGCTACCGCAAATGCAGGAACATAGGTACCAAGCGTTTCCACTGTTGATGCCGCAACCATAGGACCAATAAACGAAGCTACAGTGTAGCCAGGATAAACAAACGAATAGTTCTGACCAAAGTTCGCAGACCCAAATGCATCACCCACGATTGCAGGAACAATCGACATAGTTCCGCCAAAGCATGCACCCACGACACTAACAGCCAGCAAGAAGGCAACAAACGTTGTAGCGTGACCAAGCAAGAGCACCATAACCACGGCATTTATCACCAACGAAATAATAAGCGCATTGTAGCGACCAATTGCATCGGATATAAAGCCGAAGCCAAATCGCCCTAAGAAGCTACCAAAAGCCATGACGCTTACCATGATGGCACCTTCAGAAGCAGTAAGGTGAGCTAATTCCTGGCCAATATCAGAAGCGTGGCCAGTAACCATCAAGCCGCTCGTTGAAGAAACCATAAGTGCAGCAAATAGCACATAGAACAAAGGCTGTTTCACCATCTGCGTTGAGCTGAAAGGAACTTCGCGATGACCAGAAAGTTTCTCAATTTCTTTAGTGGTTCGCTTTGTGTGACCAGTTTCTAAACCAGCGTTGTCGTCCTGGATTCTTACCGCGCCACTAGCTGTTGCATTCGCTGCTGCACTTACTGGAATATCGTCTTCAGCTGTTGCATCTTTTTCACTCCAGCCTTTGGGTGTCCATCCAGCAGGAGGAACATACAAAAGCCAAGAGAATACCAAATACACCACAAGCCATACCGCGCCAACGATATGAAATGCTGTTGATACATCAAATGTTTCAATAAGCCAGTTGCCCGCTGGTGCAAAAATCATTGGTCCGAGCCCGATAGCACCAATGCAAACACCATTAGCAAGACCACGCTTATCAGGGAACCATTTGGTCACAACCGCAACAATGGTGTTGTATAACATGCCGTTACCAGCACCTGCAAAGCCACTATAAAACAGATACAGCATGGGCAGGTTATCTGCAAAGCCCGAGCAGAACCAGCCCAAGCCAAACAACACGCCCGCACCTAAAACAATGAATCGCGGTTGGGTATGACGCTGAAGCCAACCAGCTAGCATGCTCGAAAAACACGATGCAAGCAGGAAAAGCGAATAGATCATGGACACTTCGGATGTCGTAAAGCCGAATTCTTCCATGAGAGGTTTATTGAAAATACTCCACATATAGATAGCACCCGTACCTAGTGCAGTAAAAGCACCTGCAGCAAGAATGGCTTCACGTGGAAGATTTGTTGTTGTTCCCCTTGCCATAATCCCCTCCTTGCCGTGCGACTAAAAGCAACCTCAAATGGCCGACTATCACACCGCAAACTGATGTAGCAGAGAAGCTATATTCCCTAAGTCCTTATATCCCCACATAAGAACTTCTTTTATTGTAGGTCTGCTTATTCCCACAATTCGCAAAAATTGAGTCGATTTATATGCTTAAACGATTTTGAAAAGTTATAACAATTAGAAACCCAAGTTATAGTCCTAGGTCATCGCTGTAAATTAATAATGCATGTTCCATTGCAGCCTGCTTCACCGTTACAATATCTTCAAGCAATCACGAAACGAAAGGAACCGTCATGATTGTTACTACTACCCAATCTATTGAGGGATACAAGATCACGGGTTATTACGGCATTGTTTTTGGCGAAGTTATTACGGGCATCAACATTTTTAAGGATTTTGGTGCAGGCATTCGCAATATTGTTGGTGGTCGCAGCCAAGGATACGAAGATGAATTGTTATCTGCTCGCACCGAAGCATTACAGGAACTCGAACAGCGTGCTGCCGAAATGGGTGCTCATGCTGTTGTTGGTGTTGATATGGACTACGAAGTACTCGGACAAGGCAACATGCTTATGGTTACCGCATCAGGCACTGCAGTAACCGTAGAAGCAGTTTAGCTAACTTTTACAGTGCATTTGTCTACAGGTGATGGAAAATGTTCATCCCCTGTTTTGTTAATAAAGAAGCACTCGTTATTGGGCATATAGGACAAAAATTGTGTCTGGGCTAGTCAATCGCAAAAGGATATTCTGTCTTGTGATGTAGTTCATTCCAGACAACTCCCTCACCCCATTCAACCGGCTCTCTACCACTGGATGGGGTGTTTTTATAGGTTTCATAAAGCAGATCGATATCTTCATCTGTTGGCATAGTTTTAAGTATCTGCGCGTAACTTAAAGGGCACTCTGCGTGCATATAGCACCACCAATAGACTGCCTTCAGCTCCACCATCTGTAACAACCATATCTGGAGGAGCAATACGAGAAAGCAGGGCTTCCTAGGCATGAGAGTTTTCTGAGCGAGCAAGATACCAAGACAAAACATAATCATCACTTGCTGCAATTAAGATGACAACGTTTCTTGAAAGGTAGAGTCCATCAACATAAATCACTCTATGAATCTCGTCTACAACATCAGGCAGAGGCCAGAAAGCCCAGAACTTTGACGTGTGTCTTCTAAACGTTCTACCACTGCCTGGCATATCAATTTGTCTCTCTCTTGATAAAAGCCACTCAACAAACTCTTTCAATGCTTTTGCATCAGAGTTAATTCGATGAGTAAAAGAACTTCCGCAAACCTTACAGCGAAAACGTTGGGTGCCATCTTTTGTCTTTCCGTTTTTCTTCATTTGGGCACCGAATGTGCTACATAAAGGACTCTTCATGGCCAACCCCTAAAACAGGCAACTTTTATACCTATTTTTATAGGATTGAACTGGAGAAATAGATCATTACAGACACAAATTTTGTCCGAGTAGAAAAGTTCCTCGCTCCGAACTTTTTTGCATAAAATAGGGTGTTACCTGCGGTAACACCCTAAAACGGACACAATTTTTGTCCTATATGCCAAAAAGAGCTCACTAGAGCTCCTTTTTTATTACTTACACATTGTTGGTTTTTCATCAGAAACTGCGTTTTCTCAAAGCAAACCCCGCCATCGCTACCGATGCAAGAGCACAAAACGTAAAAGCTAGTGCAGATACAAGAGTCTTGTCTCCAGTCTTTGCCAGCGTGCTCCCTGCAGTTGGTGAATTATCTTTAGTATTAGCGCTATTTGGCTTACCGCCCAACCATTCACTGTCAGCATCATCAACAGAAGACTGGCTAGAATCAGATGATGGATTATTCCCCTCATCATCAGCTGTCTTTGCCGAACAAGTTATTAAAACAGAACACGGAATTGACTCATACAACTTATCATCAGGGACAAAGGTTGCGTTCACGGTAATTTCACCTACCGACAATACGGTATCTGGCTCCTCAAATTCAAGATGACCTTGAACTTGTTTGTTGCCCGCGCATGTAACCGTGATAGCCTGCCCTTCTAAACTAGCTAACGTATCTCCCTCAATTGCGCTTAATTCTATTTCTTGTTCTATTCCCAAACGTAACAGAAGATGAAGGGTGGTTTCTTTCTGGACGTTATAATCCTGTAGGGTATTTTCGTCTTCAAGAGTTTTTCCGGCAAAAACAAGAACTTGTTCAACAGGCAAGAACCCCTCTTTATCCTGTATTTTCGCCTTAACATCTTCAATGCGATCGGTGGGTTCTACCTCAAGCGTGATGGTGCTACCTGTAAGAGTTTTAACGAAGATTTGCATACCAAAAGCGGTTGAAGGAACTGTGAGTATAAGAGCAACCACCATTGCTACTGCAAAAGCAGCAAGACCAGATAACAGATGGCTCCGCGTTGGGTTCTCTAATGAATGGCTACCAACCATGCTTTCTCCTTTATGTTGCTATTAAAAGCAAGCGATACTATTGCAGTGCCGCTATTCCGATTTTTCGTTTTTCTTGTCTACCTCATATGGGATCAAGTCTCCATATTCTAAGAGTACATATTATGAAAAAAATCAGAAAGTACCGCGATCAAATACTAATAGGAGCCTAGACCAACCTCCTGGTGAACCCATCTAATACGAAACCTATAACTTAAGGAGATGTTCTTATGAGAAGTAAAACTTTACCCTCCTAACGAACGCAACCTTTAAACAATTTTGGGTGAGTTAATTAGATTCCGATATAGATATACATTACGTAGATGACACAACATTGCAAAAAAAGATTACAGGGATTCATAATGTAGCAGCAGAAATATTCACGACCATTGAAGATCAAGGATGTCAAACACAACACAAACCAACAAACGCCTCGCAAATTAATAAATCGCATTTACATCTATTTCTTTTCTTTTGGCAAATCCAAAACAAGCGTTCCTTGAATAAAGGATGAAGGGTAATGGTAGCGCTTTTCCGTTGTTCCTGTCACGGGATCAATGTTTTCATATGCAACCGTAACCTCCGATGTGTCTATCCTAACTATCACCCCATGGCCACGCTTACGGTTACGTACTTTTACTCCAACCACTGGATTCCCATCTAATTTACGCAAGATCTCCTCTTCCCACTTCAACTTTCCGCGTGATTTCTTGCGTTTAGTATCGCCGGCACGAATAAGACTCTGTTCTTTTTCGACTCTAAGAACACCACTATCCAAAGCTTTTGGAATAGAAAATTCTCTCATTAACTGACTAGAAAGAAATTTAACAGTAACTACTGAGTCAGAACAGTTAACAACCACACCAACACCAGATTTTTTATGCCATACACGCGACTTACATCGGATACCAACAATGTGGTTTGGATCCCAGGAAACTAGCTGAATTCCCGTCCGTTCGCAATGCGCCTCAAGAAGCTTTATATTTTTTGCAGTCTTAAAGAAAGATGAAAGTTTAAAGAACTTACAATCACTCCAAGCCCCATAACCTTCCTCTCTAAAAACCTTGCCAGTTACTTCACATGACCTATCGTCTTCATCAAAATGAGAACAATTACGACACGAAAGCGTATTTTCTGGTGCAGGATCCCCAGCAGAAGTGTACTCAAGAACAAAACCATCTTTCCAAGCCATAAATACAAGCCTTTCATCTGGTATTACGCTGATTATATAATAGCTAGATTCTCAGATAAATGTAGATGCGGAGGCTTTTACACTATCGAAAAGAACAATGTCAACTATATATTCAATCAAGATCTATTAACCTGATAGTTTGCAAGCAAGCAACATAGCACGTTCTAGTTTGCATAATGCGAACCAGATTTAGATGAGAATCCATCACTATATCCGAAAAACCCTATAAAAAATCAACGAAAACGGATACCGAACTACCTACTATGCTTTTTCTACAGGAAAACCTAATGCAGCTGTTACTAGGAAGTTAGACATCAATGACACAACTCTCAGCAAATAGATTTATATGCGTAAAACACAATTAGAGAATTCCTCTGCATATACCAAAACACAAGATGATGGCATAAGGTTCAAAGCCATTAGAAAGCATATCCACGAACTGAAAAATAGAAAACAGAAAGTGAAGTTATATAAAGCTACTGCAACAGATACCGTTCCTATTCAGACATTGGATACAAGACTCAGTGCAAAAGAAAAAAGCTTTTTAGACGAACTGAATCTCAGCGGAAATCATTAACTAAAACAGCATAATGTTTCTTTGAAAATTGTCCGAAAACTTGGCACAGATCATAACTATAAATCATGTTTCATCTTTAACCAGATGACTTATCGGCTATTTATAAAACAACACTATTGAAAAGACTTAACAATAGAAATCATTTTCGACACCGCCGACAAAACATTGTCACTAACTGAGCCGCGACCCCAGCTTACGCGCACAGATTCCAATGCCTCGACATCCGATAACCCCATTGCCTTCAATACATAACTTGGTGAATAGCTTCGAGAGGAACAAGCAGACCCATTCGAAATTGCAAAATTAGATTTGCCAGCAATCATCAATGCTTCAGACGACACTCCTGGAAATCTCACATTCAGAATTCCAGGATATGTCACGCCAGTACCATTGATCGCATACTCAACTCCAGAATCATTCAACAAAACCTCTATTGATTTTCGTAGAATCTTTGCATTATTGTTGTCTGTCCGCCATTCATCCTTGCACAAACGTGCAGCTTGGCCAAAACCAGCTATCAGTGCAACAGGGAGAGTTCCTGATCGAAGTCCGTTCTCTTGATTTCCGCCGAAAAGAATCGCTGTCAACGGAGGGCGCCTTAACTTTCTTCTCCTTGCTACCAAAGCCCCCACACCTTGAGGGCCATACATCTTATGTGCACTTACGGCTAGCAAATCATATTGAATGCTTTTAATTTCTTCCACTAATTTGCCCGCCGATTGAGCTGCATCAATATGGAAAAAAGGTGGTTCATCCATCTCTGCCAAAAGCGATCCGACAGCTTCGACAGGCTGCACAACGCCAGTTTCGTTATTTACATGCATCATGGAAACAAGCAGGGTATCGCTTTGAATGACACGCATTACGTCTTCGACATGAATACTGCCACTTGTATCAGGGCTAACAAAATCAATTTCGAAACCCAAACTCCTTGCTTTATTGAGTGAATTAATGACAGCCTTATGTTCTATAGCGGTTGAGACAATGTGACGTTTTCCAGTTTGAATACCATAATCCAAAAGCCCCATTATCGCCAGATTGTCGGCCTCCGTAGCTCCACTTGTGAAAATTAGTTCATCTGACTCCACTCCCAGAAGCGCTGAAATCACCTTTCTGGAATTTTCAACTATATCTCTGCAATCATCACCGAACGAATGCGTTCTACTACTTGCATTGCCCGGGTAATCAAGAAAAACAGAGGTAATTACATCGAGTACCCGAGGGTCGATTGGCGCCGAAGCAGCATAGTCCAAATAGGTCATTATCTAGCCTTTCGATAAGTTTAAAAGATCGTCAATTTCTTTAATAAAATTTGTGCCAGATAAATAACCAATGCCTCGTTCAAGATGCAACTTGAAATATTTAGTGACATTTTCACTTGTTGGCTCAATGTTGTTCTCAATGCACCACTGTATAGTTACAAGCTCAAATACATCGCTATACTCACCGCCAAAAGTATGCCAGTCCATCTCAACGTTGCTATCTGCTTCAATATCGATATCCGTGGGAATTGTTCCTTCACTTAGTGAATAGCAAAACGCCCAACGTGACAAGACATTCCAATTCTTTATTCCAGTTTTTGCTTTCAATCTTGAAAGCCTGTCCTTTGCTCGCTGAGACAACCTAATCTGTTTAACTATCATCTATATTCCTTATACAGATATCCATCGACAACGGTAGTCGTTCTATTAACCTCATCATAAATCAAGGTGAATTCGTTTGAAATATTGGGGCATAGTAGCTCGTAGGATCTCCCAGTTACTTCAGAATCCGTTGAAAGAATAATCGTTTGCTTAGAGGCATTAGGGAAATAGGTAGTAACCAATGAATTCCTGTGAACCGTATCAAGCCTTGCTAACGGCGTATCAATAATCACAGGAAGCCTTTCTTTGGAGTTTAAGGAAAGCGCCCACAAGGTAGAAATGACAACAAGCTGTCGTTCCCCGGCAGACAAAATAGACTGCGCCATTTCCACATCACCCAATCCGTAATAATGAAAATCAAGCGTTGTTGGATCTATCTCGACTCTAGTTATTAAATCTTTCTTCCTTGAAAGCCTATTGAAGCAGGAAGTAATATCTTGGCTCAGCTTCCCAACTTTAGCTTTCTGCAGCTTTGACCTATACACATCCAAAACTCGGTTTCCTTTTTCGATATACACAATTGCACGACCGCTGTCTTCCATCATGTTCTGAGAAGTTAAATATTCTTCTATGGCTCGTTTGTACTCAGCTTGCGTTCGAATTAGCTCGCCATTAATTGATGGTCGATTCGCTTGCTGAAAACGAATATCCAACTTGAGCTGATCGATCTTATCATCTATCCCTGTAAGCGCTTGTTCGATTTCTTCAATAAGTTCTGGATCTATATCAGCATTTAGCAGGCTATCAATCGCTAACAATTTTCGTTGTAAGTTGTGTTTACTCCCAATCAAAGATAAATGCCTTGTTTGCAAGTCATCAAACACGCCTGAAAGGAGATGGTCAGCCCGCCCAAGCATGCTTGCACTGGGATTAAACACCACATCGTGTTGTTTACCAGAAATGGACCTACGAAGATAATGTGAGATAGCTTGAATTTCTGCTTCAGGATTGTCTAAAGCATATTCTTCCAGTAGCTTTTCAATTCTTTCAAAAGCGCTTTCAAAAACAAGCGAATCGTATTCTTCTTTTGCGGCATAATACGCCCGCTCGATTAAATCGCGAAGCATGATAAGTGGATAGCCAGTTGACGCTAGCTGCACGAGGTCATCATTAAGATCTGTAAGCTCATCATGCAATAAAGCCCGCTTATCTTGAAAATCTTTAATACTGCTTAAAACTTGTCCGCCAGCTGCCGCAAACTTTGCCTTTTGAACTTCGCGATCCTTTTTTAGACCCTCAATAGCTTTCTCGTCAGACTCAATTTGACGGTCAATTTCCAATAGCGATTCGTTAAGCTCAGCTTTTTTTTTCGCTAAACCCTCAAGCAATGCCTTTGAATTTTTGGACTCTGTTCTTTTGCCCACTCGTAAAGCAAGCCTTTTGAGGTCAGATTGAAGCGAGTCGATTAAATCAATTCCTAATAAAGCTTTTATCGCCGACTTCATTTGCTCGTCATCATCGTTTTTATCAACTAATTCAGCGATTTTCTCACCGTCAAAGAAAAAAAAGCCAGATAACGCGCTAGGAATAATATCTTCAACATACATTGTCCAGTTATTGGTTAAGTTTCCGTCCAGGATTCCATCTTTGTATACCTCTATTTTCGGCGTAATTCTAGATCTTGATGAATCCCAGGTTCGTTTTATTCGAAAAGTTGAATTACTTCCTTCTGAATCTAGAGTGAACTCGAGTTCGATAGCACACTTCTTATCGTCTGAATCATTATTGGTATGAGCTCGAAGGTAGTTACCCAAAGTTGAGTAATCACTCTCGAGAAACGCTTGAGAATTTCCTCCGTAAAGCGCAAATAAAATAGCTTCCAGAAAAGTGGTCTTTCCGCTGCCGTTTAGCGCCCCTATCAGAACGACGGGCTTTTCGTCACTAAACGTAAAACGATGCTGGCCTTTATATATTCCGAAATTTGATAAGGTGAGTTCCCTGATTATCACTTACTCCACCTCTTCGACATCATCAATCTCGTATTCGCCTTTTTCAAACATACCGAGCACACTGTCAGCTCTTGCACAGCGAGTTAGATACACCTCAGTAGCATCGCTTTTGTTTTTATAACCGCAGCGTTTTATTTGCGACTCCAGTTTTTCATATATTTTTCCTCTCATATTCGATGATGCGCTAACCGCCTCTACAGACAGAAGAGATGCGACCATCTCGTGAAGAAGTTCTTCGTCGGGATCAACTTCCGTGCATGATTCCTTTAGCAAGACCCATTCTTCCTTGCCCATACCCGTTTTGTTTATCCAAGTGGGATCAGGAAACTCGTATCCGAATACTTCCTCAAATATCGCTGGGAGCGAATCATCAAATTCGTTCTTCTCGTTAACCCAGATTCGACGAATCGCTTGAAGCTCTGGTATTGTGATGATTTCAGTATCCGCATAATCCTCTGGCGCCGAAGACTGAAGCTCGACTTGCAATTGCAAAAGCTTTCTAAGCCAATCCTCTCGAACTTCTTTTAAGTACGGCCCATGGAACAGGCGCTTTCCGTCTCCTTGGAGCGAACCATTCATTTTCCTAAACGAACGCCTAGACAAATCTAATTCTTCGTTTCCTATTTCATTGCGAAACTCTAGCAACGGAAGAAGCCACTGTTTTTCGGTATCATTTGTGATCATGGCTTGCATCGATTTATCTTCGCTGACCATTGTGCACATCCAACATCCGAATCTGCTCTTTCCGCAACTGGGGAGGTCTTTCTCTACCATCATCGGGCACTCGTTATCGGCGGTTGCCCCCCTGTATAAAGTGAGCAGTTCCGTATTAGAAAGACCCCATGGATTGGGAAATTGCATCAAGAAAAGCCAGACATCGTCATTCGTCCATTCTTCCAAGGGAGAAAAGACGAGTTCATTGATAAGCGTAGGATTTGGGCTCAGTAGCTCCCTGACTCGCTGCTTTTCGTAGTAAGCCATTCGCCTTGCCCTATTTGAGCTCTCTGCTTTTCTTGTTCCTAGGACAAGAATGATCTCCCCGTAGCGCGAAATCGAATCTTGAATAAAGCTGTTTACAGGACGAATTTTCAATCTATCGGTACACCAACGAAACTTCTTTCGAGGAAAAGGATAGCCTCTGCCTAAAAGATTGACCCAATATGTTTGATCAGTTTCTGGCGTAAGCCTGCGAATCTCAAAAGGCAGGCCTTTTTGTACCGCGGCAGCCTTCATTTTTGACAAAGAATCCTGAGCCCATCTCTCTACAATGGGGCTTTCCAGCATTGTGTCTGTATGAATAACATATACCGACTTTGTTAGCTCTTGAGGCTTAAGTTCCTGCAGAGAAAGCCATACGAGCTGCAACGTGGCAGTGCTGTCTTTTCCTCCTGAGTACCCAATAACCCAAGGGATGTCATCAGCAAGATAGAGATTGCGCACTGTCTCTTGAAGCTGCAGTACATCCTTTTTCGTGATTAGAGACGAAGTTGGGTCTTCGCTGGTTAACTTCATCGATAACTACCCCTCTAACTCCAGGATATAATCTTGTTCTTTTTGCTCTTCGTCGCTAGATAGCGGTAAACCCAATTCTGTCTTTATTTTATTGGCCGTAAGCGTAATTGCCTTGTCGCTATTAAGCACTCTTCCATTGGGCCCAATCGTTCTCATATACCACGCGGTATCGTCTCTACCCCAACTAATCTCACTCATTTTCGATAGAGCAGAATCCAGATCTTCGGGAGAGAAACCCTTCAGAGAACAGGCAAGTTTGCCTAGTGCCTGAATAAAGACGGCTTGAGCTGAAATGCTTTTCTCTTTCACGTCTCTTTTATTAAGTTCTCTCTTGCGAAGGTCCTGCCAAGGAATCATATACTTGGTGACAGTCTTCCAGAATTGCGTCACGAAGGAAGAGAGCTCATCATTGAGTTCGTCTCTGCCAACAATGCGTTTGTTGGCCCGATAAAACATATTGAGCGTAAACAGCGCTGGAGAGTTTTTGCCGAGAATATCTCGCTCTTTATCAGTAAATTCGTTCAAAAACGAAATCGACCTGATCGTTTCTCTGGTTAAAACGGCCAATGGATCACGACAATCATACAGCTCAGCAATAGAGTTAGAGGTTCTAACCGCGTGTTTGTTCAAATCAGTAAACATCTGTTGGCTTCTATTAAGACCTCTGTCTTCAAACAACACAACCGGAATGCTTTCATCAAGCAGAGAATCATCATCTTGAACCGCCTCAAGAATTGCAGCAATTCGATGCTGACCATCGTTTATTAGGAATTTCGCATCCATGGAGACCTGAAGAATGCCAAGATCTTTGGATGTCGATGAATGATACTCAATTACCCCATCGACAGATGCAGCCAAAGCAGAAAATACGTATGACTCCCTATTTTCAAGTATGTAGTTTCTGATCTCAGGTATTCGAGACCGGTTTAGTCGACGCTGAGCCCTGTATTCAGGCGGTACATACTCATCCGCACCGCCAAATAGATTGGCAAGCATACGAAGCGGCACCATAGCCGTATAGAAAGTGCTTCCAGCTTGTATGCCTCTAACCGCAGGAAACGAATAGGCAAAGTCCATAACTCTCCCAACGTAACAATAGTAGTGTACTTAAGTATACTACTTAAGTACACTACTTGCCTAGGAAGCAATATAGACAATTAGTTAATCACAAGCTCAAAGAATGCAAGGTCTCGCATAGGAACAGGCTTGCTGTTCTCGCCCATTTTCACCAGGCTGCAATGCTTCGAGAGTTTTTTAACTTGATTGAAGTAATACTCTTCTTCGTCGCTTTTTGCCACGGTGTTAAACACAAATCTAATATCCGAAGGATCGAGATCCGAAACATTGTGGACAACCCAGGTTAAAATGTACTTTGAATAGTCTTCTTCTTTAGACTTGAAATGCGTTAGAAATTGAGTTGACAGAATGACACCAACGCCAAATTCCCTTCCTTCTTTTAGAATTTTCTTTAGAGACGGGAAACCCTGACTCAAGAAATTGTCCGCTTCGTCTACTAGTATCATCTTTGACAACTCTCTCATGTTGCCGTCGATGGAGCTGTGACCAACGGCATGCATTTGAGAATAGAAAAGATCCACCATGATTCCAACTACTAGGTTTTGAATATCCTGGTCATAACCGGATAAATCAATAACAACTACGCCTTTCAGGGCGTCAAATAACGATAGCGTCTTCGAGGGCTCACTTTCAAAAATCTCGAAATCATGAAGCTTTTCCATCATAGATGCAAGGGTGTCATTTTTCTTAATATCCTCGTCTTGCTGATACAGGCGGTATACCGTCTCAAAAGTAGGTGGTTCACGATCCCAAGTTGATGGATCTGCAGGGTTAATTTGCTTCAGCTCGTACGCATCCATGATTACCCTGCGGAGGGTGTTCTCTTGAATGGCACCCATCTTGCTCGCGGAGCATGCTCGGACAAGCGTGTCTTTAAAAGTGTTGGCGATGTGTTTTGGCAATAGCGGGAGACTGTTATCGCTTCTGTTGATAGACAACGGATTAAAAGGTAGTTTCCATGGCTTATATACCATAGCGTTCGTAGAAGCAACAAAATCTGTCTGGCGCTTGTTGTAGTCACCTTTGTAGTCAAATATAAGGATTCCAACATCGCTGGAAAACGGGTTATGCTTTCGGTTCCTATATATTTGGGTAATTAGAGACTTCGTAAACTGTGTCTTCCCCGTGCCCATTGTTCCGATTATTCCCGTGTTGGTATGGAACAACTTACTTGTGTTGCATGGCTCCCATAGAACTCTCTCACCGTTTTCGAGATTTTCACCAAAATCAACGATGATCCCGTTTTTAGACGCAGCAGAAAGTTCTTCGAGGATTTCATTATCGTTACTCAAAACAGCACTGGAAGCTTCTCCAGAATCCGAAGTATCCATATCTGACTCGTCGGTCCATTCCGTCACTTCTTCAGAACTATCATCATCCATCGCATCAGAAATGGGATCGCCAGGCGTAAATGGGATATTGAAGTCATAGCGACCCACAACATCACTGACTTCCTCGAAAGAGCCTACGGTCACTTCCGGAATTTTCGTTTCAGGAACAAAAAGGACCCGAGTATTACCTCTTGTTTCGACTTCCGTTGAGGCTTTTCCTGTAGCGAACGCACAGACCGTGCCTATAGGCATATTTAATTCCGCCGAAGAGACCAGGTCATAGTCTTCGTTCTGTAATGCCATGCGATATCCCTCTAAAACAAGCGTCCAGTCAATTTCAGGGAGAACTCCATATGCATCCATTTTCTCGGCGCTGATCAATACTTTCTGCATGAACGAGTTCCTGGCAATCTTGGTTGAAAGCAACTCTTTCGATACGTCACCCCAAAACTTCCCCATTATCTTTTGATAAGTCTGTTCAGCCTGGAATATTCCTTTTTGTATCTCAGTGTCCGTGCAATTGCCAACTTTCACTTCTATTGGGTGAAGCACGACTTGAGGGTGGTCTTTGTTTCCAGTTATACCAACCAAAAGCACGTCGTCAGACATTGGCTCTCGACCAAAGCCAAGATTCTTCCAAGAGTTGATTTCAGTCGCCGCGGAAAGTTTAAGTCCATTTGAGACTCGTAATATCTCTTCCAAGGACAGAGGAACCCATAGAATATTTTGATTACCGTAATGGCTCATCATTGCTTTCACGGATGCCAACGTACTCATTCTGGAACGGGGGGTTTGGGATTTCTTCGATTTCAGGAAGCTAAGCAGCCAAGTTCCATTAAATGCGTTAGCGAAGCTTACGACGTCCTGGACGCTCTGGCTTATGTCTCCGCAGGATGCGCCATTGAAAGCTTCAGAAATCGCTGCTTCATATTGCGACGTTTTCTTTGTCACGGTGATGGCATCGTAACCATTGGATGCCTCGCGATCCTCGTAATGAATAACAAGCGGTCTACTGGATTCGTTCGCTTTAGCAAAATGCATCGGGTCGATTTTGGGATCCAAAAGGACTACCCAGTTTGCGGAATCGTAAACTGAGTTATATGACTCTTCACTCTTCTTGCTCACAGCAGCTTGAATTACGTTATCGCATGCACCACTTGGGGTATAAGCGGTAGAGTGAAGCATGTTAACCCTTGTAATCAGTCTTGAAAAATCATTGGCCGACATATCTTTTGAACCGAATCCGGTATTAAACCAACCTCCTCCCTCTTCGCCTGGATCGGTAGTTGCTGCGGAGGTGATGGCACCATTGAGCATTACACCTGTATTCAACTCGGAGTGGATGCCACCTGGCATCGGCCTTTGTTTTGCTGGGCCAGGAATAAACGCCAGATGAGCGTACTGCCTCGGTGCATCCGATTTATGCAAGGAGAAACTTAAATGGCCCAACAAGAGCGCGACACACTCTGAGTCACTGACGTCTTTTGGCTTGTCTGAAAGCAAAGAGTTTTCACTTAAGAACTGCTCGAGCGTGGCTTTGTCCAAGAGATTTTCAAATGCGGTATATATATTTGGATCTCCGTAGCAATCGACATGAATTGGAATAACCGATTCTGCATTAGCACCATGATCATAAAAGGACCTGAATAAGAATTCGGTGATACCCGTAAGTATTCCCTCGCAGGATCCGAGATCGTAGCACGCTACTCTCAGCGGCTTCTTTATGTTGTTTTTAAACAAAAAACCGAAATGATTTAAAAAGTCACCTATTCTTTCACGCACCACGCGAGAAACCACATCACCAAGTGCTCTTGATCTTTCGGATTCAACCTCGTAGTAGACTACCCATTCCTGCAATGCAGTAATGTCGGCAACTTCATAGTATTTGTCCCCATAGAAGATATATGGGATAGCCTGGTGATGGATTAACTTTGCTAGAGCTACGTTCGTCAAACTGTCTTCTCTGTCGAAAGACCCTATTGAGAGCAGATTCATTTGATACGCAAGGTTGACCGGATGATAAGGAGACAACAGGATCTCTCCGCTTCCTTGATCATCGAAGATCATGCCAATCTCTAGCAAAGGCTCAAAACTATGATCGCCTTCTTTTATTTGCGACAAGCAGTCGATATAAGCATCGATGCACTCTGTAACAAGATTTCCAATATGCTTATCACCCACATAAGCAAGCGTCAGGCATGAGTCCATTCGAGATAACTCATCGAACAGTGCAAAGTACGCATCCCTCAGACGATCCGGGACAGAAAGCTCCCTCTCTTCGATAGATGAATTATTGAATCGCGCTGAAAGCCAATGGTTTTTTGCAAGGGTTACTTCTAGGTCAAGGCGATACAGCGTGAGTTGCTCGTCGATTACATACTCGTTAGTTCCTAGCTGCAGGCGGTCTTTTCCTAGCTTTTTGAAGCTTTTCTTTGTAATGTTCTTTTCTCTGTAAATACCCGTTGCGTCAATTTTCCTTTTCTTAGCAATGTCTAACTTTACGGAAAAAGGAATATAACAGCCATCGCATACAATCTTAAATGCGATATTGCTCTCGGAAGAATCCATCTCTGACTCATCTGTCTTAACCAGAAGCTTCTGATTATCGAAACAAGTCATTAACTTGTCTTTGACAACCTGTTCGGTGATTTCTTCTTTCCCAGAAGGGTTGATGACGAATTCACCACGTTCAACATCTACGAGAATGGAAGACTTGTTATTCTTTTTGCAGTCAACGGTATACCGAGTCTCAATCCCTTTAAAAAATTTCGATCTAGTTTTCACTACTGCTATGTTGAGGTAATTTTTTTGAATGATAGCTTTTTTGAAAGTTACGTCTGTTGGACATCTGAAAAGAACAGTAACAGACGACTGTGTCATCTTGAAGTTACTGTCAGGATCAAGATCCTTGTTCGCCTTTAAATGGGCTTTTTGGACGGGAGATGTTGTCCGAAACTTGAGTTGGATCTTATCTGCATCTTTCGGAGCAAACACAACGATATGCTTCTTGCGGCGAGCTGCCTTAGTGTCACCTTCGGTCTTTATCAGCAGATCCTCAAGAGGTAGAAGGAGGGAGCCGTTAAGAACTTCATAATATGCTTCAGAGGGTTCTTCAGAGAGCTCGACTATTTTGTCGTTTGGATTGCTTCTCTTCCCATTCAGAATGTCGGCATAAGTCAGCCCCGTATACCACGCCTCCTCTTTAGCCTTTTTATCTAGAAGATCGTCGACAAAAGACTTTTTGTAATACGAGGATAGTCGATCTCGTATCTCATCTCGACTAAAAGCGATTTCGATTTGTTCAAAAGCAGCCGCATTATCCTTAAGGAGGTCGCTAATCTTTTTGTCGTTAGATCGTTTGCACAGGCTTAAAGCGGTTTTAACGGGGAAAAGCTTGAATGCGAAGAAGTCTTCGTCGACAACCCCACCACGCTGCGCAATGCTCAAGAACGTTTCATAGCCGCTTACAGAGGATTTATCGCTATAGCGGTCCTCTTCCATGTTTTGGAGAGCAAAGCTCAATAAAGCCCTCTCTCCGGGAGAGAACGTGTTTCCCTCGATAATACCCAGAACACTTTTTCGAAGCTCCTTTTGATTGAACGGCATTCCTGGATCAGAAAGCAGGGTAGTTGCCGTTCCGACGGTGTCAAGGCGCTCTAGGGCTAAACTTACGGAAATATTTCCATCCGCGAGAATTCTATTTCTCATGGTTGCAAAGAAATCAGTCTGCATACCCTCTCTTTGATAAACAAATACAATTCTCTTGTTGTTCGGGAGATCCAGTGTATGCGTAACGTAGGTTTCTTCTCCAAACTCGTTAATGAAGCGATACTCGCCTAAAGCATTCTGTGCCTTAAGCATACAGATGATCTCTTCGCGAATGCCCTCGATCATTTCTTGGTTATCTAAGCGAAGCCAAAATCTGTCTCCACTTGATAATTGACTATTTCTCAAAAATGTAATGAGCCTATTAGATATTGCTTTATAAAACTCGTTTGACATATTGAGTCTCCCCACTGTCGCTCTTCTTATCCAGCATGCTGCGTTTTTCGAAATAAGCAGCGACAAGTTCTTTAGATGGCTCGTCGAGCGATACACCTCTAACGTGAAATTGCTTAAAAAGATCTGTCAGGCTGATATTTTGACCTTCTCCAATGGCAAGCGTTGTCAAAAGAAGCAAGGTCGAATCTGTGATATTTAGCAATGTCCCGCTTCGCCCACGTCGTTTTTCAAAACACAGACCAGATTGACAAAACAACCTGAAGGAATTTGAATAATCGCCCCTTGGCTTGTTTCTCGCAGTATTAAAGAGAATTGACTTCACGGTTCCATATAGATAGTCTATCTCATCTTCAACGCTATCAACTGCCACTCCATCCAATGGACTATCTGAGAACAAATCAGAATCGTATTTATATGACCTTATCTCCATCGTTGCATTGCGAATATTCTGAGCAATTTCTTTTTTAGAAGTTGGAAATTCGTCTATTAATTCGCGTAAAGCGATGTAATCTATTTGCTGACTAGAACTGCATTCATCAACCGTGTTCAATATTTCGAGAACACCGGCATGAACGAACATTTCCTCGAGAGCATACTCTAGTTTTTTAAAACCATGCTTGTAGCAAGCTCTTGTTTGGTTTGTTTTTTCCCAGTCTAATGCAAAGTACAAGTCTTCCAGTTCATTTCGATTTCCGTGCATCTTTCTACTCACAATAAGGCTGTTCTGAGCGACCGTCATAAAGAAGTAGAATTCCAATAAGGAGCTCAAATACATATCTATCAATCTTGGGTCAGACAATATGAATTTGAGATCCTGAAGAAAAACCTTTGATAGGGCCTTGCTGACTTGAAAATACTTCCGTTCTTCAGCTTCATCATTGTCGGAAATAGGAACTACAGCATAAATAAGCCGCTCAACAACGTTTGCATCGTCGTTAGATCTCTTTAGCGCTTCCTTTGTGATGGTTCGAAGAGCTCCTCGATCCTCTGACATACTTACAAGATACGAAGCCATCTTGTTTGCGTTATTGCTGGTTTCTGCCGATAAGGCTATTCGGAGGTTGTTCGTTCTTGATCCCCCAGATACAGCGGTGATTTCACGAAGGACTTCTAAAGTTGCATCTTTTCCGTCTTCGTACAGATCATCCCCTACTAATGATACAACATGAAAGAACAAACTTTCTGAAGTCTGCTCCTGTTTGATCATACAGCCGCTTGCGGTTTTGATAAAACAGCCAGAGTGCACCTCGGGGCACTGTTTATGGGTTGTGAATGGGAATAGATTGAAGTAATTGTCCTGCTTGTTAGAGTAATTACTGTCTTTCCCTTGATACCGACTGATCGCCTCAGCAGAAGGTCCTTTGTATCCCATTACTGTATCCTCTCCGACGAGAACTCGAGGTCTTCATCAAGTTGGAATTCCAAGAAGGGCTGCTTGCCAACTGACCTGCGAACCACATACACGCAATTACCTTTGGTGCCTTGTGCAAGCAGGCGTCTATAGCTGCTTTCAAAACCGCTGAATAGGGTTTTATCCATCAATGTTGGCTGATATCCTGATTCCATCTTTTTCAAAAGCTCGAATATTTTGTAGTCGATTTGGAAGTCGACGTATTCCTGCAAAGACTTATCTTTATTTGTTGCCTTTACACAAATCTCGGGCCTAAATCTCGTAAGTTGACTAGAACCGTCGCGTGAGAGGGCTGAATTTCCAAAAGTGAGAGTCAATTTCTGCAGTAGTTGAATATCACCGTACGTTTCTACGAGAGAATATTTATTTGGATAGTCACCGTTCCAGTCTTCAATTGCTTTGCTCAGTAATTTCTTCTTAAGCTCGCGAAGGCCCTTTTCGTTTCCCGTATTGAAATCGTATATCAAACTCACAAAATCTCCGATATAGTCATTATGCGAAAATCCGGCTTTGATAGCGCCGCATGACCCCATCAAATATGCCCCTCGAATCGTGAAGCACAATATTTCATCCCTGATGTCGGTAGAGGTTGTCTCGAAACTAGAGATGCTCTGAGCGGAAAAACCTGAACAGACTTCTATGGTTTCGTTGTAAGGGGCATTCACTACGCCCTGAAAAAGGGTTTTGGCATTTTCGGGTGATGTTCTTAGCGTAGTTGCGACCTCATCAACCCATCCTGTATCGTCATTCATTGGGTCAAGGAATGCAAATTTTGCGATCAGGCCCGTAGAATCTTGTGACGAGAACAGAAGTTGAGGAGTTGTCATCGACAAATACTCAGGAGCATATTCGCGAGGACTAGAAGCATTTTTCTTAACCAAAGCCTCTATATCAAATTCTGGTGCAACTAGGGCTTCGTATATAAAATCGAGAACCGCACGTGCTGTTATAACGCATTATTCCCTCAAGGCAATCTCAACTAGCATTCTGGAAATGCTGTTTCTTACGTTCTCATTTTGCATGAAATCATAGTTTTGCTTAACTGGACAAAGCGTTGTATCAATCCCACACTCAGAACAAGCCTTGCATCGTGCAGCGTAAAACGGATTATTGGGAGATGCAGCAAAGACCCTATTGAGTAACGTATCAACAAAATCAGTCTTTACCCCCGTTTCCTCGATTGTAAAGATCTGATAGTCAGAAAAATCAATCGCATAAAAGATATTGTTCTTATCTTTAACCGTATCTGAAAGACCAGTTTTTAAAAGACCAAGACTTTCCACATACAAAGCAAGCCGTAAAAACTTTTCCCCAGATGAAGATTCAAGAAAACGTGCAAGCAGCCCAAGATTGATCGCGACGATCATCTTTTCTGTCCCACCATCGTTAAGATGATCATCATCAAAGGCGGATAGCGCTTTTGCAAGGGTCTCTGGAGCCGTTCTGTTCGGCGCATCGCTTTCGGTTGCATCGTTTCTAATAACAAATCCTTCAAGCAAAGGAGAATGGTCTCCATATTTCAAAAATGAAAGCATATGAGATTTGCCATCACCCGCGCTACCGCACAGCAAGACTAACGATTTCTTGCTTGCCTCCCGAGCCTTTTCTAGCAAGTCAATAAGATCATCTTCAATTTGCCTATGAACATGCAAATATTGAGATTGTTCTGAAATAGCATCAGCGAAATCGACCGACTCTGCAGAATGTTTCCTTAGCGTTCGCAGCGATTTTAGTAAATTACAACCCATTACAAATCCTTTTTAATAAGCTGCTGAATTAATCCAGCACGAATCATCGTGCTAAAAACTCATACCATTTAGGGAAGCGAACTCTTTACTGGCGTCCCTAAAGTTATCTGGAATACGAATTGCTATTGCAACCTGATCGCAGTGCATAAATTAGCCGCGGTTGTATCATTTCTATCAACCCAAGATGGTTCATAGTCTCCCCGTCCAAATACAACCTCAGCGCAATACAAATACATGGATATTATACACTCGGCTAACTTAAGTACAGCGTTTTAAGCAGAGTAAAATCGATCAGTGTTCAGGCTAAACGTTTGCCGTTGTATGTACACCTAAAGATCCGTTATTGGATCTCTTAGCCAATTAATTAGTTAATCCCACCCGCATCATACTCCCAACGAAGATACCCTTGATTCCATGCTATTTGAAAAAGCGGCGTTATTGTCTTGCTAATCGCCAGAGAGAATGATTTTCTGCTGGCATCATTATCCACATACTCGTCAAAACAGGGGTCAATTTGCCTATACGAATCTAAATAATGACGATGCGAGTAGAAATGCCCATGCTTACGCACCGTCATAATAGCGTCGAACTGTAATTCGCAAAATGGAACCAGATACAACTCAAGAGAAGGTAATTTATCACTTTTTGAGCTGTTGATTGCCCCAAAGGTCGGGGTTAGGTTCCAAGATTCATTATGCATAACAAACGACCATGGAATAAAGTGATCAATTCCAAGAGATCCCTTCGAATCAAGATCTTGAAACGTAAGAGATTGACGACTGTAAATATCAACAAATGATGTCAATGCCAAAACATCTTTCCAGAAATTAGAGGCTATACGTAAATCTCGACGTATTGGCGGGTGCAGTTTTAATGAAATTGCTGGAACACTAGGGTTTCTCGCCTGCAAATAGCAAGTTAACTTGTAATCAAGCCAACCCTCAACAATTGGCTGATTATTAATGATAAATGCCGCCCAAGATTCAGACAGAACAATTACTTCACCATTCTCGCTAAATCTCTGTATGGAATACAGCCCTCGTTCGGGATCAAGTCGCATCGCTTCCTTAATTAACTTATCTGCATAAGCGTCGTATCGCTTTATCCCCTTACGTTTAAGACAATCCTGTCCATGTCTGACCTCTTTTTCGTAAAACGGTCTTATTGCTCTATATGGGACATAATTAGTTAGTTGCTTCGCCTTTTTTGAAATTACCAGGTTAGATACAATCGCATCATCCGTGACATTCACAATTTCATCAATCGTAGGATTTCGAGAAATTAAACAACTCTCTTTGATACACGAAATCATTTCGCCCAGTTTGTCAGTCGCACCAAGCGAAAGATGAAAACTAACAATTGGATACCACGCAAGAGAGACCATTCTGGAAACCAGCCGAGAAAACGGTATTACCAGATTACCCGCGCATACTTCAACAATAATGCTTTTCAACCAATAATACTTATAGCTTGATGTACTATCTTTCAGTATTTGCTCAAGAAAAACTGCTTTGGTGCGATCGATATCTGAAAGGATATTGTCAGTAACATCCATAGAATCCTTCTTCCGTCAGAACAATAAGAAGCATCTCGAGGTATTCGCTTCCAATTGCAATTAATTATATGTTCAAGTGACTAACTAATATCCAATCATACATTCAGCCGGCAAGCAGCATTTTATGAATAAACTGGCCTTTCTTTTATCCTCGCAAATCAGAAATGCTAAAAGTCTAGAGAAATTACTCTAGGCCAAAGGCTTCCGTATTCATTAACCTACAATTAAGTTCATTCAGATTTCTAGATAGACTACAGCCTAATCGCTCGAGGTAAAATTTCTACACTTCATGCACTGGAGACTTTCTGACTTTTCCAGAAGACCATCCAGCATTAATTCCTCTTCCTTGTGTGATTTGTTTAATCTTATATTTTTACGAACCTACATTCCAACCCGAAATTATTCAGCTATCAAAATACCTTTGCCGGCGTCCACCAATACACGCGCCTTCTGCTGACCTTCTATAGCCTCGTTAAGGCGCTTAGCGTAATACGTCTGACCATCAGCGATATCGATACGAAGACCAATTTCAGCCTGCTGAAATAACATCAAAGCTCGCAGTGGATTAGGCTCAACCCCATAAGAAGATCCTTCTGGATCAATAAGCATTTTAGCTATGCGAACTGCTGGCTGAGCACGTTGTATGCTATCGCTTGCAAGATCTAAGCTGCGTTCGTACAACCGATATGCTTTTTTCATATCACGCGGAACCGCCCCACCTCGGCTATACATGTCACCAAGTTTGTACGTCGCTTCGCAGGTAGGTGCAAGCGCTGCAGCAAGTGCATAATATTGATACGCCTTGGCCAAATCGGGCTTACCCGTGCGCCCATATTCATAAATATAGCCAAGATTTATAACACCCTGATAGCAACCATAATCAACTGCCATCTCGTAGAGTTCCGCAGCCTTGACATAATCCTGATCAACAATTTCGCCCGCGTAATAAAGCGCACCGAGATCATTCATACATGCACCGCTACCATTCGTTATGCCAACCCTGTAACCCAGCACAAGCATTTCGACCACTTCGGGACGACGCCTGGCCATATCGCGAATGAGCTGCCTGTTCTCGTAAACGAAACTTGCAAATTCATCGCCTTCTTCAGAAAAAGCAACCTTAGCCATTTCCTTTAAGAAAACTTTCACATATTCGGAGCCAAATACTACGCTACCATCCTTAAAAGCCCCTTCAAAGCCTTCTTCGCTATCATGCTCAACGAAATCTATGCCTGCGAGCTGCGCCATACGTATAGCGTCTTCTTTTTGGATTGCGTATTTATTGCTAGCTGCCATGTTGATCTCCTATTTGTTGCGACATATATAAAACCAGGTCAGTGGCTTCTATCGTTCTGAGATCATAGCGCATAGCAGCTTATGCAGGTGTCCTGCATATCGCCCACCCAACAGATAATTTGGTGTTTTGAGTGGTTGGGGCTGGCGCAGCTTTGCAAGCATAAAAGCAGAGTTAGAAAACAATGACAAACTCTAGCTTTGTTCTCGTTTCTTTTAGGGATTCCCCCTTTAGTGTAAAGTTGCTTTCCACTCCAAGCTTGTCTAGGGCCCTATCAAGCTTTGCGGCAAGATTGACATCCATACTAAGTGAAAGTTTAGAGTCGATACTTACCGAATATTCTTTAGTCTGATTAACACTTTCGCCATTCAGTCTCATTTCAATCAGCGAAAGAATTTCCTTATCATTTTCATACCAATCTAGCGTTGGCTGAACAGGAGTATCCGATCCCTTGAATTTTTGAGAAAACAATACGTATCTTTCTTGCGCTTTTGTTTTGTTCAGGTCACCATTAAACTCTGATTCACCACTTACGTGAACTGTTCCCGCTCCCGTTGGAATGAATACCTCCCCTTTGCCTTTGTATTTAGTTGTAGTAATTTTGGCTTCTTTGGCACTTTCATACGACTCCAATCGACATTCTTTAGCGCCAAGGCAATAGGCAATATTTTTCAATTCGGTCAATTTATCTTGCTGCATCGTTTCAAAATAGCAATTTAAATTAATGAATCGATTGTCTTTATTGGGGTTGCGGTAATAAATTGACTCGCACGAAGCAAACGGAAAGAAGACTAACCCACTTTCAGGCACGAACTCTTCGTACAGATGCAGAACCTCGGAACCAGCCGCTTTACTTAACCACCCTACGGCACCATCGCAAACATCTATGCCTTTTCTGCTATCTTCATCCTCAATTACAACCATTTTTGGACAATCGAAATTTTCCGACCAGTATTCTTCTGGAAATAAAGGGTTGTATATCTTCTTTTTAATCTGTTACTGAGTTCTTTGCGCGTGTTGACCAGCAATCTTTATGCTTTCAATCGCCACATCAGCCGCTGATTCGCCAAATTCCTTTGCCTTATCAGAAGCTGCATCCACGACTTTGCTGATATTTCGCTTAATATCAATCACCATAATACGCCCCTCGCACCTTGCGCTTTTAGGTTGCCAAACCCTTAAATCTTGTTAGTAAATGATTTAATGCTAAAACCATTTTTAGAAGCACCTTTGATTAAGGTTGGTTTTAGCTATTTAACTCTCCAAGTTTACAAAACACCATAAACCACCTGATGAACTTCTTAGCCTTATGACCAATAACTGGAAAAGCGATCGAAGAAACCTTGCCATTAGGGAACAGCGCAATTACGCCAACATGTAACTATCCCACCATTAAGCTTCTTCATCGTCAAGTAACTTGCATGCGTAGTTACTATCGAATCCTTCGTTCGCATAAACGGACCAACAAGATAAAGATCCGCTCATCTTTTAATAAAATATCAAAGTTCAAGGTCAGCCGCCTAAAAAAGATATTTATTTGCCCTATTAAACGAAAGATAAACGCCAACTTTTACGCAACAAAGCATATACTGAGCCACGTTAAAGAACTGCAAAGGGTCTTGATATCGCGTGAAAAATCGAGAAGTTAAGAAAGTCACAAATGAAAGAAAATTCACTGAATCATACTTCACATACACCAATCAAAACACACATAGCTAGCTTTACTCTCAAAGCACTTGTCGTTTTAATACTTCTCAATATCTTCGGCAGTCAAGCCGAAAGTTTAGACCCCATTGTTTTAGCCTGTGTTTGGGCAAGCGTAAGCAGCATCTTTGCCATTACGCTTATGTATCCCTACGTTATCAAAAAGTACAACACCAAGGAAATGTACCTAGATGGTTCTAGGGCTTCGGGCGTCATTAACGGAAGAACAATCCGTTTCATACTTTGCTTTGCTTTGTCGGCATTTTTAGTAGCCAGCTTGATGATCGCAAGCCAAAAATGGACCCTCTTTGAAAGAATTGCTGTTCTTGCTTCAGTCCCTCTTTACATCGCGATATCCCTCTTAGTTGATAAGCATATATCCAAGAAAGAATATAAACCTCTTTACCAACGTAGAGGAACACTGCTTATCAGTTGGGTAATTACGGGATTAATTGTGACTCTCTTTTATTTCGGAATTACTCTTTTCGTGTTAAATGGTAACTATTCTTCATTGGGAGAAGCATTTTCTGGAACAGCATTACTATTTAACAACTCACCTTCAGCTCTGCTATCCGAAACGGGAAAAATTAATTACCTCATTGAAGGTTGTGCTGCGTATGCGCTATCTCAGCTTAATGGTTATTCAGGAATGCTTTATCTCATAATCACATTAATATTATGCGCCTCTTCGTCTTTCGCTATTGTTCACCTCTTAAGCTTATGCTCCCTTGAGCCATCGGAACTTAAAAAAGTATTTCTCCCTATTGAAGAAAAAGAAAATGCCAAGTTCCGTAAACAGGTCATAGCGAAAAGCTCTGGAGCCTTATTGGCCTTGTTTGCATTCTCTATCGAATTGTTTATGTACCTCGATCTCGAAGCTGACACACTACGGCAAACGAACGAATATTCGATGGCCCAGGAATTCGTTAGAGAACAAGCTAATCTTTCAGCCTACGAAATAGACGGCAAAAAATACGATAGTGGAGTAGTAGACAAAACTATTAGTGAAACATTCCAGGACAATCCAGAGCTAGATCAAGCACGAAATGAATTAATTAGTACTATTACCGAAGTTTACCAAACATGCACAAACAACATTGACAGTTATATTGAATGGCGATTCGATCCTTTCACTCAAGCTCAAAAATTCTTTGAGGGCATAGTTAACCCTAACGAAAATCGTGCCAAACAAGAACTCTCCGAACGCATTACAGATGGGATTGATTTCAACAAATTGGAAGCTTGCATTGAGACGTATAACGAATTGATTGACGATGCAGAATTGCAAGTAATAGAAAAATTATCCAAGCAGCACCTCCATGAAATTCCCGACTGGCTTGCCGTGAAAAATGAGCCTCTTGAAGAATACTTTGATGAAATGCGCCTTGACACATCGCTGCCTCTCGACATTCAAATAAGCTCATACAATGACGCAGATACCTGCAAAAGCGAACTAATGAATGCTCTAGAAGCAAATCGCTCAGAGCTTCTTGGAAAGATACCTTCTTTACCAGAAAACGAAAAAGCGGCATCCGAATAACTAACCGTTTCCTAATTACGAGTAAAAAAACAGCCTCAACTTTACACCCTTATATGGCTACCGAAACATTATTTCGGTAGCTTTCTTTTACCAGTCATTTCACTAATATCCAAACGATACACTGCGGTTCTCTCGGTAGCCGCTGGATTGTAATAAGCGTTTTCTCCTGGATGATACTGATCCATAAGTGCACGTAATGCGCTAACTTTCTCATCCCCCGAAAGGATGCGAATCTTACCTTTACCCATCACGCTCTCAAACAACATAGTGCAGTAGCCCTTATCTTCAATGTATTGCAGTTTATGTCCGCAATCCATCTCAAAAGAAGCACGATTGTCTGCCTTCATCAAATCAAGCTTGTAGCCTTCTAGGGCACTATGAAAAACAAGACCAACGTTTCCCTTATCATCGATCTGAATTCCAAAATTTAAAGGAACTATATAAGGAAAACCATCACTACCATTAAGTGCTAGCCTACACACGTCACAGCGTCGCATAATCCCTAGCAACTCATCAAGACCAATCACTTCACAGTCTCTTCTTCTCATGATGTTTCCTTTCTGAAATACGCATCACATCTCATACCTGCAAATGCAGGCTGTATTTTATGCCAATACCCCGTATTTCAGAAAAGTAAATAACACCTTTCGCGAAAATTACAAGCTCTGTTATGCACGGTATCGTCGTGCATTTGTATCCATTCTCGTGAAAGGTGTAATGCCATGAAAAAGAAACTTAGAACGCTACTACCAATTATCGTCGCATGCGCTTTATGCTTAGCGCTTGCGGGGCTTACTGGTTGCGATGGAAGTTCAGGAAGCAATTCAAAATCCAACAAAGAACAAGCATCGTCTGAGCAAATAACCATCAATCAGTCGCCCGATAAGTACACGTGGTACGTCAAAAATTACGTTGGAATGAACCTAGCTAATGCTGGTTATATTTCTCTTGGTGAGGACCTTAGAGATTCTTACGGTGCTGCCAATATTAAGCTTATTCCAATATCAGTCGATGGTTCTTATGTTGACGTTTCAAACGAAGAAGCACTAAAAGACTATGTAGTTATCGATCAAAACTTAAATCCTAATACCGAGATAAAACTCGAATTTGAATTAGACGAAAACGGAGACGAATATGAAAACCTGGTAAGCTGCTCAAGTAGTGACGACCTTGTATTGCTTGTCAAGAAAACAACTGGCCCAAGCAACGCTCAGTTCGATATACCTCTTACTGAAATCAGCCAATCTCCTGATGCAGAACTGCGCTACACGAAAGACTACATTGGTAGAAACCTTGCTGCTGCAGGCTATATTTCTATGGCTGGAGACCTGCGTGACACCTATGGTAAAGGTAGCATCAAGCTATCCCCTGTCGCCGATGACGGAAGCTTTATTGACACTGACGACATTGAATCATTAAAGCAATACCGCGTTGTTTCCCAAAGCATAGAACCAAATACCAAGCTATCGTTTACCTTCGACCCTGAATACGACAACATAGTTAGATCACAAAGCGTACAAACAATAGAACTTAAGGTAACCAAAGTGGCGTAAGAGTTAACCTCCGAGAACCGCAAAAGTCCTAATCAGAACACATTCTGATAAAATTTCATCAGCTGGGATATCTCATCCCAGCTGATGTGTATTTACCTACAAGGCATATTGATAGCGATACCTGCAAGGAAAGGATCAACTGTATGACCATCCCTAAGCTTGATGGCGGAGAGACGCTTGCTCTCACTTTCAGTTTGCTTCTTAGCCAGTTGATTTTTTTGCTTATCAGCTTCTTTGTTCTTGTAATCATGGACGCTTTAGTTGCAGGCAATGGTTTTGCAAGCTTCACGACAGGCAGCTGGACAAACCCTGTCTTTGCCGCCTTGCATACCCAATCTCCACTTGTAACCTTTGGTACCGCATGTGCATCTGGTCTTGTTCTTTACCTCTATGCCGCATGGTCGGAAAAGCGAGGAATGCGCAACGAAAACGTACGGCAAGAAATTTTGACCTCGAGGCAAGGAATTGCTGGAGAAATGCCAAGACTCCCCTTACCTCTTATTATCATTCTTATGGCAATTGTTGGATTTTCAGAAGAACTTTTGTTTCGTTTCTTGCTGCTAGGAACACTCTTTGCAGTACTGAGTCCACTCTGCGGCTCCATCCTAGCAGCTGGCATCTCAATTGTAATATCCTCTATTGTTTTTTGCCTTGTTCACGTTTTTAACAATGGATCAGGCCCTATTATTACATGGCTCATATTAGGTATGGTGCTTGGGGCAGTATTCATCCTTACTGAAAATCTTGCCGCAGTAATGCTAGCCCATACCTTTTACAACATTGCAGTCCTCATATCAGCACGAGTTGAAATGCATCGTAATCCAGACTATTTTGGTGGACCAATTCCAACAAAAGTTCTTATAGATTCGGAAGATGCCTAATAAAGCAACCTCCGCAATACCTGCACCATGGGCATACTGTATACAAATAAGCGTACGCGTATAAAACGAAAACATGCGCTACCATTTACTCGCTAGCTCAACTCCAGCGGCCATCCATACGCTTTTGGAATACAAACACCAAGCCCACCTTGGCAAAATACCGCATCCCGATTTCGCTCTTGCCATCCCTTGATTGCTTTGTTAATCTTTCGCTAAACCGTTGACGAGGAAGTAACGGCGGAAGCGCGCTCACAGAGAGCCGGGGGTGCTGGAATCCCGACAGAAAGCGAACCGTCAAATGGACCTCAGAGGGCTTACGCAAACTATGCGGCATTTAATTGGAGTAGCTGTTCTGTTTCCCTAACCCGCATACAGTAGCGCAAGACGGGTGCTCCCGTTATAGAGCGGGAATGTGATCGCATTCTAACGAATATTGCCTATGCATCATTCGGCTAACGTGCAACGCATTCCACGAGAGGACGCGCAACGCGTCAAGCAGTGGTGGCACCGCAGGAGTTTTCAGCTCTTGTCCCTGCAAGTTTTATTGTAGGAGACAAGGGCTTTTTTATTGCTCTCGTCTCCAAGGGGATAAATCCCCACAAGAAAGGAGATGATAATCATGACTAGCAATCAACCAAACACAGACTACAAGACATATCTCACTGAAGAAGAACTTCCTACACACTACTACAATGTCCGTGCCGATATGGCAGCCCACGGAATCGACCACGCACCTATGTTACATCCCGCCACACACGAACCCGTAACCATCCAAGATCTTGAAGGCATTTTCGCCACCGAGCTTGCCAAGCAAGAACTCAATGCGTCTGATCGTTTCATCCCCATCCCTAAAGAAGTGCGCGATTTTTATAAGATGTACCGTCCTTCACCTCTCGTTCATGCAGAATTTCTTGAACGTGAACTAGATACTCCTGCAAAGATTTATTACAAATTCGAGGGCAGTAACACTTCAGGATCACACAAGCTTAATTCAGCTATCCCTCAAGCCTACTACGCCAAAGAACAAGGATTGACAAATCTCACCACCGAAACCGGAGCAGGTCAATGGGGCACCGCCCTTGCTATGGCAAGTGGATTTTTTGGGCTCAACCTCCACGTATACATTGTTAAATGCTCTGCCGAGCAAAAACCACATCGTAAAGCTCTCATGGAAGTTTATGGGGCGCGCGTTTCCCACTCCCCTTCAAATGAAACTGCAGCTGGACGCGCCATACTTGCTGTCGACCCCAACAACACAGGATCACTCGGTACGGCAATTTCCGAAGCAGTAGAAGAAGCAATGAACACCGAAAACTGTCGCTATGCTTTGGGAAGTGTACTCAATCAAGTTTTGCTTCATCAGTCAATCGTAGGACTCGAAACTAAAACAGCCTTAGAGAAAATAGGGGTTGAACCCGATATCCTTATTGGATGTGCAGGTGGCGGATCCAATCTTGGTGGACTTATTGCTCCTTTTGTTGGAGATAAACTCGCTGGAAAACGCGCACCTTACTTTATTGCCGTTGAGCCAGCAAGTTGTCCTACCCTTACCCGCGGCAAATTCGCCTACGACTTCTGTGATGTTGGAAAAGTAACACCTCTTGCAAAAATGTATACCCTTGGCTCGGGCTTTATTCCCTCGCCTAATCATGCTGGTGGACTTCGCTATCATGGAATGAGCCCCATCGTATCTCAGCTCTACCATGAAAGAATCATTGATGAGGCACGCTCAGTTAAACAAACAGAGGTATTCGAAGCTGCTTCACTGTTTGCTCGTGTCGAAGGAACGCTTCCCGCTCCTGAATCAGCCCATGCTATCCGTGTTGCCATCGACGAAGCACTTAAGTGTAAAGAAACTGGAGAAGAAAAAACGATTGTATTTGGACTCACTGGAACAGGTTACTTTGACCTAACCGCTTACACAGCATTCAAAAATGGAACTATGAGCGACTATATTCCAACCGATGAAGACTTAGAACACGGTTTGGCTAATATACCATCTCTTGATGGAATCCAGTAAGTCGATAAATTAAGCGCAAACAAAGACCCCTCCAGGTTATTGGAGGGGTCAAATTATGAATCCTGATTTTCTATCGCATCCAAAACCGCTGGCATTAGAACAAACAACTTTGAATTAATCCAGTCTCTTAACAATGCTTTTCCCGCAACAAACACCCTTCTGCAAACAGGGTATTCAAAAGTCTCGAAGCTAGCCCATTCCATGACAAATCTTCAATTACGCAATTGCTTTTGATTTCAGAATAAGTACTAAACGCAGAATCTACCATTTCGAATGCCCGCATGATACCGTGCGATAATTCCTGTTCAAAGCGAGGAAGATCCTCTTCAAAAGGAACATCAATACTTTTCATGCGAGGAGGAGTAACAAAAATCACTGGCGCATCTGGAACAGCACCTAACAACCAATCGCGTACCCCTGGCAAATCGGTACAAACAACAACACAGCCGCACGCCAAGGCTTCAGCAATAACCAGTGGCAAGCCCTCATAAAAAGAAGGAAGCACAAAAACATGAGCACGTTGATATGATCCAGCTAGGTCTTTTTGATCCATTTTTCCTGGCATAGAAACATCAAAACGACTTTCTTTCGCTGCTCGAACAATATGGGCATGCTCCTCAGAACCTCCACCCACCAAATTCACATGAAGCTCATCTTTTTGCCACGGAAGCATATCAACAGCGCGCAACAAACTTGAAACCCCTTTTTGATCGGCAATTTTGCCCACATAAAGCAGCTCGCGCTTCTGGGGTTTAGGAGTATCTGATACGTGAAAAATGGTCGAATTATACCCTGTTCCCAATACAGAAATAGGTGGTAAAGAAGTCTGATCGCCTTTACCTATCAACTCAATAACCGCTTGTTTTTGCACGTCTGTCAATACAAAAACATGATCAAGTAGGCGCACCCCTTCACAAATATAGGATTTATCAAGATCATGTTTTCCCAACTGGCGCAAGCACGTCCCATGGCAGATACCTACAACCGGGCAGTCGAGACGAAGGTGAGTTACTACTGCCGTCACAATATAGAGATGATGGCAAATAATAAGATCGGGCTTAAACGCGCAAACCGCTTCCATTACCTTACGAGCAAATGCCGCCTTGAATGCCTCAAGCATTCTGGAATCAAAATCGCAATACCGCGTAGATGGATAAGGCATATCATCGCTCATTCCAGCAATCCGAAACGCTAAATCAGCAGTTTCAAAATGTACGGCATAAACAAGAACATTTGAAGGTAATGAACGCTCGGGACAATCCTCTGGAGCGGCACCACATACAACAGCCTGTTCGTGACCCTCATATGCAAATGCATGCACTAATTCGGAAAGATAAATACCACTCCCAGTACTATCAGGTTTTTGCGCTGTTATTGAAAGAATACGCAACTTATCCTCCTATAAAGAATGCCTTCTAATGACAGCCCTAAAAAACAATACAACACTCTCAAACGAAATAACTCTTTATATCTGTTTTAGATCAAACATTTTGTTCAACAGGTACAACACCAACCAATAACCACGTAGTAAACTAGAATGCGAAAACCTATTCAGGTTATGACAGGGGGGGAACAATGCCATTAAACAAAGCGATACTTGCAGCATATAAAGTAGCATCACAAATAAAACCCGACGCAACAGATTTTTACCAAACACAACGCCACATTGAAGACGTAATGGCAAAACTTTCTGTTCCGAATCCACGTTGCCGCATCGACAGCGCAACAGCAACTATGCCCGATGGCTATCAAATTCCTTTAAGGATTTTTACCCCACTCAACCTAAGTATTTCCTTACCAGGTGGGTTTAAATCCGCAGATACATTTCGGGGAACTATCCTATTCATTCACGGAGGCGGATGGGCGAACGGCACTGTAGATCTTTATATTGATGCATGTACCTCTATGGCAATCAAGCTTGAACGACGTGTTATTTCAATTGACTATAGACGCTCACCAGAATACCGCTTCCCTCAAGCAGCTGAAGATTGCTACGAGGTTGCACGTCAATTGTTTGATGGAACCTTGTTTCCAGGAACTCCCACTGATTCTATTACCATATTCGGAGACAGCGCAGGCGGAAACCTTGCGGCCGTTGTTTCAATCATGGCAAGAGATCGCCATGCATTTCGTCCAAAAAATCAAATTTTGCTCTACCCCGTGACGTATAACGACCACAATCCAGAAACCTCACCATTCAATTCGGTAAGAGAAAACGGTGAAGACTATCTTCTTCCTTGGCAGGACATTGAAGGCTATATGGGTCTATACCAATCATCGGAAAAAGATCTATCCAATCCCTATCTTGCCCCTTTGCTTGAACCAGACCTCTCCGATCAACCAAGAACACTTTTAATATCAGCAGAGTATTGCCCCCTTAGGGACGAAGGTGAGACATTTGCCGCTCGCATCGAACTTGAAAGCGGTCAGGCATCATGCTATCGCATGCTTAACGCTATTCACGGCTATCTCTTATACCCTTCCGTCCTTACCGTAGTGCGCGATACCTTACGTATATGCAAGCACTTCCTGGACGGAGACCCTCTAGATATTAATAAAGGAAATCCCACATGGATAAAACTACTTGGTACCGACTAGACAACGTAGGTAAATTCTACGCTTCACAAGCCGGAAGCCCCACTCAAACAATATTTAGATATTCTGCCACCATGACCGATGCAGTTAATCCGGAAGATCTCCAACATGCCCTCAACCGTGCATTGGTAGTGTATCCCAACTTCAATGTGAGACTACGAAGTGGGTTTTTCTGGCATTACCTAGAGCAGTCGCACGATACCCCGCTTGTTTCTCTAGAAGATATCCCCATCTGCCATAGCCTACATGTCAATGAAAAAAGCGTTCTATTTAGAGTTTCATACTATAAAAAACGCATCAATTTAGAAATATCTCATATTATTTCTGATGGACGTGGGACCTTAAACTTTTTTAAAGCATTTATTATTGCCTACATACAATGCCGCTACAAATACCAAAATTCAGAAATAGCTCCCTATGTCACAAATAAGCAAAAGATCGAAAACAGCTTTGATATACATTACGAAAAAAAGCTTGCTGGTTCGACAAAAAAACCTCGCGTATATCATCTAAAAGGAGAAAAGAACAAATTATCTCCCACCTATCTTGAATACCACACCTCCGCATCACAGGTGTTGGCTCTTGCTCGAACATTTCAAGTTAGCCTTACCTCTTTTTTTATTGCTGCAGTAATATGCGCCATTAGAGACGAGATGCCTATCCGTGAACGGAACAAAACAATACGTTTAGATATCCCTGTCGATTTAAGACAGCATTTCAAATCAAGTACTACAAAAAATTTCTTCGGTTTAACGTATGTGGAATATAAACCTGGATCTTATGACGAGTCCCTAGAAATTGTGGCTAAGCATATTCAGGAGCAATTAATAATTGGAACTTCTCCCGAAAATCTCAAACGGCGAATGAACCAAATGATCGCATTAGAAAAAAATCCATTTTTGCGCTTTGCTCCTGCCTTCTTAAAAGACCAGGTTCTCAAAATTGCAGGAAGAATAACCGCAGGAGATGTTACTGCTTCTGTTTCGAGCCTTGGAATAATCGATTTCCCAGAATACACACTAAATCACATTGAAGACATCAATGTAACCACATCTCCTGAAGGAATTAACTTCACCGCCTGCACATTTAAAGACGATTTAAGTTTAGGCATGTCAACATCCTTTACCAATCTCTCGGTAACACGAAATTTATGCAAACTATTTAACGATCTTGGAATTAAAGGTCGCGTCAATATAAGCAAGGAGGACGATGATGAAATGCAACGTGTGCGGAATTGATATATCAGGAAATCATTCCACCTGCCCTTTATGCAAATCTAAACTTTCCGGTAAGCCTTCACCATCCCCTTTTCCACCAAATACCCTAGGGAAAACATCCAAAAAAGCTCGCATGATTTTAGGAGGAATAACCGTCGCAATCATTATTGCCGCCTCATTACTTTGCATTTCCCTAAAAGCGTCTGCAGGAGTCGTGCTAGCTGTAGATATTATTTTGATAGTAAATTATCTATTCACGCGAAACATTATTCTTCATAGCCCTAGTGTTTTTCGTTCAATAGTACGTTATTTCCTTCTCGTAATTACAGTTGCATATATTTGGTATGCAGCTACAGGCAACCAGCATGTGATTGACTACATCATTCCAGGTATCAGCATTACATCACTTATATTCGACTCAATCCTAATTGTGCTATTCGCACATCAATTTGTAAGCTCATATTCAAAGTATGTACTGTTTAACATTGCTATTGGATTGGTTCCTCTGATTTTTATGAGCGTTAACGCACTAGGAAACCCTATTCCTTCAGTAATTAACATTATTATTTCCGTAATAACAGGATTAATTCTCTGTTCTTTCACAGGAAAACAACTTAAAGATGAGCTTCACAGACTGTTGCAACATTAACGAGTCGTAAGATAACTAATATCTTACCCTTGACCTTGACAACACTCTTTGTCCGACTGCTTTCACTCTTATTAATTTTGAGTATCCAATTCTAGCGAAGAAGGAACAATAGCCTTAAAACTTGCTTTTTCAAATATTTGAATCGCTTTAGCAGAAAGTTCAGCTAATTCATCAATATCTTCTTGGCTTAACTCCATGAGGTAATTATCCAAATAACCTTGTGCCGTATCGAGCTGCTCACAAATAACGCTATAACCGTAATTAGACAAACTCACAATAACTTCTCGACGGTTTTCGGGACGTTTTTCGCACTCCACAAGGTTTTTCTCGCGAAGAACTTTAACTGATCTAGTTATTTGCTCACGTGCCACGCCCGTTATATCACTTAAAGAACTGACGTTCATTGGCTTATGAGCAAATAAAGAAACAAGAATATTAATTTGCGTTTTTGTAGTAACCAATTCAGGAGTTGCTTCGAAAAGAGTTTTCTTGAAAAGCTCACGAAAATACACCGAAGCAAACAAAATATCTTGTGCCATCTTCTTGGAAATCATACTATTCCACCCCAAATTGCAAAAAACATATGACATTTGTCACATTTTAATTGACTTTCTTCTCTATAATTTCTACCTTTATATGTGACTTTTATCACATATAAAGGTAGATGTTTCAAGTTTACGACAGCAATCCTCAAAGGTGCAAACCAACAACTGCTCGTTACCGTAACTTAGAAAATCAGCCTATGACAATGAACGGAGAATGTATGGATCAACTTAAAATAACAAGCGAGCAAAAAAACACCGTGATAGCGCTTCTAGCAGGTGCTATCTTGGTGGTACTTACACAGACAGCCCTTTCACCAGCACTTCCTCCCATTATGGAAATGTTAAATGTTGATGCAACGACTGTTCAATGGCTTACCTCGGCTTATTCACTTACCGAAGCAGTAGTTATTCCTCTAGCCGCTTGGTTTATGGGCAAGTTTAATGGCCGTACCCTTTTTGTGGGTTGCATGGCATTATTTGGTATAGGAAGCGTAATTTCAGCGTTAGCACCTATCTTCACTATTGTATTAGTTGGAAGAATTCTTCAAGCTGCCGCAGCTGGTATCATGATGGTAATGGTAATGGCTTTAATTCTTCTTGCCTTTCCCCATGAACATCGTGGCAAAGCCATGGGGGCAGTATCGCTGGTAATTGGTTTTGCGCCAGCGGTTGGTCCTTCAATTGGAGGCGTTATTGTCGATGGATTAGGATGGAGAGCACTCTTTGTTATTGTTGCTATATTATCCGCTATCGTTATCGTAATCGGCTTTAAGAATCTCAGTAACAGTAATAAATTTCCTCAAACAAAATTCGATGTCATATCAGTAATCTTTTCAACTATTGGATTAGTATGCCTGCTTTATGGTCTTTCCTCATTTGCTACAAGCAACAATGTTGCTATTTGTGTTTGCTTGCTAATTGTTGGGATCGTCTTTGTCGTCCTGTTTGCACGACGTCAATTCAAAATTGAGGTACCTCTTCTTAAACTAGAAGCACTTAAAAGTCGTAGATATCGCGTAGCAATTTTTGCTGTCATTTTCTTACAAGCTATCCTTATCGGTCTTGTTGTATTAATGCCTATCTACATACAAAATGTTCTAGGTTTTTCCGCTACCGTAAGTGGCTTAGTTATCCTTCCCGGTGCGTTCCTTGGTGCATTAGCTGCAATTTTAGCGGGAAGAATCTTTGACCGTTATGGCATTAGATATCTCGCACTTACTGGCGGTGTTCTTCTTCTCATAAGTGGAATTGGAATGTATTTATATGGAATCGACAGTCCAATTTGGTTTGTAATCCTAGCAAATGCATTAAATGGAATTTGTATTCAGCTTCTTGTAACCCCACTTATCACATGGGGCATTAACTCACTAAGTGATGATCTTGTCCAACACGCAACTGCAGTAACTAATACTATGAATCAAGTAGGAGCATCTTTTGGTACGGCAGTAATAATGTCTTTCAGTGCGCTTGGCTCATCAATGTCAACTCAGCCAACTGAACTTGGGCGTCTTTTTGGTGGATACCATCTCTCATATGGAGTTGTTCTCGCCTTTTCTTTAATCGTATTGTTAATTATCGTTTTCTTTGTTCGAAATCTACAAGCCGAAACTGTTCCCGCAGTTACTACTGGCAAAGCACAAAAACAATCTGGTCGTCGTTATGTTAAAGATGTTATGGATAAAAACATACTCACTATTCCTAGCAATATAACAATAAGTGATGCTATCTCGAAACTCACAGAATCAAACCAAAGCGGTGCCGTTCTTGTTGATTCAAAAGGTGTTGCAGAAGGTTATATTTCCAACAGTGACATCTTGAGATTTTTCGGTGATGAAACAAGCGTCGTTACAGGAGGAACAGGATTTACAGCCCTTGTCACCCTTAATGACGAAGGCGTACGAACACGTATTGCTCGAATGTCAAAAACTCCCGCAATGAATATTGCAACGAAAAAAATTGTTGGAATTAATCCAAATACTTCCTTTGAAGAAGCATGTAGACTTATTGCAGAAAAACGTTTAAAAGAACTTCCTGTTATTGAAAACGGAAAGGTTCTTGGCGTGGTTAAGCGTCGTGATTTAATGCAATTTATTTCTAAGGCAATGAAGGAAACTGCAAACCCAGCAGCTTAAATACCTAAACATTCCTGAAGAGGTGCTAAATAAAGCACCTCTTCAGATTTCACGAACTTACTTCTTCGACTAACAAATTACCTAGCGTTTTATTAAGGTTTATTTCAAATCAATTTCATTATCAGATCAAGCATAGTTCGATTTTTTTCAACACCGAGAGCAAACACTCAAATCAAGCCACGCTACTTCTTCGGAAGAAAGCTGAATATCAACCGCCTCAATATTCATTCGAATGTTATTAATTTTTGAGCTGCTCACAATAGGAAGTGCCAAAACTTCAGTTTGATTCAAGATCCACGCAATAGCTATCTGCGAAACCGTACAATTATGTTTGTGAGCAAGAAACTCACACCTACGAAGACGTTCTAAATTCTCTTCGCAGTAGTAAGCTTTTTGAGCAGGTGCATCGAGCAATGATTTAGTTGAAGGATCGTTTGATTTAACTTTTCCTGATAGCATTCCATGCCCAATAGCCGAATAAGCAAAAACAGGAATAGCATTTTCTTTATACCACAAGCGCGCTTCCGAATTGCAAGGTCCAGATATACTAACGCATCCACTTCCTCCGCCCCACGGATCAGCCTTCTGCTCGCATAAACCAAAATTGGGGCTCGATACGCCAAACCCCTTTAATCCTTTTGATTTAGCATAATTATTTGCTGCCTGAATTCGCTGGTAAGACCAATTGGAAGCCCCAAATTCTTTTATTTTACCCAACGAATAATATTCATTTAAAACATCAATAATTGGACCAACCTCTGAATTCAGATCATCGCGATGAAGGAAATATATATCAATATAGTCAGTTTTAAGACGCTTAAATGACTGCTCAATATCCTCAATAAGAGCGTCGGGATTCATTCTGTCGGGACCCATATTTCCTTTGCTATCTACCTTCGGATGGCATCCCTTTGTTATGAGTACTATTTCATCGCGATTCTTCCGCTTGTCGATCCAATTTCCTAAAGAAACTTCAGATAATCCATAAGCCTCCGCAGTATCAAAAACTGTAATCCCATTCCTGAATGCCTCGTCCAAAATACCATCAGAATCTAAGCCTGCTGACATCCGAGGAATTGCACAACCAAAAACTAGCAAAGAAACCTGCTTTGAAAACTTATTACTTAAGCTGGGAACATATTGCATAGAACGTCCTAAACCTAACTTAAATAGCAAATTATTTACCTAAACAATTAATCTAATCAATTAAGAGCTTGCTCGAACACCTGTTCACCAAGCACTTAAATCGCTCACAACAGTAACACACCTATTCAAATGAGCGCGAAGTTGAATGAAACCAGTTCTACCAAAAAGAGAGGTCAGCAACGAATTTCACCGGAAAAACCATACCATAGACAAGCTTGATCGTAAAAAAATACGACATAATCAAATACAGGGAGGAGTACTACAAAAGGAGTATTAAAAATACATAATTAAACAGGGGGGTACGAACATGTGCACTGGAATTAGATTTACTGATCTTTCTGGCAATATGTATTTCGGAAGAAACCTAGATTGGACACAAAGCTATGGCGAAAAAGTAGTTGCCACTCCATCATCTGCCATAATTCCAACCGCTTTTGATAGACCTAACGATCTCAAAGTTGGACATACCGTAATAGGAATAGGAATTGTAGTCGATAATATACCTTTATATTTCGACTGCGGAAACGATGCTGGACTCGCAATTGCTGGATTAAATTTTCCACAGAGCGCACATTACGCCGATACCGAACAAAAAGATTCCATTAATGTAGCTGCATACGAATTTCCTTTCTGGGTTGCTAGAAACTTTGCATCAGTGAAAGAATTATATTCGGTACTTAATAACGTTACGATCATTGCAAAGCCTGTTAACGATCAGCTGCCTACAGCAAACCTGCATTGGCTTATTTGTGATAAAACAAGCAGCATAGTAGTTGAGTACATGCAAGACGGGATACATATCTGGAAAAACGATATCGACGTTTTAACAAACGAACCCAACTTCGGCTGGCATCGTACCAATTTACGAAACTACTTAACCTTAAGCGAAAAAGAAACGGATAACATTTGTTGGGGTTCTACAATTCTTAATCCATTCGGATCTGGTGTAGGAATGCAAGGCATACCTGGAGACTATAGTGGTCCGGCTCGCTTTGTTAAAGCCGCGTTTGTGAATAGCCACTATCCAGCCCAGAAAGACGAACGCTCTAACGTCATACGCTTGTTCCGTACCCTAGGATCTGTCGCAGTTCCAGACGGTTGCGCAAAAATGAAAGATGGATCCTACGAAAAAACTCTCTATACCAGCTGTTTCTCTCCCTCTTCTATGACGTATTATCACGCAACCTACAATGACCCGCAGATCAAATCCTATCCACTATCTTCCATAAAAGATTCAGAAACAAAGCCTGTAATTGTTTCGCCAATTAATTAAGCATCGATTTTTTCAAAACTAAAACGAAAAGGAGATATATGACTTCTACAACATTAGAAACAAAGAAAAAATCTTCCGCAGCCTCAAATAAAGAAAAATTCTTGTATCAACAATAGGCATTGCAATAGCTTTATTGCCCTGGGAAAAAATTTCCTTATCAAAATAGCTCCATGCCAAAGCCTTTCATGAGCGCAGCCTCCAAAATAGCAGCACTATTAAGAAAGGTTCTCCATTAATAAGATCCGACTACTTCGGATCTTATTAATGGATATTGATGTTTCTTTCCAACGTTCTTCTTCAGATTGAAGCCCAAAACACTTTTTGCTTCTTATTACTTTGCTATAAAGGATCTCTTGAATGTCTTTACTCACCTGAATAATAAGGGCACAATTCCTTTATGCAAACAGTGTTCTTTTCCGAAACATTACATGTCAACTCAGCCCCTAGGGAGTTCTTTAGTGAAATGCCAAAATACGAATTGAACCAAGGTATTGCAGTTCTTAATGCTATTCGAGAATCTCTTTTGCAACACCTTGGCGCACCGGCATGAGCAATTTTCTCTAAAATGTCTGATACCATTAGCTGCCCCTCACTCCAGCCTTCAGCACGCAAAGGAGCATTTTTTGCCAAAATTGCAAAAGCCATTCCGCATGAAGAAGCTGCTCCACACATACCCCATTGAGCACACACTGCACCAGGTACTACAGAAGCTCGTTTCTCCATTTCATTGAGGGCATCCTCAAGAGCATCGATTTTTAATAGCCGACCTGCACAGGTAACCATAGCTGCACCAACTAAAAAATGATGTAGAGGTCCAAACAATGGGCACCTTTCATCAGAGATCAATATTTCAAACAGTTCACCCGGATCATGCTTTTCCCAGGCTAAGCATGTATCGATTGCCCATAAACTCCCACTACCAGCCATACGATCAAATCTCCGCCCTATTCATAAACAATAAAAGCACCCTAGCATAGAGTGCTTTATTACTTCAACAAACTACTTTTTTCTACCGCAAGACAAAACAAATCTTGACTTCTTTTATTATCTAAACTGAAATACTTGTAGCGACAACTATTGTAATGGCAAGTATTAGGCGGTTTCTATGTTCATGAGAGATATTTCAATAATCGTTAGTCATATGAGGATATTTGCCGAACGTTCTTTCAAATCACTTGGACTAGGTTTTCCCGAGCAGGCAGTAATTATGTATCTCATGGGAAATTCCGCCTCCAATCAATTACAGATCGCAGAGCATTTCGGCATAGACCAAGGTGCTATCACAAAAACAATTAATAAACTCGAATCAAAAGGCTTAGTCACTCGCAAAATCAACCAAAACAATAAACGCGAAAAAATAATTTCACTAACTCCAAAAGCAATTAGCCTCAAAGACGAATTGAATAAGACCTACCAAATTTGGTCCAAAACTGTTTTCAAAAACATCTCAGAAAAAGATCAAGAAATACTCGAAAAAACTATTAGCAAAATGGCAGAAAATTCAATCGCTCTTTTAAATAAGGATAACTAATGAAAACCAATCCAAATAACGACGAGACTAAAAACGTTACATCTAATGATTCTCAAAACAGCAATCCCCTAACTCCCCATGCTGCAACAACGCTGATAGCACCATCCTCAACAAAGCATATTGCAGTAATTGCAACGATTTATTTATTGGGCCTTTTTATTGGCGCACTTGACACCGGCATCGTAACTCCTGCTAGAACCGTTATTCAAAACGGATTCGGAATCGATGATGCATTTGGCGTTTGGATGATAACCATTTATACCCTCGCCTACGCAGTTTCTATTCCTATCATGGGCAAGCTAGCCGATATGTACGGTCGTAAAGGAATATATCTCATAAGTATCGCCCTGTTTGGCATTGGCTCTTTAGGATGCGGTCTCTCTGAATTAATCGATAATTATTACGTTCTTCTTTTTGCCCGTGCAATTCAAGCTTTTGGGGGTGGTGGCATTATGCCCATTGCCACCGCAGAGCTTGGCACAACATTTCCCCCGGAAAAACGAGGTATGGCACTTGGGCTAGTAGGTGGCGTTTACGGAATTGCTAATATTTTCGGAGCCTCAGCTGGAAGCTTAATACTTGATATTTTCGGACAGCAAAATTGGTCATTTATTTTTTATGTCAATGTTCCTGTATGCATATTCATTTTTATTGCAGGAATAGTTTGTTTGCCGAAATCGAAAAACCGTAATGTAGCACCTATAGATATTCTTGGCATATTAATACTTACCTGCATGACATTAAGTCTATTAATAGGCTTAAAAAATATTGATTTCTTTGATTTAGCGAACTCAATCAAAACTATTGAAGTATTTCCTTACCTTATTCTTACCCTTCTTCTGATTCCGTTTTTCATTGTTGCCGAACGCCACGCGCAAGATTCCGTAATGAACTTGTCTTACTTCAAAAATCCACGCATCCTTATCACCCTTATCTTGTCCATACTCACGGGTGTAATAATGATGGGAATGATTTTTATTCCGCAATTCGCAGAAAATGCAATGAAAATGCCCTCTGGAAGTGGTGGGTATTTTGTTATTATCCTGGGTTTATTCGCAGGATTTGGCGCTCCTATGTCTGGAAAACTCATAGATAAATTTGGAGTTAAGTTAGTTTTAAGCATTGGCTTTATCGCTTCAGTTGCTGGATGTCTATATCTAGCGTTCATAGCCACTGCTAATCCCACTTTATTCAATGTAGTGCTTAGCTTGATTCTTATCGGTATCGGAATGGGTTTTGTAATGGGAACCCCTCTTAACTACATGATGCTAGAAAATACAGAAGAATCCGAATCAAATTCCGCTTTAGCTACCCTTTCTCTTGTTCGATCAATAGGAACAGCTGTAGCTCCCGCAATTATGGTTGGCTTTTTGGTTCACGCTGCTGCAACTTTACCCGATAGCATCATCGACGAACTTCCAAAACAAGTAACCGTATCAGCCTTGCCACATGCTCAAGAACTTACCGATGAAATTAATAAATACAAAAATGACGAAAACACGTCTGAAATGATGTCTGATATAGACACACCAAACCTTCTTGACATGCAGATCATTGATATAAATATTGACTCTAGCAATAACTCCAATTATCAAATATCAGACGATCTTCTAGCCGAAATGCAAGATAGCGATGTAACCACTATCGTTGAAACCACAAAGCACATGGCTTCTGAGATGTTTACACAGATGAAACCAGATCTCATGTCGGACATTGAAAACAATATTCAAAAAGGATCTAATGGATTATCAACTGCATCATCCGAAATTGATGCTTCTATCAAAGAAATGAATGAAGCCATTGATGAGCTTAATGCTGGTATTGAACAATTAAATACCGTTATTAATCAGCAACAAAGTGCTCAAGTCCAAATGGAAAATTTAAAACCAATGCTCGCCAAATTCGATAATTATTCAAGTATTGTTGATTTAATACCCGATGAAGCTAAATCATCAATTCCAAATAATATGATCAAAATGCTTTCCAATATTAAAACAATCGAAGATCTTGATAACCAAACAAATTCAATAAACAGTGCCATTGAAGAAATAGCTGCCTCTATCGATAAAACCAGAGACGAAATAACCAGTCTTCAAAGCACTCTTAATGAATTAGAGACCAAGTCGAAACAGCTAACAGCCACTTTAGAACAAAGCAAAATCGAACTTGAAGAAGCAAAAGAAAACGACGACGAAGAAGAAATCGGACGCATTACACTAGAAATTGAAAAAAACCAGAAAGAAATTGATGATTGCACCACTGAGATTGCCAATACAAAAGGTCAAATAGATACCTATGAAACCACAATTTCCAAACTATCATCCTCAGCATCTGCAATGCAACAAGCACTAGAGCAGTTAAACAAATACCGTCCTACGCTTGAACAAATTTCAAGCTATACCAGTATTGTTGATCTAATACCCCAAAGTGCAAAAGAAGCAATTCCTAACAACGTATTGCAAGAATTATCGCAAGTAAAAAATACGGATGATTTGTCAGAAAAAATAAACGCACTCACAGACGCAATCGATTCGCTCAATATTTCTAAAAACGAAATGTTGTCCGCAAAAGATGAGATGGAAAATGCAATCAAAGAAATGGAAACAGCACAAAATGATATTGCCTTAATGAAAAATCAAATAACAGAAATAGATGCCGCCATCCCAGGACTATTTGACGAAGCAGAAGAAAACTACCTCAAAGAAATCGACAACAGAAAAAACCAAATAGAGAATGCTTTCCAAGAAAAACTTAACGAAGGATTCAAAGGGATGTTTATTTTGGTAGCCTTATGCTCCCTTGCAGGGCTTATTCTTGTAATCTTTTATCGCAATAAGAAAACTACTGCTAACTGAATCTAATAAAACCAAAATAAGTTGCAAGATATCCTCATGCGATCTTGCAACTTATTTTCATAATATCCTATCGCGTCTAATGCAAATTTTGTCCTATATGCCCGTTATTGGCATTTTAACAGCAGAAATAGGGGCATCGCCTGCGACGATGCCCCTTAAAATTTACGCACGATAAAAGCTTTATAGCGCCATATCCCCTTGACGCATATATGGTGTAAGCAAAAGGAAAAGCTTGTTACCTATACGCTCGATTTTATTTACAAATCAAAACCGAAATTAATTAAATCTCAATCTTAGCGCCCATCAGCTTAGCGAATTCGCGAACGATCGCGGTATCGCCAGGCCATGCAGGAGTCGTTACCAAATTGCGGTCTACTACAGCTTCATCCATGCCAGCTTCTACATATTCGCCACCAGCAAGCACTACATCAGGACCAACTGCAGGATAAGCAGTTGCCTTGTAGCCTTCCAGAACTCCTGCTGCTGCCAAAACCTGAGGGCCATGACAAATTGCGGCTACTGGCTTACCAGCTGCAAAGAATTCCTTAACGATTTCAATAACACGAGCATTCAAGCGAATGTATTCTGGAGCACGACCACCCGTAATAAACAGGCCTTCGTAATCTTCAGTCTTTACTGCATCAAAATCAGCAGTAAGAGCAAAGTTATGACCACGAAGTTCGGTATAAGTCTGCTCACCCAAGAAGTCATGAACTGCTGTCGCGACGACATCACCAGCTTTCTTATCAGGGCAAACCGCATCTACCTGATAGCCAAGCATGGACAAAGACTGGAAAGGAACCATGGTCTCGTAGTCCTCGGTGAAATCGCCGCAGAGCAAAAGTACTTTTTTCGTCATACAAACCCCTCCCTGTTTCGGAATTAATGTCTGACTCGATTCTAGCACTTTATGAACACGTTCATTTTTGCGCTGCAATGTTTTTATCGGAAAAACGAAGGCACCCTGCAGAAAAACACCTCTCGCTATTCTCTAAAGCTGCAGATTTTTCAAATCTCCTATTGCCAACTGTGTATAGTGTGTATATACTGTATATATCATGATAAACACAGTTGAGAGTTTAAGAAGCGCACTTAAGCTTTCACTGTTGAAGAAGACTCCGGAATCTTCTTCAGTCTTCGGCAACCGGGGTCGAAGGCATCATCCATGACAACCAATAAAGCAAACCGATACTTTAATTTTTCTGGCAAAATGCAATCGTTATCTGTTACTTGTCAACCCAGATGAAAGAAAACATTTGCCGCTTATAAAAAAGGAGGGCTCATCGAGAGTGGAAATAATTATTTCAAATTCAAGCGATAAGCCCATTTATGAACAAATATCTTCGCAGATAAAAGATGCCATTTTATCGGGAGATCTCTCAACCGGAGAAGCACTTCCTTCCATTAGGGCACTTGCAGGCGACTTGCATGTAAGCGTCATTACCACCAAACGTGCTTATTCCGACCTGGAAGCACTGGGTTTTATCGAAACCAAACAAGGAAAAGGAAGTTTTGTTGCA
>ERZ773210.217-NODE-217-length-73304-cov-3.885828_pt1 | contig 73304 bp, 64 predicted proteins | sample MGYA00580528_ERZ773210 | MGnify/ENA primary metagenome ERZ773210 (study PRJEB29015, sample SAMEA2737769) | human gut metagenome | biome: human gut; feature: human-associated habitat; material: faeces | place: China | collected 2012 ...
GGGCGCTGTCTGTTTTATAGGGAATTATTTTAAGCCCTTATTATTTGGTTGCTTTTCCGTTTACCTAGGTCTTGCGATAGATAGCGGAACCTTTTTTATGATTCTATTTTCGACCGCTTTGTCCGCGGTATAATTCATTAACTTGTATTACCTAGATGAAAAGGTTTTCATGAATTACAAAGAAAAGCTTCAACAAGCTAATAAAGAAGCAAAGGGAGCGGTAGTTGCGCTATTCCTTACTATCATCGTTTGGATTATTGCTGGCTTTGGTATTGCTCCTCTTAACATTGTTGTTTTTAATACTCCGCTTTGGATTATTACGGGTTGTTTTGGTACCTGGATTTTTGCGATTGCGGTAGCTGTCTATATGAGCAAATTCATTTTTAAGGATATAGATCTTGAAGACGAAGAGATTAACGCTATTCCAGATGTTTCTGGGGATTCTCAGTCTGTATCTTCTTCAGTTGAAGGAGGTAAGTAATGAGCGGAAATCCAGCTACCCTTATCCCTGTCGCCTTATTCCTTTTTCTTGGTTTAGGTATCACTTTTTTTGTACGCTATCAATCTCGTAAGCGTCGTGAAGCTGGTTTTGTTTCCGAATACTTTATTGGTAGTCGTAGCTTAGGTGCTTTTGTTTTGGCAATGACTACTATTGCTACGTATGGTTCGGTTAGTTCTTTTGTAGGTGGTCCTGGCCAGGCTTGGAATGTAGGTTTTGGTTGGGTCTATATGGCAACCATTCAGGTTACTGCGCTGTTCTTGCTTTATGGCATTATGGGCAAGAAAATGGCCTTGGTTTCGCGTAAACTCGGAGCTATTACGGTAATTGATGTTATCCGCGCTCGTTACAACTCAAACGCACTTGCAAACGTTGCAGCGATCGTAATCGTTCTTTTCTTTGGTGCAACTATGGTTGCTCAGTTTGTGGGTGGCGCAAAGTTGTTTGAAGCTGTTACAGGCTATTCTTACGAGGTTGGCTTAGCTATTTTTGGCATTGCTGCCATTTTATTTACTGCGCTTGGCGGTTTTCGTGGTGTTGCTTTTGTTGATACGCTCTGCGGTATAGCAATGATTGTTGGTATTTTTGTTCTTGCTGGTGGCATTTTGAATGCTGGTGGTGGCTATACCAACATTATGGCTAATTTGCAGGCTCACAACCCACAGCTTCTTGAGCCTTTTGGCGGTGGAGATATGCCAATCGGTCTTTATTTTACTCAGTGGCTTTTGGTGGGCGTGTTTACGTTTTGTCTTCCTCAGTCAGTTGTACGTTGCATGGGGTATAAAGACTCGAAGTCTTTACGTCAGGCCATGATTATCGGTACGGTTATTATTGGCGCAATGATGATCGGTGTTACTGCTTTAGGTGTTTTAGCAAAGGGAATTCTTCCAGCAGATCTTTCTGCCTATGGTAATAGCGTCGACAATATTATTCCTCTTGCTATTGTTGAGTCCTTGCCACCATGGTTAGCGGGTGTTGCTATTATCGGTCCTGTTGCTGCTTCAATTTCTACTGTTGCTTCGTTATTGATTTTCTCTTCGTCTTCCATCATCAAGGATATGTATTTGCATTATCGCGAAGAGAAAAATGATGTTCCTAGTGGAAAGAAAGTTGCTCATTATAGTCAGGTATTTACCTTTGTCGTGGGGGTAATTGTATTTATTCTGTCTGTTGTTCCTCCTGATGTAATTTGGAAAATCAATATGTTTGCTTTTGGTGGTCTTGAAACGGCTTTCTGCTGGGTCTTGGTGATGGGCCTATTCTGGAAAAAGGCAAATAAAACAGGTGCTTTGCTTTCGATGGTAGGCGGTACGCTTGCATATTGTGGAACCATGGCTGCGGGAATTACATTCTTTGGCTTGCATCAGATTGTCATAGGTATTACCGTATCGCTTCTTTGCATGGTTATAGGCTCTTTAGTGGTGAAGCCAAAAGATACTGCCAAAGAGCTTGAAACAAGAGCAATATTCTTTGGTGAATAGCGTTTGTAATAATCCATCACTTTAAATCAATGTGTTTAAGAACTCGCTTGGTTTAGTTTGAATCGGGCGGGTTCTTGTAGTTTTTACAGGTAAATGACACTTTCACTTCTTTAATTATTGGATAGGTTATGTACCATTATCATAAAAATGGGTAAAAACACTACATAAACGGGGAAGGCCCTTCATGCTTCAACTGCAGCACATTCGCAAGTCATATACTACGGGCGACTTTACTCAGGTGGCACTTGATGACATATCGGTATCATTTCGCGACAATGAATTTGTTGCCATCTTAGGACCGTCTGGTTCAGGCAAAACAACACTACTTAATATTGTTGGCGGTTTGGATCATTATGATTCAGGCGATTTGATTATTGATGGTATTTCTACCAAAGAATACAAAGATCGCGATTGGGATACGTTTCGTAACAATCGTGTCGGATTTGTTTTTCAGAGTTACAACTTAATTCCTCATCAAACCATTTTAGTCAATGTTGAATTGGCGCTTACCTTGTCGGGCGTTTCGAAGGAAGAACGTGCAGAGCGAGCAAAAAAAGCGCTTGAAGAAGTTGGTTTGGGCGAGCATATCAATAAAAAGCCAAGTCAGCTTTCTGGTGGTCAGATGCAACGTGTTGCTATTGCGCGTGCTTTGATTAACGATCCAGAAATTCTTCTTGCAGACGAGCCTACTGGTGCGCTTGATTCTAAGACAAGCGTGCAAATTATGGATTTACTTACCGAAATCGCCAAAGATCGTTTGGTGGTAATGGTTACGCATAATCCAGAATTAGCAGAGCAGTATGCAACGCGTATTGTGAATTTAACGGACGGCGTTATTACTTCCGATACGGATCCTTACGTTCCAACCGAAGAGGAAATGCGCTTATCTGATAAACCAATTCGCAAAACTCGTATGAGTTTTCTGACTGCGCTCGGGTTGTCGTTTAATAATCTTATGACTAAAAAGGGCCGTACGATTATGACGGCTTTTGCGGGTTCTATTGGCATTATTGGTATTGCAGCTATTCTTGCCCTGGCGAATGGCGTAAATACCTATATTGCTAATGTTGAAGAAGAAACTCTTTCAGAATATCCTCTGCAAATTCAAAGTACCGGTTTTGATATGACTTCTATGATGGTGGGTGCTGCAGCGGAAGGCAGTGATTCTGCCAATGGTGAAGAAGGAGATGGGGATGACCGCGTTAAGGTAATCAACATGATTACCAATATGTTGTCGAGTGTGACTTCGAACGACTTGGCTTCATTAAAAGAGTATTTCGATAGTGGGCAAAGCGGTATTGAACAGTACACATCAACGATTGAATACAGCTACGATGTGGTACCGCAAATTTATAGCTCTGATACGAAAACCATTCATCAGGTGAACCCCGATACCTCGTTTTCTTCCTTGGGTATTAGTTCTACGGTAAGTTCAAACAGTATTATGAGTGCTAGTATGAGCACCAATGTGTTCTATGAAATGCCCAGCAATCCGAATTTGTACGAAAACCAATACGATGTAAAAGCTGGTCATTGGCCTCAAAACTATAACGAATGCGTTTTGGTTCTTACTAGCAATGGTGGCATTAGTGACTTTATGCTGTACACGCTAGGATTGCGTGATTCGGAAGAATTAGAAAACATGGTGGAACAGTTTGCCGATGAAGAAGAGGTAACTGCTCCTGACGATATTACTGATCCCACCTACGACGATATTTTAAATGTTACGTTTAAGCTGGTGAATGCAGCAGACTATTACGAATATGACAGTGGCTACGATGTTTGGCGAGATAAGACCGACAACGAAAGCTATATGCGCGATTTGATTGACAATGGCGAAGAAATAAAGATTGTGGGCATTGTGCAGCCGAAGGAAGATGCCAATGCTTCGATGTTATCTTCAGGCATTAATTATCCCGCGTCTTTAACTGACCACATTATTGAACAGGCCTCTCAGAGTAAGATTGTGCAAGATCAGCTGGCAGATTCCGATACTAACGTATTTACGGGCAAACCCTTTGGTGAAGAAGACGAGGGTAATTCTAGTTTCAGCATGGATTCCTTATTCACCATTGACAGCAATGCGATTTCGGCAGCCTTCAAGATAGATGAAAGTGCGCTTACAGCAGGCTTAGGCGACATGAACTTAGATCTGTCGAACGTAAGCATTGATATGAGTTCACTACCAGCGTTTGATGCGTCTTCTATTCAGGTCGATCCAAGCCAGATAGATATGGATAGTCTGACCAATATGTCGTTTGATTTAAGCAGTATTGATCTTCAAGAGGGCGTTAAAGTTGACTCGGATGCTTTAGCAAATACCATGAAAAAAGTGGTGCAGGGCTTTTGGGCTTGGTATGCAGCTAACATGTCAAGCTATGAAGATTTTGATTCTGCATTAAACGCATATTTGTCTGGTGAGGGCAAAAGCATTATTGATTCAGACTTAAGCCAAGAAGGTGTAATCGATACGAGCGGGCTTGGGGAAGATATTGATACTCAAGTTGAACAGCAAATTCAGCAGCAAGTTGGTAATAATGTAACGTTGCAAATCCAATCACAAATTTCATCTGCCTTGCAAGCTGCTATTCAGACGCAACTCACTTCCGCAATTCAACAGTACATGACGCAAGCAATTTCTACCACAATGTCTCAGTTCGGTACGGCGCTGCAGCAGCAGCTTGGTGGTGCTATGCAGGCTCAGATGGCGCAACTTGCTACCAATATGGCTTCTGCTATGCAGGTCGATCCTAATGCGATGGCGAATGCCTTTAAGGTCAATATGGACGAAGAAAGTTTAGGCGAACTTATGATGTCCATGATGACAGGTGGCGAAACTACCTATGACAGCAATTTGCGTGAGTTGGGTTATGCAGATAAGTCAGAACCTTCAGGCATAGATATTTATCCTACTGATTTTGAGAGCAAAGAGCACGTTATAGAAATTCTGGATTCGTATAATTCCCAAATGGAGGAAAGTGGCGAAGAGGACAAAGTTATTACCTATACTGACATCGTAGGTGCTCTGATGTCTTCGGTTACGACAATCGTCGATATGATTAGTTACGTATTAATTGCGTTTGTATCAATTTCCTTGGTGGTATCTTCCATCATGATTGGTGTAATTACCTATATCAGCGTTCTGGAACGCCGCAAAGAAATTGGTATCTTGCGTGCGATTGGTGCAAGTAAAAAGGATATTTCGCATGTGTTTAACGCTGAGACAATCATTGAAGGTTTGATTGCAGGCCTACTTGGTGTTGGTATTACGGCTTTGATTTGTATTCCAATAAGTGCGCTTATTGAACTGCTCTTCGATGTGCCTAATATTGCATCGTTGCCTGTGGGAGCTGCGGTAGTACTGGTAATTATTAGTGTGTTACTCACCTTTATTGCAGGACTTATTCCTTCATCTTCGGCAAGCCGAAAAGATCCCGTTGAAGCACTAAGAAGTGAATAGGGAAATAGGTAATAACAGATAGTAGCTAATAATAGACGTTTACTTTTGTAGGGCTTCAGGGATGTTTCCTGAAGCCCTGTTGTTTGTTTGGGTATTATCGCCATTTAATAGAGCGCAAGCTTTAGAAGGCCAAACAAAGTTTTATAACTGTCATCGCCCATTCTTAAAGAGTGATGTATATCTTGCCAAATTAAACGGGCAAGTTTATTTGTCCCTATAGAGGTGATGCGTTCTTGTTTGATTGAGCTATCAGCATAGATTACCTTTTCTAGACTTTGATAAATGTGCTCAAAACAGGCATTTTCTGCCTGGCGACATTTTTGGCGAGTTCGAGCATCAAGTGATGACACTTCTCCTAGCCAGTTTATCTTGAACTGATGAAGAGCTTGTTGCATGGTGGTGTAGAGACGTTCGCAAAATACTAGTAAATTTTCTCCTTGGCGGTAATCAAGACAGCTTTTTGTTTCTTCTGAAAATGCGATCGTTCGCCAGAATTTAGTTATAACCTCGGTTACCAGGGCTGCTTTGTTGGGGAAGTAGTTATAGATGGTTCCAACGGCTATATTGCATTCTTTTGCAATGTTGCGAATACTTAATGCTGCTAATCCTTCAGCACAGGCATGTGTATAAGCGGTATCAATTATGGTGTTTCGCATTGCAGCGGGTCCTTTAACCATGGTGCTTCCTTCGCATTTCTAGTATCTGAACATAGCAGTGGAGTGTTCAGGGAGAATTCCTTCTAAAAGCTACTACTTCTGAGATGTGAAACATTTAGAGGTGCTTTCTTTCTACAATGAACAGTGTTCAGGTGAACACTGTTCATTGTAAGGCAAGGAGCGAATCATGATGCTTCAAAATTCTAAGAGCACTTCTAAAAGAAAGCCTTTTCAGGTTAAGAAACAAAACCTCCTTATTATTGCGGCACTAGTATGGGTTGCTGCTGGAGTTAATATTCTGCACATTGGTCTTGAAGCATATGCAGAGGGATATGTCACCACGCTCAATGAAGTGCTTTCAGTAGCGGTAGGACTAGTATTTTGGTTTGGTACATTTTATAAGCTGACCAAAAAGCATACTCAGCGAATTGCGAACTACGAGGAACAGCATCAGTACTTCTGGCATTTCTTTGATTTGAAATCGTTCATTATTATGGCAATTATGATGACTGGCGGAATTGCGCTGCGTGTATCAGGGATTGCCCCTTCGGTGTTTATTGCTATTTTTTATACGGGTCTCGGTTCCGCCTTGGCATTAGCAGGCATTTTGTTTGCACGAAATCGCATGCAGCTAGCTTTTGCTTAACGTATAGATAGAAGAACTTACTCTTCACAAACAAAGAACTCGGCGTATGTAGTATGCCGAGTTCTTTGTTTGTTTCTGTAGGTATAAACAAGGGTTTGTAGAAATATCTTCCAGTTGATCGTGTTGCTGATTAATAAAAAAGATAAAAGCATAAGCAAAGCCGTTGGCGAACGTGATTCGGTTTTACCTTTGATAAATGACTATCATGGAAACATACTTTTGCAGGGGACTAGTGAATTAATACAGGAGGATTTCATGCTTAACGAAACCATTCGTTCTATGACTAAAGAGCAACTGCTTGAGTTGATGGAAATTGATGCAAAAGATAGTGTTGCGCTTGATGGAGTATGGTTTCAGTCGGTTGAACGGAAGTTTGGCATGGATGAGGCTATGTATCATGACGAAGAGGCCTGGAAGCGATTTTCTCCTGTTGAAGCTCGTCGATTAAAGAAGTTTTTAGGATTGGGTGAACATCCAGGTTTGGAAGGTCTTGCTAAGGCTTTGCCGCTGCATATTGTTGATCGTGCTAACAAATGCGAAGTGATTGAAGAAGAAGGCCGTGTCATTAATCGTGTGATTGACTGTCGTGTTCAATCGGCCCGATCTCGTAAAGGTATGGAATTTCATCCTTGCAAGTATGCGGCAATCTATGAATATAGCTGCTTTGCTTCTGCGATAGATGATCGTATTGAGTGTCGCTGTTTAAGCTGTTATCCCGATGTGACTGATGAAACATGCTCTTGTTCGTGGGAGTTCACCTTAAAAGACGACTCAGAAGAAAATAGCGAATTGCCAGAGAGCGAATCAAATTAAAATAAAGACATTAAACACTATATTCATGGATGAAACTCAAAGATAAGTATTAGGTAATATCTATTTGCGGTTTGGAGCTAGGAGAACACGATGTATTGCACCTCTTGTGGTAAAGAAATAGAGGAATCCGCCAAGTATTGTACGCATTGTGGTGCCCCTGTTGAGCAAGAATATCTAACCGATACTTCCGCAGAGCAGCCTACCGTTGCTATGCCCCAAAATCAACCCACCGAGCCTTTGGCGCCGCCTGCATCATCCTTGCAGCCATCTCAAGGCACTGCTGAGATGAATACTTCTCAGAAAAAGCCACTTTCCAAAAATGCAAAGATTGGTATTGGGGTAGGTATTGGCGTCGCGGTTGTAGCAATAATTGTTGCTGCTGTGCTTATTGTTACGTCGCTTAATCAATCTCAGGAAGAGCAACCCTCTGAAGCAGATCCTCGGGTAACAATTGTCGATGAGACTGAAGAGGGAGAAGTAGAAGATACTGAGGAGGGAGAGGCAGGAGATACCGAAGAGAATTCTGCCGTTGACAGCACTGAAGAATCTGTTGGTCAAAAGGGTGAACCTGCCTATAGCGACGATGCTCAAGATATGTTGGGAACAGGAACTATCTCTGAATCTTCCATAGATGATTTTGTGGTATTTACTAATGCGCGTTATGGCTATAGTTTTGCCTATCCAGAAGATTTTGTTCCGCTTGACGTAAGTGTAAATGGGGATGGTCTTACGTTAGCGTCGGATTCGACGGGCACTATTCGTATTGAAGCGTGGGGTACTAATAACGTCTTTGATGAAACCGCGAGCGAGCGTTTGAAGGAAATGGAAGATTCCATTGGTATAGATGGATACACTGCTTCAGGAAATACGTGGTATGTGTATTCTTATAACACTAACGGGCGAGTTGTTTATATGAAGGAATACGTTGGCGAAGGAAGCATAGTTAACTTGATTATCAGTTATCCAGAAAGCTCTTCAGAGTTTGGTGATCGCTTGGTAGAGATTATGGAACCCTCGTTTGATCCTGGCGACATTTCTGAATCACATTAACTAGTGGCGCATACGTTTAATGTCGCATAACCCTAATTTCCTGTACACAAAAACAGCTCCTTGGAGATCCAAGGAGCTGTTTGTTTTAGTTATTTATTGCGTGAGCAAAATTATTGGAAAGCCTTGGTTAGGGGAAACACAGCTAGATTAGTGGCGACGTCCACCTAAAATGTTACGGCTGATCTGGCGCGCAGCTTCGCGGCCAATAGTTCCCAAAATAGAAGTAGCTATTTTTCCAACTTCTTTAATCATTTGGTCCTGTTGCTTTGCCTGGGCTTTAGCAGCTTTCTCTGCGGCCTTTCCGCTTCTTTTTGTGCTTTTTCGGCAGCCTTTTCTGCTTCTTTAGCTTCAGCTTCTGCTTTTTCTTCGTCGGCTTTTTCTGCTTCGCCCGAAATAATTTCAAAGGCGCTTTCACGGTCGACTGCGGTGCCGTATTTATTCATCAAGTCAGACTGGCCATCCATAACGCCTTTGATGGCATCATCGCTTGCGGCTGCCATCAAGCACTGGGGAGGAAGGATTTTTGCACGCTCTACAATTTCTGGCTGACCATCTTCGTTTAAGAAGGATACCAAAGCTTCTCCTGTACCTAACTCAAGGATAGCTTCCTGGGAATCGAAGTTTGGATTAGCCCTAAATGAAGTAGCGGCTGCCTTAACAGCTTTTTGTTCTGCTGGTGTATAAGCTCGCAAAATTGCGCCAACAGACTGAGAAGAAACCTTGCCGTACGTGGTTTCGTATTCTTTGCTGTGCTCGGAAACGTACGTGAGCATCGCACGCAGGTCTTTCATGTCGGTGAGCAACATTTTCTGATCATCTGCGATGCGAAATACGATATCGAGTACGCCTTCCTGTACATTGGTGAGGCCCAGCAAGCGAGAAAGCAGGGGAGCACCCATGTCAGAAATGGTGATACGCACAGGAGCACCTGTACCGCCGGTCATATCCCACAAACGCATTGGCAGCCTTCGTAGGTAAAGCCTTCAATTCCAAATTTTTCGATACGCTTTTGCATATCTTCGGAATTTTTGCCAGGTTCACACATGCCTGTGATGTCGCCCTTAACGTCGGCCATGAAAACAGGAACACCTGCTTTGAAAAGCCTTCAGCAAGAACTTTCAGCGTTATGGTTTTACCGGTGCCTGATGCGCCAGCAATAAGACCATGACGGTTTGCTTGTTTGAGCAATAAGTTAACGGGCTTTTCGCCAGTCCCCATCCAAATTGTATTGTCTTTGAGCATCTATTCTCCTTATAGCAGGGTAAGTAAATCTAACCTATCTATCCTATGGAAACTTCTAAGCTACAACGAGCTGGCAAATCTATTTCAACGTAAAGTTGAAGGTCGATTAAAAGGGATTAGCGCATTAGTACCAGACTGCTGAAATGCACTTGTGATCAACGGTATAAAACATCCCCTAATTGGTTGTTCATGTGTCTTTATAATGCAGGGTATTCAAGAATATATTCAAAGGCTTGACTTCATAGTTTGGCGACGCACAATAAGTACTACTTGCCCGGAGGGCGAGTTATCCGTAATAGAGATAACAAGCTGGATAAGGCGCAGGTTGAAATGCCTGTTTCTTATCCAGCTTTTTTGCGCTCATGAGAGCCGTTAAGAATTACTAAAAGATCTGAAAGGGAAGTGAAGAATGGGACTTACGCGTCAGCAGACAACTATGATCGCTGTTTTGCTTGTCGGAGCATTTCTTGTAGTACTTAATCAGACGCTTTTAACGCCAGCATTGCCTACGATTATGGATAATTTAAATGTAAGTGCTACAACTGTTCAGTGGCTCACTAGTGGGTATGCGTTAGTCGAAGCGGTCATTATCCCTCTTAATGCTTATTTAATTGGTCGCTTTTCTACGCGCAAGCTTTTTATTGGGGGCATGCTTTTGTTTACTGTAGGCTCTGCTTTGTGTGCGGGTGCTCCGAGTTTTCCCTTTTTGCTGCTTGGTCGTGTGATGCAGGCATGTGCCGCGGGTGTTGTAATGCCCATGGTATTCGCTTTGATTTTGTTGATTTTCCCTCGTGAAAATCGCGGCGTTGGTATGGGGCTAGTGGGTTTAATTATTAGTTTTGCGCCTGCTATGGGTCCATCGGTATCGGGTGTTTTGGTTGATAGCATTGGTTGGCGTGCTCAATTCGTGTTGGTAGTTGGACTGGCGCTTTGCGTGGTTATTGCTGCTTTGATCGCTTTAAAAAAGTTTGAAGGATTCGATCGCACTACCTTTGATGGACTATCAGTGGTTCTTATTGCGGTAGGTATGGTGTGCTTGCTCTATGGTATTTCTACATCGACTTCAAGCCCTACGCCCGCAATTCCTGCCGTACTGATTGTTGTTGGTATTGCGGTTATCGTTCTGTTCTTCCGTCGTCAGCTTAAGCTTGATAATCCAATTTTGCAGGTCCAAGTGCTGCGTCATCGTGAATTCCTTATTATCACGATTATTATCTTATTCCTTGAGGGCGTTTTAATTGGTGGAAGCGTATTGTTCCCGATGTATATCCAAAACGCGCTTCAGGCTTCCGCTACCGTATCGGGGCTCATTATGTTGCCGGGTGCGTTGCTTGGTGCGTTCTTTGGTTTATTATCGGGTAAGTTGTTCGATAAATATGGCGTTCGAGGCATTTCAGTCACGGGCGCTTTGGTTTTGCTTGCAGGTGGAATTAGCTATGTATTGCTCGGCGATGCTACGCCGCTGCTTATCACTTGTATTGCATACACCATTGTTACGTTGGGCATCCAAGCTCTTATTACGCCTCTTAACACGTGGGGTATTAATTCGCTTCCTAATATCGAACTGCCTCATGGCAATGCTATTATCGCCACTATTGAACAGGTTGGCAGCTCGTTAGGCACGGCTTTCGTTGTAAGTCTTACGGCTCTTTCTTCTCTGCATGCAACTGCAGAAATGCCTGCAGCGGAAGTTTCGTATATTGGCTGCCACTTTGCCTTCTTGGGCATGCTTCTTCTTATAGCGGTAATAGCGGTTTTGATTCTGGTATTTGTACGCGACAAGAAGGGGGCTCAAGCGGTTGCTGCAGTTGATGGTGCAATGCCAGGCGTAGATCGTCCTTGGGTTGTGGCGGATATCATGAACACCAATCCAAGTACGCTTCCCGCTGCTGCTAAAATTCGCGATGCTATTGCGATTATGCAGGAAACGGAAACCAATGGTGTACCGCTTGTTGACGAGGCAGGTAAAGTAGTTGGCTTTTTATCTGATGGCGACATTTTGAAGTATCTAGCTCGTCATGAATCATCACAGACCGATGGTGTGAGCTATATCATTATGCTTGAAACTGACAGTTTCCGAGATCGTATTAGGGCAATCTACGACTTGGATGCAATGCGACTTGCTACAAAATCCGTCATTACCGTTGATGCCCGCGAACATGCCGATCTGGCATTTCGAACTTTGGCGGATAAGAAGATTAAGAAGGCGCCAGTTGTACAGGATGGCAAGCTTGTAGGTACGTTGAGTCGCCGCAATATTATGAAGGCTCTCAATATCATGGAACAAAGCTTTTAGAAATGTCTTTATAAAAAAGCCAGTTCACTTCATGAAGGCAAATTCTGAAGCGCCGCTTTGAAATAAAGCTTTTAAGGCATAGCCGTAGGTGTTCAACGAAAACCTGAGGGACGGAAATATCTTTTGTCGAATCTTTTCGCTATGCCCTTTGCTTTATTTCAAAGCGATTAAGCGCGTAAGTTTGCCTGAAGGAAGTGGATGGGCTTTTAGTATTGGTAATTCGAAATTTATATTTACAAATCCTCTTTCGCTTCATTTGCGGTATCTAAAGCACGAATGTTTTTATTAAACCAAGCAATTGCGCAACAGATTGCTACCAATAATCCACACACGCTATACCAGGTAGTAATGCTAATTGCTTCGGCGATAAAACCCGAAAAACTTAAACCAAGTGGTGCCGCAAGGGAAGATCCAGCTAAGAAAATTCCCATAACACGACCAAACTTTTCATCAGGCGCTTTGTTTTGCAGAATCGGCATAATGGGTGCATTGTAAAAACCAATTGCTGCTGCCGTTACCCCTACTAACACCGCAAAGAGAGGGAATTGATCTGATTGCAAGAAGCCGCAAGCGGCAAGTGCAAGACCGAGCACAATACCCGAAACAATGACGAGAGGTATGCGCTTTGTTCCGCTGCCCCACACAAGTATTACGGCAGATCCTATGAGCAATCCGATACCAAATACCGCTTCAACAAGTGAGGCCTGAAAACCATCGCCCTTGAAATGTTCATAAACCATAAGAGGGTCAAGGGATGCTACGGGCATAAACAAGAGCATGGTAAACATGATAAGAAGCATAAGGCTGCGCAGACCTTTATCTTTATAGATAAAGGTTGCTCCTTCTCTTAGTTCAGCGAATACTGAATCGTGATTATTGTTGGGAGAGATATTGGCTTTTACTTTAACGCTAGCAAGGCATAAGCATGCGATTGCTGCACAAAAGGCATCGAGCAACATGACACCATGAAGTCCCACATAAGTGTAGAGCAAGATTCCTAGCGCTGGCCCAACAATAGTGGATAAGCTCGTGATGCTCTGGTCCATGCTGTTGATGCGCATAAGGTGTCGCTTAGGAACAAGGTGGGGCATCAATGCAGTCATTGCGGGACCATGAAATGCTTGACCTCCTGTACGGACAGCAAGCAAAAGTAACATTAAAGGGACGCTGAGATGTCCCGACATCACAACTAGGGCAAGCATAAGCGAAAAGAATCCAGCACTCCCATCGGCGAGAAGAACAATATGTTTTCGGTTGTAACGGTCAGCAGCAACACCGCCGAAAGGGCTAAGAATTGCAACGGGCAAAAGTGCTGCCATAGAAGCCAGAGAAAGCCAAACGGCAGACGAAGTGCTTTCAGTTATGTACCAAATAGCAGCAAAGCTTGCCGCTACCGTTGCAAAGATAGAAATTGCTTGTCCGCACCAAATAATTGCAATAGTGGCAATCCAGCTTGAAGCCAAGGGATTACCCGCTGCGTTTATTTCGGTAACAGGCTTTTGATCGGAAATCTTCTTTTTAGATGAATCCATCTAAGCAACCCTTTCTTCTTTACGTGGAATCTTTTGTTATATCTACGATAAACTGTGGGGTAACAACATAGTCAAGGGGAATCTAGTAACTTTTTTTTGGGGGGGGGTGAATATGGAAACGCTGCTTAAGTCGGGAGAATTCGCTAGACTTTGTCGTACTACTAAAGAAACGCTTCGCCATTATGCAAAAATTGGACTGCTGGTTCCTGCGCTTCAAGCAGAAAACGGCTATAACTACTATGCTTTTACGCAATTTGCTGATTTTGCTCTTATATCTGCTCTTCAAAGTACTGGTTTGTCCTTGCGTGAAATTCACGAGTATTTAGAATCTCCTTCGAACTCTTCCCTTAATGCGTTGTTGGAAGATCGTATTGAGTCTATCGACAAGCAAATTGCTGACCTTGAGCGAAAGGAACAACTGCTTAAAGGGGCTCTTACTCAGGCGCGACGCCTTCATTCATGGTTCGATGATTCAGCTAAGGTAACGCCTGAGGGGTATCGATGGAGGATAGTTGAATGTCCCGATGAATACTTTCTTGAAACACCTGCGTTTTATACAGAGGGGAAAGAAGATGATTTTATTAATTCCTTGCTTGATCATGTGAACTATTGCGAATCTCAGGGGTGGACTGCAACCTTTCAAGAGGCTTATCGTGTCGATGAGACGCATGTGATATCGGGAGAATATGCAGGCGGGTTTTATGCCGAAGAATGTATTCCGTGGCGTATTGATTCTGAACGACTACGCGTAAAACCAGCAGGCGTCTATTTACAGTGGTTGAATTGTATTGACTTGGCAACATTGGTAAACGCCGAGGGTGATGTTGTCGAAGCAGTAGAGGGAGACTTCTCTTCTTCGGAAGATAATCCGATGTTTGCAGCATATGATGCTATGCAGATATTTGCTTCTAAGAATAACATCATACTGACGGGGGATTTGTATGACGTAGTTTTAACGCTGTACGGCGGTAGTTTTAAGGAAGCCATATATACTGAAATCTCAAGAAGAATTGCATAGAATCGTTTATGAGGGAGAACTTCATAGTGCCTGAAGTGTCACGGAAGGAAGGGAGTTCGCAATGATTTGTATCGATAAGGATCGCTGTACAGGATGCGGATCCTGTGTTGCTGATTGCATCTCTGGCGTACTGTCAATTTCTAAGGGAAAAGTGCAGGTAGCGGGCGAATGTTTGCGGTGCGGACATTGTGTTGCGATATGTCCCCAAGCAGCCCCTTCGATTTCGATATATAGCGATACCCCTGTTGACTATGATGCAAAAACTTTCGATATTCCTACACAAAACATGCTCAACACCATCAAATTCCGCCGAAGTGTTCGCCAATTTAAAAAGGGACCTCTATCGTATGATGATTTGCATACTTTAATAGATGCAGCGGCGCATACTCCTACAGCAAAAAATGCCCAGGCATGTCGCTTTGTGTTTATCCAGGATAGTCTTGAAGAATTTAAACAGACAGTATGGCGCAACATTCAAATCGCTTTTGATGAAGGAAAAGAGCTTCCGATTCCGCGTTCTTCGATTGAGAGTTTTTTAAAGCTAAGACACGCAGAACAACCGCAAGACTATCTATTCCGTAATGCTCCAGCGGTACTGTGCGTTCAAGCGCCCGATCCTGTTGATGCTGGTTTAGCGGCATCTGCTATTGAGATGGTGGGAACAACACTTGGAATTGGTGTTCTGTATAACGGGTATTTGCGACGCACTATTGTTGCAATGCCTGATATTCAGTCATATTTGGATATGGATTTAGAAGAAAAACCCTTAGTGGTATGCATGCTTATTGGCTATTCCGACGTTGAATACAAACGCACAGCACCAAGGCGTAATCCCAGTGTGGTGCTGCGGTAATTGCTTATTCGGAATTGCTGATGTTGTACTAGCTAGGTTCTGCTAATAAAGTTGCACGGGGTAAAGGCGTACTACGAAGCTGCGTTAGTGAATTTGCTCTCAAGTTAAGGAGGCAAATAATGAGTATTCTTGCAGGTTATGTTGTCCCTCATCCGCCGCTTATTATTCCTTCGGTTGGTCGTGGGGAAGAACGCGGAATTCAGAAAACAATTGATGCCTATAGGGAGATTGCTCGCCGTATTGCTGCCCTTCGACCAGAAACTATTGTAGTAAGTTCTCCTCACGCGCCATTGTATCGAGATGGGTTTCATGTAACAACAGATACGGTACTGAATGGAAGCATGGAAGCCTTTCGCGCACCCGAGACTACTCTGAGTGCAAAGATTGACACCGCACTTGCTGATGAGATTATTCAAAACGCCCAGCAAAGCGGCATTGTGGTTGCGCCAAGCACCTGGCGCGATCATGATATGGATCATGCTACGTTTATTCCTCTTTACTTTATTGAACAGGCTTATAAAGAAGCGGGAATTTCGCCTGAATATAAGGTGGTTCGCGTTGGTCTTTCTGTGCTTTCGCCTGAAGTACATCGTCAGTTCGGACATGCTATTGCACGTGCGATTGATAGGACAGAGAGACGTTGTGTATGGGTAGCAAGTGGTGATTTATCTCACAAATTAAAAGTGGATGGCCCGTATGGATATGCGCCTGAAGGTCCAGAACTAGACAAGCAGCTTTACGATTTGTTCAGATCGGGTGCTTTAGAAAAGTTATTTGAACTTGACGAGTACTTCTGTGAATGTGCTGCGGAATGTGGAGTTCGTTCTTTTCAGATAATGGCAGCCGCACTCGAGATGGAATATCCCCAAGGTGTTTCATCGGAGTTGCTAAGTTATGAGGGGCCGTTTGGAGTGGGATATGCGGTAGCTGCTTTTGAACCTGCGATACCTGAAGATTGTGATGTCGCTGTTTGCAATAGTAAGGCAGTGCACAATAATACAAATGAACCTTTAAGCCATGATGATACTGTACGTTCTTCTGATAATGCGCTAGATCCTTACGTGGCGCTAGCGTGGGCAAGCGTGGAAACTTACATAAAAACTGGAAGAGCTCTCAAGTTGTCCGATTACCAAAATCAGGTAGAACAGTTATTTGGAAGCGATAAGGAAATGCTTCCTGAAGAAATGCTCTCACAACAAGCAGGCGTATTTGTGTCAATCCATGAATGGGGTGAACTTCGTGGGTGCATAGGAACAATAGCCCCTACCACAAACTGTATTGCTGAAGAGATTATTCAAAATGGTATTTCAGCTTCTACGCGAGATCCACGTTTTCCCGCTATTGAGGAATATGAACTGGACCAGTTAGAAATTAGCGTTGATGTACTTTCAGAGGCTGAGCCTATTTCTTCACTTGAAGAGCTGGATGTTAAACGCTACGGCGTAATAGTAACGAAAGGTTTTAGGCGAGGATTACTGCTTCCTAATTTGGAAGGGGTGGATTCTGTAGAAGATCAGGTTGCTATTGCTAAACAAAAAGCAGGAATTCGCATTGATGACTGGGATGTTGAACTAGAGCGTTTTGAAGTGATTCGTCATGAATAGTCAAAGAGGCAGCCAAACAGAACGTAGCGACTTCGCAGTTGTAAATAAGTCTAGCTGTAAAGCTCAATGTTATATTTGCCCTCATGCGTGCACCCTGAATGAGGGTCAAGTAGGTATTTGTCGTGCTCGTCGGAATAAACACGGAGCGGTGGTTTCTGATTCTTATGGGCGAATCACGAGTTTGGCGCTTGACCCCATAGAAAAGAAACCCCTTGCTCGTTTTATGCCAGGAAGCATGATTTTGTCTGCAGGCTCTTTTGGGTGTAATTTGCGCTGTCCTTTCTGTCAAAACGCATCTATTGCGCATGCGGGAATTGATGATGTCCTGTGGCAAGAAATTACACCTGAACAGCTTGTTGAACAGGCAATCCGTTTGAAAGTGCGAGGTAATGTGGGTATAGCGTATACCTATAACGAACCCCTAGTGAATTACGAGTTTGTTCGCGATTGCGCGAAACTTGCTCATGATGCTGGTCTTGTGAACGTACTGGTAAGCAACGGTATGGCAAATGCGGAAATTATTACTGAACTTGCGCCGCTGTTAGATGCGGTCAATATTGACCTTAAAGGGTTCACGCAAGATTTTTATGATTTTGTTGGGGGGTCACTTGATACGGTAAAGCAAACCATAAAACTTTTAGTAGATTGTCCAACTTGTCACGTTGAAGCGACGACCCTTGTTATTCCTGGAAAAAACGATACTGATGAAGAAATTGATGCACTTGCAAGGTGGTTGGCATCGCTTAACCCTGAAATTCCTTACCATATTAGCCGATTTTTCCCTTGCTATAAGATGAGCGATGCTAAGCCAACGTCTGTTCGTACCGTATATCACTTGGCTGAGGTAGCTCGCAAACACTTACGATATGTGTATACGGGAAATTGCTAAATTTAAAGAATTATCAAGTATAGATAATTACTAAATACGGTGTTAATGAATGGGGCTAGTTATTTAGCCCCATAATTCTTTAATTATCGTCCATAATTTTCAAAAAGTTCTTGAGGGGGTTAGAGACCATGGGATTATTTTCTAAAGATGAAGAAGTTTCAGCTTATGAAAAGATCCGTCCAAATTTGGCAGAGAAAGACGGAAACACTCATGTGGTGATGGTAAACACCTACCATACGTGGACTACAACTAAGCTTCATTGCAACGAGGGCTATACTGCTGATATTGATAGTATTTTACAAGGAATGCAATCAGATGATTTTGAAATAATAAATGTCCAGCATGCTTCAATGTCGAATGGTACTGGTTTAGGTGTTGTGACAATAACGAGTTTGATTACGTATAGATAATTCTTGCATCAATCGGCAGCTTTCAATATACGCAAAAACGATGACTCATTTTGTGTTTATTCTTGAGTCGTCGTGTAGGTGTTTGTTCGATTTATAGCTCGTTATTTCATTTTAATTTGAAGCGTATTTTCTGTGCCAGGCTTGGCGTTTGCTGACTTAGATTTAGCTTTTGCTCCCGCTTCTGCAACTTTGTTTCCTGCTTGCTTTAAGAAGTCTGCGCCTAAAGAAATACCCTTAGTAAATCCTTTGGCTACATTTTCTGCCACATTAGGTGCGCTTGCGATTACTTTACCTGCAACTTCAGGTGCGCCTTTTGCAACTTTTTCGGCAACTTTTGGTGCAGATTTTGACATTTTCTCTGCTACGATTGGTGCAGCTTTAATAGCGGAGTTAGCAACAGAGCTAACACCTTCAGCTACTTTGTTTGCAACTACGGGGGCATGTTCAGCAACTTTTTCTGCTACAACAGGAGCGGTATCGGCAACTTTCTTAGCCACAACAGGTGCAGCGTCAACTGCCTTTTTCGCAACAACAGGAACTTGCTGCGCTACATTTTTTGCAACACGAGGAGCTTCTTTTGCGGCATTTTGTGCAGCTTGTTTAGCCTGATCTTTGGCAATTTCAGCCATCTTAGCTGCAGCAGAATCTAGTTTTGCCTCCAAAGGCGAAGCAACGCGTCCAGAGAAATTGCGCTGGCCCTTGCTAGCAAGTGCAATACCGCCTACGATAAACACCGCTCCAGGTCCTGGCAAAATAAGCAGAGGAACACCAGCAACGGTTAAAGCTCCACCTGCAATCATTTGAGCTGCACCTTTGATTCTTTGTGATTGAGATGCGGAAGATGATTCTCCATCGTGGGGCAGTACATCGGGAATTACGTTTACTGGATCGTCGGTAGATTCTGCCGTGGCAGTTACTTTGCTAGAAAAAGAGGATGAACTTTCCGATTTTCCTGTAGTTTCAGCTGCTTCGTAATATGTTGCGGTTACCTTCTCGAAGATTTCGGCATCAACTACGTTTGCTGTTCTAGTTTGTTCAGAGTTTTTATTTTCTTCTGATTCAGTAGTTTCAACTTCAATTGCTTCGATTTCGATTACTTCAGGTTCGTTAATTTCGGACTTGGAGTTTTTCGTGGTCATGATAATCCCTCGAGAATGATCAGGTGGTTTCAAATGATAGTTTAATTATATCGAAGGCCTTATTACCTATTACGCCGCATTGTGCAATCTGTTGGGTATTTGTTGATAGAGTGTTCGACGGGTAGAATAGCCTGCATGAATAATGCTCCCTCGCTACATAACAACCCTTCATCAGTGAACAAAAAACTAGCGCTTCTTGCCATTCCTACGTTTGGTCAGCTTATTGCTGAACCTACCTTCGTTTTAATAGACACCGCAATTGTGGGGCATGTAAGCGATTTTGCTTTGGCGGGTCTTTCTCTTGGCTCAACGATAATTCTTACAGCAGTAGGGCTCTGTGTGTTTTTGGCGTATTCCACTACTTCGCAAGTTTCTCGTTTGTTTGGCGCAAAACGAACGCGCGAAGGTTTACAAGCAGGCATGAATGGTTTGTGGCTTTCGTTATGTATAGGAATTGTGTTAGCGATAGTGCTTTTTCTTTTTGCAGAACCAATTTGTTACTTTTTGGGCGGTAGAGAAGAAACGCTAAATCAAGCAGTTATTTACACCCAACTGGTTGTTCTTGGTGTTCCGGGCATGCTTTTGGTGTATGCCGCAAATGGGATATTTCGAGGCTTGCAGAAAGTTTCTATTACGTTGGTAGTAGCAGTTAGTGGTGCTGTAATTAATGCTGTACTTGATGTCCTCTTTGTTATTGTTTGGGGTTGGGGTATAGCTGGATCTGGTATTGCAACGGCAATTGCACAATGGACTATGGGATTGCTCTTGCTTGTGCCTGCTGTTCGCTGGGTTGTACAAGGTGGAGCATCTGTTGTGCCTCAGATTACAGGCATTATTGAGGCTGGCGGCGATGGTTTTCCGCTTTTTCTGCGTTCGGTTGCGCTTCGTGTTGCGTTAGTGGCAGGTGTTATGGCTGCAGCGTCTATGGGTACTGAAGTACTGGCAGGATATCAGGTTGTAAATGCTATTTGGAACTTCGCCGCAAACGCTCTAGATTCTGTTGCTATTGCAGGGCAAACATTAGTTGGTGCCGAATTAGGTGCTCGAGAATTTGAGCGAGCTAGAACATTAACTTCATTTACCTCTCGTGCGGGTATTGTTGTTGGAATAGGTGTTGGAGTGGTTCTTGTGATTCTTGGCTTAGTGGCAGGACAACTATTTTCTCCGAACCCTGAAATTCAAGCGCTTATAACTGCGGGAATGGTGGCAACAGGTGTTCTGATGCCTTTGCAAGGATGGGCGTGGGCATTAGACGGTATTTTAATTGGAGCAGGGGACTTTAGATATCTTGCTTTTGGATGTACTGCAGCTGCACTTAGCTATATTGCGGTTCTAATTATTCTTATATTTTTGGTAGCACCAGAATTACCAAACGATATTGTTCGTATGGCAGCTCTTTGGATCGTGCTTAGTGTTGTTTTGATAGGTGGTCGCGGTCTTGTAAATTACCTTCGGTCACGAGGTGATACCTGGATGAAAAACGCAGTGGTATAAACGTTTTAGATCTGAGGATTATTCAAATGAAGATATATCAAGTTGAAAATCACACTCAATCATTAATTGATCAGTTAGTAGTGGTTTGAAAAGCATCAGGTAAATGAGCTTGCGGTAAATGAGCAGAATCCTCAAGCGGTAGGGTTTTATGAGCATTTGGGTTTCGAAATAGTTGATCGCTCGGAATTGGATGAACAAGGTAATCCTTATCCAATCCTTATCATGAAGCGCCAATAATATTTCCTCGAGGTTGACTATTGATCAGGGAAATCAACTAGATATCATTTGAATTAATGTAGTGTTTGTTCGAGGAGATGGGTTTCTTCATCAAACTTTTCAGATGACTTGTATGAAATACCCCATATCGCAAGAGCGATTATTAAGGTTATGGCGGCGCCTGTCATAACAGCATGCCAGCCACCAAGGTTCCAGAGAACAGAAGCCAATGTGCTGCCGATTGCGCAGAAAATGAAATTGTTAACAACAAAACATGTATTTAATCGACTGCGTTTATCTGGATTTAAAGAAAACAAGCGTGATTGATTAAGGATAGATACGCTTTGGTTTCCCAGTGAATAAACCGCAGCTAATACAACTAAGACTACAACTGAAGATTCGGCAAATATATCTGCAAGAATTATGCAAGCCAAGGTGATGCAAAGAAAAACGCCTGTAGCTTTAACTCCAAGACCGCGATCTTGCAATGATCCTACTTTCATGGCGGCAAGCGCTCCTGTGATAGCAGTTAAACTTACCAGACCTATTTGGAACGTAGAGTAACCAAAAGGTTCCGATGATAGTAAGAATGTAATTGAGGTCCAGAAAATATTAAATACGATACCAAACGAACAGGCAGCAATCATCATTAATGGAATAAGTGTTGGCGTGGTATGGAGTGTGTAAAACACATCGCGAATAAGAGAAGGGTAAGGGATTTTTACCCTATCGGGTGTTTCTGGGATCATACGAACAATAATAAAAGCCAAAATAAGGTTGATGGCGGCAGCAAAAAGATAAATTGCTCTCCAGTCAAAGATGTCAGCAACTAAGCCGCTAATGGTGCGAGCAGTAAGAATGCCAATGGTAATTCCGCCAGAAATAATACCCACATTTTTACCGCGTTCGGTGGGACTCGAAATGTCCCCTGTTAGAGGCATGATTATTTGTCCAGAGATAGTAACTAGTCCTAGGCAGGCAAGGGAGAACGCAAGCACCGCAAATGAGGGAGCCATCGATACAGCAACGAGAGCAAGTATCGAAAGCATCATCATGGTGAAAATGAGTTTACGTCGATGCAGTACATCGCCTAAGGGAACGATGAAGAACAATCCAAGGGCATAACCAACCTGAGTTGCCATGATAAGAAAACCACCCTGCGCAGTTTCGATACCGAAACTGCTGGTTATTTGTGCCAAAAGAGGCTGAGCCCAATAGAGATTCCCCACTGCCATACCTGAAGCTACGGCAAGCATAATGATTAAAAAGGTAGAGACTTCCTTTGGTTCGACGGTATGTTCATACTTGTTTCCCATGTATTTGATTATGGCATAATCGCGTTGCTTATTTAGCGGATCACTTAGTTGGAAACTGCCGATCTGTTTTGATTGATGTAGCTAAGTTTCGGCAAATCAATTAAGAATTTCTTTTCAACCTGGTCTAACAAATGTATACAATGGAATTGAGATATTGATCGCCTTAGTCAAAAGGGGATTATAGGGCTAAGTGCGATTCTGATCTATTTTGAAATAGTAGCCAAAGTCAGACCAAGGAGGGGTGAAAATGGCTGGATTAAATATTTGCCCATATTGTGGAAGTCCTGAGGTTCATGTATCTGAATGGTTTGACAGTGACAGTGGCGAGCCATCGTATTATGTAGCATGTGATAAGTGTGGCTACGAAGCTGAAACTAAACAGCCTACGTATGAAGAAGCCATTGATCATTGGAACAGACGCGCTTCGTACGATATTCATAATGCCGATGAGGGAGAAAAGGGTCTGTATAGCGATCCGATCTAAGTCAGCATTTTGATAAATCTAGACTCGCGAACACTAGGCAAGGGTGCATAGGAATTTGTTTCCTCATACACCCTTGCTTTCATTTTTTTAAGGACGATATTGGTTCATTTGTCGTTTCCAAAAGAGCAATCAATTTGCGTTGCACTTTTCCAGGTTAACCTTTGAAAATGAATAGATTTGTTTCTATTTACCATTAAGATAGGTAGTATATTGCTATATTGTAAAACGTAAAACAGTAATGCTATTAGCTATGTTTTAGGAGTGAATATGGAAAGTTCTATTGTGAATGCCCGTATCCCTCGTGCAAAGAAGGAAGCAGCTTCTGAGGTGCTCTCATCTATTGGTTCTTCTACCTCAGAATTAATTAATACCGCTTATGATTATGTTTTGGAGCATAAACGGCTACCTAATGCATCTTCATCTAAATCAGTATCTATTAAAGGGTTTTCAGAATTTGTTTCTAAAAGCACGATTGATATTGACTGGGGTCAAGATCCTGAAAGTGTCGATTATAAAGATATCTTAAGAAACGGGAAGCGAGTAGAGTATGAATCTCTTGCTTGATACCAATGTTCTTATTGATTATCTAGGACGTAAACCTCCATTTTATGATTCTGCTAAAAAAATAATTGCGTCTGGGTATTTTGGTGATGCAAAGTTATGGACGCCAGTTCAATCTCTTAAGGATGCGTTTTACGTTCTAGAAAAATATGCAGGGTCTTTGCGAGTTCAAAATGCAATAATTCATGCTTGTGAAGTAATTACTCCTGTTGGTCTAGCAGGTGATGAAGCGCTTCGGGCTGCTCGTCTTCAATGGGAAGACTACGAAGATTGCTTGATTGCTATTGCTGCAGAAAAAGTAAAAGCTGATTATCTGATTACTAGGGATAAGAAAGACTTTGAAAGGTCTTTGGTTCCTGTGATGACACCTGATGAATGGTTGTTTTTGATAGAGAAAGAGTACTTACTATCCTATGAATTGCTAGATAATTTTTAGTTCTTCGTACGTTTAGCCTTGTGATTTTTGGTATATTACCTTGTTTTGCTTTACTTTCTTGAATAAGAAAAACCTAGAGCCGAAGTGGTACTTCGACTCTAGGTTGTAAATCTTTTGGCTGATTTGTTCTAATTAATGCGTTTGACTGTTCGCTTATTCTTTCAGCTCACCTGATTGATAAGCGCTAATAAGCCGCTCCAAGTCTTCAATCTGCTGCTGGACTTCTTTACCTTTATCGGTGTTTGCTACAAAGATAAGGTCATCTGTTTTATCGATAATACGCTCGGTTGATTCGACCGATTTGTTTTCTTGAATTGCGAGAGCATTTCCGACAAAAGGCTTATGGGAAACAAGACGAATGCCATTAGAATCAGATACTAAAGTAAAGCCTGCAATACCAGTGGTGGATTGATAAGCGCTCGACATACCACCGTCAATAATAATGACTTTACCACCGCATTTAACAGGGTCTTCGCCGTCTTTTACCTTAACAGGGGTATGTCCACATACGATACGTGCTGTTGTAGGGTCCATTCCGAAATCTTCAAAAACACCCTTGAAAACTTCTTTATTGTCTAACAGAGAATAGTATGAATTCTTGACTTCTTTTCGTGCTGCCTTATCGGCAATAAGATAGATCTCAAACGTTGCCATCTTGCTTTTAGCGAACAGAGGGGATCCTTCACCAAGCCACAAGTACCACAGTAGATCGCAACCACGCTTACGGCTTTCAGGGTCTTTTGCAGTAAACGCATCACGTACATAGCGATCTACGGCATCAAAGAGCGTTTTGCCTTTGTAAGTTTCGCCGTAGATATTTACTTCCTTTAAGGTTCCGTCGGGGTTCAAAGGAACACAGGCGTGGAACATCAAGGTGTTATTCTCGATTTTGTACAAGCTTCCTTTTTCAAGAAGGAGAGCCATGTGACGCTGAAGTTTTTCGCAGTTTAGGAAAGCCTGCTCGAGCGAGCACATTACTGCTTCTTCTTCATCGGTTAGCTTGTAGGGGTCGTTCCAATCTACTGTAGGGAATACGGGATCAGTTAATTCGTATTCAATATCATCAACCTTAACGGTGTTGGTTTCGCGATTGATGGTATGCAACAGTTTGCGATCTTCTAAACCAAAAGATGGATTGTCGTCGATGTGCTTTGCTTCAACTTTGAATTGCAAAATTGCCATTGCTTTTTGAATCTTGATATTTAAATCCAACTCTTGAGGTGAAAGATCAGGATTTCCTTTTAAGGCATAACCGACACAAGGGTCATCTTTGTATGCTTCAAGTGCGAAGTTTGTCAAAGGCAAAATATTGATGCCATATGCATCAGTCAAGATGGATAAATTGCCGTAACGAGCGCAATTGCGAACAACGTGAGCAATGCAGCCACGTTGGCCAAGTGCAGCACCCATCCAAACGATGTCATGGTTGCCCCACTGGATGTCAATGTTGGGGCAAGAAGCAAGTTCTTCCATGATTAAATCGGGAGAAGGTCCGCGATCGTATACGTCACCTACCATATGAAGTTTTCCGACCAAAAGCGTTCTGGTGGCAATACAGAGTGCTTCAATGTAGGAAGCTGCGGTATTGGTATCTATGAGCGAAGAAACAATTTCGATGGGGTAGTCCAGGAAAAGGAGATCTTCGGTGAGTTTGGCAAAATCTTCTGGAAGGGTTTTTGTAAGCTCGGAATATGAGTGAGTAAGTAAAAGGTAGTCAATAAGAACAAGCAGCTGTGAAATGGTTTCCTCGTACCAAGCCGCAGGATCCGCATTGTTCGATAATTCGAGTTCCATTTTTTCACGAGGATAACAAACAAGGCAGGTAAGAGCTGCTTTTTCTTGATCGGTAAGATCATTTTCGAAAGCAGTTTCTATCACTTGTTGTAAGCTGCCGCATCCTGTTCTTAAGATGTTAGCAAATGCTTCATATTCGCCGTGAATATCGGAAATAAAGAGTTCAGTGGGCTTAGGAAGCGATAGTTCTCCCTTGCGTTGCGCAATTGCCGTTGCGGCTTGACGAGAGGTGGGATAAGACTGCGCGAGCAATTTCAGGTAGTTATCCATTTTCATGAGTGTATTCGACCTCCAGAACAGTGCGGTCTCGTAATAGCGAACATAATAGTCTTAGTTACGAATTCGTCTTCTTAACGAATTCGTATCCTAATTCTAAATGAATTTTATTGTCTGTTGTGCTTATTGGTTTTGGCTGCGATGTTGTGAGTCAAAATTTCTTCTATGTCTTTGACGGTAATCATGTAATGCACGGGAGTTGTAAGGGGAAATCTGTGATTACGAAAGACGAATTTGCCGCACACTTCATTCGTGTTGCTAAAGACAATAAAGCTATTTGAAAGCAGGTAGTCTAACAGGATGCCTGCTTTATTTTGAGTGATTGAAAATAGGCTTTTTGTTCGGAGGAGATGCGTCTACTTTCACGTGCTTTTTGAAGTGACTTGTTATAGGTCCACGTATCGAGCACGGCGGGGCGTTTCTCGAAAAAAGGTACAGTGGCTTCAGGTTGCTTGATTAATGCAAATGAGTAATACCAGGCGCGAGCCATGTTGATGTAGTATTCCTCACGTTGGATAGAAGCAATAATCTGAAGATGTTCAGGCTCAAACGCTTCATCTAAAAACAGGATCATCAGCTGGACTATACCAAAACGCACCATGTATTCTGGATCTGAAGCAATCCATTCTTTAATTTTATTTAGTGTTGCAGATAAATCCTTCTTAAAGGCTCCTACACGAATTAAATCGCAAGTTGCCCAATTATTTACATAAGGCAGAAAGGAATCCAACATAGTAAAGGCATCTTCAGTTGTTTTTGCAAGAAGACCAATCAGTTCTCCATGAAGATTGTTCTCTTCATAATAGGCATGAGGAAGTTGTTGCATGAAAGCGTATGCCTCATCGCGGTGCGCTTTAGCGAATTCTTTCGCGTATTTTCTTAATACGGGGGAACGTACACCTAAAACACAGCTGGGATCAATATTGGGTATAAGTTTGGAATGAAATGCCTGATAGTCAGGATCAGCCAGGCTCTTTAGGTCTTGTTCTATGGTTGCCATCTAATCTCCAATAAATCCAATCTTTTCCATAAGGAGAAAATCTTTGCCATCAATATCTCTGAAGGTTAGTGAAGGTTTGTGCGCGAGTGAGTGAGTGCTTGGCACAGCTATTGCTAGGGTCTCATTCATTAAGTGGCAACCTCATGCTCTTATCGTTTCTGTACGTATTTAACATTTCGTGCCTTGCGTGCTTAGGCGGTATTAATGAAGAATAATTCTTATTGTTTCCTTATTACCATAATGCATATAAGCAACAACTAAGTGGAGTAATGTTGTATTAGGCGTGCTGGTGGGAACAAGCTTGCGTTAGGTACACTGACGGAAGCAAGCTTGCATTAGATATCCTGAGAGAGCATGGACGCATTAGGCGTACACATAACAATCGTATCGAATAGATTTTCCTTTAATTGAGTAACTGGGCTTCTTCCCTGCAAGGAAGGGTCCTTTTGCCATTCGCTTAACCACAATTTTTCGAGGACGAATATTCATAGCAGTGCTCAGAAGCTCCTCTTCGTTTTCGCAAGGGTGTTCAAGGTGGTGAAGTAATTGAAACTTCTTTTTAACAGCAGCGCTCTTGGTTCGTTCGGGGAACATGGGATCGAGATAAATAACATCGGGCTTGCGGCAAAAAGTATCAGCTTCTAGCTTCTGCAGCGCGGCGACGCTATCCTCTTCATGAAGATACATGCGAGAAGCGATTGGTGCGAGCGTTTTATTTTGTTTTGCTCGTTCGAGGGAGTCTTGCAGGAGTGCAGCAATAATAGGGTCTTGTTCGTACATATGAACGGTAAATCCTGCAGCTGCAAGAAGAAAAGAATCCTGTCCAAGACCGGCTGTAGCATCAATGACGATAGGTGTTGGTGCAGTATTGGTCTGCAAGGGATATTCGCTTGAGATTCCGCTAGATTCAGTAGATATTTGGGTCTTATCGCTTTGCGTACTAACCAGACCTGATGGTTGCTTGTTTTTGAGTTTTGTGGCTTTTACTAACAGCTCTGTTTGAAGTTTTCCAGGTTTAATACGTGCAAGCATATCTTTAAAATTGCAAGTTAAAACCATGTTTCCCTGTTCAAGTTTAAGCCCCTCTTTAGTGAGATGAAGAAAAAGAGAAGCTTCAAAGGGTAAAGTATCTTTGTCGTAGTGAAAAACTTGTATAGGCAGTTTATGGGCAAGTTGTGCTGCCTTGTTGTGATCTGCATCGGAATCTACTAACAAGTACATGAGTTCTGGTTGTTGTTTTGGTTGTAAGAACTCATGTATTTCTTCGCGTGATGAAGCTTGGGCGCCTGGCAGGTATGACGTATTTGACGGAGAAAGGCTTGGAGTGTTGGAAGTAGTGTTATTTATGAGAGGTATCGATGGCATTGTGCTCCTTGCAGATTGTTTCTCGAAGCAATTGTAACCAAAACTCTAGAAGTTAACGGTATTTTGAAACATTTGTTATTGACGTAGATGCAGTAGGCGTATTAGAGTTACCCCGTTGGACGATATCTCTGCGCAGGGTAGGGAACCGTACCGTAGGTATATCTCAAGACAGGCATTGGCTTGTATGGGACATACCCTTTCGAAAGGAATATACACCATTATGAACATTGGGTTCATTGGTGCCGGCAAGACGGGAACCGCATTGGGGCGATATCTCGTAGATCACAACCATACGGTGGTTGGATATGCTAGCGCTACGTACACTTCTGCACAAAGTGCAGCATCTTTTACGCAAAGCTTTGCATTTGCGTCGAATGTTGATCTGGTACAAGCCAGTGATCTTATTTTTATTACTACTCCTGACGGAGTTATCTCTTCAGTCTGGCATGATCTTGTAATCGCTCATCATGAAGGCAAGCTTTCTTTATCTTCAAAAATTATTATTCATTGCAGTGGCTGCTGTTCTTCTACGGTATTTTCGCTTGCTCATGAAATGGGTGCATGGGTCTGTTCAGTTCACCCTTTGTTGGCTTTTGGCAATAAACAAACCGCTCATGTACAGGTTGCTTCTGCTCATTTTTCCGCAGAGGGTGACGCTCAAGCCCTTAAAGTAGTAGTACCGCTATTTCAAAATTTAGGTAACACCGTACACATACTTAATGCTGTCGACAAAACTCGTTATCATGCTGCAGCTGTTTTCGCGAGCAATTTAGTGCTTGCCCCTTTAGAGACAGCAACTGGACTTTTGAAACAATGCGGCTTTTCAGAAGTTGATGCTCGCAATGCATTAGAACCTTTGGTTCGTGGCAATATCGACAACTTTTTCCAATTGGGCGCATCTGGTGCTCTTACGGGGCCAGTAGAGCGTGCCGATTTGCTAACCATAGAAGATCATTTGCGCGTTTTAGATTCTAAACAAATCTCACTGTATTGCACGCTTACTCAAACTCTTATTGAAATTGCAAAACAAAAACACCCTGACTGTAGTTATGAAGGATGGGATGAAGTGTTAGACGATAGAAAAGGAGAACGCTAGATGTCAATAACTATTTCAACCTTCCAGAAAATGCGTGATGAAAACAAACCCATTGCTATGCTTACGGCCTACGACTATTCCACAGCAAAACTCATGGATGAAGCGGGTATCGATGGCATTTTAGTAGGTGACTCGCTGGGTATGACCATGCTGGGTTATGAAAATACTCTTTCTGTCACGATGGAAGATATGCTTCATCACACTAAGCCTGTAGTTCGAGGTGCCCAAAATGCGTTGGTGGTAGCAGATATGCCTTATATGTCGTACCAAGTATCAGTGCAGCAAGCGGTGGAAAACGCAGGAAGATTAATTACGGAAGGCGGCGCGCAGGCTATTAAATTAGAAGGTGGTGCGAAATTTTGCGCTGAAGTGGAAGCTATGACGCGCGCTTCCATTCCAGTAATGGGCCACATTGGTTTAACGCCTCAATCTATTAACGCCTTTGGTGGTTTTAAGGTTCAGGGTAAAAGCGAAGAAGCTGCTCGTCAGATCATTGAAGACGCTCAAGCACTCGAAGCAGCTGGTGCCTTTTCTCTTGTTCTTGAGTGCATTCCTGCAAAGCTTGCTGCATTAGTTACCAAAGCGGTAAATATTCCCACTATTGGCATTGGTTCAGGTGTTGAATGTTCGGGCCAAATTTTGGTGTATCAGGACATGTTGGGAATGTATAGCGAATTAGCACCAAAGTTTGCTCGTAAGTTTGCCGATGTGGGCACTGTTATGACGGAAGGTTTTAAATCGTATGCTGCAGCGGTGAAGGATGTTTCATTTCCCGCGCCTGAGCATACGTTCAAAATCGATGATGAGGTAATTGAGAAATTGTATTAGGCCTAGCAGGAAGGAACTGCGAGGGCTTTGCTGCATCGATAGAGCAATTGAGGCGCTGCATAAGGCAAGCGTTTTGTGCGTCTGCTGATTGATGTGGGCCCATTAATAGAAATAGAGAAATGAAGTACACAAAACAGAAAGAGTTTTATCGTGGTTGAAGTAGTTGAAACAATTCAGCAAGTGAGAGATCAGGTTGCGCAGTGGTGCCGTGAGGGATTAACGGTTGGCCTTGTTCCTACGATGGGGTATTTGCATGAAGGTCATCAAAGTCTTATAAGGAAGGCTGCGAGCGATAACGATCGCGTGGTTGTGAGCGTGTTTGTAAACCCCACTCAATTCGGTGTAGGGGAAGATCTGGAAAGTTATCCGCGTGATATAGAACATGATAAAGCGGCGTGTGATGAGGCGGGTGCTTCCCTTATTTTTCATCCGTCGGTCGATGAAATGTATTATGCCGACAGAAGTACAACCATTCACATGGCTGATATTTCTGAAGAATTATGTGGAAAAAGTCGTCCCATTCATTTTGATGGCGTGTGCTTAGTGGTTAATAAGTTGTTCAATATTGTGCAGCCTGACCGTGCATATTTTGGGCAGAAAGATGCACAACAATTGTTAGTGGTACGTCGTATGGTTCGCGACTTAAATATCAATGTTGAAGTTGTAGGTTGTCCCATTATTCGTGAAGACGATGGCCTCGCAAAAAGTTCGCGTAATACCTATTTAAACACTGAAGAACGCAAAGCTGCGTCCGTGCTATATCGCGCTCTTCAAGCGGGGAAACGCCTGTGTGAAACTGGCGAGTACAATGCGAATGTGATCCGTGCTGCTATTGCAAAAGTACTTACAGAAGAACCCTTGGCAGATCCTGAATATATAGAAATAGTAAGCACCGATACAGTAAAACCAGTTGATCGTATTGAAGGAGAAGTGCTTTGCGCGTTGGCGGTCCGTATTGGTAAAACGCGTTTGATTGATAACTTTTTCTTTACAACAAACAACTAAGGGTGAAAGCCCAAGTAAATAAGTTCACAAATAATTCCAAGAACAAGTTAATCAGTAGCTAAATCAATAAACCATCTTATTGATTTAGCTACTTGCCAAATACAGGAGGACTATTTATTTATGATGCTTAACATGCTGAAAGGAAAAATTCATCGCGCCACTATTCGTCAAGCGGAACTTGACTATGTGGGAAGCATTACCATTGACCAAGATTTACTTGATGCAGCAAATATTCTGGAATATGAAACCGTGCAAGTTGTTGATGTGAATAACGGAGCGCGTTTGGAAACGTATACCATTGCGGGAGAGCGAGGTAGCGGTATGATTTGCTTAAATGGTGCGGCAGCTCGTTTGGTGCAGCCAGGCGATAAATGTATCATTATGTGCTATTGTCACATGGATCCCGAAGAGGCAACACAGCATCAACCTCACGTAGTATTCGTGGATGAAGATAACGCTATTAGTGAAGTAATGCGTTATGAACGCCATGGGGAAATTAGGAAATAGTTTCTGCTCCTTATAGGTAATGCTGATGAAGCAAGGAAGACTTTTTGGAATTTGTAATAAGAAATCTTAATAACGAGTAAGCGCAATAATTGGATTTGTTAATGAAAATCGAATTACATAAAGACTGTTCTTAATAACCTACTGACAGTTATAAAATTCATAAATCCCATTTATAAATTAAAAGAGTGTGCAGGTAGAGAAGCATGGATTTTAATATGTTTCTTACTGCACACTTATGTAATATAGACACGTATTATTGGCATGAAACAGTATTGAATCACAATTTAAGCTTATTCAGGTATAGAATTAACGTTTTCCTTTTGCCTGTGAAGTAGGAGTAGATGTAATGCTTATAGGTATTCCTAAAGAATTAAGCGCTGACCAAACACTTGTAGCTGCTTCGCCCGATACGGTGAAAAAGCTTATTAAGCTTGGTTATGACGTGTGTGTGGAAAAGAGTGCGGGTATCAAAGCGCGATATTTTGATAATCAATATGAACAAGCAGGCGCAAAAATTGTTTCTACGGCACAGGCTTGGGGTGCAGACATTGTTGTTTGTCTTGATGCTCCAACACCTGATTACTTAGCGATGATTAAGCAGGGCGCAACGCTTATTTCTCGAATAAATCCTCGAGAAAATTCCGACTTTGTTCAAGCATGTATCGATAAAAAGCTTACTGCGCTTGCTATGGACGAAGTGCCTCGCATCAGTCGAGCGCAATCTCTTGATGTGCGCAGTTCTATGATGAATGTTGCGGGCTATCGAGCCGTAGTAGAGGCGGCAAGTGCTTTTGGTCGTACCTTTACTGGTCAAGTAACAGCGGCAGGTAAAGTTCCCCCTGCTAAAGTGTATGTAATCGGTGTAGGAGTTGCTGGTTTGGCAGCAATTGGCCAGGCTGGTGCTATGGGTGCTGAAGTTTCTGCAACCGATGTTCGCCCTGAAGTAGCCGATCAGGTAAAGTCGCTCGGTGGCAAGTTTGTAGAAATTCCTGTTCAACAAGAAAGCGCTGATGGGTATGCAAAAGCGCTCGATGAAGAACAGCAAAAACTCACTCTTGAAGTGTATACCGAACAGTGTGCACAAAACGACATTGTTATTACCACGGCTCGTGTTCCAGGTCATCCTGCACCGCTTCTTGTTACAAAAGAAGCGGTAGCTTCGATGAAACCTGGTTCAGTTATTGTTGATATGGGTGCAAGCGAACTTGGTGGCAACTGTGCTTTGTCGAAACCAGATGAAATAGTAGTTACGGAAAACGGTGTAACCATTATTGGCTGGACAAATTTACCTGCTCGTCTTCCAGGACAAGCCTCTCAGTTATTTGGTCAGAATATTGTTAATTTCCTAAAGCTTATTACTCCTAATAAAGATGGCGTTATAGCTTTAGATGAAGAAGATGTTGTAGTGAGAGGCGTTACGGTTACTTTGCAGGGCGAAGGTATGTGGCCGCCACCTGAGGTTAAGGTTTCAGTTGCTTCTAAGGAAGATTCCGCTCAAAGCACTCAAGCAGAGGACACTGAAGCCAAGAAGCAAAACAAATCATTTTTTGCTAAGCATTGGTGGAAGATTCTGGCGGGTATTTTAGCGGTTGCGCTCATTATGGTTTCACCTGCAAGTGTGGCGGGTCACTATATTGTCTTTATGCTTGCGGTGGTTGTTGGTTTTTACGTTATTACCAACGTTACACACACGCTTCATACACCGCTTATGTCTGAGACCAATGCTATTTCAGGCATCATTATCGTTGGTGCGATTTTGCTTATAGGTTCAGGCAATTTGATTGTTCAGGTACTTTCCTTTATTGCTATGGCAATTGCAGCAATTAATATTTTCGGTGGTTTTTTGGTTACTCAACGTATGCTCAAGATGTTCGAGAGGAGCTCTGAGGATAAATAATGCAGACACTCGTCTCTGGACAGATTCTTTCTGTATTTACTAGCTTTGAAACATTGGCGTATATTTTGGCGGGCTTGCTGTTCATTTTAGCGCTCGCAAACCTTTCAAAGCAAAAAACAGCACTTCGAGGTAATAAGCTGGGAATCGCTGGAATGGTTTTGGCTCTTGTAGCGGTTATTTTGGTTACTGTGGTATCAAATACGGCTGATCCAGTGTTGGCAGTGGTGCTTATAGTTATAGCGCTTCTTATTGGTGCCGCTATTGGTACATGGAAAGCAAAAAGTGTACAGATGACAGAAATGCCACAGCTTGTTGCTATGTTGCATTCTTTTGTTGGTGCTGCTGCAGTTTTGGTTGGATTCAATTCGTTTATTACTACGCCAGGCGCAGTGCTAAGCGATCCTACTGCCGCTGCGGAAAATGCTTTCCATATGGGCGAAGTTGGTATCGCGGTATTTATTGGTGCAGTAACTTTGACGGGGTCCATTATTGCTTATTTAAAACTAGCTGGAAAAATTTCGGGTAAGCCTTTAACGCTACCAGGACGTAATGTCCTTAATCTTCTTATGCTCGTAGTGATTATTGCCTGCATTGTATGGCTGGTTAATACTAAGGGTCTAGAAGCTGGATTGATTCCGCTTGGTATTATTACCGTTGTATCTCTCGTTCTTGGTCTTCACTTGGTAATGGCTATTGGCGGTGACATGCCCGTTGTTGTTTCGATGCTCAATAGCTATTCAGGTTGGGCAGCAGCGATGGCGGGCTTTACTCTGGGAAATGACCTGTTGATTATTACGGGTGCTTTGGTTGGTTCATCGGGTGCGTATCTTAGCTACATTATGTGCAAAGGTATGAATCGCAATTTTATATCCGTAATATTGGGTGGTTTTGGATCTGATGGTGGTTCTAAAACGGGATCCAACAAAACGCAGGCAGCGGGTAACTACACTACGATCAATCCTGAAGAACTTGCTGAAGAATTAAAAGCTGCAAAATCGGTAGTAATATGTCCTGGCTATGGTATGGCAGTTGCTCAGGCACAATTTCCTGTTGCAGAAATGACTCATAAACTTATGGGCTATGGGGTAGATGTTAAGTTTGCTATTCATCCCGTTGCTGGCCGTATGCCAGGGCACATGAACGTTCTTCTGGCTGAAGCCAAGGTGCCCTATGATGCAGTGCTGGAAATGGATGAAATTAATGATGATTTCGAAGACGTGGATATTGCTCTTGTAATTGGCGCAAACGACACGGTTAACCCTTCAGCTCTTACCGATCCTGATAGTCCTATTGCAGGTATGCCGGTGTTGAAAGTATGGGAAGCGGGGAAGGTTGTTGTCTCTAAACGTACCATGGGAAATGCGGGTTATTCTGGCGTAGAAAATCCTTTGTTCTTTAACGACAATACTGACATGCTGCTAGGGGATGCGAAAGTTTCGGTTGACGCTATCGTCGCAAATCTTTAGTAATTTTATCTTGCTCCCCAGATACTTTATAGCGTTTCAGCTCGGTACCAATATTTCATTATTTCTTGGCGATCGTACGGTATGTAATTTGGTTTTTGAAAGATGTACTAAAAAGCAAATTCAGAAAGTATCTATGATAAAAATAAGCACTTGAGAATTTTCTCAAGTGCTTCGTCGTTTTGGGTATTAACGTTTACTGTGGGTGTTCGCACCGATTGCTATTTGTTTTCTTCCAAACGCTGAGATTCTTCAAAGGTTGCACGACCCATCTTAATGCCACCCATTACATGGATGTGTAGATGACCTACGGTTGCTGCAGAATCGGGACCAGTATTAATTACACAACGGAAGCCCGATTCATCTACACCTTTGATTTTTGCTACTTCTGGAACGACGGAAAGAAGATGACCTAAAACATCTGCAGGTACGTTGTCCTGTAAGTTGTCAAAGTGCTGCTTTGGAACAATTAAGGTATGAACAGGAGCTTCTGGTTCGATATCGTCGAATGCATAGCAAACGTCGTCTTCATAAACCTTGGCTGAAGGAATTTCGCCAGAAACAATTTTGCAGAACAAACAATCGCTCATAAGTACCCTTTCTCGAAATGAAAACGAAAGCTTTCGTGTGCTGTAACTAAATGAACAGTTCTATTCTACCGTTTTAAGCAGCATTCGCTTCAACGTTGTTCTCTTTGTTGGCAGGAGAGGCGTACAGTTTTCGGCATTTTGCATAGGCGCGTTTGCGCGCAATTACATAAAGGATAAGCATTGCAGTGCCGGTAACTATCCATGACACAGGATAAATGAGAAGCAAGTTATCGTAGCTATACACCATGGGGAAGAGCGTGAAAATAAATACGATTCGCAACACACATGAACCTACCACGGTAATGATGGTGGGAAGAATAGACCAATTCATACCGCGCATCGCAGCAGCGCTTACTTCATAGGATGAAGTCATGAATTCAAGCAAGCAAATGTGATACATACGAGAAACTGCAAAGACGAGAGTAGCTGCTTCTGCGGTGAAGAAGCTCAAGAAAAGGTCTTTGAATAAAACAAAGGTTCCGCCAACAAGGAATGAAAAACCTATGGCCGCAGCCATGCAAAAACGAAAAACCTTGTCGCAGCGGTCTAGTTTTCCTGCTGCATAGTTTTGACCAGTAAAAGTAACGGCAGCTTGAGCGAATGCGTTAACGACAAAGTATGCATAGGTTTCGTAGTTAAGTGCGGCTGAAGAACCAGCGGTAGCATCGGTTCCGAACCCATTGATAGCACTTTGTACTACAACGTTAGCTAGAGAAAACACCATTCCTTGCATACCAGAAGGGATACCAATATACAAAAGCTGTTTTAAGTCTTCAGGAACCACATGTATGCCTTTGAAGGTTAGACGATAGGTTTCTTCTTCAGTGAACAAGAAAAAGACAATCAAACCTGCAGAAACAGCGTTTGCTACAACCGTTCCTAATGCAATACCTGCAACTCCCATACCTAACATTGTTGTTGCGGCAATGTCGAAGAAGATATTAAGGATTGCACCAATAGCTAGTGCGATTAAGGGGCGAGTGGTGTCGCCCTTTGCGCGCAGAATCGCAGAACCGAAGTTGTATATCAAAATAAAAATAATGCCTGCAAAGTAAATGTGTAGGTATATGCGGGCTTCATCCCATGCATCAAAGGGCATGTTGACCATGCCCAAGATAGGATCAGTTGCTACGATGCCAATAAGAGTAAGAGCAACACCACTTACGATGGAAACGATAGCAGTTGTTTGGATAGCACCACGGATGCGTGCGAAATCTTGGTGTCCGATATGTACGGCGACAACTACGTTTGCGCCAATAGATAGTCCAACGAATAAAGAAACAAATAAAGCAATAATAGGGGCAACACCACCAACGGCGGCTAATGCTGCATTATCAATAAACTGACCTGCAACTACCGAGTCTGCGGTGTTAAAGAGTTGCTGAAAGATACTGGTAAGAGCTAGGGGGATGGCAAATAAAATAACGCGAGAAGGTATTGGCCCGTTGAGCATGTCAATGCTGTTTTTCTTCTTCTGCTGAACACCTTCTGTTTTGCTCATTGTTGGTAATCACGCTTTCTCTTGGCGATGCGTTCTAGCTAGTTTTTGACCAGGGAGAATCGCCAAAATCCCTCACGATGCTTTTATTTGTCGAATATGCGTTACTGCATCGCGCATTCTACGCTCATGAACATGTTTTCGCGAGCGCTATTTGATTGTCATCATAGGGTCTACAAATTGACGTTTGAGTATGACGGCGCGCGACAGGTAGAAGGGTATTTGTCATGGGTGCAACAAGTCTAAGCGCGTACGCTTACGCACCGCCGTAGCGAATGGCTTGGCAGGGGCACAGGCGCATACATCCAAAGCACATAAAGCATTCGTGCTTTACCCATGTTGGGATACCATCTTCGTTAAGTTTAATGGCGTAGGCGGGACAGATATCTTCGCAATGACCGCAGGAAATGCAGGCGTCAGTTACTTCAAAATTATCAGTGTAGAGACACTCTTCGATATTAACGCGATGATAAAACTCTGCTGCACTTTGGGTGGCACCCTTAGCAGGTTGAGTTTTAGGTAGTGGAGTATTTTTCTTTTGCTCGTCTGCGCTCATAGATATATCCCCAAAACATAGTTGTTAGTTCAGCAGCACTATTTCTCGTCATAACCTTTGGTCGCAATCCTTTTGACTATAACTACTTAGCTGTAATCCCTCTAGATTCTGTCAAAATCCCTTTAGCTATTGTACTGGTATCTTTTGTGCGAAAAATACTGATTTTTCTTCCCGTAATGAAATCTCATCATGCATTTTGGGGCTTTAATGAGTTCATTTGATGAATGCGAGCCTCCGTTGTCCGCAGAATGTGCATTCTTTGTTTCTTTGGACAGAAGTTTGAGTATAATTTTTGAGTTACACCGTTATTCAAAAGTAGGCATACACCTCTTGTTGATTGTGTGTGCTAACTCACTGAATAATCAACGGTTATTTGCTTAAAAGAACGAAAAGTTTAACGAAGGAAGAAAGGTCGTATCGTGGCCAATAGCTACAAGCAAACCATGAATTTGCCGCGCACCGACTTCGCAATGCGCGCGAATTTACCTGAAAACGAACCAAAGCGCCTGAAATTCTGGAATGACATTGACATTTATCACAAGGTGCTCGAAAAGAATAAGGACAATGCTCCATTTGTTTTGCATGACGGTCCTCCGTATGCAAATGGTCCTATTCATGTTGGTCACGCTTTTAACAAAATCTTGAAAGACTTCGTAAATAAAAGCCATGCGCAGCGTGGTTACTTTACGCCCTATATTCCTGGATGGGATTGTCATGGTCAGCCTATTGAGCACATGGTTGAAAAAACCTTGGGTCCAAAGAAGATGGCAGAAACCAGCCAGCCTGAATTGCGTAAACTTTGCCGTGAATGGGCAGAAGAGCATATTGATATTCAGCGTGAAGGTTTCAAGCGCCTGGGTGTAAATGCAGATTGGGAACATCCTTACCTTACGTTTATTCCTGATTATGAAGCTGGTAATGTTGAAATCTTCAAGACCATGTATCTCAATGGTTCTATTTATCGTGGCCGCAAGCCAATTCATTGGTGTAAGCGCTGCCATACTGCTTTAGCTGAAGCAGAAATTGAATACAGCGATGAAGTTTCTCCTTCTATTTTCGTTAATTTTAAGCTTGATGCCGTTCCTCCTATTTTTGAAGCAGCAGGCGTAACTGATCCTGCTTATGTTCTTATTTGGACAACAACGCCTTGGACGCTTCCTGCAAATGCGGGAGTTTGCTTAGCTCCTGGTGCTGATTACATCATGGTTAATGCCGATGGTACCTATACCATCATGGCGTATGACCTGCTTGAAGATGTAGCTCAGACAGCTGGTTGGCAGTCTTATGAGCCCGTTAAGGATGCTCAGGGCAATGTTGTTACCGTAAAGGGTCGCGAACTTGCAGGTACTTCTTATACCTGTCCAATCCGTCAAGACTTAAAGGGCATGTTTGTTTATGGCGACCATGTAACGCTCGATACTGGTACTGGTTGCGTTCATACTGCTCCTGGTCATGGTCAGGAAGACTATGCGGTAGGTTTGGAATTCGATCTGCCTATTTTGATGCCTGTTGACGACAACGGCGTTCTCACCGATGAAGCTGGTCGCTTTGCTGGATTAGATGTTGATGATGCAAATCCTGAAATCATCAAGTGGCTTGATGAACAGGGTGTATTGGTAGCTCATGTTGAAATTTCTCACAGCTATCCTCACTGCTGGCGTTGTCATCAGCCAGTTATTTTCCGTGCTACTGATCAGTGGTTTGTTTCCATGGAAAAGAATGACCTGCGTACAAAAGCATTAGACGCTATTGAGAATAAGGTTAACTGGGTACCCGCTTGGTCTTCTCGCCGTATTGGTTCCATGGTTGCTGATCGTCCTGACTGGTGTATTTCTCGTCAGCGTTCATGGGGTGTGCCAATTCCTGTATTTAAGTGCGCTAAGTGCGGTTCCACTGTTGCAACCGAAGAAACCTTCGATGCGGTAATTGAATTGTTCCGCACGGAAGGTGCCGATGCTTGGTTTACTAAGGAACCGAAAGAATATTTACCTCACGGGGTAGCTTGTGAAAAATGCGGTTGCACCGACTTGCTTCCAGAAAAAGATATTTTGGACGTTTGGTGGGAATCTGGCGTTTCTCATACCAGCGTTTGTAAGCATCGCAGCGATGAGGGATTGCGCTTCCCAGCAGATTTGTACCTTGAGGGTTCTGACCAGCATCGTGGTTGGTTCCAGTCTTCGCTTCTTACCAGTGTTGGTGCTTATGGTGTTCCTCCTTACAAAAGTGTTATGCATTGTGGCTTCACGGTTGACGAACAGGGCCGTAAGATGTCTAAGTCATTAGGCAATGGCGTTGATCCTGCTGAAGTATGCGAAAAGTTTGGCGCGGATGTTTTGCGTCTTTGGGCAGCGAGCGTAGATTTCTCTCAGGACGTAAGCATTTCTGAAAACATCTTGAAGCAGGTATCCGATGCGTATCGTCGTTTCCGCAACACGTTCCGCTTCCTGCTGGGTAACTTGGATGATTTCAACCCTGAAACAGATTCGGTTGCATGGGATGCTCTTGAGCCAATCGATGCTTATATGATGGCTAAGACGGCAGCTATTCTTAAAGAAATTGAAGCGGCATATACCGATTATCGCTTTAAGGATGTTTACCGCAGCGCATACGACTTCGTAAACGATTTGTCTGCAATCTATATGGACGTTACCAAGGATCGTCTGTATTCTGAGGCACCTGCTTCACCTCGCCGTCGTGCGGTACAGACTGTTTTGATGAACGTTCTTGAGGTACTTGTTCGTGTTCTGTCTCCTATTCTTTCTTTCACTTGTGAAGAGGTATGGGAGCATTATCCAATCACTATTCGCAACAATGAAGGTCGCGAGATTAGTGTCCAGCTTGCGGGTTGGCCAAAGGCTGAAGACTTTACTCCTGCTTTGCCTGGCGAAGATGAGCTGGCAGCGATTCTTGCTGACTTTAGTGAAGTAATCGCGGTACGTGATGTGGTAACTAAGGCATTGGAAGATGCTCGTGGCGAAAAGGTAATCAACAAGAGTCAGGAAGCTACGGTTACCGTAACGGCTCCAAAGGCAACACTTGATGCCATGGGCGTATATGCTGCTGAAGTATTCGAAGAGTTGTTCATTGTTGCTCACGTTGATTTTGTTGAGGGTGATGAACTGAGCGTTGCTATTGCTCCTGCAACGGGCGAAAAATGTCCTCGTTGTTGGAACTTCCGCGAGCTAGGTGGTAATGCAAATCATCCACACGTTTGCAAGCGCTGCGGCGATGCTTTGGATGCTATTGGCTTTACCGAAGCTGAATAAGGCGCAGAGCACGTAAAAGGACTATTGCGACTACTATGCAGTTTGAATCAGAGCAAAACAAAGGATCCCGTCAAGAATCTTCGCAAGAAGACCGAAAGGGCGGGATCCTTTCGCGTATATCATCGACAAAATTTTTGTTTTTTGTCGTTGTTGCGGTTGCTTGGTTTGCTTTCGATATGGCAACCAAAGCGTATGCAAATTCTTTCGATAAAGGCGAAGTATTTGCTGGTCCCTTTGCGGGGTTGATCCAGTTTCGTCTAGCGCATAATACGGGCGCTGCTTGGAGTATGTTTAGCGGATCTACCCTAGCGTTAGCGGTGATTGCGGTAGTAGTTTTGCTGGCTTTGCTGGTAATTGTTGCGTTGTTTTCTCGTCAGATTACTTGGCTTGAGGCATTTTCTCTTGGTCTTGTTTTTGCGGGAGGAATAGGAAATGCGTTCGATCGGTTCACGCTTGGATATGTTGTTGATTTTATCCAGACTTTATTTATCAGTTTTCCGACGTTTAACATCGCAGATATTGGCGTAACATGCGGTGTAATCTTATTCGCCCTTTCATTTGTTGTGCGAACATTCAAAGAAGAATCTTCATCTAAGAAAGGAAACTAGCACGTATGGCTCGTAGTCTTTCGACGACCGTAACAGAAGCTTATGACAACATGAGGCTAGATTCGTTTTTATTTGAATCTGGCTTATATGAATCTCGCAGCAAAGCGGTAAAGCAAATTGAGGCGGGGAAGGTCTTTGTTGGCGGAGAAACGCCGAATAAAAAGACTATTGTTCATACGGGCGATTTTATTGTGTACGAAGAATACGAAACCAATGATCGTATTTTCTTAGAGCCGCAAAATATTCCTCTGGATGTTTATTTCGACGATGATGACTTGGCGGTTATCAATAAACAAGCAGGTCTGATATGCCACCCCTCTCCAGGGCATCCTGATGGCACGCTCTCTAATGCTTTAATTGCGTTATATGGACGTGATAATCTAGCGCATATTCAAGGTGATGACAGGCCTGGTATTGTTCATCGTTTGGACGGTGATACCAGTGGCTTGATGCTTATTGCAAAAAATGATGAAGTGGGTTTTGAATTACAGGATGAAATTCGCTCACGTAATGTGAATAGGCGCTATCTTTGCTTGGTTCACGGTAACATCGCCAGCGATACTGGTTTAATTGATGCGCCTATTTTTAGAAGTGATAAAAATCGTTTGCGTATGCAGGTATCCGATAAGCCTCAGGCACGCTCTTCAGTAACCACCTTTAAGGTATTAGAGCGTTTCGAATCGGGCAATAAAGATAACGGCTTTTCTTTGATTGAGTGCAAGCTGTATTCGGGCCGCACGCATCAGATTCGTGTTCATATGGAATACATCAAACACTGGTGTGTAGGTGATCCTACCTATGGCACTCCTGGTAAGGCCGACAATTTAGGCCTTCATAGACAGTTTTTGCATTCCTACTTTATTGAGTTTACCCACCCCAAGACACAGGAAACACTTAATTTCTTAGCGCCATTCCCTGAAGATTTACGTCAGGTTATGCACAAGTTGAAGGATCGTCGAATTGGCTTAACTGATGCAGGTAGAGAAGTTTTGCAGCACTATTGCGAACAGGGCAGAGGTGTAGCTGATATGGTGGACGTATCAAGTGTAGAATCCTTTAGTCATCTATAATGCTCTGACCTATATTTGGGACAGTCTTATCAAATTTGCCTTATCAGTAAGGTATACTCTATTAGGGATATGAGGAGTGCTTAGGGTATTAAACCCTAGGCGCTTAGTTATCTATTGTTTGTAGGGGTAGTACTTCTAGCTCTTCGATAGATTTTTAGAGTAGGACATGGTATGGCTGCCAATAATAATGCAAAACTTAAACTTCTTCTAATTCAACGCATGCTGCAGGAAGAAACCGATGCAGAACACGGGCTGTCTATGACCCAAATTATCCAACGGCTTGCTGAAGAAGGGATAAGTGCTGAACGCAAAAGTATTTATCGTGACCTAGAAATCTTGCGAGACTTCGGGTTGGATATTAAGACATACCAACGAAACCCTGTTGAATATGCTCTTGAACATCGAGACTTTACTCTTTCTGAGCTTATGCTTATGGTTGATGCAGTTGCTTCCAGTAAGTTTTTAACGGGTCGACAAGCAAATGTTTTGCTTGCCAATATCAAATCGCTTGCTAGTCTTAGCCAACAAGAAAAGCTCGATCGTCAAATTCATGTTGAAGGTCGTATTCGCTCTAAAACCGATTGTGTTTTTGAAGCACTTGATTCTATTCATATGGCTATTCGCGTTAAGAAGAAAATTGAATTTCGCTATATGAGATACGGCATCGATGGTAAGCGTCATGCAGTACATGACGGAGATACCTATGTGGTAACTCCTGTGGGGATATCGTACGATGGTGGCTTTTATTACGTAACATGCTGGAGTGATAAACACGAAAAGTTTAGCGAATATCGTATTGATCGCATGGATAAGCTAACAATCAGCGATGAAAAAGCTACGCGTAATGAACAGATCGCGCAATACTCTTTCAGCAAGAACGACCACGAATATTTTGGACGGTTTGATGGTCCGCGAGAAACGGTAATTTTCGAAGTTCAGGGAGATAAGGTAGAAATCATTACCGATCGGTTTGGTAAGAATGCAGAATTAATACCAGATGGCGAAAATGCTCGTGCGAAAGCGAATGTGCGGGTAAGCCCTCAATTCTTTGGCTGGGTTGCAGGTCTTGGTGGGGCTGTTCGAATTGTTGCACCACAAAGTTTGGTCGAAGAATATAAATCTTATTTGCAATCGTTGATTGAAAGTTGTTAGCAGACCAGGTTGGTTTTAAATGATAAAGAAAGCAGACGAACACGGAGTGCGTCGTCTGCTTTCTGGTAAGTATGATTGCTATCAGCAGAGTGTCAAACGAGTTAGCTTTACGTTCGCTTTTTTTTAGGTTCTACTGCGTGCACATAACTAAGGTTCCATTTTTGTTCAGGAAGCTGTAGCTAAGGTTCTTTTCTAAAGAAAGCACAAAAATCGAATGATTTGATTTTCCTCCCTTTGTTTTCACGAATGTAGGCGTAAGCATATCTTCGCTGGAAACAAGGCGAAGAAGGTGAGCTTGACACACTTGCTTTCCAATTAAATGCGCCTCTCTGCGATATGGTAGCCATTGCAGGCATGAACGTTCATTAGTTTCTCTTCCTACTTGAGAATTGTTACGCATGACAAATATGGGTGCGTTGGTATCTAGATAGCCCGTCCATACCAGTATGCCTTTTCCATTGGATTCTGGAGAGAGCACCACATCAATGGTTTCGAAGCGAAGCAGCAAAGGGGCATTCTGTAGCCAGCGACCATCGTAACCTTCCCAAATACGCTGAACATCTACTAAGTAATTTCCTGGTAGGCGCTTTAATACGCGCGCATTCCAGATGTCGTGCTCTTTGTCGTCCTTGCTTGCTTGAGTATTAAAGGAGTTAGCAAGAATTAAATGTCCATCTTCGTAAAACGGACCACTGTGTAATGCACTGGTAAAGGAATGTTTCTTACTTGATTTCTTTGGAGGGTAAAGAAAGCTCGGTATGTAGTCTGGAATAGTAGAAGCATCGTTTGTGTTGCCGTACAGCGTTTTAATAGGCGGTTCTTTTAGAGCTAACATACCGTACTCCTTTCTTATTGATTACATGTATCGAATTCAGTCTAGAAAAAAGAAAAATGAAGACTGTCCACTTTGAGGGACAGGCAACAAACTAAAACCATTCATAATGACACTTGTCACTTGGATAAAAACCTCCTTCGTTCTATGATCGGATGCTAGAACTCCTTTCATCCATGGTGCAATTATTTGTTTTGGTCTTTCTTGGTTGTATCTCCTTTCTGTAGGCATTCGATCAATAAGGAGCGGGACGTCATGTCTCGCTCCTTATCTTTTGCTAGATATCGTTTACAAATGGATTAGTAGTTGATCGAGCTCAAAACAAAATGCTTGGTTACAATAGAGCACGGACAAGATAGAGGAGTCTTTGCGTGCAGAGCGGTGTTTTTGAGTGGTAAAAGAAGATAGCCAAATCAATCATCTGAATTGGGAAAATTCTAAACGTATTGCGCATAAGGTTGCTACGCTTGATACGCTTGAGCCAGGAAAAGACGCAGTCATTTCAGCGGTTAAGTGTTCCGATGTTGCTCTTCGTAAACATATTTTGGATATGGGTCTAACCCCAGGTACGGAAGTTATGTTGGTCAAGCGTGCTCCAATGGGGGATCCTATTGAGTTGCGTTTGCGTGGATACGAGCTAACCCTTCGCAATGACGATGCTTCTCATATTGAACTTGAAAATGTGCATGATGCGCATAATATTCCACGACCTAATCCTAAACTTTCTTCTACTCCGCATCCAGGAACAGGTGAGGCTGGTATTTTTCATCCCCGCGGTGAGGGACATCCTCTTCCTGCAAACAAAACGCTTACATTCGCTTTAGCGGGTAATCAAAATTGCGGCAAAACAACCCTCTTTAATCAACTGACGGGTTCGAATCAACATGTTGGAAACTTTCCTGGAGTAACGGTTGGTAGGAAAGACGGCGTTATTCGTGGCCATGACAATACGCTTATTACTGACTTGCCAGGCATTTATTCGCTTTCTCCCTATACGGGTGAAGAGATAGTAACGCGTGAATTTATTCTTCATGAAAGGCCCAATGCCATTATCAATATTGTTGACGCAACCAATATTGAGCGAAACATGTATCTTACGCTTCAGTTGATGGAACTAGATATTCCTATGGTGATGGCGCTTAATATGATGGATGAAGTTGCAGCTAATGGGGGATCTATTGATATCAATGCGCTCGAGCGACAGTTGGGTATTCCTGTTGTTCCTATTTCTGCTGCGAGAAATGAAGGCATAACTGAGTTGGTTGAACATGCGCTTCATATTGCGCGATATCAAGAACGACCAGGGCGTATGGATTTCTGTCCAGCTGATGGTCCCGACAAGGGCGCTCTTCATCGTTGTATTCATGGTATTTCTCGTCTGGTGGAAGACCATGCGCAGCGCGCTGAAATCCCTCTTCGTTTTGCTGCGACAAAGTTGGTTGAAGATGATGATCTGGTTCGTGAAGCGCTTGGGCTAGACGATAACGAAATAGATGCTATTGAGCATGTTGTATCGCAAATGGAAGAAGAATCAGGCACAGATCGTATGGCAGCACTGGCTGATATGCGTTTTGCTTTTATTGAATCCGTTTGCGAGGCTACGGTAGTAAAGCCACATGAAAGTAAAGAACACAAACGAAGCCAAGCAGCGGACCGTATTTTGACAGGAAAATATACGGCGCTTCCTGTTTTTATTGGCATTATGGCTGTGGTCTTTTGGTTGACCTTCGGTGTATTGGGTCAGGGCCTTTCTGATTTACTGGATCAGGGAATTGGTTGGCTTACCGATCTTGTTGATCAAGGTCTTACGATTTGGGACGTAAATCCTGTGGTGCACTCCCTCGTTATCGATGGTGTATTTGCAGGCGTGGGTAGCGTTTTAAGTTTCTTGCCTATCATTGTGGTGCTGTTTTTCTTCCTGTCTTTGCTGGAAGATTCGGGATATATGGCACGCGTTGCGTTTGTCATGGACAAGCTTCTTCGCAAGTTAGGACTATCTGGTCGAAGTTTTGTGCCGATGTTGATCGGTTTTGGTTGTTCGGTACCAGCGATTATGGCAACGCGAACCTTGCCTTCTGAGCGTGACCGCACCATGACGGTAATGCTTACGCCGTTTATGAGCTGTTCTGCAAAATTACCTATATATGCGTTGTTTACGGCTGCGTTTTTCCCTGAGCAGGGTGCTTTGGTTATGATTGCGCTCTACGTGCTCGGTATGGTAGTGGGTGTTATTGTGGCGCTTGTTTTAAAGCACACCATGTTTAAAGGAGAACCTGTTCCCTTTGTTATGGAATTGCCTAATTATCGTTTGCCGTCTTTGGGCAACATGCTTCGTTTGGTATGGGAAAAAGCAAAAGACTTCTTAACACGAGCATTTACGATCATCTTCTTGGCTTCGGTAGTTATTTGGTTCCTACAGACTTTTGATATTCGTTTTAATGTGGTTGCAGATTCCGCCGATAGTTTATTGGCGCTCTTGGGTGGATGTATCGCTCCTATTTTTGCTCCTCTTGGTTTTGGAGATTGGCAAGCATCAACTGCACTTATTACTGGTTTCGCTGCAAAAGAAAGTGTCGTAAGTACCTTAACGGTTTTGCTTGGCGGTTCAGCTGCAGCGCTTAGTTCTATGTTTACCCCGCTGACTGCTTTTACCTTCTTGGTATTTGCTCTGTTGTACACCCCTTGTGTTGCTGCTATTGCGGCGGTCCGCAACGAACTTGGTGGAAAGCGAGCCGTTGGGGTAGTAATAATGCAATGTGTTGTTGCTTGGATTGTTGCGTTTATTGTTCATTCGATAGGGCTGTTTATTGGGCTAGGGTAAAAGCCTCTTAATTTGTTAAATACTACATAACCTTATGCTTAGTTTTTTCATTATTGCTTAAATTAAGTAAGAGATACTTGAGAATTGAATTAGTTATTCCTTATTGAGACTAAAAGGCCGTTTGCGCTTTAACTTAAGTATGAAACACCTAGTTGTTTACTAGCTAGAATACTTTCATAGGTAAACTATATACATCTATGTTTTATTAACCCTGTGTTTACTAACGTGATGATCAATCATATTTGTTCTGATTCGTAGTAAACAAAGGGTTTTATTACATGGCTTTAGCGTGCAAATGTTGCTAGGATCTCAAATGGATATTCGCCAGCTTACATACTTTGTTTCTACGTATAAACATAATTCTTTTTCTGCTGCAGCAAAGGAATGCTGCGTTACGGTGCAAACAATTTCTAAGGCCATTAGTAATCTTGAAACTGACCTTGATAATGAATCGTTGTTCATTAGAAAAAAACAACGGGGTAGTTCCCACCGAATTTGGCCGTGCATTTTACCCTAAAGCTACTGAAGTCCTTGATTCGTTTAACAAAGCTGTTGAATTTATTGGTGACTATAGAGACAAAATAAAAGGAAAAGAATCTTTTCCGTTGTTCTTTGCGCCCCTGATTTCCCTCGCAGTGAAATGGTTTGCAAAAATGTGAGCAAATTGACTGAGGTTTTAGCGGGCAACATTAAAACATATACCAAGATGGCATCCCTTTTTGAAGGATTTAAAGCACTTGATTCGCTTGAAGTCGACATGCTGGTAACCGTAGGTGAACCTGATACTAAGGTATACGATGTGGTGCGTGTTGGTGTTATGGCAACGGCAGTAACGATAGCTGAAAACCATCCTTTGGCTGAAGCGGAATTTGTGACTAAAAAAGATTTGGAGACATTTCCTATCTATTGCATCGAAGACTTTGATGCTCCTCGTTCTGGTTCTATTGTGAATATGTATTCTAAAGAAGGCTACAATTTAAATCTTAAATGCCCTCTTGATACACCCGATTTTGTCTTGAGTTTATTTAGAGATCATGGCATGTGCTTAGTCATTGGAATGCCTGCTATCGTACCTGATAATGCGGGACTTATTATGAAGCAGATTGACCCTTCCGATATGATTTCGGTTCCTATTTGTTTGGTAACGCGAAAAGGAAAAAAGCCTGTTGGGTATGAAACGTTGGAACGTTTCTTGGTTAATGGCGGTCTTTCTAAAGGGTTTGCGGTTTTTAACAAGGCGTAATGCCTCATAGATTGTCGAGCACTTATCTCGTCTTCGTTTTTGGAGATACTGAATAATCCTGTAGTGCGTTTTAGTAATGCAGTACAGGATTTTTTGTTCGTATACAATAGGTACGTGATTGTTTCATTTTTTGTTTGTTTAAGGACGGAGTTTCATATGTCATCTTCTGAAGAAACCTATGCTCCTTATGGATATTGCACCGAATGTGGCACACCGTTAGAGAAGGATGCTAAATTCTGCACCAACTGTGGTCATGTGGTTAGTCATGATACTGACTCATCTGATACGGATGATGCTGTAGACAATGTCAACGACAATGTAGTTGACATTCGTGAAGATGTCCACGAAGAAAAAACAGAGTCATTTGAGGTTTCTAATAGCGCAAAAAATACTGATTCGGATGAAGACTTGGCTAGCAAGTCTGAAAAAGATACCGACGAAGACAAAACGAATGAAATATCGGTCGAAGAAGTAATTGCGGCAGAAGCGGCAGCGCAACGTTCTACTGAAGAAACTCACCAAATTCCAACGGTATTTGATTTGCCTACGGTTCCTCAGTCTGCGGTTATGCAAGAAGAAGAAACTCGGCGAATGCAGCCTGCGCCATCGCCGTTTGCCCCTGGCAATACCGCTGAGTTACCCGTGAGTGAAACCTTGAAACAGACAGCTCATCAAGGGGTTTCGTATTCAGCTGAAAACACCTCATCTGAAAAGCAAAGCAATGGAAAGAAGATAGCGCTCATAGTTGGTGGTGTGGTGATTGCTATTGCTGCTGCATTAGCAATTGCGGTATTTGGTTTCGGCTTGGGATCACCCGCGCAGGAGCAGGCATCTGATTCGGCCGAGCAAACTCTGGAACAAACAGAACAGCAAATCGTTGTTGAATTAACTAAGAGTTATTCAACGAAGTTTGCATCGGAAAATTCCGTTACCTATCCGACTTTTAGCTTTAAATATCCTGCTTCTTGGTCGATTACCGATGAATTGATTACGGCTCGTGGTGAAACAGTTGAGCTAACCAGCAGTGATGGTGCGGTTATTACCTATGATCAACGTGCTCAAAGCACCAGTTCTGCCGATTCAGTTTCATTGGACAATATGGAAAAAGTTGCTAACGCTGCTTTTGTTCCTACGGCTGTACAAGGCAGTGATTATTCCGATTTGGGTGACTTTATGGTTGCCAAGGGTGACCTTATTGTTAACGGCCGCAGCCAAGGTATGTGTTATGCGTTGGTTCCTGTGTCTGCAATGCACAGCACCATGGATCTTGATCTTCGTTGTGGGGTTCCTGGTTTTTGGTATGCTTCAACCATAACGTTTACCTGTATTCCTCCTGAGGGTATCAGTGAGCAGACTGAACAAGAAATCATTGCGATTTTGGCAAGCTTTACAGAATCAAGCGCGGCTCCTGAACCAGAGGATAAAAATGCGGACAACAATGATGTGACCACTATTTCAGGTGATTACGTATTGCCCGACAGCAGTTCTCGCACCTATTCTGAGAGTGAACTTAAAGAATTAACCAATTACGAACTCTATATTGCCCGTAATGAAATATTTGCCCGTCATGGTCGCATGTTTAATAACGAGGATTTGCAGGACTATTTTGGCTCCAAATCTTGGTATCACCCATCGGTAAAGGCTGAAGATTTTGACGAGTCCGTCTTTAATTCTCACGAAAAGAAGAATATTGAAACCATGGCCAAGATTGAAAACAGCCGCGGTTCTAAGTTTATAAGTTAGCGAATAGCACTTATTTTTAGCAGTAAACAAGTATTTCTTTAAGGGGGATAGTTAATTATGGATTGTAAAATAACATACGCTTCTCCTTTAGGGGATATGCTACTTACCGCAGATGACAAGGGACTTACGGGAGCTTGGTTTGTGGGCCAGAAGTACTTTGCAACTCGCTCTTGCGATGCCCATGAAATTTCGCTTGCAGAAATTTGTGATGCATCAGAAAACTCTCGGGTAGATAGTGCCTTTATTCTTGCTAGGGTAAAACAGTGGCTTGATCAGTATTTTGCTGGTATTGAACCTATTGAGCAGGTCCCGTTGCATCTTATTGGAACCGATTTTCAGCAAGAAGTCTGGTCGATTCTCTTATCTATTCCGTATGGTCAAACTAGTACGTACGGTGATATTGCAAAGCAAATAGCAGATAAACGAGGAATAGCTCGAATGTCTGCTCAAGCGGTTGGTGGAGCAGTAGGACACAATCCAATTTCTATTATTGTTCCCTGTCATCGTGTTTTGGGATCAGACGGCAGCCTAACAGGCTACGCTGGTGGTATTGAAAGAAAAATTTCCTTGCTGTCCCTAGAGGGAATAGATGTTGCTGCGCTGCCCAATGCAAAATGATACAAAGATCGCAGCGAAGTAATTTGTCCTTTGCAAATGAAAGCTGCTATTAGCAATACATAATCCAAGCTGCCATAGCGCTAAACATCAAAATGAAAATTAGATGATTCCAGTATTCATTTAATGGTTTACCTATCTTTCGTGGAAGGTGCTGCCACGCTAACCCAATCAGGAGTGTGGTAAGAGGCGTGGCAAGTACCATCCATTGAGGAAACAAGGTAGTACCTGTTAGCACGGCGCAAGTTAGCAACACAACACCAGCATAGGCAGGTATTACAACTGCGCGAGAAAACGTGGATAAAGTATCCTTGGGATTCCCAAGCAAAACACCAATTCCTACTTTGGAGGCAAACGATCTACGAGGTAGATAAGGATGGTGTGTTGCACTGTAAATCAGAGAAAATGCCAAAAGAATAGCGGAAATGAAAAGGAGAACTAACCCAGGTATATTTGTTGCCGCTAGAGGAAGTGTGGCAAAGGCGACTGCATAAGGCAGGCAAGCTAAGGTGCATAACGTGCTACTAAAGTGTGAGTCGAAGAAGTCATCATGACTTTCTGGCAATTCCCGCATTACCAAAGAATATGATTCTGTTGCATTGTTCACTTCAAGCTTTTCGGATGAAAAATGCAAGAGCATATCACTTGCAAGCATAATCAATGAACCGAAAAGACCAACTACCATCCCGATAAGCAGGATGCTTCCCGTTTCTATCATGGGCGCTCCTTTCGTTCGCTGTATTCAACAAACGTCTTGTGACCCCTCAATGCGCCTGGTTAAAGTATAGAAAAGCGCAGATTGGCTGTACTTATCAGGAAAGCTTTATCAGTGAACGGCGTGAAAGTACCAGGTCATTGGCTTGTTCTGACCAGGTTGTTCTTCGAAATAATTCACCTAGGCTATAAAACTATGCAAAGGTTGAAGTGATTGTATTGATTTGCGGCGTTACAATACGCCATGGAAAGTACTGCACCTGCTAAATATGCAGGTAAGATTACTTACTAAGATTGTTCTTATGGGGATTTATAGAGCAATCAATAGAGGGTTATTGTTTCGTTTTAATGAATGGGGATCTCATGAACGATTTCACTTTTTATTCACCTACCGAATTTGTATTCGGACGTGGCATGACTGATCATGTGGGAGAAAAACTTCAGCCTAAAGGTTATAAGCGCGTATTGCTTGTATATGGAAAAGGATCGGTCGTTCGTTCTGGCACGCTCGATCGCGTAAAGAAATCACTTGAAGCACAGGGGATTGAATATGCCGATTTAGCAGGTGTTCGTCCAAATCCTGAAGTTAACCAGGTACGTGAAGGCATTGATATTGCTCGTGCTTTTGATGCTGATTGCGTATTAGCTGTTGGTGGCGGTAGTACGATTGATTGTGCTAAAGCAATTTCTATCGGCGTTTATTACGATGGTGATGTGTGGGATTTCTTTAGCGGTAAAGCTACGGCTACTAAGTGCTTGCCGGTATGCTGTGTTCTTACTATTCCAGCAGCGGGTTCAGAAGGATCTAATTCCTGTGTTATCAGCAATGATGAAATCAACGAAAAGAATGGTTTAGGCAACGAACTGTTCCGTCCTGTTGTTTCGATTATGGATCCAGAACTTACCTTCACTTTGCCACAATACCAAACAGCAGCTGGCATAACCGATATGATCGCTCATATCTGTGAGCGTTATTTCAGTGGTGCACCTGCAGTGCCTGTAACCGACAATATTGCCTGCGGTTTAATTCGTGCCATCATTGATTCTGCTGAAAAGTTGGTAGACAACCCGCAAGATTATGACGCTCGTGCCAACATTATGTGGGCAGGCACGTTGGCTCATAACGATTTGGCTGGTTGTGGCCGCGCTAAGGGTGGACGTGCTGGCGGTTGGGAGAGTCATGCACTTGAGCATGCGTTATCGGCAGTTAATCCAAAGGTTGCTCATGGTGCTGGATTGGCGGTTATTATGCCAGCTTGGATGCGCTATGTATGGCGCGAAGACCCGCAACGCTTCCTGAGCTTCGGTTATGACGTGTTTGGCATTGAGCCTAAAGATAAGCTTGATTCTTCCATAGAGGAAGCGGTCGAAAGTATTATTGCTGAACTTCAAGATTTCTTCGCTCGTCAGACGATGCCTACCACGTTAGGAGAGCTTGGTTTTGCTGAAGCTGACGTAGACACGTTGGTTGATATTGTGATTGCTGCTAAAGGTAACCCCTTTGGTGTGTTTAAGCCTCTCACTGCAGAAGATGCAAAGGCAATCTATTTGTCAGCATTTTAGTTATGCCATAATTGCTTCCAGAAATCACTGGAGGCAATTATGTCTGTTAAAGCTATAAAAGAACCTACCCACATTGAAGTTCGTGGAGCGCGTGCTCACAACTTGAAGAATATATCGGTCGATGTGCCGCTTCATAAACTTGTAGGCATAGCGGGAGTTTCTGGTTCTGGGAAGAGTTCGCTTGCGTTAGGAACCTTGTATGCAGAAGGTTCGCGTCGTTATTTGGATGCGCTTTCTACTTATACACGTCGTCGCATTTCGCAAAGCGGTCGTTCTCAGGTGGACGAAGTTTTACATGTACCAGCGGCGCTGGCACTTCGTCAGCGCCCTGGTGTTCCTGGTGTTCATTCAACGTTTGGTACTTCTACCGAATTGCTTAATATCTTACGTCTGTTGTTTTCGCGCGTAGGGAGCCATTGTTGTCCGAATGGCCATCATGTTCCGCCTGGAATGAATGTTGCCCTTGAACAGCCCTTTGTCTGTCCCGAATGCGACGTTGAGTTTTATGGTAAAGGCGCAGAAGACATGGCCTTTAACAGTGCTGGTGCCTGCGAAACATGCGGCGGTACCGGCATTGTTCGAAAGGTGAATGAAGCTGCTCTGGTTCCTGATGAATCACTTTCTATTGATGAGGGCGCGGTGCTTCCGTGGGGCAATTTGATGTGGGACCTTATGAAGCAGGTGTGCGGCGCTATGGGCGTGCGTACCAATGTGCCCTTTTCTGAGCTTACGCCTGAAGAGCGCGACATTGTATTTCATGGGCATGCAGAAAAGAAGCATATCCTGTATAAACCCAAAAAAGGAGATAGCTTCGCTGAGTTAGATTTCACCTACTATAACGCAGTCTATACGGTAGAAAATGCACTAGCAAAAGTGCACGACGAAAAAGGATTGGCTCGTGTTGCCAAGTATCTAACTGAAGATACCTGTCCTGGTTGTAAGGGAACTCGTTTTTCTAAAAGTGTTCGATCGGTGCTTATTGATGGCGTATCTATTGCAGATGTTTGTAAGTTTTCACTTGATGATCTTGCTGAATGGGTTGCTTCAGTTCCTCGGATTTGTCCAAGTTCAGTACGCGCGATGGCGCAAACAATCGTTGCTGAAATGCTTGAACCTATTACTCGTTTACAGCAATTGGGCTTAGGTTATCTTACGCTTGATAGGGCAAGTTCTACGCTTTCCACAGGCGAAAGACAACGCGTTCAGCTTGCACGCGCGGTACGCAATAGAACCACAGGAGTGCTCTACGTTTTAGATGAACCTTCGATTGGTCTTCATCCTTCAAATGTGGTGGGTTTGCTAGGCGTAATGGATGATTTGTTGCGTGATGGTAATTCTGTTGTGGTGGTTGATCATGAGGTGCAGGTACTACGTCATGTTGATCATCTTATAGAAATGGGTCCTAAATCTGGTTCCCAAGGTGGGGAAGTTATTGCGCAGGGTTCCCTTAAAGAAGTGCTAGCAAATCCACACTCTTGCACTGCTCCATATATATCTGGAGAAGCACAAATTCGTGTTCGAGATCGGGTACGTGAAGATCATCTTTTTGACGAAGGGGAAATATATCTACGTACCGATAGTCTTCATACCGTAAAACCCCTTGAGGTCCATATACCAAAGGGGCGTATGACGGTAGTTTCTGGGGTTTCTGGATCTGGTAAAACTACGCTGGTCTTGGAAAGTTTAATTCCTGCACTCAAGGCGCTTTCAGGGGCTCATGATAGTCTGCCGTCATTTCCTGCTCATATTCGAGAAATTAGGGCCGATGGTATTGAACGCGCTAATTTAATTGACGCTAACCCTATTGGGACGAATGTTCGCTCTACGGTTGCTACCTATTCAGGTGTTTTGGACGACTTGCGAAAAGAATTTGCCAAGCTTTCTGCGGCAAAAGCTCAAGGATTAAAAGCGGGCGCATTTTCGTACAATACGGGTTCTCTTAGATGTCCGACGTGTGATGGCACTGGTCAGATATCGCTTGATGTTCAGTTTTTACCCGATGTCGACATTCCTTGTCCTGATTGCCAAGGCTCACGATATAGCAAGGATGCCTATTCAATCGTGCGTTTTGTCGAAGATGATGAAGCTGGTGTTGATACAGATTCAAGCACTGATGCGGATACAGTTGTTGGCGCCAATGCGGAAGCAGAGAATGCTTATTCACTACCAGAGATTCTTTCTCTTACTGTTGACGAGGCTCTTCTTGCTTGCAGGGGACTTACCCGTGTAACTACCAAGCTCCAAGTTCTTCACGACTTAGGGCTAGGGTATTTAACGCTCGGGGAGGCAACTCCTGCTCTTTCAGGTGGAGAAGCACAACGTCTTAAGCTTGCAAGCGAATTAAATCGATCTCAAAATACTTCGCTGTTTGTATTTGATGAGCCAACAATTGGTCTTCATCCACTTGATGTCGAAGTTCTTTTACGCGTACTTCAGCGATTGATAGAGCAGGGTGCAACCGTTGTGGTAATTGAGCACGATTTAGATGTAATTGCTAACGCAGATTACGCGATAGATATGGGGCCTGGCGGCGGTGAAGATGGAGGCACTATCGTGTGCGCGGGAACACCCGAACAGATATGTGCGTGCGAAAATAGCCTAACGGGGAAGTTTCTGAAAGAAGCTGGTATCTAACTAAGAAAACCGAAAACTAGGTAATCAAAACTAATTTAATTGAATTGGAACCCGATTACTTCAGTAGAGCCCTAATTACAAGAGCTAGTCTAGTAAATTAAGCTGGATCTTGATTGCTTGAGTTAGTGTCTAGCTTCCTAACGCTCTTAAAAGCAGTTATAAGAATGCCAATGAAAGCACATAGGATTCCATCAACAACAAAGAATGGGGCAACACCCATGAATTCTGCAAAAATACCACCTGCGGCTATTCCAACGGGACCAGCAAGTGCTATTCCGGTATTAACTAACCCTATGACGCGCCCCATGGTTTCTTCGGCAGTGTTGCGTTGGATAAGGGTCATCATGGGTCCGTTAAACCATGCGGATACGAGACCCATTCCTGCACATAAGATTGCAAAAATCCAAAACATGTTTGGAGAAATTAAGCCCGATACTGAGCATAATAATCCGAAGGAAATACAAGCAATAGCTATTAAACGGGTAAGTTTTTTACCGCCGCCCCATACCATAAGAATACTGGAGCCAATTAGTAATCCAGCTGCAAAGGTAGCTTCTGCAATGGAGGCCATATAGCCATCACCCTGAAAATAATCGAAGGTCATCAGGGGGTAAAGTGAGCTCATGGGGCTAAAGCATACCATTCCTAAAGTAATAAGAATGATGAGTACAAATAGCCCGCGTACTCGCTTAAGGGTAACCCAGCCTTCTTTAAGATCGGCAAGCACATGATGTTTGTCGGATGTCGAATCGTTGGGAGTGTTATCACTAGACTGCGTGTTTGATGATAGGGAAGCGCACTTTGTAGAGGGTACTTTCGCTAAAAGCATTCCTGCGCATGCAATAAGGGCACCAGCAAAATCCAATAACATTACTGAATGAAATCCCACAACGGTATAGAAGAAGATGCCTAATACAGGTGCCGCCATGCCGGACACGCTGAGCAATAACTGATCAAGGGTGTTAATACGAAGCAAATGTTTTTCGGGTACCAGCATAGGCATAAGCGCCATTAGGGCAGGATAGTGAAATGCTTGGGCAGCACTTCGGATAATAACCATTACCACAATGGCAGCAAACGATACCTGGCCAAACAAGATTATTAAGCCAAGCGCAAAAGATGCTAATCCGCAGATGGAATCAGCGAGGATAATTAAGTACTTTCTATTAAGCCTATCTGCAAGGACGCCGCCGAAAGGCGAAAGTAGCCCTTGTGGAAGGTAGGCACAAATACTTAAAAATGAAAGAGCAAGTGCACTTCCTGTGCTTTCGGTTACATACCAAATAGCTGCAAAACTTGCCGCATAGCTAGTGAACATGGATACGGCTTGTCCTGACCATATAACAGCAATGATTGCTAGCCAATGTTTTGGCAGTTCACGTCCTGTTGCGCTTTGCATTCTTTAAAACTTTCTATCTTGAGCCTGGGAATTATTATCAGTAGATTCGGTGCGTTTGTTGCATATATAGTGCATTTGCTAAGTATATATAAACTGCTGTAGTCAGCATGGTTTTTACTGAAAATACTGTATGTCATTTTTTATATGACAAAATTTCGTGTTCTTCTTAGAAAAAAATCCGCTTCTCGTGAGAGAAGCGGATTGAATGAAGCGAATTATTGATGCTTCAGTTTAGAGCTTGAGTTTTGTGTGCTCTGTATTTAAAACCTACTGTGCAGTTTTAAGCGTTCTTTTTCTTGAAGATCATATAAATACCAGCAGCAATTGCAGCGCCTACCAAAGGAGCTACGATAAATACCCAAACCTGGGAAAGTGCGGTCATATCACCATTGAGAGCCATCATCAAAGCAGGACCAAAGCTACGAGCTGGGTTTACAGAAGTGCCAGTCAGAAGAATGCCTACCGGGTGTACGAAGGTCAAAGAAAGACCAATGATGATGCCAGCAAAAGGTGCAGAGGACTCGTTGTCGGTAGAGCCAAGTACTACGAGAACAAAGATTGCAGTAAGGATTACTTCAACAACAAGTGCGCCTACCATGGAAAGACCAACGGAAGACTGAGCATCAAAGCCGTTGCAGCCAAGTCCAGTTTCAAGAACACCGCCAAGCTGGCAAGAAATAATAACGAATGCAAGAACAGCAGCAGCTACAAAACCACCGATGAACTGAGCAATCCAATAGCAAATCAAATCTTTAGCGGATAAGCACTTATCAAGGAAAAGGCCCAAAGAAACAGCTGGGTTAATGTGACAGCCAGAGATGTTGCCAATAACAAATGCCATTGCAACGATAGAGAGACCGAAGGTTAATGCGATGCCTACGTTACCCAAAACAGCACCTGCTACAGCAGCAGAACCGCAGCTGAAGAAAGTCAGTACAAAAGTGCCAAGAGCCTCAGCAATAAATTTCTGTGAAGTTGTTGCTTCCATTAATCTCCTTTCAAATGGGAATACATTGAACTGTTCAAAACAGCCTGACAGAGTATGAAGAGATTAAAACACCACGTCAACACATTAAAAATCTAGTTGAAACAAAACTATTAGTATCGCAATCTAAACTTATATATGCGTCTGAATTAAATTGATTATTTATGCAACAAGTGCAGTCTACATGCGGATTAATATCGGTCATATCAGACTGCTGCTACTATTAATTGGCATTGCTCGTTCTTTTCCTAACTCAAATTTTTAATGAGCTGCTGACATATTCTTTACATCTTTCTTACAGCTGTGCAACGAGAAACAAATAAGCTAATTAAATGCACCGAATACAGGTACGGTAATACATATTCTGAAGAGAAAATAAACAACTGACAGCGGAAAGCGGAAGATTATAATGAGCTACATTATTCGCGAAGCTACAAGTGCTGATTGCCAGGTCGTGTACGACTTAATTTGCGAAATGGAAAAAACTGAACTTCCATTTAAGGCTTTTCGCTGTATTTACTTCAAACAAATAACAAACCCTCGTTATGAATGCTTGGTGTATGAAGAATCAGGCAAAGTTTTAGGCATGATTAATATTCGCTACGAAAGTCAGCTTCATCATGCAGCAGACGTTGCTGAAATTATGGAGTGTGCTGTGGATGCGTCGGTTCGCAGCAAAGGAATTGGCAAACTTTTACTAGGTGCAGCGTGCGATCACGCACGTAACTCGGGCTGTATCCAAATTGAAGTTGCTTGTAATCAACTTCGCGAAAAGGCGCATCACTTTTACGAGCGAGAAGGTATGAAAAACTTCCACTTCAAATTCTCTAAGCAGCTAACAGGTAAAGTTGCTATGCAAAATGCAATTGGACTTTAGGCGCGATAGCTCAAAGAGACAATAAGACTTTAGACGCGATAGCTTGACTAATAGCTGTTCTAATCTTCGAATTAATTACTTTCTGATCGTTCCGCATTGCCTCGAAACGAGTACAATAATTGGTTAGTGTATTGTCCGTACTTCGATCAGGAAGGACGTCGCATGGGAAAGCGAACCGACGTTCACAAGATTCTTATTATTGGTTCCGGTCCTATCATTATTGGACAGGCCTGCGAATTCGACTATTCAGGCACCCAGGCATGTAAGGCGCTTCGCCAACTGGGTTACGAAATTGTTTTGGTTAACTCCAATCCTGCTACTATCATGACCGACCCTGGCACGGCAGACGTTACATATATCGAGCCTTTGAATGCTAAGCGTATTGAGGCAATTATTGCTAAAGAGCGTCCTGACGCATTGCTGCCGAACTTGGGTGGACAGTCTGCTTTGAACTTATGCGCAGAGCTTTCCAATCTCGGCGTTTTGGATAAGTACGGTGTAAAAGTTATTGGTGTTCAGGTAGACGCTATCGAGCGCGGCGAAGACCGCCAGGCCTTCAAAGACACTATGGCAGAACTTGGCATTGAAATGGCTCGTTCCGAGGTTTCCCATACCCTGGAAGAAGCAGTAGAAATTGCTTCTCGCTTGGGCTATCCCTGTGTTTTGCGTCCTGCTTACACTATGGGCGGCACGGGCGGCGGTTTGGTCTACAACGTAGATGAGTTGCGCACCGTTGTGGCTCGTGGTTTGGCTGCTTCTCCTGTAACTGAGGTACTGGTTGAAGAAAGTGTTCTTGGTTGGGAGGAGCTTGAGTTCGAAGTTGTTCGCGACTCAAAGGGTCAGATGATTACCGTTTGCACCATTGAAAATATTGACCCAATGGGCGTTCACACGGGCGACTCTTTTTGTGCGGCTCCTATGCAAACCATCGCGCAGGAAACCATCGATCGTTTGCAGGAAAAGAGCTACAAGATTGTCGACAAGGTTGAAGTTATCGGTGGCTGCAATGTTCAGTGGGCACACGATCCTAAGACCGACCGCGACATTATTATCGAGATTAACCCTCGCACCAGTCGTTCTTCTGCTTTAGCTTCTAAGGCAACGGGCTTTCCTATTGCATTTGTTTCCGCAATGTTGGCAACAGGTATTACCCTTGATGAAATTCCTTGTGGCAAACATGGCACGCTCGATAAATATGTTGCGGGTGGCGACTATGTAGTATTGAAGTTTGCTCGTTGGGCATTTGAAAAGTTCAAGGGTGTTGAAGACAAACTTGGCACTCAGATGCGTGCTGTTGGCGAGGTTATGTCTATCGGCAAAACCTACAAAGAAGCTTTCCAAAAGGCAGTTCGTTCCCTTGAAAAAGACCGCTATGGTTTAGGTTTTGTAAAAGATTTCAACGACAAGTCCTTGGATGATTTGTTGGCAATGCTACATACGGCAACTTCTGAGCGTCAGTTTATTATGTATGAAGCACTACGCAAGGGTGCGACGGTTGAAGAGCTGCATGAGCTTACTAAGATTAAAGTTCACTTTATTCAGGAAATGAAGGAACTGGTTGAAGAGGAACAGGCTATTTTGGCTTACGCTTCTGAACATCCTGGTGAGCAGTTACCAGAAGAGCAGTTCGCAACCGCTAAGAAGGATGGCTTCTCCGATCGTTACTTAGGTGAATTGCTCAGCATTCCTGAAGATGATATTCGCGCTTATCGTCTTGGTCTCGGTATTACTGAGGCATGGGAAGGCGTACATGTAAGCGGTACGCAGGATAGCGCTTACTACTATTCAACTTACAATGCACCTGATCATTCCACCGCTTCTGATAATCGCAAGATTATGATTTTGGGTGGCGGTCCTAACCGCATTGGTCAGGGTATTGAATTCGACTACTGCTGTGTACATGCAGCACTTGCTTTGAAGAAGCTTGGTTTTGAAACCATCATTGTTAACTGCAATCCTGAAACGGTTTCTACCGACTACGACACATCAGACAAATTGTATTTCGAGCCTTTGACGGCAGAAGATGTTTTGAGCATCTACGAAAAAGAAAAGCCATTAGGTGTTATTGCTCAGTTTGGCGGACAGACTCCATTGAACTTGGCAAGCCAGCTTGAACGCGCGGGCGTTAAGATTTTAGGTACCAGTCCAGAGATTATCGACTTGGCTGAAGATCGTGACCGCTTCCGTGAGGTTATGGACGAGCTGGGCATTCCAATGCCAGAAGCTGGTATGGCAGTAACGGTTGAAGAGGCGCTGGATACTGCTCATAAGATTGGTTATCCAGTTATGGTTCGTCCTTCATATGTTCTGGGCGGCCGTGGCATGGAAGTTGTGTATGACGACGATGCATTGCGTAGCTATATGGCGGCAGCAATTGGCGTAACGCCTGATCGTCCAATTTTGATTGACCGTTTCTTGCAGCATGCGCTTGAGTGTGAGGCAGACGCAATTTGTGACGGCGCTCATGCCTTTGTTCCTGCGGTCATGGAACACATTGAGCTTGCTGGTATTCACTCTGGTGACTCTGCATGTATTTTGCCTTCGGTCAATATTGATGCTCAGCATCTTGAAACCATCAAGGACTACACACGCAAGATCGCCGAAGCGATGCATGTTTGTGGCCTGATGAATATTCAGTACGCTATTGAAAACGGCACCGTATATGTTCTTGAGGCTAATCCTCGCGCATCTCGTACAGTTCCTCTGGTTTCTAAGGTTTGCAACATTCAGATGGTTCAGGTTGCAACCGATGTTATTACTCGTGAATTCACTGGTCGTCCTTCTCCTGTGGCAGATCTTCATGAAAGCGTGTTCTCTCACTACGGAGTTAAGGAAGCGGTATTCCCGTTCAATATGTTCCCTGAAGTTGACCCTGTTCTCGGTCCTGAGATGCGCTCTACTGGTGAGGTTCTTGGTCTTGCAAGCACGGTAGGTGAGGCATTCTTGAAGGCACAGGAGGCAACGCAGACCGCTATTCCATCAGAGGGTACGGTCTTGATGAGTGTAAGTGATCGCGATAAGGGTGAAGCTGCTAAGGTTGCACAAGAGTTTGTTGACGCTGGCTTTAACGTGGTTGCTACTAAGGGTACATGCGAGCTTTTGAATGAGGCTGGTGTAGCAGCAGAGCACATTAACAAGTTGGGCGAGGGCCGTCCTGATATCTTGGATGCACTTGCTAACGGCGAGATTGCTATTGTAGTTAATACACCTGCTTCAAGCACCGAAAGTCACGAAGATGACAGCTATATTCGTAAGTCTGCTATCAAGAATCATGTTCCTTACATGACCACTTTGGCTGCTGCTTATGTAACCGCAATGGGTGTTAAGGAATCTAAGACTAGTGAAGGATCTGAGGTTCGTTCGCTGCAAGAGATTCATGCATCTATTAAATAGAGTAGTTGCTTATAAATGCGCTAGCGGCTTATAGTCAGTATTTGAAATTAGCGCTTGTAGAAATATCAAGTTTACGTAGTGGGCAGATTTTCAACTGCCCACTATTTTTTGTTTTATTGAACGCTCCTGCGAAGTCGTTCTTGCATAGATGATTACTACTTTTTCTGCAGGGTGGTGCGCATTTTTGCAATAAAAAGCCGAGATCAATGAATGATCTCGGCATGAATGGAACTCAGTAGCTTAATAAAACGCTTGACTAAGTGGCTGTATTGGTATTGAACCGTTTGTCGAAAACCAACATTTAGTCTGCGACAAAGGGAACAACATCAGCAACTGCTTCCTCTGCACTGATTACTTTGTCATCATTGTCGATGTCGATAAGCTGATAGCGATTGTTGCCCATGCCAAGTTCATGCATATAGGTAAGCTGACGTAGGCCATGACGTGTTTCCATGCGTTCAACTAAAGCTTTGCGATCTTCTTCCTTCATGGCATATACCAAATCAACGCAAGCGGTATCAATGGCGCAAATATCTTTTGATGCCAAAATACCAACGTTGGGCGTTACCACAGGTTCTGCTGCAGTGCCTTCGCAATCGCAAGAGACAGACATGTTGCGCATAACATTAACGAACGTGATGTTATCGCCGAAGTGGTCGACTACCGCCTTAGCGGATTCCATCATTCGTTCCATGAATTCTTCTTCGGAAATGTCCCACATATCATCAGAGCTAGGCGTGGTGTGGATCATTGCTTTACCAATACGGCCATCAGCGCATCCAATGCCAATGTTTTTTGCAGAACCACCAAAGCCACCTTTGGTGTGACCCTTAAAGTGAGTAAGTACAAATAAGGAATCGTAATTCATTATGTTTTTACCCATTGCCATATAGGTAAACCATTTGCCGTTTCTAACGGGCAAATTTATTGTTCCATCTTCGTCCATGATGTCAACGGGACAGAAGGTCCAGCCATTTACCTGAAGCGTTTCGCGGTGCTGCTCGGTGGTGTAACGGTTGCCTTCGTAGTAGGTATTGGTTTCAACGATGGTTGCATTAGGTAGGTCTGTCTTAATAAGGTTTTCTACCCAAGGGCGGGGGATAATATTAGGGCCATGTTGCTCGCCTGTATGCAGTTTAATTGCAACCTTGCCAGTCATATTGTTGTTTACGCGCTCATAGATTTTCTTTAATCCTTCAGCGGAAAGATCGCGCGTGAAATAAACAACAGATTCATTTCCTGTGCGTTCGTTGTAAGGAATATAGCGATTGCCACCAGTGCCAGGAGTAATAATTTCAGACATAATGAACCTCCTAAGATGAGAAAAGCTTATATCAGAAAAGCCTATATCGGCAAATCGTTTAGATGGTACAAGCACATTTTAAGAATACAGTGATAATCTGCGCTTTCTTAAAAAGTACGTTTCATTACATAACAAATTGTAACTTAATTATATCTTTGGTGTCTCAGAGTTATTATGCAATTCTTGCATGGTTGCGTATGCGTTTTGTTTAAGGGTTACAGGCACCGCAATGTTTAAGGGTTGCAGGCGCCGCAGGGTTCGTATCCCTCAGAAATTAGCTCGTCTCGAGTTCCGTAATAATCCTCTTTGTTTCGAGCGCTGGTGTCCTCAACGGAATCACACCATGAGTAGTGGAATTTCTTAGAGTTCGTGTTTAAAACGTAGTCTTGCTCTGAATTGTCATGGGTTCCATTTTGATAAGAACTGTTATTTTCAGCATTGTAGTTCTGAGAATGGTGATTGTAGTAGGAATCATCATTGTCCTGGGAATTGTATTGAGAATTTTGGTTATCCCAATAGCTTGATGAATTGTATTGAATGGTCGAAGGATCTTCCCAGTTATCGCCTGTTTCGTAATCAATTCCAACTCCAGGTTGGACGTTGTAACAATACACATTAAAGCTTACGCCTTCACCGTTGTCCTCGACAGAGTAGCCTTCCATGTGAACGCCTCGAGCTACGAGTTCGTCTTCATAGAACAAAGGGGTTACACGATACAGTACGTGATTGTCGGTTTCGTCAACATAGGCATCTATTTCATCTTCAAAAGGCAGCATGCCTTCGGTATTCATATAGCGTGTGCCCGTAATAAGGTTTTCCTCGTTGGCGTTTTCACCCGTCAACTTATAACCGAGCAAATGGCAACGATTGTAGAGGCTCTCTCCGTCAACGAAATCGTAGCGAACACTGTGCCAGCCAGTAGGTTTTACGTCGCTAATATTGCCACGTTTTTCAGTTGGTATGGTTTCTTCTCCGACCAGCGCAAATGCCGTTCCACAGCGGCCTTCATAGTCAAGATCGGAATAGCTTTCAAAAGATTCAGCATTTTTTTCAGCTTCAGTAAAAGAGGGCTCATTATTGTTTACTTCTATATAAGGATCGCCTTCATATTCTGGGATGTCTGCAAGTGAAGGCTGACCACCTTCAGGGGCAGATACTGAAACGATTTCTCCTGTCGAAGAATCAACGGTGTTTTTGGTGTTTTGGTATTCACTTGATGGCTCAGCAGTGTATTGCCCGTAGTCAACCTTTTCTGAGCATCCGCATAAGGGAACTAGACAAAGCATGCTGACCAATAAAACGGTTAAAGCAAGGAGTGCTTTCGAATGTGTGGCGGACTTTGTATTTATGTTTTGATAATCCATATTTCAATATCTTTCAGTATCAGGTACGTCTTTTGCGAGCATCATTTAACGTTTGATGTATCTTTCGCGAGTATCTTTCGATGTTGACGTGTCTTTCACAAGCATTTTTCAGTCATCCGCCTAGTATACGTGCATCACTGTCATGCTCAGTGGATAAAAGTTCTACACTCAATAAAAGTTCAACACACTGTTGAAATACCCAAGTGGAAAGGGGTTGCTATGAACTTGAACTTGCTCGAAGGTAAAACCGCTATTATCACCGGCGGCACACGCGGTATTGGCTTTGCTATCGTAAAGAAGTACCTGGAGAATGGCGCGAACGTTGCGCTTTGTGGTTCTCGTCAGGAAACGGTCGATAAGGCATTGGCTAAGCTTCGCGAAACCAACCCTGATTATCCTGTAATGGGTATTACTCCTGACCTTTCTGATCCAGAGTCTATTGCATCAGAATTTGCAAAGGTGAAGGAAGCATTTGGTCGCATTGATATTCTTGGCAACAATGCTGGTGTTTCTGCGCGTGAATCAATTTACGAATATGATCCCGAGGCGTTCAAGAAGACCATGGAGCTCAATGTTAATGCTGCCTTCTATTGTTGCCACGCAGTTGCTCCTATCATGAAGGAACAGGGTGGTGGTGTAATTATTAACACCTCTTCTATGGTTAGCATTTATGGTCAGCCTTCTGGTTGCGCATATCCTACGTCAAAGTTTGCTGTTAATGGCTTAACGAAGTCGCTTGGTCGTGAATTGGCGCCTGATAACATTCGTGTAAATGCGGTAGCACCTGGTATTACTCATACCGATATGGTTGATGTTTTGCCAGAGGAAATGATCAAGCCATTGATCGCTTCTATTCCTTTGGGTCGAATGGGTGAACCTGAAGATATCGCTAACGCTTATTTGTTCTTGGCATCTGACTTGGCTAGCTATGTAACTGGCGTTGTATTGTCTGTTGATGGTTTGGCCCGCGCATAACTGCTAAAGCTTTTTTGCGCATGCAAGTTGTCGGCTTGTCTCACATTTAAAAGTTGATAAGTCCCTTGCGCAAAAAAGTAGCCGAATTTGTTTTTCTAAAACTTGTAGCCGTCCTTCATGTATGAAGGGCGGCTACTTTGTCGCAGGGGTGGTTTACAAGAGTGCGAATACTTTGTGTTGGGGTTGCTTACTAGAGCGCGAACGCTTTGTCTTAGGGGGCGGTTTGATAGCGAGCATCTAATATGTTGCGTGCGGTAGTTTGATGGAGAGCGGCCAGTGTATTGACGGCGGCTTAATATTTGTAGAATCCTTCACCCGCGTTAACGCCAAGTTTGCCTTCGTCAATGTAGCTCTTTAACATTGCCTGAATTTTTCCTGCGACAGTGTCGGGATTTTTCGAATCAGGGTTGAGCGCATTGACATTGTATGCCGTCGTAAGCCCTACAATATCCAAGATCTGAAACGGCCCAACAGGAGCGCCCGTGCCAAGACGCCAGGTTTTGTCGATAGTTTCGATATCAGCAACGCCTGTTGCCGCAAGCATTTCTGCTGAATTGAGCAAAGGCACCAACATACTGTTCAAGATGTATCCAGGTTGTTCCTTCTTTAGGCAGAGTGGAACCATACCGATTGCTTTTGCGAATTCAACGACCTGGTCATAGTAGCGCTGTTCAGTGCGTGCATGTCCCATTATTTCAGTAGTGTTATTGCGCCAAATTTCATTGGCAAAGTGAAGAGCAAGATATTTTTCGGGGCGACCAGTGTAATCAGCAAATGCACTTGGCAGCATCGTAGAAGAATTTGTGCACACTACGGTGTGTTCTGGTAGGTGCTTTGCGGCTTCTGTGTAAAATGCAATCTTTTGCTCAGGATCTTCCGCGATTGCCTCAATTACTAAATCAGCATCTTTAAACGCTTCTTCGTAGCTCGTGATAAGGGTGAGACTTTCATAAGCTTGAATCGCTTGCTGTTTAAGGGTATCTATTTCTTCAGCAGAAATATCAGACGAATCTGCTAAGCCACGCGCATAGGCGGCAGAGTTTGTTTTCATTGCTTCGAGGGTAGATACATATATATCGCGAAAACGTTCAAGCTTTGGACGAGCGCGATCGATAGAGGCATCGGTTCTGAGCCAGATGGTTACGTCGAATCCTTTGTAGGCGCTTTGCAAGGCAATTTGACTTCCGAGAACTCCGCCTCCAGCTACAACAACTTTTTTGAAGTTCATAATGACCTCCTTGATAGGGAGTTTCTGTATGTTCTATCTATACTCGAAGAAAATGTTTCTAAATTAGAAACATTTATATTGATAGTGAACTGTTAGCTAAAGGGCTTGTTTTAAGAAGAAAAGCAACAGAAACAAACAGATGGGGAATAACGAAGTATTGCGTTTAAGATCGCGCCTAGTTTAATAGCGCATAGTACTTCTCAAGAATGAACTTGTTTCTAAAAGTGTGAGAAGATGGGTGCGTCAAGTGCATCAAGTGCGTTAAGTGCGTTGTTCGCGCCAAGGTAATTCAAAAGTAATTCAAAAGGATTGATACATATGGAACTTCCAGAGCTAATTAGGATTCAGCCAAACCAGACCGATCTTTTGCGTAAAGCTGCCAAAATGATGGGCACAAGCTTCATGGAAGAGATGTGGTTTATTGCCTGGCTTAGTGCCCTTGATGAAATCGGTACGTCTGAGTCTCGTAAAGAAGAGCTTATGCATGCTGTGTTCATGGATGATCTGACTAGCCATGCGCCTTATCAAGGCGTATATGCGTTACCTGATTTAAGTGCGGTTACGGGAGGTTATCTGTATAGCGATCTGGACGGTATGACTCATAGTGCTATAGAAGAACAATCAGGTAAGTACTTCTTGGAAACTGCAACCAAGCAAGAGCTAGAACTTCTTGATGCGCAGGCGCAAAAGATGGAAGCCATTTCAGAATTTGATTGGGCGCGTGTTTTAGAACAAGACAATGACCATATATATTTCTATGCATGGGCCGTGGATCCGCAAGCTCGAGGTACAGGAGCTCTTCGTAAATTACTTACGCCAATATTTAAGTATGCTGATGAACATAACCTTAATTGCTATTTAGATTGCTACGCTGACAGACTCCAGCACATGTATGAGCATTTAGGTTTTGAATTAATCGATGAATTGCATTCTCCTGATTTCGAGGTTTATGAGCGAAGGATGATTCGTAGACCTCGGTAATGATAAAGGTATCAGCATGGGTACTTGGTAAAAAGGTCTTGCTCTCCTAGATATAAGAGGAGCTTATTGCCACTGATCAAGTACTTGTTTGCACAACTCTGGGTTTAAATCTTGAGCTGCGGGAAGTCCGCAGGCGGAATGTGCCAACGCCGCTGCGCGAAGAATTGCTCCTTGCATTGCTTCAGTTGCCATGATGGCAACAAGATCAAAAGCGGCTTCTTGCTTGCCTGAAGCCATAGTGAAGATAGTGTCACCATCGGCAGAGGTATGAACAGGCTTAATGGTACGTGCATAGGCATCGTGTGTGATGGAAGAGACTTTTTGACATTGAGCTTTGGTGAGCTTTGCGTTGGTAAGCACAACACCAATAGTGGTGTTAGTACAAGGAGTCGTGCAGCCTTCCTGTTGCGATGCGGAAGCTGCATCAGTTGAAACGGTAGTCGACTCGCTCGTTGCTGAACCCGAATTGTGTGGTGCCATTGAAAGCAGCACAGGATCAAGCGGATTCATAAGCGTTCCATTTACGCTATCTTTGATGCTGCGATGACCAGCAAGGGGAGTACAATCAGGTAAGCAAACAGTACCTAACGCATTAACCGCAACAATTGCAACGGTAACAACATCACCGCACCGAACGCCATATATGCCAAGTCCCGATTTTGTTGCTTGTGCAGGATCAAGCATTTTACCAACAGTAGCACCGCATCCAGCACCAACGTTCCCTTCGGCAATTGTTGCATCATCTAGTGCACTACGAGTAGCTTGTGCACCCATTTCTGCAGTTGGGTGTTCTGGTTTACCGTAAGGCAAATCAAACAAGCACGCTCCCACAACGATAGGAACATGTAATCCGCATAGTTCAAAACCGATATTACGTTTTGCTAACTCTTGCATAACGCCCGTAGAAGCCTCTAAGCCAAAAGCGCTGCCGCCAGAAAGCACAACAGCATGTACTGCTTCTACCATGTTTTCAGGTTTTAACAGGTCGGTTTCTCGCGTTGCGGGGCCACCACCGCGAACGTCTACACTACAAGCAGCGCCTTGAAGCGATACGACCACGGTGCAACCCGTTGCGGCTTCTTCGTTGTTTGCATGGCCGACGTGGAATTCTGGTAAGTCGGATAGCGTTGCTTTAGTGAACTGCATAAAAGTGCTCCTATCAATGTCTTTAGAGTGAGTATAGCAAGCGTACGCACAATGCGGCATTATGTCTCCGTAAGGAACAAAGTTCTAAGTGAAATCGGTATTACATTGCATTAGCTAGGCGTCGAATTGCTGCAGGTGATGCCGTATCGTCGCTGAGTTGACACTGAATTGCTGCCGAGTTGGCTTCGAATTCCCGTTGTTTACTTGAGCTCAATAGCTTCTGTGGTAGTCGCTTTCATGAATGCTTCATCGTGACTTACCAGCACCAAAGCACCTGGGAAGTTAGCGAGAGCCTGTTCAAGTGCTTCGATAGAATGCAAGTCCAGGTGATTAGTAGGTTCGTCCATGATAATTAGCTCAGGAGCATTCATAATTCCGTGTGCCAAGAAAAGCTTTCGCGCCTCACCTGGGCTGGTTGATGCACCTGATAGGATTCGTTTTGGATCAGAATTTAGTTGCGCCACTATAGAGAGCAATTTCCCCTTTTCTTCTTTTGGTAGAGCTGTAATTCTTGCAAGCAAGGTTTTACGATCAGATTCCGAAAGCTCTTGCGGCAGATACAGTATTCGCAGAGGTGCCTGTTCTGCCTGACTTTGAAGTACCTGTAATAGTTCATTGACAAGTGTTGTTTTACCTATACCGTTAGGTCCACGTATTCCAAGATGGGTCGTATTTTCCAAGGTGATTGTTGGGATCGATCGGGTTTCTCCTTGTGGGGTAGTCATGGTATGGGCAGGAAGATGCAGGAGTGTTTTGCGCGGCGACGGTGAAGCTTCAAGCCAAAGTGTGCTGTTGTATTCTTTGGTGATAAACATGCCAACAAGTTTGTCCTGTTCTTTGGCAAGTCGGGCATCCATATTTGCCGCCAAAGATCCTGCTTTACCGTCTTGTCCTGTATAGATGGCAAGCTTTATTTTTGCCCTACCATCGCGATCGTGCTTATCTAAGTTTCGTGCGCTTCTGCGCGACGCTGTTCGACTTGCCTTATTTGCTCGCTGTGCATATTCGGCTTGTAGTTTTTGCACTTTGGCTTTCTGGGTTTCTTTGGCACGGGTCGCTGCAAGCGTATCTTGCTGTGCTTGTGCTTTTGCTTGAGAATATCCTCCAGGTCTCATAACAGCCTGACTGCCTTCAAAACACAGGCAGTTAGAGGTAAGCGCATCAAGCAGTGTTCGATCATGAGAAATCAACAGGCCAATACCTTTATAGGTAGCAAGTGCTTCTTGAATTTCAGCCCGACAGACAGCATCAACGTGATTGGTTGGTTCGTCGAGCACTAAGAGCTCTGGTTCCATCCAAAGAGCGGTAGCAACTTGAATTTTCTTTTGTTCACCACTGCTTAATTCAGCAAAACGCCAAAGCATGTCATCTTTAATGTTGAGGATGCTGCGCAAATGCTGAGCTGTTGGACTGTAATCGCAGGCGAAATCGAAAAGCATAGAGGGCTCATTGCCTGCATCTTGTTCACAGTAGGCAAAGGTTAATAAAGGCGTTACCGAGCCAAGTTCGGGTGTGATAATGCCACAAGCAATGCGTGCAAGGGTAGTTTTGCCACAGCCATTGTTGCCGATAATGCCAGTCCAACCACGTGAAAACGTTGCAGATATCTTGGTAAGGGCAGGATTAGAGGCACCTGGATAAGTATAGGTAATATGAGATAAGGTAAGTACAGAATTTGATTGAGTCATGATGAAGTTCTTTCTATTAGCGTACCGTGCATCTTTGGCTGTTAGTAGCTTTGCAAGTGCACTTTTGGCAATCAAGCCAACATACCAACAGGGCAGCGGTACATAAGAGGTACAAACAGAGGGATGTCTGTTTAGAACTTCACTGATCAATCTCCTAACACGAACAAAGGCTTGGCATATGGGCCTTTGCGGGGTGAATAAGTGTGGTAGCCTAAATACGTTTTGACTTACCAAGGGGGATTCTATCACGCATGAGTACTAAATCAAATACGTCAAATTCGGATAGTAGTGCTCGTGCGAAAGACGTTAACGCCCATACGCAAGATAGTAATGCTCGTGCGAAAGATACTAACGCTCACTCACAAGATAGTAATGTTCATGCGAAAAATGTAAACATCCGCATGCAGGACGTTACCGCTCGCGCTCAAGATTCTAACTTTTGCGTGCAGGATCCTAATGGACACTTCAAGAAAGCATCTTGCAATAAACCCACGTGGGATCAGATCAATCAACAACTGAGCAGAAAAGCATTCAGGAAAGGTTGCGCCCAAGGCTGGAATGTACAGCCTGGCAAAGCTGGATTGAATTCACGCGCTCAGAAGGGAATGGGTCCTAATAAAGCTTCTGGTCATAAAGGCGGTATTTCCCGTCAGGGATCAAAACGTGGATAAGCATTCTTTCAAAATGTTTTGAGAATTTCCGATATCGGAAATTAACCGACTGCGTCAAACTTCCTCTTATTCTATTCAAATTCCCGTAAAATGAGGGGGTATACACAACGAACGCTTTTGAATAACTCTAATGGTTCTACTGGTCGTTTAGTAATATTTTGCAGGCAGAAAGGCACCTTATGAAACGCTTCGCTTGTAACTTCTTTTCGGTCTTTTTTGCATTACTTCTTTGTGTCGGTTTAATTCCTGCGGTTGCTTTTGCACAACCCGATGAAGGGGAATCGGATACGCAAACTGCTCCTCATGAAGCATTTAGCCTCGAAGAAGGAACCTATGTTGAAGGTGAAGTTTTGGTACTGGTTGACGGTCAGTTACCGCAAAGTAATTCGCGATCAACCCAAAGCTAAACGCAGGATCTATTCGCCTTTAGCAAAATGGTTGCTTCCACTACTGAGGGAGATTTGCTTGTTGGTGAAGAAGCTGACGAAGCAGTTGCTCAATCAAGTAACGAAAACATTGTTACGATGTCTGAAGCGGGTAATGGCGCTTCATCTGATAGTTCTTCCAGCAATTCTGCTGCTTCTAAGCTAATTGATATAGCAAGATCTTTTGGGTTGTGGAATTGCGCCCAGTCTCGTTCTTCACGAAATTTCAGAGCTTTTGCTGCTGCCTCTTCGAATGTCATATTGTCTCCATTCTCGTAGGAATAGATTATCTAACAACTATGACTTTAAAACATCGAGAGTTGGATGATTGACTGTTTTCCGAGGTTGTCGATCTATTTTTTCTCTTTCGTGTGAATTCTTGCTCCTATTCTTGAATAAAAGTGTACCTATCTGCAACTAAATATAGTCACACCTTTAAAACGAGTTATTATTCTAAGGAAAGAGGCAACCTCATCCAGATAACTTGCTGAAAGCATATCAAGTCAAACAAATAGTTGAACTGTTAACTAAGGAAGGTTTGATATGAAAAATACTATGGAATATAAGATCTATATCTCTGTACCAGACTAACGTTGTGTTAGACCGCTTTGGATACTGGGACTTTTACTATAATCTTT
>ERZ773210.223-NODE-223-length-72568-cov-105.540027_pt1 | contig 72568 bp, 59 predicted proteins | sample MGYA00580528_ERZ773210 | MGnify/ENA primary metagenome ERZ773210 (study PRJEB29015, sample SAMEA2737769) | human gut metagenome | biome: human gut; feature: human-associated habitat; material: faeces | place: China | collected 2012 ...
GTTCCACCAATAAATGTATGTTGCCAAAGTTCCCGCCAGCCCAACTTTATATTTCGTTTGGTTCCTGAAACAATAAAGCCAGCCTGATAGCGATGTCCAATTTTCCATCCGGCAGACCCGCGGTCACGGTATTGTAACTCGTAATATCCTTTCAGCTGCAATAGCGGTAATACACGATAATTCAACCCCACATTCAACCGTTCCCGTTCCATATCCTTCAAACCGTTTTGGGTACGGGCCTGAAATGTACCTCTAAATTTCACCTTCGGATTAAGTTGCCAGTCTACCCGTACTCCCGTCCAGGTGGCAAATTCACCTTCTGGCACGGCATAAGCAGAGAATGACACCAAACACATTCCCAACACAAGTAGTAATGTTCCCCATCTATTTTGTTTTTGATTCATAAGTACCTATTCCAACTAAATTGACTGTGCAAGGTATCAAGAAAATCCTGAATTTGCAAATTCAAAGAATACCTCTTCTTCATTTCACATTTGAATCTATTCCCCAGCTCTAGATATCATCAAGCATCCTAAAAAGAAAGAGTTTAACACTTTACACCTCCCATTCGTAGTTTTTTTTCGCCTATTCATAGATTTTATTTTCGAATCAATAGACTTCTCAATAGTTTTGCACAGATTTATCAACTCATCGCCATGAAACAAAACATATTATTATTCATTCTCATCCTATTAATTTCAGGATGCAGTCAGAAAGAAATAGAACCAAGTTTCTCACTGCAAGAAGAGACTAGTTCAATTACTTTAGCCTCTGCAGCCAGTTCCCAAACTGTAATCAGTTTTACCAGTACACGGGAATGGAAAGCAAGCACTTCCAGCGAATGGCTGTTGATTTCTCCTACCTCAGGAGAAGCTGGCACTTATCAGATGGCTCTGACGGCTTCCAGTAAGAATAATAGTAAAAACTCACGTACGGCTACGGTAAATTTAGTTTCTGCTGGTTTCACCCAGTCATTTACCGTTACACAATCACCTGCAGAATATGTGGAACTGGAACAAACAACGTATTATACAGAAGTTCAAGGAGGCTCACTACAAATCAAGTTCACCACCAATCTCAGCACTGACGAACTGGCTATTTATGGCACGGCCAGCTGGCTAACACAACCAGCCAACAGTCGCACAGATCAGGCCTATGTAGTCAACCTGACCGTTCTGCCGAACGAAGATAAAAAGGAAAGAACTGCCTATCTTTATTTTTGTAAAACAAACGGCGAAGAAGAGGAAGTACTTAATAGTGTCACTATTTTACAAGAAGGCACCAGCACAAGCACATCTACTGATTATTCTGCCGACAAGACTGTACGTGTACTTCAGCGTGCCACACAGGGAAGCGGACTCCCTATCGTACTGATGGGAGATGGATTTCTGGACACTGACATTGCAAACGGGACATACGATGAGGTTATGAACAAAGCCATGGAAAACCTGTTTACAGAAGAACCGCTGAAATCGCTGCAAAGCTATTTCAACGTATATTCCGTAACGGCAGTCTCCCGCAGTAACAGATTTGATGGTTACAATACGGCTTTCCAATGCCAAATGGAAGGAGGAATGAGTACCTTGATAACCGGAAACGATGAAAATGTAATAGACTATATACAATGTGTAGAAGGGATTGATGTGTCCGAAACACTGGCTGTAGTCGTACTAAATTCTCCCTCGTATGCCGGAACGACCTACTTCGGCTACTACAGCGAGAACCAGGTAACCGAATTAGCCATAGCCTACTGTCCGATTATCTATAACCTTGAAAACGATAGCTTCAGGCAAGTATTGGTACACGAGGCAGTGGGACATGGATTCGCCAAGTTAGAAGATGAATACAGCTACGAAGAAAACGGAAAGATGCCTTCGGATGAAATAAACGACGTAAAAGTGCTGCAAAGCTATGGATGGGCACAAAATGTGGATTTCACTCAGGATGAAAATACCATTTTATGGTCATCTTTTCTGAAAGACAGCCGCTATAGTTCAGAAGGTATCGACATTTATGAAGGAGGCTGTACCTACATGAGCGGTGTGTATCGTCCTACGGAAGATAGTATGATGAATACCAATACATGTGGATTTAATGCACCGTCACGGAAAGCCATCTACGACATGGTGATGAGAAGAGGAGAAAACCGGGAAACCACCTACGAAGAGTTTGCGGACTTTGATAGCCGGAATGCTTCACAGGTACAAACCCTTACCCGGACTTCGAATGCCATTAGCCGCCCGTTTACACATCCGCACTTCGTCCACAAATCCATTAATAAATAAAGCCCCAAAAGCCAAGAAGGGAATAAATGAATTGCCTGAAAATATCTATGTTTCTGCTGGCCGAGACGTACGTTTCTCTATCGGAAAACCTACGTTTCGCGTAAAGGAAACCTACGTTTCCCAATAGAGAGACATAAAAATTACTTCGGCAAAACAATAATCACATAAGGACATTTAAGAAAGACCTGTTATAAATAATATCAGAAGTAATTTACTTCAAACAAAAACGCCCTGAGTCTGTGACAGATACAGGGCGTTGCTTTTTTATTTTTCGTTCATATCTTTATCCAGCCATCAGCAAGATAAGCAGCTGAGCCGTCAGGATACGCAAAAACATGGTCAACGGATAAACGGTTGAGTAACCTACAGCCGGCGCATCATTTCCTGCAATCTGATTGGCGTATGCCAAGGCAGGAGGGTCAGTATTACTACCGGCAATCAAACCCATCAACGTGAAATAGTTCACCCGATGATGCCAGCGGGCAATAATACCGGTAATGAGCAACGGTATGAAAGTAATCAGGAAACCGAGTCCCACATACAATACGCCATCACCTTCGACTACCATCTGCACAAAGTTCTCGCCGGCCTTGATTCCCACACTCGCCAAAAAGAGCACCAGTCCCACTTCACGAAGCATCAGATTGGCACTCATTGTGGTGTAGGTTACCAGTTTCACTTTATGTCCGAAACGTCCAATCAAAATAGAGATAATCAGCGGACCACCAGCCAGACCTAATTTGACCGGAGTCGGCATACCCGGAATGGCAATAGGCAAACTTCCGAAAAGGATACCGCAAAGAATACCGACAAAAATAGTTACGATGTTCGGATGGTCCAGACGACGCAACTGGTTACCCAGCAAGTTAGCCACACGTTCGATGGCATCCTGCGGACCAACTACCATCACACGGTCGCCCACCTGCAAGCGAAGCTGACGAGCGGCAAACAAGTCCATACCCGAACGGTTGACACGTGTCACATTAACTCCATACATACTGCTGAAATGAAGTTCTCCCAGCGTCTTTCCGTTGATATTCGGCTGTGTCACCAAAATACGGCGAGACACCATCGGTTTGTCCTGCTGGTTAGTGGCATCCCAATCCTGTTCGATTTTCGGACCGATGAAGGCCATGATAGCTTCCGAGTCATCTTCCGCACAAACCAGGAACATACGGTCACCCAGACGAAGCACCGTATTGGCATTCGGCGTAATCATGTGACCGTCCTGAATAATACGCGTACATACAAAGTCACGTGCCAGGAAGTTCTGTACCTGTGACAACGTCTTACCGCTCAACGCCTCATTCTGCACCTTCAGTGAGATAGTATAAGGCTTCATGTGAGGATTGGCTTCTTCTTCTTTCTGAATCTCGTCACTATCACGCTGCACATCTACCCGGCAGATATAACGGATAATAATCATGGAAAGAATGATACCCATCACACCCAACGGATAAGCACAGGCATATCCCATGGCAATTTCAGGACCCTGATAGTGCAACTGCTGCAAAGCTTCATTTGCCGCACCAAGCCCCGGAGTATTGGTAACCGCTCCACACAGGATACCTACCATCATCGGAATGTCTACTCTACCCTGCAAAGCAAAGTACAGAATCAATGCTACGGCAATGTTCAGGAATACAATTCCCACTGCCAGCAGGTTTAATGTAATACCTCCCCGTTTAAAAGAAGAAAAGAATGAAGGACCGACCTGAAGTCCGATACAGAAGACAAAAAGAATCAGTCCGAAGTCTTGCACGAAAGAAAGGATGGCAGGATTTCCAGTAAAACCGAAGTGTCCAGCCAAGATTCCCACGAACAAGACGAATGTAACTCCCAGCGATATGCCGAAGAATTTAATTTTTCCCAACAGTACCCCCGCCGCAATTACAAAGGCATACAATGCCACTATATGCGCTATCGAGTTGGGATTCGTCAATAAATCTTGTAGCCAGTTCATAGATATTAAATTAGTTTATTCAGGAGGCAAATGTAACCAATTAAAAATAATAGGGCAAACTTTTCTTTCTTTTTTCATCCCAACCTTCTTTCTGATGTATTCCATACACTCTTTTCCTGTCCAAAAGCCCTCAGCCCCCCTTGCACACGTTTAATGTTTTTAGCTTTCTATAGCTATAAAAAAGGGGTAATGTGGAATAAACAAGCGGAAAATTTGTATATTTGCCCATGCAGGCTACAACCTGTGTGATAATTTTAAATCTGAATATCAACCCAAAAACACTAATTCACTATGGCAGATAGTAAAGAAAAACTCTTTTCAGATTTTTCGCCCGTGTCCACACAAGAATGGATGGACAAGATTACGGTAGATTTGAAAGGAGCCGATTTTGAGAAGAAGTTGGTATGGAGAACCAACGAAGGTTTCAAAGTGAAACCATTCTACCGTCAGGAAGATTTGGAAGGATTGAAAACCACAGAGGGACTTCCCGGACAATATCCCTACATCAGAGGCATCAAAAAAGACGATAACACCTGGTTTATCCGTCAGGACATTACCGTAAACGATGCGGCTGAAGCCAACGCCAAAGCCCTTGATATATTAAATAAAGGTGTAGACTCACTCGGATTCCATATCAAAGCCAAAGAACTCAATGCAGAATACCTCGATACTTTGCTGAAAGACATCTGCTGCGAATGTGTGGAACTGAACTTCTCTACCTGCCAGCGTCATACGCTGCAACTGGCACAACTGCTGGTAGCCTATTTCCAGAAAAAAGGATATGCACCTGAAAAGCTGAAAGGCTCGCTCAACTTTGACCCTATCAGCAAAATGATGCAAAAAGGAAAAGACGTAAGCGCTGTCATTGCCACAGGGAAGGAACTGGTGGAAACACTGGCTGCATACCCGCATTTCCGTTGCATTGCCGTAAACTCTGTACAGTTGAACAACGCCGGAGCCTACATTTATCAGGAATTAGGATATGCACTGGCATGGGGAAATGAATACCTCAACCAGTTGGTAGAAGCAGGCGTTCCTGCCGCACTGGCTGCCAAGAAAATCAAATTTAACTTTGGTATCAGTTCCAACTATTTCATGGAAATTGCCAAATTCCGTGCCGCACGTATGCTGTGGGCTGACATCGTAAAACAATACGCACCGAAATGTCCGCGCACGGACTGCAAGAATACAGGAGCCGACGGCACTTGTTACTGTGCCTGCAAGATGGTAGCCCATGCAGAGACATCTAATTTCAACCTTACTTTGTTCGATGCACACGTGAATTTACTCCGTACGCAAACTGAGGCCATGAGTGCTGCCATTGCCGGAGTCAACTCCATCACGGTATCTCCATTCGACAAAGCCTATGAAACACCGGACGATTTCTCTGAAAGAATTGCCCGCAACCAGCAGTTGCTGTTGAAAGAAGAATCACACCTGAACCGTATCGTTGATCCGGCTGCAGGTTCTTATTATATTGAAAATCTGACTGTAGCCATTGCCAAACAGGCTTGGGACCTCTTCCTTTCTGTAGAAGAAGCAGGAGGTATGTTGCAGGCTGTCAAGGCAGGAAGCATTCAGGAAGCTGTAAACCAAAGCAACAAAGCCCGCCATGAAGCGGTTTCCAAACGTAAAGAAATCCTGTTGGGAACCAACCAGTATCCGAATTTCAATGAACTGGCAGGCGATAAACGTCCGCTGGATGGATGCAAGAAATGCGGTTGCGGTGGAGAAGCACACGAAGAAGAAGGCACTCTGGCCAAACTGGAAACCGCACGTGCAGCCAGCGAATTCGAAGCTCTTCGTCTGGAAACTGAAAATTCAGGCAAACGTCCGAAAGCTTTCATGCTGACCATCGGTAACCTGGCCATGCGTCAGGCTCGTGCACAGTTCTCATGCAACTTCCTGGCTTGTGCAGGCTATCAGGTAATTGACAACTTAGGATTTGCCAGCGTAGAAGAAGGAATTGAAGCTGCCATGAAAGCACAGGCAGACATCGTGGTAATCTGCTCCAGCGATGATGAATATGCAGAATATGCTATCCCGGCCTTCAAGGCACTCAACGGACGCGCTATGTTTATCGTAGCCGGCGCTCCGGCCTGCATGGAAGAACTGAAGGCTGCCGGCATTGAAAACTTCATTCATGTGCGTTGCAACGTACTGGAAACCTTACGCGAATACAACAGCAAACTCTTATCCTGAATTGAACTATGAGACAGAATTTCAAACAAATCGATATATTTGCCGGTTTCCATCCGCAGAATGGCATGGAATGGCAGAAAGAAAATGGCATCACTGCCAACTGGAAAACGCCTGAACAGATTCAGGTGAAACCTGTATACACCAAAGAAGACCTGGAGGGTATGGAACACCTGAACTATGCAGCCGGTATTCCTCCTTATCTTCGTGGCCCGTACTCTATGATGTACACCTTCCGCCCGTGGACTATCCGTCAGTATGCTGGATTCTCTACCGCCGAAGAATCCAACGCATTCTACCGTCGTAACCTGGCTTCTGGTCAGAAAGGATTGTCAGTAGCTTTCGACCTTCCGACACACCGTGGATACGACCCTGACCATCCGCGTGTAGTGGGCGACGTAGGTAAAGCCGGGGTATCTATCTGTTCACTGGAAAACATGAAAGTGCTTTTCGATGGTATTCCTTTGAACAAAATGTCTGTTTCCATGACCATGAACGGTGCGGTACTTCCTGTCATGGCATTCTATATTAATGCCGGACTGGAACAGGGTGCCAAACTGGAAGAAATGGCCGGAACCATCCAGAACGATATTCTGAAAGAGTTCATGGTGCGTAACACCTATATTTATCCGCCTGCCTTCTCCATGAAGATTATTTCTGACATCTTTGAATATACTTCTCAGAAGATGCCGAAATTCAACTCTATCTCTATTTCGGGATACCACATGCAGGAAGCGGGGGCCACTGCCGACATTGAACTGGCTTATACACTGGCCGACGGATTGGAATACCTTCGTGCGGGAGTGGCTGCCGGCATTGACATTGATGCTTTTGCTCCGCGTCTGTCGTTCTTCTGGGCCATCGGTATGAACCACTTCATGGAAATAGCCAAGATGCGTGCCGCACGTATGCTGTGGGCCAAGATTGTAAAACAGTTCAATCCGAAGAACCCGAAATCACTGGCACTGCGTACACACTCACAGACTTCAGGATGGTCACTAACCGAACAGGACCCGTTCAACAACGTAGGACGTACTTGTATCGAGGCCATGGCTGCCGCATTAGGACATACGCAGTCACTGCATACCAACGCATTGGACGAAGCGATTGCCCTTCCGACCGACTTCTCGGCACGTATTGCACGTAATACTCAGATTTACATTCAGGAAGAAACGCAGATTTGTAAGAATGTAGACCCGTGGGGCGGTTCTTACTACGTAGAAGCGTTGACCAACGAACTGGCTCACAAGGCTTGGGAACACATTCAGGAAATCGAAAAACTGGGCGGTATGGCCAAAGCCATTGAAACCGGTATTCCGAAAATGCGTATCGAAGAAGCTGCTGCACGTACTCAGGCTCGTATCGACTCGGGTGAACAGACTATCGTGGGTACAAACAAGTATCGTCTGGAAAAAGAAGACCCGATTGATATTCTGGAAGTGGACAACACTGCCGTACGCCAGGAACAGATTGAGAACCTACGCCGTCTGAAAGAAGGCCGTAACCAGGCTGAAGTGGACAAGGCATTGGAAGCTATTACCGAATGCGTACGCACAGGCAAGGGCAACTTGCTGGAACTGGCCGTAGAAGCTGCCCGCGTACGTGCTACACTGGGAGAAATATCTGACGCCTGCGAAAAAGTCGTAGGACGTTATAAAGCAATTATCAGAACAATATCAGGCGTGTATTCATCAGAAAGTAAAAAGGATGCAGATTTCGCACGGGCTTGCGAACTGACCGAAGAATTTGCGAAGAAAGAAGGCCGTCGTCCGCGTGTCATGATTGCCAAGATGGGACAGGACGGACACGACCGTGGTGCCAAAGTAGTAGCTACCGGATTTGCGGACTGTGGTTTCGACGTGGATATGGGACCGTTGTTCCAGACTCCGGAAGAAGCCGCTCGCGAAGCAGTAGAAAACGATGTTCATGCAGTGGGAGTTTCTTCATTGGCTGCCGGACACAAGACATTGATTCCGCAAATCATTGCCGAATTGAAACGTCTGGGCCGCGAAGATATTCTGGTCTTTGCAGGTGGTGTCATCCCGGCACAGGACTACGATTTCTTGTATAAAGCCGGTGTAATGGCTATCTTTGGTCCGGGTACTTCCGTAGCTAAATCGGCCTGCCAGGTAATGGAACTGTTATTAGAGGCAGAAGAGGAATAAAAATAATTTCCACCATAAAAAAGCGTTCCGGATTTCGAATCCGGAACGCTTTTTTATGATAATTACTATAACTTACTTATACGTAATCCAGCGAATCATTTCCTTGAAAGAAGGTTTCTTTCCATACATCAGGATACCTACCCGATAAATCTTTCCGGCTATCCAAATCATGCCGAAAGCGGCAACGTACAGAATAACTACAGACAGCATCGTTTCCCACACCGGTATATCGAAAGGCAGACGTACCATCATGACAATAGGTGAAGTAAACGGAATCATGGAGCACCAGATAGCCAACGGTCCGTCGGGGTTATCAGAGCTATAAATACCTGCATAGAGGGCAAAAATCAACAAAAGGATAATCGGCATCATAAACTGCTGAGAATCTTCCTGCCCATTGATGGCCGCACCGATAGCTGCAAATATGGAAGCATACACCAGGTATCCTCCGATAAAGTTCAAGATAAAGAGTCCTCCCATCTTGGCCAGATTCAGTCCCTGAAGAGTAGCCAGCAAACCAGATGCTCCTCCCATCAGTTCGGGCGAACTACCAGAGATTCCCCCGGCTACAGCCAACAATACTATAATCAACACCGCCCAGATAGCCAGCTGTGCCACACCGACCAGTCCGATACCGATAATTTTTCCAATCATCAACTGAAAGGGCTTAACAGAAGAAACAATCACTTCTACAATGCGGTTGGTCTTTTCTTCCATCACACTTTGCATAACCATACCTCCGTATGACATCACAAACATGTAAATCAGAAAAGTCAGCACCATACCGGCTGCCATAGCCGCTCCTGCGTTGGATTCACTCTCACTCCCGTCTTCTCCCCATTTTACCGTGCGGATATTCAACTTGCGGTTCACATCCTGCATGATGGAAGGCAACTGCGGAATGTCATAATGCAGCAGCTTGTCCTGACGTACCTGCTCGTCAAGCGTCTCACTCACCAGGCGCGAAAGACTGTTAGGAACTTCTTTCCGCGAATAAATCGTTACGGCCTCCGGATGTTCAGCCAAGTCAGCCTTAATCTCTACTACGGCATCAAACAGGGTGGAATCACTTCGAAAAGAAGCTTCCATCTGGGGAACTCCCACAAAATGCCAGGATTCATCGTCTTTAAACTGAGGAAGATATTTCATGGTGGCATCAATAATGGCTACCTGTTTCTGGTCTCCGCCCTTGACCGTAGACAACCACAACGGGACAAAAATAAGTGCCGCAAAAATGAACGGCATCAATATGGTAAGCAGGATAAACGACTTTTTGCTTACCCGGTTTATGAATTCACGCTGAATAATAATCCATGTCTTGTTCATAACTGAAAGATTTTTTTGATTAGATTTTCCCCTCTACCGTACGGATAAAGATATCGTTCATGGAAGGGATACATTCGGTAAACTTGCAGATTTCGCCCTGCGCACCTACAAGTGACAATAACTCAGAATTGGAAATGGAAGTGAGCTTCCGCAGTTTATAGTTTACCGTCTGCTCATCTTGCACCTCGCTGCTGACAATTTCAAAGGCATCCGAATTCTGCAAAGGCATCGAAGACTGCATCGTCAGCTCATACTGATTACTTTTATAACGTGAACGAATGTCCGTTACCGCTCCCTGCAACACCACCTTTGAATGATTAATCAGTGCAATATGGTCGCAGATTTCCTCCACAGAAGCCATGTTGTGCGTAGAGAAGATAATGGTATGCCCCTCGTCTTTCAATTTCAGGATTTCTCTTTTCAGCAGTTCCGCGTTTACCGGATCGAAGCCTGAAAACGGTTCGTCGAAAATCAGCAGGCGGGGACGATGCAATACTGTAATGACAAACTGCACTTTCTGCTGCATACCTTTGGAAAGTTCCTCCAGCTTCTTGTTCCACCAAGGCATGATTTCAAAGCGCTCAAACCAGGCGGTTAGTCTTTTCTTGGCCTCCTGACGGCTTAATCCTTTCAATTGTGCCAGATAGATGGCCTGTTCGCCCACCTTCATTTTTTTGTAAAGTCCACGTTCTTCGGGAAGATAGCCAATGGAATAAATATCTTCCGGGCGTGAAAGTCGTCCGTCAAACCACACCTCACCGGCATCGGGAGCTGTAATACGGTTGATAATACGAATCAGCGTGGTCTTTCCTGCCCCATTGGGTCCCAGCAAACCAAATACCTGTCCTTCGGGCACTGCGATGCTTACTCCATCCAGCGCCGTATGGTTGGCATACCGTTTTACGACCTGTCGTGTTTCCAAAAAAGAATCATTCATGTTGTTACTTGTTAAAAATTGAACATTTAAAAGATATAAGTTTCACAAAGTTATCAATTTCATTCAAAGTAAAGAAAACTGTTCTTATTTTCTGCATAAAAAGCAGACAAGAAAAAAAACGCAAGGGCGTTTGACCTAAAACGTAAGTGCGTTTGAAGTAAAACGCAAGGACGTTTGATCTTAAACGCAAGTGCGTTTTGAATTGAACGTAAAGGCGTTTTGAAAGAAAAGGAAAAACGGCCTTCAGGGAGAAAAAAAGCGGAAATGCCCGCAGTAACTACTCAGGCATTTCCGCAACAAATTCCAATAGAATGAAAAGCTTACAGGAAGAACTTAAAGACAAAGATGAAGGCCAGAATATACATGGCCGGTGTAAGCTTCTTGGTATGTCCGCACAACAGATTAATCAGGACGTAGCTGATCATTCCCAACACGATTCCATCGGAGATGCTGTAAGCCAAAGGCATAAAGATGATACAGATAAACGCCGGAATGGCTTCTGAGTAATCCATAAAATCGACTTTCTTCACAGAAGACATCATCATCAGACCTACCAGAATCAATACCGGAGCCGTAGCCGCACCCGGTACTGCCAAAAAGAACGGAGCCAAAAACAATGACAGAAGGAAGCACACTGCCGTAACAAAGGAAGTCAGTCCACTACGTCCGCCTTCGCCCACTCCGGAAGCACTTTCCACGAAGGTGGTAATGGTACTGGTACCCAGCATGGCACCGGCTGTTGTTCCGATGGCATCCACCAAAAAGGCTTGCTTCAGGTGAGGAATCTTTCCATCTTTTGTCACCATTCCGGCCTTTGTGGTCACTCCGACCAACGTACCGATGGTATCAAACATATCTACAAACAGGAAAGTAAACACTACAATCACCATTTCCTTTGTAAAGATATGCTCCCACTGGAACTGGAAGAAAATGGGTTCAATAGAAGGAGGAGTGCTCAACACGCCATCCAGATGCGTCAATCCCATAGGAATACCGATGACGGTCGTCAGCAAGATTCCTATCAGCAAGGCTCCACGGACTTTCTTCACCAGCAAGATGGAAGTAATCAGCAGGCCGATAATGCCCAGCAAAGCCGAACCGGAAGTAATATTTCCCAATGAAATCAAGGTCGCATCGTTATTCACAATGATACCGGCATTCTGCAAACCGATAAACGCAATGAACAAACCGATACCTGCACCAATGGCATTGCGAAGGCTCAAAGGCAGCGCATCCACGATTTTTTCACGTAAATTGGTTACCGTCAGCAGAATGAATATGATTCCTTCCAAAAGTACAGCCGTCAGAGCAAACTGCCAAGTATAGCCCAGTGTAAGACAAACGGTATAGGCAAAAAACGCATTCAACCCCATTCCCGGTGCCAGTCCGAAAGGCAATTTGGCATAAAAGGCCATCAACAGCGTAGCAAAAGCCGAAGCAATGACTGTCGTCGTGAAAAGCGCTCCCTTGTCCATACCTGTAGCCGCCAGAATGTTGGGATTGACAGCCAAAATATAGGCCATAGTCAGGAAGGTCGTGATTCCGGCCAAGATTTCCGTACGCACACGCGTCTCACGAGGGTTAAAACCGAATAATTTTTCCAGCATTTTCATTTTATAATCGCTTTAAATGATTCAACCGGTTTAGAAAGACCACTTCATGGCCAGTGTCGGGATGAAGTAAAATCCGTTACGATCGGCAAAATCCGTACTCAATTCCCATTCTGTACCTACACTCAGGTTCAAGTCTTTGTTTACATGCTTGAACTTATTCAGGTTTACCCAGAACTGCGGTTCGCTGATAAATACAAAGTCGTGGTTGTTTCCATCTGCGTCAAAATGTTTCTCACGCCAGAAATCCGCAAATCCGCTGAAAGTAAATTTTTCCTTACAGAAATTCAGGGTCCATGTACCCGTCAACTGAAAGTTATGCGGTTTCTCATTCTTCTGAATATATTTATACAGCACCTGTACGCCGAATACCTTGGAAAAATCACTGCTGTTCCATGAGTAGGTAGCACCTCCCAAGAAGGCATTGTTGATATAATTCAAACCTCCGTTGTATTCCACATGGGCAGAAACAGGAGCCTTCCAGAATTTCAGTTCACGGCTGATTTCCCAATAAGCAGATGACACTCCTTTGTCTGTATAATCCATATCGACAAAGAAATAAGTGCTACCCCACTTGTCTGCCTTGAACATCTCGACCGTTGTAGTCACCCACGGACGTTCGTCCAATGATTTATACAAGGCACGCCCCAAGTCATAATGCAACTGAATGTTCTGAGCCATCACTTTTCCTGCGCATACAGAAAGAAGAATAAACGCAAAAAGAAATAATTTTTTCATTTTAATTTAACGTACTTTTAATGGTTTTTTAAAATCGGCTGCAAAATTACATAAAAAAGCGGTATAAAAACAAAGAACTCGTTATCTTTGCTCTTAAAGAGCATAAATAAGAAGCCATGAAAAAACTGTTAATCATTCTATTGATGTGTGTGATAGGCCTGGGAGCAAAAGGCCAGGTATCTCAAGAAGCCTTCCGCCAATGGCACGGAGACAAATATTCCATGTTTATCCACTTCGGACTTTACTCACAATTAGGCGGGGTATGGCAGGGTAAACAGGTGAAGAATGGATACAGTGAACAGATTCAGGCTTTTGCCCCAATTTCCAAGAAAGACTACGAAAAAATTGCCGGCCAGTTTAATCCGACACAGTTTAATGCTGACTCCATTGCTGTACTGGCAAAAAAGGCGGGAATGCATTCCATTATCCTGACCAGCAAACACCATGACGGCTTCTGCCTGTTCAAAACGGCTACTACTTCTTTCAACTCATACGATGCGACTCCATGCAAACGGGATTTCGTGAAAGAAATATCAGAAGCTGCCCGCCGTCATGGACTGCGCTTCGGACTGTACTATTCGCTTATCGACTGGCACTATCCGTATGCATCGCCCATGTCACCCCATAACGCTGACTTTATTACAGAAGCACACCATGCTTTTTCGAAAGCTCAACTGAAGGAACTCCTTACCAATTATGGAAAGATTTCCGAACTCTGGTTTGATATGGGAGCAAATACTCCGGCACAAAGTAAGGAACTGTATGAACTCGTACACCAATACCAGCCCGACTGCATGGTGAGCGGACGCCTGGGCAACGATTGGTATGATTTCTGCGTAATGGCAGACAATGACTATCCGGATAAAACCCTTCATGCTCCCTGGCAAAGTGCCGCATCCATGTTCGATGAAACCTGGGGATACAGAGCATGGCAAGACCGCGGAAGCATAGAAAGCAAGGTACGTGAAAAGACACGGAGCCTGATTAATGTGGTTTCCAGAGGAGGAAACTACCTGCTGAACATCGGCCCGAAGGGAAACGGAGCAGTAGTTGACTTTGAAAAAGAAGTGTTGGAGCAGGTGGGCGACTGGCTTTCCCGCTATGGCTACGCTGTATATCAGACGGAAGCTTCTCCTTTCCAGGAAGAGTTTACATGGGGAGAAGTAACACGCAAAGACAATCACCTATACTTGTTTCTCTCTGGAAAATATCCGGCAGATGGAAAAATCACCCTGCAAATGCCCGGCTATCTTCTGCAGAAAGGAGACGGGAAAATGGCTACTTACCTGCAATATGGTGACGAGGTAGTATTGACCGTACCAGCCTCAGCCTACAAAGATAAACACATACACGTATTAACTCTTTCCTTCGATAAAAAGATTGAACCGTTCCCTGGAAAGACCATCAGAAATGCCGTACTTACTCCTCGCAACGCTACGCCGCAATACAGTTACTCCTGTTTTGATTACTATACGAACTACCGCAGCATTACGGGCTACAGCTGGAATCTCGAACAACTTTTGTTGAAACAATTGGAGATTATCTACACTTCACAGGAAGCAGGAAGAAAAATAGACCTGATATTGGATGGAAAGACCTACTCCGTAACACTGGATAAAGGAAAAGAGATAAAAGAAACTGCTTTTTCAGGTACTACCTGGGGAGAAACCTACGTATGTGGTCCCGGCAGCGGAGTGTTCCATTCGGCAGAGAAACTGGATGCAGACTTACAGCATGCACCTGTATCCGGTAAAACCTGGACCAAAACAGATAAAGACAGTGACAAGGTTTCCTGTCCGATTCTATCCAGCTATTATGTGATGCGAGAAATAGACTCTCCGCGTTCACAGCATATTCTGGCGGAAATTGGTGCCGGAAATGGAATGGAGGTCTACCTGAACGGAAAACTGATAGCCAAGCATCTGAATCCGTATCGCACAAAGTTCCGTACGGAAAAAGTGATTCTTCCACTGAAGAAAGGAAAGAATCAGGTAATCCTTCGCAGCTATAACCGTTTTGAAGACGAAGCGGCTTATTTGCTGCGCCCTGCCGAGGAACAGAAAGCTTACCGTCAGGATTTCATCATTCCGGATGCGGTGAACGGAAAAGAGCATAGCCTCACTATAAAACCACACAATCCCTCTTCCCCGCACACAGATGCTGAATTATTCAACCTGCGTATCCGGTTAAGAAGGATTGCGATGTAAAAAGTCAAAGAGGTTAATACACCTCTTTGGCTACCTTATATACACTGTCGGATGCCATGAATGTGTAAAAGTGCAGGCCCGGAGCTCCGTGTGCCAGCAAATCCTTACACTGTGCCTTGCACCATTCCACACCTACTGCTTTCACTTCTTCGTCCGTCGTACATTTACGAAGTTCAGAAGCAAAGGCTTCAGGAATGTCCGTGCGGAACACTTTAGGCAATACATTCAACTGATTCTTAAATACTACAGGCTTGATTCCCGGAATAATGGGTACCTCAATGCCTTCCTGACGGCAACGTTCTACGAAAGCATAGTATTTCTCGTTGTCGAAAAACATCTGTGTCACCACATAATCGGCCCCGTTGCGTACCTTTTCTTTCAAGTAGAACAGGTCGGATTCCATATTGGGAGCTTCTTCATGCTTTTCCGGATAACAAGCCATACCGTAAGAGAAAGGAGTTTCAATTCCTTCTATCTTGGAACCATCCAGTCCAATGCCCTGATTGAAACGGTTTACCTGTTCCTGCAAATCGGTGGCATGCTCATGGTACAGACACAAATCTTTTTCTGCAATGTCCAGCGGCTTAGAATCTCCTCTCAGCAACAACAAGTTGTTAATGCCTAAGAAATTCAGGTCGAGCAAGGCATATTCCGTTTCCTCCTTCGTAAATCCCTTACAGATGATATGAGGCACCGCCTGAATGCCATACTTATTCTGAATGGCTGCGGCAATGGCTACCGTTCCGGGGCGCTTGCGTACCGTAGTCTTCTTCAGGTTTCCATCGGGCTGCGGCAAATACACTATCTCACTGTGATGTGAAGTGATGTTGATGTATTTAGGGTCAAACTCCCTCAACTTATCAATGATGTGATATACTTTTTGTATACTGTTTCCCTTTAACGGTGGCAAAATCTCAAAGGAAAACACGGGTTCCTTACTATTCTTTATCAAATCTATTACTTTCATAGCGCATTTGTATAATTTGTCGGCAAAGATACAAGCAAAAGTGCTATCCACCAACAATCGGAAGATATTTAGAAAAAACGGACTGTTTTTCCCATTAAAGACGGATAGAATTAGAATAATATTCTATGTTTTATTCTGTTTATGGAATAAATACATGGAAAAGGATTTCCTATCCCTATATGTGCAGTCCATAGTCATGCTTCACTTCATCCATGACAAACATACTTTCCAGCGAACCCAGACTGTCAATTGTTCCCAATACATTAATAATAAACTCCTGGTAATATTTCATGTTCGGGGCATGGATTTTCAGCAAATAATCGTAACTTCCGGAAATGTTATAGCACTCCGTCACTTCCGGAATGTTCTGAATGATACGGGTGAACTCCATCGCTATGTCTTTATTCATCCGACGCAATTTGACATTACAGAATACCACAAATCCCTGATTCAGTTTGTCGGCATCCAGCACGGCAATGTACTTCTTGATGTATCCTTCCCTCTCCAACCTTTTCAACCGCTCAAATACGGGAGTAGACGACAGACTGACCTGTGCCGCCAGCTCTTTAGTGGTCAACCGGGCATTCTCCTGCAACGTACGGAGAATCTGCAAATCCACTTTATCCAGTTTTTCTGTCATAAGAATATTATTCTATTATGAATTGTTTTACGACAGCAAATCTACAAGTTTTTTCTTTTAAACCATCATTATATAGAACAATTCTCCATATTTTCATCAAATATTGGACGATATAACCATACAAACTACTTTTGCAGTATCATTTAATCACTTTTACACACTTACGACTATGGATAGAACTAAGCTACACTTCGAAACCCTCCAGTTACATGTGGGACAAGAAAATCCCGATCCGACGACCGATGCACGAGCAGTCCCCATCTATCAGACGACTTCGTACGTCTTTCATGACTCGGCCCATGCGGCCGCCCGTTTCAGTCTGGAAGACAACGGAAACATCTATGGCCGACTGACCAATCCCACCCAAAGTGTACTGGAACAGCGAGTCGCTGCATTGGAAGGAGGAGTAGCTGCCTTGGCCGTAGCCTCCGGAGCTGCCGCCATCAGTTATGCGTTTGAAAATATCACGCGCACCGGTGACCATATTGTATCGGCCCGTACCATTTATGGAGGAACTTATAATCTGCTGGCACATACTTTCCCCAATCGTGGGATACACACCACGTTTGTAGATGCAGAAAATCCGGAAAACGTTGAACAGGCCATCCGGCCTAACACAAAGGCGGTATTCATTGAAAGTTTAGGAAATCCGAACTGCACGCTTGTCGACATCGCCCGCATTGCGGAAATAGCTCACCGTCATCAGATTCCTTTACTGATTGACAACACATTTGCCACTCCTTATCTGCTGCGCCCCATTGAACATGGTGCCGACATCGTTATACATTCTGCCACGAAGTTTATCGGAGGACACGGCACGTCATTAGGAGGTATCATTGTGGATTCCGGTAAATTCGACTGGAAAGCTTCCGGTAAATTTCCCCAACTGACAAGTCCCGACCCATGTTATCATGGACTTTGCTTTGCCGATGTGGCAGGTCCTGCGGCCTATATCACCCGAATACGCGCCATTCTGTTGCGCGATACCGGAGCCGCCATCAGTCCGTTCAATGCCTTCCTCCTTCTGCAAGGACTGGAAACCCTCTCGCTCAGAGTGGAACGCCACGTAGAGAATGCGTTGAAAGTAGTAGACTTCCTGCAGCACCACCCTAAAGTGAAGAAGGTCAACCATCCGTCACTTCCTGACCACACTTTCCCAGCCCTTTATCAGAAATATTTCCCAAAAGGAGCCGGCTCCATCTTCACGTTTGAAATCCAAGGCGGACGTACGGAAGCGCACCGCTTCATCGACCACCTGAAGATATTCTCCCTGCTGGCCAATGTAGCCGATGTCAAATCGCTGGTCATCCATCCAGCCAGTACAACGCACTCCCAACTCAACAACCAGGAACTGGCGGAACAAGGCATCACACAGTCTACCATCCGTCTTTCCATCGGTACCGAGCACATTGAAGATTTGCTTGCCGACCTGAGTCAGGCCCTTGAACAAATCTAACCCAAAACACAAACGGAGAATGCCCATTTCAGTAACGCGCATTCTCCGTTTGACATATTCTTTTATACGCCGAATTTATTCCAGTTCGTCAATATTCAATTCTTCGCTTTTCCGGTATCCGGAGCTGGTCAGTACCGCAATCAACTGCTGTTGCTCATCCACCAGACGCACTTCAATGAAAGGCACCCTCCCATGATTGAACGTCTCGGTAGCCTCTGCATATACATAGCCCTCACTGATAGCACGTAGAAAAGTGATATTGGCATTCAGTGACAAAGTCAGACGTCCACGGCTATTGGCCACAGCGGCAAATGCCAAATCGGCCAATGTAAACAATGCACCTCCCTGACAAACTCCTCCGGCATTCAGATGCTTTTCAGTCACCTTCATCCGAGCTTTGGCATATCCCGGACTGATTTCCAGTAATTCCACTCCAGTCTCAGCCGCAAAACGGTCGGCCGACAGCATTTCTTTTAACGTTCCCATATCTTTTAATGTATTGTAACCATTGTAGCCCCGAAACCATATTCACGGAAAGAAGCATCCTGCCATTGATAAGTCTTGTATTTGCGTTTCAGCTCATCCAAGATAGCCCGACGCAATACACCATCTCCCTTGCCATGGATAAACACAATCCGCTGCCCTTTCTTCTGTTTGTATTCCTCCAATGTCTTGCGGAACACATCCAGCTGATAATTCAGCATTTCGGCATTTCCCATACCGGTAGTATCATCCAGCAGTTCATGGATATGCAAGTCGACCTCCACAATTTCATTCTTTACCACATGCTGCTTTTTCTGCAACTTTGCCGGTACGTCCTGCACGTTCTTCTGCAACAGTGCATTCTTGATATCATCGGCCGAAACATATACCTGCTTTACCGTTTCATCATCCTTGACAATCTCATAAATCAAGGCCGGTTCCTCAAAAAAGTCAGAAGACTGGAAGGTATGCAACTTGTAGAACTTCACGGTATCAATGCGCAACTCCTGATTCACCGCCTGTTTCAGTAAGAAAGTACGGTCATCTTTGTAAGCCAGAAGCTGTACGGCCACACGCTCCATGCCATTCAATGCACTCTTTTCAAACTCTTCCAGGTGCATCTTCATGTTCGGTTTCACCGTTCCCCGGCTGCGTAAGGTCCAGCTCTTACCTTCTGCCGAAAGATACAAATAATCAATAAAATAGTTACTGTCATTCACCAGATAGGCATCAAACGCAGTAGAGGATATGGACTTTACATCCTGCGGCACGTAGGCCAGAAATACATTCAGTACATCATTTCCACGGATTTCAGGTGCCCGATAAGTTATCGGCTTTTCTTTTTCTTCCTCCTCTTCTTCAACTTCCGGTGCAGAAGGCTTGGCTGTAGATTTTAACGGGATGTTATAATCGTCGGTCTGTATCACCACACACTCCCTAATCAGCATAGGAATTTCAAAACCATCTTCTCCTTCCACCAAAGCAATGTCCTTTCCTTGAAATCCCCGGACAATGCCACCGCCTACTTCACTCAGGAAGCGTACTTTATCTCCTATTTTCATAATCTGTCTTCAATTTATTACACTCACAAATGTAACGACTTTCCACGGAATATGGAAATTATTCAGCAGTCTGCAAAAGGAAGTCCACGAAAAAATTATTATGTTAGGAGGATTCTGCTATTTGTTGTACTTTTGCAAAAAAATAAACGACATGGAAGAAACAAAACATATAAAGATTAGCGACTACAACTATCCGCTGCCGGATGAACGCATCGCTAAATTTCCGCTGCCGGTCCGCGACCAGTCCAAGCTGCTGGTGTATCAGCACGGACAAATCAGTGAAACACATTTCACCTCCCTTCCAGACTACCTGGAGCCCGGTACCCTCATGATTTTCAACAACACGAAAGTCATTCAGGCACGTCTGCACTTCCGCAAGGAAACCGGCGCGCTGATTGAGATTTTCTGTCTGGAGCCCATTGAACCCAACGACTATGTGCTCAACTTCCAGCAAACCCAGCATGCGGCCTGGCTCTGCATGATTGGCAACCTGAAGAAATGGAAAGAAGGCCCTCTGCACAAGGAAATGACAGTAAAGGGAAAGACACTGACGCTGACTGCTACCCGTGGAGAATGTCACGGCACCAACCACTGGATTGATTTCACCTGGGACAATCCGGAAGTAACCTTTGCCGACATTCTGGAGTTCTTCGGTGAACTGCCTATTCCTCCCTACCTGAACAGGGAAACACAGGAAAGCGACAAGGAAACTTACCAGACCGTTTACTCGAAGATAAAAGGTTCCGTAGCCGCCCCGACTGCCGGTCTGCATTTCACGGAACGCGTATTGAACGCTCTCAAAGAAAAAGGAGTGGATTTGGAAGAAGTCACCCTACACGTTGGAGCCGGTACTTTCAAACCGGTGAAAAGTGAAGAAATAGAAGGCCACGAAATGCATACGGAATACATCTCCGTAAACCGTGGAACCATAGAGAAACTCCTGGCACATGGAGGTGAAGCCGTGGCGGTAGGAACCACTTCTGTCCGTACACTGGAGAGTCTTTACTACATCGGTGTCACTTTGTCACAGCATCCCGATGCCAGCCAGCAGGAACTGCACGTACAGCAATGGCAACCCTACGAAACTCATCCGGAGTTAAGTACCACAGAAGCCCTGCAACAGATTCTCGATTACATGGACCGGAACCAGCTCGATGCGCTGCACACCAGTACACAGATTATCATTGCACCGGGATACAATTACCACATCGTCAAGAAAATGGTCACCAACTTCCACCAGCCGCAAAGCACCCTGCTGTTACTGGTCTCTGCTTTTGTGAAAGGAAACTGGCGTCCCATCTACGATTACGCGCTGGCGCATGATTTCCGCTTCCTGAGCTACGGAGATTCATCTTTACTTATCCCCTAACCCCAAACAGAAGAAACAATGACAGACAATAGCGAAGAAATGTTTCCCATCGTAGACGAAGAAGGAAACATCACAGGTGCCGCTACCCGAGGAGAATGCCACAACGGCAGCAAGCTGCTGCACCCGGTAGTCCACTTGCATGTATTCAACAGCAAAGGAGAATTGTATCTGCAAAAACGTCCGGAATGGAAAGACATCCAACCGGGAAAATGGGATACCTCCGTAGGAGGACATGTAGACTTGGGAGAAAGCGTGGAAATGGCACTGAAACGGGAAGCCGGAGAGGAACTCGGCATTTCCGATTTTACTTCTCAGCTGCTGACACATTATGTATTTGAATCAGACCGGGAAAAAGAACTGGTATTTTCGCACAAAACCGTATTCGACGGACCTATCTCACCCAGTGAAGAACTGGCAGGAGGACGTTTCTGGCCACTGGATGAAATTCGGCAAAATTTAGGGAAAAACGTTTTCACGCCTAATTTTGAGCGAGAATTCACTACAGTTCTAAATCAGCAATAACAAGAACAAAAGTAAACAGAAAACGTTACATACTTTTCTGTAAAACAGTCTTATCCTTATTACGTTTCCCCTAAGGAAAACATAAGTTTCCCACAGCGAAACCCTACGTTTCCGGTATGAAAAACGTACGGTTCCGCCGTGGGAAACATAAAAAATATAAAGGCATTACAGCCTTATTACCCAATCATTTTAGTATTCCACCTTATCTGTTTTTTCAGTCCAGTCCTGAAAAGCCCGAATAGCTTCTTCCGGCAACAAAACTTCTGAGGGCAGACGTCTTTCCGCCGGTTTCAAATCCAGTTCCTCATAAATAAAGGCATCGTCAAAGCCGATAGCTGCTGCATCGTGCTTGTTATTTCCATAATACATACGGTCCAGATGTGCCCAATAGATTGCACCTAAGCACATGGGACATGGCTCACAAGAAGTATATATCTCACAACCACTCAAATCGAATGTACCCAGTTTCTTAGCTGCCGCACGGATGGCACTTACTTCTGCATGGGCGGTCGGGTCGCAATCCGGCGTCACACGGTTTACTCCCGTAGCCACAATCTCACCGTTCTTTGCAATGACAGCACCAAAAGGACCGCCACCTTCAGCTACATTCTTCACTGACAACTCAATAGCCTTACGCATCAATTCTTCTTTCGTCATACCATATTATTTTTAGTAATTCGTAAAAAACTTGATGAAAATACACAAAACTATAGAATAATCCAAACTTTTTGGCTACATTGCAAAAGCCACACATAATAACAGCCGCCTATGAAAAACTGCATCTTCATTTTGTTATGGTGTATTCCCGGCTTTCTTTTTTCCGTCACTCCCAAGCCGGATGTAGAGAAACTGACAGAAACGGCCGATACTTATTATCAGGCAGGTAAGGTAGATTCTGCCCTATGGGCTATCGAACAAGCTCTTCAACTTGCAATGACAGAAAAGGATACCTGTGCCATGATGTCATGTTACACTTCACAAGGAGTCTACCTGCGCTCGTCCGGGAAACTCACCGAAGCAATTGCTGCCTACGACAAAGCCCTGCAATATGCGCCCCTTCTTTCCGGTAACAACGAAGAAAATTTACAGGCAATCACCACATTATACAACAACTTGGCTACGGTTTACTTGGATATGAAAAATCCGGCTCAGGCAGTAAAATACGCCTTAGATGCGGTTAAGCAGGCCGATAAATGTCAGGATAAGTCATTCCGCACACAGATTTATACCGTCTGTTCTTCCATTTTCATCACTCAAGAAGAATACGAAGCCGCCAAAACCTATCTGTCTAAAGCCATTGCCCTATCCCAGCAACTGCAACAGCCAGAAACGGAACTTGGTGCCCGCACGTACTACCTGCTGACCTTGTTCCGCACCCAGGCATCTGCCTCAGAAATCCAGAAACTGGTAGAACAAACGAATGCACTTGCCGCTAAGGTCAACTCGACCATGGCACTTGTCAATTACTATCAGGTACTTTTCTATGTCCAGCAGACCCGTAAAGAATGGAAGGCTGCCACTCAGACTGCACAGAAAATCCTGCAACTGCCGGGCATCGAAAATTATCCGTTCCTGCAATATGACGTGTATAACAACCTTCATCTTGTCTACAAGGAACTATCTGACTTTCCACAGGCCTACCACACGCTGGAATTGGCCAAGGCACTCAGCGATTCGTTGTTCGTGCAAGAAAAAAGTCGCCAGCTGGAAGAGCTTTCCGTGAAATATGAAACCCAGAAAAAGGAACTGGAGTACCAGAAGCTGCAGGAAAAGCGTCAAAAGGAAAAACAGAATCTGCAATTGAAGATTACGTTTCTGTTAATCCTGATAGCTATAATGGCCTTCGTTTCACTCTACTTTATCCAAAAACAAAAGCTCCGTATCGAACGACAGAAAAGAGAAGCAGAAGCACAAAAACGTGAATTCGAAACTTTGCAGCGCGATACGGAACGGAATGCCACACGTGCCTACCTGAAAGAGCTCGAGAAAGAACGCAACCGTCTGGCCAAAGAACTTCACGACGGCGTTTGCAACGACCTGTATGCACTCGAGATGAATGCCTCCACACTCAACGAATCGTGGAAAGAACTCCTGCGCACCAGTCGGGAGAATATCCGACGTGTATCCCACGAACTGCTTCCTCCTACCTTCCAGGAAACGACTTTAAAGCAAGTATTACAGAACTATGCAGAACGGATGACCTCTGCATCATGCAAAGTCACCCTGACCACTCTTCCCGAAGAATGCGACTGGTCTGTACTTCCGGAAACTTATTGCCTGAACATCTACCGCATCATTCAGGAGGCTACCGGTAATGCACTCAAACATGCCTCCCCCACGGAAATCCATCTCACACTGGAGTGGAAACTTCCGAATCTGGAACTCACCATTTCACACAACGGTAAATTCAGCTCTACCTCAGAAAAAGGTATCGGGCTACAAACTATGAAAGAAAGAGTGATGGCAATGAAAGGACACATTTCAGTTGAAGAAGAAAAGATACAAATCATTATTCCGCTTTTCCTATAGAAAACTACGGGTTCCCGTGGGCATTATCTCAAGAGGGTTCCGTACTTTTGTTAACAAATAAAAAGACAAGTATTGCATGAATTTGAATGTAGCCATCGTAGACGACCATCCTCTTGTGCTGGAAGGCCTAAAAAGCCTGCTTCTTCAGACTGAAGGCATAGAACACATCTATACTGCCCAAACAGGTTCACAACTGGGCAGTTTGCTCGCTCTGCATTCAATTCATCTGTATATCATCGATTTGGACCTGCCTGATATAGACGGTTTTGAGCTGATTCACCAGATTAAGCAGAAATCTCCGGAAGCCAAGATTATTGTCAGCACCATGCACGAAGAAATCTGGATTGTCAACAAACTGAAACACCCTGACATTGACGCCGTGGTATTCAAGTCTTCTGCTGGAGAATACATTCAAAAAGCTTTACAGACAGTTTTAAAGGGGAAAAAATACTATTGTCCGCAATTCCAAAAACTCTATAAAGAAAAAGATAAGATAGGGCACACACCCGACACCCTCGATTCTGCTCCTACCATTCGGGAACTGGATGTACTGAAAGCCATAGCCAAAGGCATGAGTACCCACGAAATATCCGAATGTCTCTTTATTTCAGAGAATACAGTAGAATGGCACCGGAAAAACCTGATGGTGAAGTTCGGGGCCAAGAATGCCACCGACCTGGTTATTAAAGCCCTGTCGAAAGGCTACCTCAGTATTCCACTGAAATAAGTATTGCTTTGTTTTATTTTATGTTTCACCTAAATTATCTGCTACCATGAAAAAACTGATTTATGCAGGACTTGCCTGCTTTATGTTACTGACCGTTCAAGCTTGTTCCGGAAATGCACAAAAATCCACTTCTGATGAAGCCGTCCAGGAAACTGTTTCTCAACCAGCTTCAGACCCGGTATACGACAAAATCATGAACCTGATTGAGGAAGCGACTGCCAAAATCAAGGAAAATCCCAATCCGCAAGAAGCCATGAAAGTTATGGCAGAAACCAGCAAGAATATTGATAAGTGCTGTGAAGAAAATGGTATCACCCTTTCCGATTGGAAAAAGAACCTGTCTGATGACTTAAAGAAAAAATACGAAGAAGCAACTGCTAAATTCTTGGAAGCTTGCGAAAAAATAAAATAACCTTTAAATAAATACGTTATGAAAACATTAGCTTATTATTTGTTAGGCATCTTCTCTTTATGCCTCCTGAATGCATGTAGTGACGAAGACAACCCAACTCCGGAACCTCCTCCTTCCAAAGGACAGGAAGAAGTACAAAAAATTGTAGAAGTACTGAAAGAAAGCAATCCGGAAGTCAGCCAGTTTGTAGAAATACTGGAAAAAGTGAATGTAGCCGACCTGACACAAGACGAACTGACCGTCTTTGCTGTAAAAAACAAAAATACCGCAAGCCGTGCTGCCGTATTGGATACCGCTTCCATTAAAAATCACATCGTCAAAGGACGCTATGCCAAAGAGGATTTAACAGATGGCAGTACCCTGACCAGTATCAGTAACGAAACACTTTATGTGACACGTACTGAAAATGACGTACAAATTAATGGAGTCAAGATTGAAGGCAATGCAATTCCGGCCGGAAACAGCTATGTGTATGTCGTTCCTGAAGTGATTCCGACAGCAGAGGTTCCTTTGGTTCCTTTACATGCAACCACCATTATCACCAAGTTACCTACAGGAGAAGCACTTGCAGGAGTCAACATCGAAGCAAAAGATGGAAGAGGAAACCTGCTTGGCACTTTCACCACGAATGAAAACGGTGAAGCAATTATTCAGCATCAAAGCGATACATTGAGTTATGTGATTAGTAAAGAAAATTTCTCTAACCTGCACGACGGCTTCTTAATCGCAGGAATGGACGAAAACGGAAATTTAATATACGCCGACTTAAACGGAGATGGCCTGATAAACGTGGATGATAAAGTAAGCAGTGACCCTTATACTTACTTCGTGAATTACAAAGATCTTCCGGAAAACAGTCTGACAAAGACTCACTACATGACAGAGATAAAAGAGGAAGAAATCAATGTGCCTGAAGTGGAAGCACTATGGAAACAATCATTTGAGACATTCCTTACTCAAAGCAAAAATATGGAATTCAGCCTGTTATATGATAAAAGCTTTGATTATAACATGATTGAATATACCTCCAGTACTTTCTGGGATTTTGCTTATCAAACAATAGACGAATGCAAAAAATACCTGGAACAACTGACTTCACTCAATACCGCAGAAGGATGGGAAGCCTCCTGGAATCTAACCGTTGACTTAGGAGTCATTCAAAGCCAGTTGTTCGGATATTATGGTAAACTCATACCTAATGACACACAGGAAAGTCAAGAATACTTGATTTACTATCTGACTGATTTAGTAAATACATTTGACACGGAGAAACAATTCGCCGCCAGAGCCCTACTTGCAAAGATTTCCCTACTTTCTGGAGCTTACGACGCTGCTATCCAAGAATGCCAATATATTTTGAATACCAACGCATTCGTTTTAGACCCACAGGCTCTAAATAATCTTGAAAGTAAAGAAGTTATTTGGGGAGGATATAAAGACAATTTCGGTAATCCCGGAGGCGACTACATTCATCCAGTTCTGCTGCGTAAAGTCTACCTTATGGCTGCCATCGCTTATTCTCAAACCGGAAGAGAAATGGAAGTCACAGAAGTTAAAAACATCTTAAACGAGGCATTCTCTATCGAAGGTGCAGAATGGAAAGACTACATCAATCTGCTGCAAGGAACCGGAAGCGCTTATCCATATTACCGGTTGCTGAACATACCTATCGAGCAGACAGGATTCAACCCGAACAAACATTTCTATCTCCCCATTCCTCAAACTGCACTCGATACTTATCCAGGAATGAAGCAGAACTCTGGATATTGATTCTCTCTTACTCTCTCTAACACAAAAAAATCCCAGCCAGAAATATTTCCGACTGGGATTTGCTTAATATCTGAAAGGGGAAGATTACATCATACCGCCCATGCCACCCATTCCCGGAGCAGCCATCGGCATTTCAGGTTTTTCTTCCTTCTTTTCTACGATGACACATTCTGTAGTCAGGAACATACCTGCGATAGAAGCGGCATTTTCCAATGCTACACGAGTAACCTTTGCAGGATCAACTACACCGGCAGCATGCAAGTGTTCGTATACATCTGTACGAGCATTGTAACCGAAGTCACCTTTACCTTCACGTACTTTCTGTACCACAACTGCACCTTCCTTACCAGCGTTAGCTACAATCTGACGAAGCGGTTCTTCGATTGCACGCTTGATGATTTCGATACCTGTAGTTTCATCTGCGTTGTCACCTTTCAAACCTTCCAACGCATCGATGGCACGGATGTAAGTTACACCACCACCCGGTACGATACCTTCTTCGATAGCGGCACGAGTTGCACACAAGGCATCATCTACACGGTCTTTCTTTTCCTTCATTTCTACTTCGCTGGCAGCACCTACGTAAAGAACTGCTACACCACCTGACAATTTAGCCAGACGTTCCTGCAATTTTTCCTTATCGTAGTCAGAAGTAGAGTTCTTGATTTCAGCCTTAATCTGGTTGATACGTTCCTGAATCAATTCTTTCTGACCTGCACCGTTTACGATAGTAGTGTTTTCCTTAGAAACAGTTACCTTGTCGCAAGTACCGAGCATTTCGAGTGTAGCCTGTTCCAGTTTCAAACCTTTTTCTTCGCTGATAACTACACCGCCAGTCAATACGGCAATATCTTCCAGCATAGCTTTACGACGGTCGCCGAAGCCCGGAGCCTTCACAGCACAAATCTTCAACTGACCACGCAGACGGTTAACTACCAAAGTAGTCAATGCTTCGCTGTCTACATCTTCTGCGATAACCAACAAAGGACGTCCGCTCTGTACAGCCGGTTCCAAAATAGGCAAGAAATCTTTCAAGTTAGAAATCTTCTTATCGTAAATCAGGATATACGGATGTTCCATCACGCATTCCATCTTTTCAGTATCAGTTACAAAGTAAGCAGACAAGTAACCACGGTCAAACTGCATACCTTCTACCACGCCGATTGTAGTATCTGTACCCTTAGCTTCTTCGATAGTGATGACACCGTCTTTAGAAACCTTGCGCATTGCATCCGCAATCAACTTACCGATAACCGGATCATTGTTTGCAGAAATTGTAGCCACCTGTTCAATCTTGTCGTAGTTATCACCTACAGTTTCAGACTGAGCCTTGATAGATTCCACAACTTTTGCCACAGCCTTATCGATACCACGTTTCAAATCCATCGGATTTGCACCGGCAGTTACGTTCTTCAAACCAACACCTACGATTGACTGAGCCAATACAGTAGCAGTAGTTGTACCGTCACCTGCATCATCACCAGTTTTAGAAGCAACTGATTTTACCAACTGAGCACCTGTATTCTGGAACGGATCGCTCAATTCCACTTCTTTTGCTACAGTTACACCATCCTTTGTAATGTGAGGAGCACCGAATTTCTTTTCGATGATTACATTACGACCTTTCGGGCCCAGTGTTACTTTCACTGCATTAGCCAGTTCGTCTACACCTTTTTTCAACTGATCGCGAGCGTCAATGTTGAAGAGAATATCTTTTGCCATAGTGAATTTCCTTTCTAATCTTAAATTCGTTAATTACCTAAATTATCCCAAAACTGCCAGTACATCGCTCTGACGCATCATCAAATACTTCACACCTTCGTATTCGATTTCAGTACCAGAATATTTACCATACAATACAGTATCACCTACTTTCAAGACCATTTCTTCGTCTTTAGTGCCATGGCCAACTGCCACTACTTCACCCTGCAACGGTTTTTCTTTCGCTGTGTCAGGAATAATGATACCACCGATTGTTTTTTCTTCTGCAGGAGCCGGAAGAATCAGGACTCTGTCTGCTAATGGTTTAATGTTCATAATGCTATAATTTAGTTTATATTTTATCGTTTATCAAATGCGTTAAAGCACCTATCTTTCTGCGAAAAGCGTGCCAAAACAAAAGACTGACATTCTGACATAAACAACCTGACAGTCCTGGCCGTCATACTGACAATTCTGACATCCAGCCTTACACGCAAACAAACTTCCGTTATTGGAGATGTATCGAAAAATAATTATCTTTACCACCTAAACCTAACATAATAAATATATGAACAGACCTCTGCAAACACTTACTTTAGCCGCTGCACTTTCCTGCACAATGGCTACGGGTTGGGCTTCCATTCTCACACAAACGCCCAATCAAAAAAACAATGACTACGAAATGTTTATGGAAAAAATCCGGCATACGACTATTAAAAATCCTTCCATTGACAAAAATTTAGCTTTGTTTCAGGAAAACGGCTCATTTAGTGACATTGATTATGATGATACCCAGATGACCAACTGGACTCCGATTCAACACATAGAACGTTTGTCGGATTTTGTCTACGCATATACCAACGAAAAGAACAAATACTATCAGAACGAAGATTTATATCAGAAAATTGTCAAAGGATTAGAATACTGGTATGACGTAGATTCTGAAAGTGACAACTGGTGGCACAATCAGATTTCCGAACCACAAAAACTCGGTGTGCTGCTCATTCAAATGCGCATCGGAAAAAAACAGATTCCGCAAGAACTGGAAACAAAAATATTGAAACGAATTCAGGAAACAGGCGGAGACCCGGCTAAATGGACAGGCGCCAATCGTACCGATATTGCTCTACACTGGATTTACCGTTCTTGTCTGACACAGAATGAAGCCGATTTGAAAACAGCTATCGACAACGTTTTCAATCCGGTGGTATATACCACAGAAGAAGGATTCCAACATGACAACAGCTATTTCCAGCACGGAGAACAGCTTTACATCGGAGGCTATGGAGATGAAATTCTTAAAGGTGTTACCCAGGTAGCTTCCTATGCATTGGGCACACAATATCAACTGGATAAAGAGAAAGTGGAACTGCTCAGCAAGTTCATGCGCGAAACTTACTACCGTACCGTACGTGGCCAGAATATGTCGTTCGACGTGGTAGGACGCAGTGTAAGCCGTCCGGGATTGCTGAACAAACGAAACACTATCACCTATGCCCAGCGAATGATTGACATCGATCCGGCTCATGCCGATGAATACAAAGCCATCATCGCCCGCCTGAACCGAAAGCAGCCTGCTGACTATCAGGTAACCGCTTCACATACCCATTATTTCCGAGGTGACTACTCATTACATGTGCGTCCTCAATATAACTTTGACGTACGTTTGGCTTCTACACGCACTAAGAAATGTGAATACGGCAACAAAGAAAACCTGAAAACCTATTTCATGTCCGACGGATGTACCAACATTGTACAAACAGGCGATGAGTATTTTAACATCTTCCCAGTATGGAACTGGCGTCATATTCCGGGTACTACCGCTCCTCAAGTGGAAAAAATGCCGATGGATCCGAAAGCATGGGGCGTGTTAGGTACTTCCACATACGCCGGTGGAGTTTCCGACAGTATTTATGGGGCTACGGCATACGCTTACATGGATACCAATCCGGAAGTAAACACCGGAGCCAAGAAAAGCTGGTACTTCTTTGATAACGAAGTGGTATGTCTGGGAGCTGGTATACAATCCACTTCTACTTATCCGGTTCACACCACTGTCAACCAATGCTTCTTGAAAGACGGCATCTTAGTTGACAAGGGAAGTAAAGAAGAGACCTTAACAAACGGAAGCTATACCTTGCAAGCCCCGCAGTGGGTACTGCACGACAAAATCGGCTACTTCTTCCCACAGAAAGAAGAAGTGTTCCTGACAGCCCAAACACAGAGCGGACGCTGGTATGACATCAACACCAGCAAGTCGAAAAAAGAAGAAAAGATGGATGTCTTCACATTGGGTATCAACCACGGTGTGGGTCCGAAAGACGGCTCATACGCTTACATCGTAGTGCCGGGAAAAACTTCCGCACAAGAGATGGAAGCCTATCAGAAAGAGAATGCCATCGAAATTCTGTCGAACAATGCAAAAATACAGGCTGTTCGGAATACCAAACTGAATGTCTGGATGGTGACTTTCTTCGAAGCTGGTACTTTCAAACATAAAGAATTGAGTGTTACCGTAGACAAGCCATGCGTACTGATGGTAAAAGACATCAACGCAAAATCGGCTAATCTGCATATTGCCGACCCGGGACAAACTCAATCGCCCATTCAAGTGGAACTGAAAATCGGCAAAAAGAAACAAGCGCTCACAGCCGACTTCAGCCAAACTGGCATTTATGCAGGAGCTACCAAGCAATACACTGTAAAACTTTAATCTCAATATGAGACACAAAAGAAGCTCCATGGCACACCCAACTCAAGGCCATGGAGCTTCTTCTTTTTATTGTTCTTCCGATTCTGAAAACAAATCTCTTGCAGGAATCACCGGCGTCGTGCCTTTGTCCGCTTCCTGCCGGATACGGGAGGAGAATTTCTTTTTCGAAGTGATGCCCAATTCCGTCAGCATATCCGCCTGACGAATCAGATTGCCTTTTCCCTGCGAAAGCTGCCCCAGCGCATTCTTGTAAGCCGTGGAAGCCGCCTGCAAAGAATCCCCAATCTTTTCGAAAGTCTCGGTAAACCCTACCAGTTTCTCATAAAGCACCGTTCCTCGCTTGATGATGTCCTGAATATTTTTCACCTGATACTCCCGCTTCCATAAATCCAATGCCAACCGAAGTGCTGCAATCAGGTTGGTCGGACTAATCAACACGACCTTCTTCTGGTAAGCATAATTCCAAATGTCCGGATCGGCCTGCAAGGCCAACAAATAAGCCGGCTCGTTCGGCACGAACATCATCACAAAATCCAATGAAGACACATTGTAGCTGGAATAATCCTTTCGGCTTAACTCATCAATGTGGGCTTTCACCGAAGCCAGGTGTGCTTTCAAGTACTGTTCACGCTGCACGGCATCCTCAGAGGCCACATAGCTTGCGTATGCCGTAAGCGATACTTTTGAGTCAATAATCACCTGACGGTTATCCGGATACACCACCAGCACATCAGGCTGCATCCGCTGTCCCAACTCGTTTTTAAGCGGTTCACCGTGTTCATCTTTCAAGAATTCCTGACGGAAATATTCTTCACCTTCTCTCAAACCGGAATTTTCCAAGATAGTCTCCAATATCATTTCACCCCAGTTTCCCTGCATCTTGGAATCTCCTTTCAAGGCACGAGTCAGGTTGTTGGCATCGTCGCTAATCTGTTTGTTCAGCTGCATCAGTTCCTTGATACGGTCTTCCAAAGAAAAGCGTTGCTTGGATTCTTTATCGTACACTTCTTCCACCTGATGCTTGAATTCTTTCAAATTCTCTCCAAAAGGTTTCAACAAGTTACTCAGGGTTTCCGAACTAAGCCGGTTGAATGCCTCCGTCTTCTGCTGGAAAATCCGGTTGGCCATATTCTCAAACTCCGTATTCAGTTGCTTCCGCAATTTCTCCACTTCTTCCTTCTGATTCTCCAACCGTTCTTCCAGGTTGCGACGCTCTGCCTGTGATGTAGCCAGTGCACGACCTGCCTCTGCCCATTTCCCGGAAAGTTCATCTACCTGTCCACGCAGCCTCTCTGTTTCTTTCCGGTACTGCTCAATCAGCAATTCAGTACGTTCCTTTTCCGCCTTCAGCAAATCCTGAGCATGCTGTTGGTTCATCTGTAACTCCGACCGCAAAGAAACGGACTTCCTCGCAGCCCACAAATAACCCAGCAGTCCTCCTACTATCACGCCAACAACCAAATATACAATTTCCATATTCTCTACTAATTTTCAAAACGCCTATAAAAAACACAGGTTTCACGAAACAGAAGTCCGAAGCATCTGCCTCTTCCGTCTTCTTCCGTGAAACCTGTGTCCTTTTTATTTATGATTAATCGCTCACGCTTATCCGTTGATGGCAGCTACCAGTTCTTCCGGAGTAACCAGCGACTGTTCGCCGCTCGTCATATTTTTCAGCATGACTTTTCCTTCTTTCATTTCATTTTCACCCACAATGGCTACAAACGGTACCATCTTTGCATTGGCATAGCTCATCTGTTTCTTCATTTTAGCAGCATCCGGATAGATTTCTGCACGAATACCTACGGCACGTACCTGTGCCAGTACCGGCAATACATACGCAGCCTCAGCTTCGCCAAAGTTGACGAACAGCAACTGTGTACCGTTCACTGCTTCTTTCGGATACAAATCCAACTGGTTTAGTACGTCGTAAATACGATCAGCGCCGAATGAGATACCCACTCCCGACATGCCTTCCATACCGAACACACCGGTCAGGTTATCGTAACGGCCACCTCCACTGATACTACCAATCTGTACGTCCAGCGCCTTCACTTCAAAGATAGCACCCGTATAATAGTTCAGCCCACGAGCCAGTGTCAAATCCAGTTCCACTTCCGACTGGATACCCAGTCCGGCAATTGTCTTTAGAATAAACTCACTTTCTTCTACCCCCTTCAGACCAGTCTCACTGGCAGCCAGCACATTCTTCAACGTAGCTAACTTCTCTTCGTTCGAACCGCTCAACAGAATAATCGGCTGCAACTTATCGATGGCTTCCTGCGGAATACCTTTTGATGCCAGTTCCGCATTTACATTGTCCAAACCAATTTTATCCAGTTTGTCGATGGCCACTGTAATGTCTACAATCTTATCGGCTTCTCCGATGATTTCGGCAATACCTGTCAGAATCTTACGGTTGTTAATCTTGATGGAAACACGAATACCGAATTTCTGGAACACCGCATCAATCATCTGCACCAGTTCCACCTCATTCAGCAAGGAATTACTGCCTACCACGTCGGCATCACACTGATAGAATTCACGGTAACGTCCCTTCTGCGGACGGTCGGCACGCCATACCGGCTGAATCTGGAAACGCTTGAACGGGAAAGTGATTTCATCACGGTGCATTACCACGTAACGCGCAAAAGGAACTGTCAGGTCATATCGCAAACCTTTTTCACAGAATTTGCTGGCCAATTTTGCTGCATTGCGGCTCAACAGTTCTTCATCTGTCAGTCCAGAAAAATAGTCACCTGAATTCTGAATCTTGAAAAGCAGCTTATCGCCTTCCTCCCCGTACTTACCCATCAAAGTAGACAGGTTTTCCATGGAAGGAGTCTCTATCTGCTGAAAGCCGTAGCGATAGAACACCTCGCGAATGGTGTTGAATATATAGTTACGTTTCGCCATTTCTACCGGCGAAAAGTCTCTTGTTCCTTTAGGTATACTTGGTTTTGTTGCCATAATGAATCAGTCTTTAAATTAACGGGGCAAAAATACGAATAAAATTTCTACCTTCCGCACACAAAACGAAAGGATTTCATGCTTACTCGCGACGATTCATATAAATCGTTACGTAGTAAATCAGCGTAGCCAGTGAACCCAAGGCAGCCACGACATACGTATAGGCAGCCGACTTTAAGGCATCCGTAGCCTGCTGATGATTGAACGCATTGGTAATTCCGGCACTACTCAACCATACCAGTGCACGACGGCTTGCATCAATTTCTACCGGAAGGGTAATGAAACTGAACAACGTGGTCATGGCAAACAGACAGATACCGATAAGCAGCAGCTGCGGAAAAGAGTTGACCATCAAAATACCTGCCAACAACACCCAAGATACGATGGAAGAAGAGAACTGTACTACCGGAACCAAAGCCGAACGCATACGCAAAGGCGCATATCCCCGTGCATGCTGTACCGCATGTCCACACTCGTGAGCAGCCACTGCCGCAGCCGCCACACTTGCACTACCATAAACCCCTTCACTCAAATTCACCGTCTTGTTCATCGGGTTATAATGGTCGGTCAACATTCCCGACGTACTGGTCACCGTCACGTCGTAAATACCATTGTCACGCAGCATCTTCTCCGCCACTTCCTTTCCTGTCATGCCATTGGTCAACGGCATCTGGGAATATTTTTCAAATTTACTCTTCAGGTTTGCCTGAACCAGGTAACTGATAATCGCAATACCTATAAATACAATCCAAATCAACATAATTTCTTCATTTAATTGTTATACTAATTCTTTAGCAAAAACCTTGCCAAAAGAAAGGTTGTCAGTCATTTCTGTCCAAAGATAAAGATTTTATTTTTCTATTCAGGCAACTTTACGTAATTTTGCTCCATATTGAAAGAAAGACCATGATAGTTTGCATAGCCGAAAAACCCAGTGTGGCACGCGACATCGCCGATGTGCTGGGAGCCAAAAACCGAAAAGAAGGATACATTGAAGGAAACGGATACCAGGTAACCTGGACATTCGGTCATCTGTGTACCCTGAAGGAACCGCATGAATATACTCCCTCGTGGAAAAGCTGGAGCTTGAGCAGCCTGCCCATGATTCCTCCCCGCTTCGGAATCAAGCTGATAAACGACAGCGGAATTGAAAAGCAGTTTCACATCATCGAAAAGCTGATGCAGGAAGCTGAAATGATTATCAACTGCGGAGATGCTGGCCAGGAAGGAGAACTCATCCAGCGGTGGGTAATGCAAAAGGCCGGTGCCAAATGTCCGGTCAAACGACTCTGGATTTCCTCATTGACGGAAGAAGCTATACGCGACGGATTTGCCAACCTGAAAGACCAGGCTGAGTTCCAGCCGCTCTACGAAGCCGGACTGAGCCGCGCCATCGGTGACTGGACTTTGGGCATGAATGCCACCCGACTATACACCTTGAAATACGGACAGAACAAACAGGTACTTTCCATCGGACGAGTACAGACTCCGACTCTGGCCCTGATTGTAAAAAGACAGCAGGAAATAGAACACTTCGTACCCAAGCAATACTGGGAACTGAAGACGGTCTACCGCGATACGGTGTTCTCGGCCATCGTACGAAAAAGTGATGAGGAACTGGCTGAAGAAGCAGAAAAGGAAAAAGAGAACCCTTCGGCCAAGAAAAAAATACAACCCGATGCCAACCGGGGCATTCCGCAGATTACCGACGAACAGACCGGAAAGGAATTACTGGAACGCATCCGGAATGTAGATTTTACCGTAACCGAAGTCAGCTCCAAGAAAGGAACGGAAGCACCTCCCCGCCTGTTCGACCTGACCTCTTTGCAGGTGGAATGTAATAAAAAATTCAGCTACTCGGCCGACATGACCTTGCAGCTCATCCAGTCATTATATGAAAAGAAGGTGGCTACTTATCCGCGTGTGGATACCACTTTCCTGAGTGACGACATTTATCCCAAGTGCCCTAAAATTCTGGAGGGGTTGAAAGACTATGCCGTTTACACGACGGCATTAAGCGGAAAACCACTGATTAAATCGAAAAAAGTATTCGATAACAGTAAGGTGACCGACCACCATGCCATCATTCCCACCGGGGTACAACCGCAAGGCCTCAGCGACATGGAAAAACGGGTGTTCGACCTGATTGCCCGCCGCTTCATCGCCGTGTTCTATCCCGACTGTAAGTTTTCTACCACCACCGTCATCGGTGAAGCAGACCAGATAGAGTTCAAAGTAACCGGAAAGCAGATTCTGGAACCCGGCTGGCGCGTAATCTTTGCCAAGGACGTTCCGGAAGAAGGGAAAGAAAACGAGGAAGAAAGCGTATTGCCTGCATTCAACAAAGGAGAAAGCGGCCCGCATAGCCCGATGCTCAACGAAAAATGGACACAGCCGCCTCGTCCCTACACCGAAGCTACCCTGCTGCGTGCCATGGAAACTGCCGGAAAGCTGGTGGACAACGATGAACTGCGGGATGCCCTGAAAGAAAACGGTATCGGTCGCCCTTCTACTCGTGCAGCCATTATCGAGACCTTGTTCAAACGGCATTACATCCGCAAGGAACGCAAAAACCTGATTGCTACTCCTACCGGAGTGGAACTGATTCAGTTGATTCACGAAGAATTGCTGAAATCGGCCGAACTGACCGGTATCTGGGAAAAGAAATTGCGCGAAATCGAACGGAAAAGTTACGATGCAGGTACCTTCTTAGCTGAATTGAAGCAGATGGTCACCGAAATAGTCTACAGCGTACTGCGCGACAACAGCAACCGCCGTGTGACCGTCACGACTGATGACAGTCCTAAAATTCCGCTGAAAAAAGCAGTTGCCCCTAAAAACGGGGAAGAAGAGCCCAAGAAAAAAGCGGCTCCCCGCAAGCCACGGGCCAGCAAGAAAGCAGCTACTCCCGAAGCACCTAAGGAAGACAACCTACCTGCCGATGACAGCATCTTAGGAAAAGCCTGCCCTGTATGCGGTACGGGCATCATTATCAAAGGAAAGACAGCCTACGGATGCTCTCAGTGGAAAAACGGATGTAAATTCCGCAAGCCTTTTAAAGCATAATTATAATGCATCACAAAATCTCCCCAAATGTCAGAGACAAAAACTCAGACATTTGGGGAGATTTATTGTATATCACTTAGAAATTATTCATTTTCATTTCACAAACTTATTTCCAAGCCACCTTCTCACGGGTTCATCATAGAGCTTCAGACACAAGTATGCCAATGCAATACTTCCGAAATATACGACAGCTGCCACCGGCCAAGTGTCTTCCAACGTATACAACTGTTTCTCAATAAGCCATGAATAGAATACATACATAATAGGATAGTGAATGGCATAAAGCGGATAAGATATATCTCCCAGGAACTTACAGATAGCGGTCGACTGCTTGTCTGTCGTCTTGCCGGATGCCCCCATACACACCAATAGAGGAAATACCACCGCAATGCATATCATCTCGAACACGCCATTCAAGCATACAGGTGACTTACCTTCGATATAAGGCACACAGAAAAGTCCCAACAGGATAATGCTGCAAATCCAGAATGCGCCTCGAATCTTGAACGGACAGAAATTTCTTGAAATCAGCATACCTAACGTGAAAGGAAACAGCATTCTCAGCATGCCTCCCCAAAAGTTCAGCCCATCGAGCGTCCAGCCCACTCCTATCATGCCATAACCTACCACATCAAACAAAGCAAACCAGGAAAGCCCCAAACCGAGCAGTATGACCAATACTGTCAGTGCCTTATTACTTAAACGATGAATGAAAAGAGCGTAAAGTATATTACCTATATATTCAAAGAACAATGACCAGCTCGGTCCGTTCAAGGAAAACATCTCTCCGTTCCCGCGTACGTCATACCCGGCTCCCGGATAAGCCGGAATAAAGCACATTGCAAGCAAGAGTGCCAACATGACCGCGGAGGTCGCTACATGTGTACCATCCCATTTCACTCCCCCTTGCACAAAGAAAGCAATGCAACCGATTATCGCCCCCATAATAATCATCGGATGGAGTCGGATAAGTCTCCGCTTAAAGAAGCCTTTTAACGTCAAGTTCTTCTTCCACCGGTCATCGTACGCATATCCGATGACAAAACCTGAAAGTATAAAGAAGAAATCGACGGCCAGATAACCATGATTAATGACAGTAATGAGGGTACCTCCTCCAGCAAAAGAAAAACCTTCGAAAATGTGATAGAACACAACAAGCAGTGCGGCCACCCCTCTTAGCCCGTCAAGAAGTTCATAATGCGGTTTTGTATCTGCAAAAGCTGAAGATGAGATTCGATGATTCATATCGGGATAAATTAAACTGATTAGGATTTATACTATACATTTACATCGTGCAAAGATAGGGAATCTCATCCATTAAAAATTTGTCCTAAATCAAATTACGGTCTTTTGCTTCGCAACCTGCTGAGGGTAGAAAGGGTGATTCCTAAATAGGATGCAATGTATTTCAGATTTACCTTTTTGCATATTTCCGGAAATTGTTTCTGAAATTCCTCATAACGCTCCTTTGCCGGCAATGACAACCTCTCTTTATGGCTCCTGTGCAACCGTCTGTATTCATTCTGATGTATGATTCTCCCCCAGTTGCATAACTCCAAGTTGGTTTCCATAAGATTTTTGAGGTCACTTATATTGATTCTGTAGGCTTCCACTTCTTCCAGCGTTTCCACATATTCCTCACTTTTTTTGTTGTAATATAATTCATCCATGCTGAAAACAATACATCCCTCTGCTCCGAACGAGGTAGTGTATTCCTCTCCATCGACCACCCAATAGGCTCTTAAGATACCCTTCTCTATAAAATAAGCATACTTACAATAAATACCTTCCTTTATAAGTTGATACTTTTTAGGGAAACTGCAAGGTGTTAAATAGGACTCAAGTTCCTTTATGGTCAAATCGGACACCGGATATTGCTTTCTGATACTCTCTATTATATTTTTCATTTATAAGACTTGGTTTTCAATAAATAAAACTTGCACACCGAGCTAGGCAGCCCGGAAACACAACCGTATTTGCTTTCATATTTTAGAATTTCAACAGTTTGGCTTAACCAATTGAAGATTAAGCTCTTAGTTGGATATTTAAGAAGTGGCGGTAATAACTAAGATACCGTGCAATTTTCAACGTTTTGCTATCAAATAACTCAACTGCAAAAGTAGCCAAAATCCTTGAATGGAAAGACTTTAGCTATTCTCATATCATTCTTTAATAATGACATACTTCTGGTTTTGACTATTGGGCTTATCAGGAATAGTCATTTGAAGTTTTGTACCGATATAGGGAGCAATATATTTCTTTCTCACCCATCTTCTATCATTCACTCCAAGCATTTCAGCTATTTCAACGATACTTTTCGGAGATTTACAAAATTTAAACACCTTATCTTGGGGTGTAATGATATTCGACTGATCACTTGTTTCGTTATGACTTGAGGTGAAATCATCATCACTTGGGGTGTGACTTGGAGTGTGTGAATCTTTCACTTGGGGTGCAGATGCTTTCACACCACCAATCAGTGAGTGCTTAAACCATATTGTAAGATTTACAAACGGTGGAACAACTTTTATCTCCGGTACTGGAAGTTCCTGCTCTCTACAGCTCTCCATAATAAGACCTAGACCTCGTCCCCAAGCCTCCATCGTTCCACGCCGATAGAATACATTTGCTATAGTGGGGTTGGCTGGTAAAGAACCAATATACTCATTCACAAAATCCTGCCATTTCATACCCAGAGGAAATGATCCAGGATTCTGGAATACAATACGGTCATCGTAAATAGCCAGACTTGGAGTTGTATTTTCAGCATTCCAAGAACGATGGCACAGCATGTTGATTGTAGCCTCCTTTATAGCTTCGTAAGGCACGGTAAGTGTATCTTGTCTGAATTTACTATCCATTCTGCCAGATAGATTCAAATGCTTCAAACAGAAATCCATAACAGCATCATACTGTTCAAACAGGTTTCCTTCGCAAACAGTCTGATCACGAAATACTCTTTTATCTATTCCTTCAAAGCGGGCCAAACGGATTTTACACTGAGGGTGTAATAAGAAAGACTCTTTGCCAAACAATACATTTGCGGCATTCAATATCATACCATCCTTTCTTGCAACTCCAAGTTTAAGCATAATCTTCATAGGGTCTTGCAGGGTCATTGCCGAAGCATGAATACGCCTTGCCCCTATTCCGTCATGCAAGGTCTGATATAACAATTCTGTGTCAATATCATCAATGGCTATTTCGGAATTCGGCGTATTTTCCCAACTGAACCTCTGAGGATTGCTGATTTTCAGACGTTCCTCGTACATCTGTCTTGGCATCAATGCTGTTGTACTTTCCACTTTATAGAAAGCTCTGCCATCAAACGAATACGGTCCATTCTTGAAATTATTGGAGTCGAAGTAGATGGCAATAACATAATTATCAGGTTTGTCTGGTAACTCAACATATTCAACTTCGACATCTATTGCCGGTTCAATCTTACGTAGAGCATTTGCCACCTCCTGCCTTGTATTATCAGTAACATTTTGCCCGATAATCTTCAAAGACGGAGTAATGCCAAACATCAACCAGCCACCATCAGAATTCAGAAATGCGCAAGCCGTTTCCATACCTTTATAGAGTTCGCCTGTTGTTTTCTTCAGTTCCAAAGTTCTTGTCTCGTCCTTAGCTATCAGTTTCTTTATATCGCCAATCGTTGTCATACTTTTTATACTATTGTGAATATACATCTACCTTTCCTCTCTAAAGAATAACTGATAGTAGTACATACCTCGTTCTTCATCGTAGCCCCTTTCAATATATTGCTCTCCACCATGAATATTTATATCAAAATTTTTATCGAGTTTGATTGTTGTCATTGTACCTGTAGCCTTGCGCTTAATTGCGTTAGAAACAGTAGCAAAATGATCATCTATTTCAATGTCTCGTTCTTTCTGATAAGTTTCCTTGTATTGCTTAAACTTTGATACTAATTCTGGTGTCCCAAAAACTTGTTCTGCAAAGGTATCTACATTAACAGATTCCTCTTTCAAAGCCGCTACACTTCTATTCATATATGTTGCTTTCTCTATTTTACCGCTTTCAGCAGGTAATTGAGAGACAAAACTTTTGCATAGAGAAAGCATATTTTGGGTTTGATTGAAATTATCTTTCCTTGGACGTACATGAAGGAAATCATCAGTCCAATATTTAGCTTCCGCACCTTTATTGACATTATCCACAACAGCAACTACATAGCCATTTTCTTTTTCACGATTAAAAATTAGACAGCCTTTATCTAATTTATTTAAACTAATACCCTTTTCACTTTCAATCATAAATCCATTTGATTTATGTTGTATCTTTAAATAAGTATCTTTATTTTCTGATTTAAATAGACCGATTGCATTCGTACTTATACCATCAACTATACAATCTTCAAAATACACAACATAAAATTCTCCTCCCTTTACTTTAGGATGTGTACTTTGTTCATATAAATGCTTTGATAAATCAATAGATTGATGTAATATTGTATTCGGATTTGAAAAAATTTCATGAACACACATATATACTTCATTCATTGATTTATCTATATTGTGATAAAAAGAATAATATTCTTCAGATTTAAAGGGTGTAAAAAAATACTCTATAAGAAATTCATGAATACTATCATAGTTATCATATTGATTTTCAGATAAGATACATCCTTCATCTCTTAATTTATTACCTACACGATGTATTACACATGCTTTAATTTTTACCTCTATAGATGAAATCATAACTATATCTTATTAAAAATTCTCAACTTTTCTTTTACTAATCTATTGAACTCTATTTTCAATTCTTTTTCTATCGATTGGATGTTTTTGACTTTTTCCTTACAGTTATTATTGATATAACATTTGGGACTGTAGATAAATATGCCATCCGGATTTGGCTTATTTTTTAATGCATCTGAGAAATTGATAACCACAAAATAATTTCCATTTATATCCCGTATCTTAAATCTATAATTTATAGATATTTCTTCGCAAAGTATGATTGATTTTAGTGTCGTGTCTTGCAACTCTCTAATCGAGTCTAAGTTTTTACCCTTTAACTGAGTAATACATTCTTTACCCTTTTTATCTTCATATTCTTGCGGCAATGTTACACTTTCATCAAACATATATTTAATTGATTTTGCATTAAAGTTAATAAAAATATTTGACGAATCAATATTTGTAAAGCTTAACAGATAATTTGCTCGTTCTAAATTAGAAAAGCTTGAGAACAATACTTCATCTGCTTTATCTTCAATCACATTATTTTGTATCAATTGTTTCGTTATTCCATCTACTATCCTATCTGAGTACACTCTTGCAGGTCTAGAATTATATTCTTTTGTAAATTCGAGCTTTTTAGTCCTTGAATCTATGCTAATTGTAACTTGAGATATGCTGCTTGTGACATTAACTAATGCTTGCTTATTAGGGTTAGTTTCTTCTAAATAAGTTTTTATCGTAACACTTCCATCACTGTTCTGTATAATCTCAGATGAAACTACTTTTGCTTTTAAATTGCATTGAAAATTATGAGGATATATATTATTTATAGTTTGACTTATGACATTTTTATAGTTCACATCATCGAACATTTTATATTGTTTTGAAGTTGTTGATAAGGGCTTCTCGTTAATATTTACAAAATTAACAAGAGAATCAATATCAACTGAACTAAATAGCATACTAGTCATCAATTGGATAATCCTGGTTTTATCTGCACTTTTTAAAAAAATGCCTTTGTTGGATAGGAAGGCCTTTAAATCTATTGACTTAACAGCTTCCGAAGCAAGAAAAGGTTTCATAGAATCACCATATGGCAGATACTCTATCAAGTGCGGTTTTATATTTAGACATTTATTCCGATTTTCATTGTATGATTCATCTATAAAAGTTTCAGTGCAATCAGCTGGAATTAGCCTCAAGCTATCAACATTTAAATTTGAAATTCTTTCAACTTTCAAATTTAAATCATTATTGTTATAACTACGTACAACCTCAGCAACCACACCTTGTTTATCAGAATCATAATCTGGGAAATACAAAATATATTCGTTAGCTAATCCACTTGTAAGTCGCAATGATAGCCAAATCATCTTTTTTAAATGTTCTCGATTGAATTTATCCGAACAAAACAATAAAACGCTTATTTTATTTTTGTCCTCTTTAATTATAGGGAGAATAGAAGAGTTCAAAAATTGAGGGGGCATGTATATACCGCGTTTACCAATTTTTTGTGTATCAGAATTATCTTCGGTAATAGGATATAGAAATTTAACAGGCATCGATGGTCTGTAATTTTTTGCTGTAATAATTGAACTTATTAAAAAATTCAGTTTTGCATTATCTATAAGATAGTAAGTTACATTTTTATTTAATAGATTTCCCTTAAACAAACTGGAACCATTAATAATGGTCTGTCCTTGATCGTTATCAGCTAATGACAAAATAAAATTAACATAATACTCGTAAGAGCCATCGACTGCAATCTTCTTTTGTTTGAGAAGTTTATCTCTTACAATATCAAAGCAAAACAAGCCTTCTTTTATCTCTGCGTGTATATCTTGAGAATAGTCAATATCAAAGTTAGAATTTATATACAATAGATCTTTACTATTATTTTTTAGTGGAGATTCATAGTCTGCCCAATAATCCAAAGAATATGAAACATCCTTGCCTAATTTTTCATTATATAATGATTGATTCTCATCTTTGGTCATATTTCTCCACCCAAAAAGTTTGAGTATATTAATCATAATAGTGGATTGAATATCCTCATTTTGTTTCGGGTTATCTGGTAATATCAAGGAAAATGGAGATTTCTTTAACTGATCCTCTATGGCACAGAAACTATCTAATAAATATTTTTTAAATTCATCTTTCTGAACGATTTTTCCAGAAACTGAGTTCTCAAGAATTATGTGGTTTAACGCTTTAGCGAATAGCTTACATAATTTTGCAGATATAATAGTTTTACCATTATCCTCATAAAAACTATTGATTTTTTGCATTATGATAGATTGAAAATCATCTATCGACATATTCTTATTTTCAATAATGATATTGTCAATTTTACTTCCAACATTTTCTGCAATATTCCCAATCAATACTAATTTATACTCATTAGCATTAGGCGTTGAATTCTTTAATTCTTCACTCCATTTCTTAATTGCAGAAAGATGGAATAGGTTTTTCGATGATTTTACTTGAACGACCATGATTCTCCCATCCGAATAATTCCAGCGAATATCAACCTTTTCAGATTCATCATTAGGTTCCACACAAATACTCTCCCAATCATATTCAAAGGAATCCAACAATGCGACCAGTGACTGATAGACATACCCCTTAATTGCATACTGTCCGTTCATATACTATGATTTTTAATATTATTCTCCTATTATCATTCGTTCTACTTCTTGTTTTGCACTCTCTAAGATAGCCTTACCTTGTTCCCGTAATATTTTTGCTTTATTTCGCATATTTGAAATACAATCTACGATTTCCTGTTGTTTATCAATAGGAGGGAATGGTACATTCATTTTTTCAAGAAAATCAGAAGCAACCCGCTGTTGACCAGCAGAACCTCCAAAATAAAGTTTAGCGGTTTCTCGAACCAACTTCATGTGTAGAATAGAATGTATAAATTCTACCATGATATTGTTGTTCTTAGGTCTGATAACATGAAATTCGGTTGAACCACAGCCATAGCCATTGGTTAGATTTTTGGCAATAGATGATTTGCCATTTTCCATACAAGGTGTAATCTTAGCCCAAAGCAAATCACCTTCTTGAAAACGAGTAAAACCTTTAGAATCATTAATGGTACAATTTTTATAATTTTCTATTTCTGCATATGTTTCATTAACAGACTCCATCGGTACAAATGAAATTTGTATTTCTTTACTATTGGCCTGTGGGAATTTTGTATGTGGATTAATATAAGCCACATGAGTTAGTTGTATATTATCGTATAATTCTGACCTTAGACTAATTGCATTTTTGTATATACTAGGTGTATAGCGTCCGACAAGATCTTTTTTATTAATGATAAATATTCTATTATTAATATCATTTTTGACTTTAGGAATAGTTATTCCCAACTCATTCAATAGATAGTCATCAATACTACCTAAAAGTTGTCGTGCTTCTTTGTCTTTTATTTGTTTTTTTCTATAAGCCTCATTTATATACTCAACAATCTCTCTTTGTTTATTTAAATTAGGTAATGGAATTTCCAAAGACTGATATTCCTCTGCATTAATATTAGGTTGTGCGCTGGGTCTCTGAATTGCATTAACCCATTCTTTATATGGATTTAATTGTGTATATGCAAAAAGATAATCAGGGAATATTTTATGGGGATTTACAATAAAACGAATCAAATAACCGGCATACAGGCAGGTATATGGTAACTCTTTATGAATATATGCTTTCCCTACAGTAGCTCCGCTTCTCGCAATCAAGATATCATATTCATTTAAAATATACTTATCTTCTGCATTGGCAACTGTTGCACCTAACTCATTTGCAGATATTAATCCATTTTCATCAATATCTGTAATTCTAATGTATCTTGGCTGTATGTTAGTCTCTCGGATAATCCCTGCTTCATTTGCTCCATATTGAGGCTTTTCCAAAAGTAAATTTTTGAGTTTCACCAACGGATATAAAGCATGCCGCACTTTTTTATTGTAAAGAGCCATTTTAGGATCTAATCTTCCATCTATTTCTGACCGATTAACGATGAAGATTTTATTTTTGTCTATACATTGTGGTACTTGGTAACTCATAGTGTGTCAATAAATTTTTTCAGTTCTTCTCCAATAATATCCAATTCGTTGACAGCTATCTTTTTACCTGTCGCATCATATCCTATCTGTTCGGCTATTGCCATAAAGATCGGATAGTCCGGCAATTGTTTTTGTTTTGTCAATTGGTACTCTTCCGTTAATCTGTTTTTCAATTCGTCAACCTTGTCTGCATACATGGCCAGTAAGTCTGAATTCCACAATTTGTATTCTTCTGTCTTTTTGGCATCTGTAGCTGAAATGTTTTGGGCAGACTTTATCTCATTGGCTTTTTGTTTTTGCAGATGTTTAACCTCTTTATCCCACTGCTGTCTTTGGGCTATGTAATTATTATCATTCAATAATTGGGTTTCAATATTCTTCTTTGTAGAAGTCAATTTATTTGTCTGTTCTTTTGTCCATTTTTTCAAAAAAAGAACAGAACTTTTGACTCCTGCGCCATTAGCAGCAAAGGCTGTCTGAGGCATACTGACAACCGCTACGATACGAAACCAATCCTCTATTTGAGTACGAACATATTGCATACTGCTGTTAGTTAATATACCATCAGGGAGAACTATGGCAAGATAGCCTCCTTCTTTCAGGAATTTATAATCCTGCTCTATAAAAAGGACTTCCGTACTTTGTCCATCACGCGTGTTCTCGGGTTGAGAACTTACAGCTAACCAGTCTTCTTCCTTTTTCCCAAGCTGATACGTTTTGAAATATGCTTGCTCTGTTTGGCGTACTGTACTTCCAAAAGGTGGATTCGTTATGATAAAATCAAATGTGCCGTATTTGAATCCATAATTATTTGTTCTGCTTATAATTGTGTCGTCTGAAACAAGACCATCCGATGTAATGACATTGGTATGTCCATCATCATGGATAATCATATTCATTTTTGCAGCACGAGAGATTTGCTCGCTAATTTCTATTCCATACAAATTCTTTTCTGCAAAATCGTGCCAATAAGAAAACCAATGCTTGTATTGTCTTGTATCTGTTTTATAATTAGGATATATTTCAGTAGCTTTATCACGTACTTTGTTCAGCGCATAAAGCAGAAAACCACCACTTCCACACGATGTGTCAAGCACTTTAGAATCATGTTCTATGGGCAAGACATCTACAATGAATTTTACAATCTTGCGAGGAGTAAAATATTGTCCGAAATTGCCTCTAAAGAATGACCCCATAAAGGTTTCAAAAGCACGCCCTTTACTATCTAAGTCTGTTTCTCCAAGATTGACACTTTCCAAATACCCAACAACTGTACGAATTTTCTCTGGTGTCAACCTTATATTATCGCGAAATACCTCTTTGTCTTTTTTCCTGCCTTCTTCATATAACGCCATTACTCGCTTATAGAGATTATCATTTTCTATAAGTCGTCGTTTGGATTCACTTTTCTCCTCTTCTTTTGAAACTGTGATGATTTGAAAATCGTATGGTTCTCCCATTCTTCTCGGCTTGCGCTCGTCCCATATTTTGCAAAAGATAAGTTTATCCAATTCATCAAAAGCTTCTGAAGGGTTAAGTTGCCCACCTGCCCAAAGAGCTTCATGCGCTTGCTTGAATCTACGGGTGAGTTCAGACTGGTCAATGACTGCCAAATCAAAGAACCGTTGTTTGCCTGCTTCTTCCGGCAAATACTGAGCTTCATACACATACTTATAGGAAGCAACATCTTTGACTCCAAATTGAGGAATATCAGGCATTTGATTTCTGGTATTCTGATTCTTGTCAACTTCAAAATAATCAGATTTAATTCCGGAAGTTACCCATACATATTTAACTTCACAAGGTAGTGCAAATGCGTAACTATATGCCTGTTCTATCGCTTGCTGATATTCTGCTTCACTAACCTCTTGTCGTTTACACTCTACTAAAATATGTGGTCTCAGACACATATCTTCTTCATAAACAATAATATCAGCCTCTTTGATACCTCGTCCCATTGTAACTGGCACAAACTGTTTTATTCTACTTTCAGGATAGTTATAATCCAATATCAAACGAAGAAATGTTTCTGCTTGAACCTTTTCCTCAGGGTTATTGAAATTACGTTCTTTGTTTTGGAATACATAAGTAATTCGTGACATATCTTCATTAAAAGATATGAGATTTTTTTCTATTCCAATTTTTATATAGTCTTTCATATATTCTGTTGCAATTTATAATTTTGTAGTATTAATCAGTTCTTGTACATCAACCTTTAACAAACTAGCGACTTTAACAAGTGTTGCCAAATCCGGCTGAGATACATTAGAACACCATTTGGAAACAGTTGACGGATTCTTCCCTAATTGCTCCGCCAGCCACTTTCCTGTTTTCTTTCTTTCAACTAAAACTATTTTGAGTCTATTTATATCCTCCATATCAATCATTAAATTGAATTATATACAAATGTAATGAATTTATTTGATTTCAATTATTCAATATAAACTACTTTTACTTATGAATATTCTGACTTTGGAGGGAAATATTTTAGCAAGTAGTTTTGGGGTGCCGAAAACATTTCGGGTGCCCCAAAACACAACTTGCTATATTCGCTTGAACATAAAAAGTGATGCTTGAAAAATCCATGATCTTTTATCTAAAACGAATAAAAAAGAACCGAAACCAGTAAATACTGACTTATTCGTTGCACATAACCAATAGTCCAGTAATACAATCAATCAGTCGGTCACACATTCAGTCACTCAATCAAAATACCTTCTACTATACTATTTAGCAGGAACAAACTAAAGAATTGCGAGATAACCGGAATATGTGCTGTACATTGCTTTTAGAGAATGTGTCAAAGAAGATAATGCAGAGGCGAAATTTCCGAAGCACACTCCAAAAGAAGAAAAGATTATTTTCTAGGATGTCCTGTTCTACGTTCCTAAAAATGTAGTAGAAACGCCCTTGTCATTGTTAATATAACACCCTGAAAATTAACGCCTTACAGACAAAATAGTTCTTTAGATATTTATGCAATTCATTGATATTTAGCAACTTAATAGAGTAATTAAATAACTAGAAACAATGAAAAAAGTAGATTCAAAATCCAATAAAGAGACTCTGGAAGAAGAGGTCAAACGTCTTCGCAAAGAAAATGCCAAACTCAAATCTCAGAAAGCAGCCAAAGAGGCTAAACTTAAAGAAGCAAGGAAGGAACTTAAAAAAAGACGTAAAGGCCGTGACCGAAGAACAAAAAAAATTGTTATCGCCCCTATTCTCGAACATAGATACTCTCTTCTAATTGTTCAGCTTTATGTATTGATTTACATTCGTACCAACTGCGGCCTTCGCACTGTAATGAAGACACTTGAAACCTTCAAAGAAGTGCTCGAAGGAAAATGCGGAAAGGTTCCATGCCATAATACCGTAGAGAACTGGATAAAGAAGCTTAGGTTATCCTCTTATGAGAATGACAGCAAACCTATAGATAAAAAGTTTGCGTATAGCATTGACGAAAGCATCATGGTCAATTGGGAGAAACTTCTTCTAATTCTGGGTATTCCCACTGAACATCCTGGACGCCCTCTTAAGCATGAGGATGTTACGGTTGTCAGCATGAAATCCGGCGGTTACTTTAAAGGGAACGACATCAAGCAAGAGATTGAGAAGTCCATTAAAAAGATTAAGGCTAAACCTGAATATGTAATCAGCGACCAGCTCATAATCTCATAAATGGAATTTTGCAATCAGAATTGTTGCACCATATCGACATCAGTCATGCCATGGGTACAAAACATACTTATGGCAACGAGTCTGATTTCGTGAACCTCACTACTATTCTTAGGAAGATCAGATTGCAATATCATCTTACAGACAAGGCTTATCTTTTACTGCCAAATATGCGTAGCATTGTCAGATTCATAAATTTGAATTCATGGGTGGATTGGGGTAACAAAATGCTTGACAGTTTTGGTAATCTTCCAAAAGAAATGCAGGATGCATATTCTTTTGGAAGATTACAGCTCACGAAGATAATGATTTATCATTTTTAGAAGTATAATTTTTTCGTGCGTTTTCTCTAGAACGCTTCGAAGAATTCTCTGTTTCACACTGCGGGATTTGTATTTCACAGTGTGAAATATGTATCCCACAGTGTGGTTTTTGTATCCCACACTGTGAAACAGAGAATACGATTAAGCATTTACCACTTTATCTCTCTGTGTTTCAAACAATTTACCTATCAGAATCGTAAAATTAGTTCTGTACCAGATTCTGCATCTTGCGAAGTATCTTCGGGAACTGCCAGAAGAAGAGCAATGTACAACAGATGGCGGCCGTAGCATCTGAAACTGCTTCGGCCATAAATACGCCTTCCACTCCACAGAAGCGAGGCAGAACCAGAGCAAGAGGCACCAGCAAAATAACCTTACGCAACAAAGCTATAAAAATAGAAATCCGTGCCTGACCAAGGGCTACAAACATATTCTGGCAGGCGCGCTGCAAACCAAAGATTGTCATTCCAGCCAGGAAGAGCGGCAGCACATGCTCTACGGTGGCAATCAACTCCGGATCGTTCGTAAATGCCGAAGCGACTACCGTAGGGAAACAAATCATCAGCAACATCAGGACAAAATTGAAAGAGAACATTACCGTCAGTACAATACGGAAACAGTCTTTCACCCGCTGGCGGTCACCATGTCCGTAGTTGTAGCTGGCCACCGGCACAAAACCTTGGGCAAATCCTGTAAGTGGCACACTGACCAGCTGCATGGCACTCTGTAAAATAGCCAGGGCTCCTACGTATATATCGCCAAATTTCTCCAGACTGCCGTTCAGCACAAATCCTACCAAACTCTCTGTACTGGCCATAATGAAGGGAGATACCCCCAAAGCCAACATCCCCCCGACGATACGGCGGTCAAATTTCAGGTAACATTTTTGCAAGCGCAAGGAGGCACGGTCGGAACATAGAAAGCCCAACACCCACCAGGCACTGCATGCCTGCGAAAGAATAGTGGCCAGTGCCGCTCCTTTTACGCCCATATCAAACCAGAAAATAAAAATCGGATCGAGCACGATATTCAGCAAGGCCCCAATCAAGACGGAATACATCGCAATATTGGGACGCCCCTGTGAATTGATAAACGTATTGAGTCCGGTAGAGATTTCCACAAACAAGGTACCCAGCAAGTACACTGAAAGATAATCTTCTGCGTAGGGGAGTGTAACGGCAGATGCCCCCGCAAACCGAAGGATAGGCTCCATAAACCAATAGGATACCAGCGAAGTCAGCACAGTAAACAGAATCAGCAGCATGAAACCGTTGCCTAAGAATTTCCCCGCACGCACCCGGTCGCCTTGTCCCAGTGCCATGGCAGCCAGTGGCGCACCTCCGGCTCCCACAATAGCCGAAAAAGAAGAAATCAGAATTACAATAGAGGTGGTCACTCCTACTCCCGCCAATGCATTTGTCCCGATTTCCGGTATATGACCGATATAAATACGGTCTACTATATTATAGAGGAGATTGACGAACTGCGCGGCCACTGCCGGTAAAGCCATTTTGAAAATGAGAGGAAGCATCCGTTCCGTTCCCAGGCGTTCTTCGTACTGATTGTTCATTCTTGCTGCCATAGGTATTCTACAAATCGGCTGCAAAGTTACGAGTTTTTCGGGAGAGAAAGGGGAAAATGTAATTGAAAAGAAATAACCCTGCCTTCGGATTTGATTTACATCAACAAATTGGCCTTTTACAAGAAAAATATGCTATAAAACATATTTTGTAAAGAAAAAAGGCCTATATTTGCAGTGTAAAAAGAAAGGCTAAAAGAAAAAGCCAATAAAAAGTTTTCAAGGTAAATAAGGTAACAAGTACAACGGCCGGCTGGGAAGTCCGCTAAGAAGATTTAATTAAACTAACTAAAAAAGAAAGGGTAACAATTATGAAAAAGGTAAAAAACATTTTCCACAAGATTGCAAATGCAGATCCAATGATCTGGGGTTATGTAATGCTGAATGACGAAAGACGCAAATAAAACTACGACGCTGACAAGTTCAGCATTTTAAAGACGAATCTGATAAATGCCGAAAGGCTTCTCGTAAATATTCTGACGAAAAAGCGGTTAGACTTCTAACCGCTTTTTTTATTTCCCATTTGTCCGTATCTTTGCATGAATCTCTAAACACAATGACAGATGACTCCTACCCTGATAGATACCGACAACCCCGAATTTCAGAATGCACTGAAACTCATCCAATATACCCGCCAATCGGTCTTTCTGACCGGAAAAGCGGGAACGGGTAAGTCTACATTTCTGAAATACGTTTGCCAGCATACCAAAAAGAAATATGTGGTACTGGCTCCTACGGGCATTGCCGCTATCAATGCGGGTGGCAGTACCCTGCACAGTTTTTTCAAGCTCCCGTTTCATCCGCTCCTGCCCGATGACCCGAAGTTTCAGGGGAGGAAACTGAAAGATTTTCTGAAATATTCTTCCGACCACCGGAAACTCATTCAGAACATCGAGCTCATCATCATTGATGAAATTTCCATGGTGCGGGCCGACATCATCGACTTTATCGACAAGGTGCTTCGCACGTACTCTCATAACTTACGTGAGCCGTTCGGTGGAAAACAGCTGCTGTTAGTGGGCGACGTATTCCAACTGGAGCCGGTAGTAAAAAGTGACGAACGGGAGATTCTGAACCGTTTTTATCCGAATCCGTATTTCTTTTCGGCTAAAGTGTTCCAGGAGATGGAACTGGTATCCATCGAACTCACCAAGGTATACCGACAAACAGACCAGGTATTCGTCAGCGTGCTCGACCATATCCGGACCAATACTGCCGGAAATGCGGATTTACAACTATTGAACACCCGTTATACGCCGACACCACCTTGCCCGGAAGAGAATGATTTGTACATCACGCTGGCCACCCGGAGGGACAACGTAGATTATATCAACGAAAAGAAACTCAACGAACTGCCAGGCGAACCGGTCACATTAAAAGGAGAAATACATGGTGAATTTCCGGAAAGCAGCCTCCCTACCCTGATGGAACTGGTCATCAAGCCGGGAGCACAGGTGATTTTCATCAAGAACGACCAGGAAAAACGCTGGGTGAACGGTACCATCGGTACGGTATCAGGCCTTTCGGAAGACGGTACCATCTATGTAATAACGGAAGACGGGAGTGAGTTCGATGTACACAAGGAAAGCTGGAGCAACATCCGCTACCGATATAACGAGACGGAAAAGAAAATAGAAGAAGAGGAATTAGGCACATTTACACAATACCCCATCCGGCTGGCCTGGGCCATCACCGTACACAAGAGTCAGGGGCTGACTTTCAACCGGGTAGTTATCGACTTTACGGGAGGAGTTTTTGCCGGAGGACAGGCTTATGTAGCCCTGAGCCGCTGTACCTCATTGGACGGCATCCAGTTGAAGCGGCGGATTTCGCACGCAGATGTGTTTGTCCGACCGGAAATTGTCAGCTTTGCCCAGCGCTTCAATGACAACCAGACATTTGAGAGGGCCATGAAGCAGGCACAGGCAGACATTCAATACGTAGCCTCTGTAAAAGCTTTCGACAAAGGCAATTTCGCCGAATTTTTAGAATCCTTCTTCAAGGCCATCCACAGCCGCTATGACATTGAAAAACCGTTGATACAGCGTTTTATCCGCCGGAAGTTAGGCATCATCAACCGGTTAAAGGAAGAAAACCGATTGCTGAAGGAGCAAATGCAGCAACAGCGGCAGAATTTGCAGAAATACGCCCGGGAATATTACCTGATGGGAAACGAATGCATCACTAAGGCGCACGACCCGAGGGCGGCACAGGCCAACTATGACAAGGCCCTGGAGCTGTATCCGGAATATGTGGATGCCTGGGTACGAAAAGGAGTGACATTCTTCGATGAAAACCGAATGGAAGAAGCTGAAGAATGCCTGAATCATGCCGTACAACTACGGCCACAGGACTTCAAGGCAGTATACAACCGAGGAAAACTTCGTCTGCTGACCGGAAAAACGGAAGAAGCGCTCTCCGATTTGGACAAGGCTACCAGCCTGAAGCCACAGCATGCCGGTGCGCATGAATATTTTGCTGAAGCACTCGAAAAAAGCGGAAAGGAAATAGAAGCTGCCATTCACTATCGAATTGCAGAAGAACTGCGAAAGAAAAAGAAATAATTTTCTTATTTTTGCGTTCATACGAAGTCAAATCTTCGTAAATAACGCCATGTTACTTAAATTATATTCTAAAAACAACCGACCGGAAGACCTGCAGCGCATAGTAGACATTCTGAACGATGGGGGCATCATTATCTACCCCACAGACACGGTGTACGCATTAGGATGTCATGCGCTGAAGGAACGCCCCATTGAGCGTATCTGCAAACTGAAAAATATCGATCCGCGCAAGAATAATTTATCCATCATCTGTTACGACCTGAGCAACATCAGCGAATATGCTCGCGTGAGTAATGCCACTTTCAAACTGATGAAACACAATCTGCCCGGTCCGTTTACCTTTATCCTGAATGCGGACAGCCGTCTGCCTAAGATTTTCCGCAACCGGAAGGAAGTGGGTATCCGTGTACCCGACAATGCCATCATCCGTGAAATCTGTCGGTTGCTCGATGCACCGATTCTGACGACCACTCTGCCGTTAGAGGAAGGAGAAGACATTGAATACATCACTGAACCGGAACTGATTGACGAAAAGTTTGGAGAGAAAGTAGACCTTATTATTGACGGAGGTACGGGAGGTATTGAACCTTCTACCGTCATAAATTGTTGTAATGATGTACCTGAAATTGTCCGACAAGGCAAGGGGATATTAAATGAATGATTAACTATAAAAATTTTAATTCACATTACACATGTTACTTACATTATTACAAGCTACAGCACAAGCAAGCAATACTGCTTCAAAAATTAACGTAGAACAGCTGCTGGACAGACTGCTCAACTGGGGAATCGAGGTTGGAAAAGACATTCTGGCTGCCATTATTATCTACATCGTCGGCCGGTTTATCATCAAACAAATCAGCCGACTGGTCAGCAAAATTCTGGAAAAACGTAAACTGGAAATCAGTGTACAGACGTTCTTAAAAAGTCTGCTCAGCATACTTCTGAACCTGATCTTAGCATTTGCCATCATCAGCAAATTAGGAGTAGAAACCACCAGCTTTGCTGCAATCTTAGCTTCTGCCGGTGTGGCAATCGGTATGGCATTGTCCGGAAACCTGTCTAACTTCGCCGGAGGATTAATCATCTTAGTATTCAAGCCCTTCAAGGTAGGAGACTACATCGACGGACAAGGTGCCAGCGGAACAGTAAAAGAAATTCAGATTTTCCACACCATTCTGGCTACGGTAGACAATCGAATTATTTACGTACCTAACGGTGCTCTGAGCAGCAATGCCATCACCAATTACAGCAAACAAGACATGCGCCGCGCTGAATGGGTATTCGGAGTGGAATACGGAGAAGATTATGAAAAAGTAAAAGCTGTACTGGAGCGAATCATTGCGGCCGATGAACGAATCCTCACGACTCCAGCTCCATTTATCGGACTGGGAGCTTTGTCTGCCAGCAGTGTAGATATTAAGGTACGTGTGTGGACCAAGACCGAAAACTACTGGGATGTGTATTTTGACATGAATAAAATCGTATACGACACATTCAACAAAGAAGGTATCGGATTCCCGTTCCCGCAACTGACCGTACACCAGGCAAAAGACTGATAAGCATATATCACTCCATAAAAAAACTTCCACCAAGGGAAAATCCTTTAGTGGAAGTTTTTTTATATCTATCAAAAAGATAACTTATTTACGGTCTGCTTTCAAACGGTCGGCCATTGCCTTAGCCAATTCCTTAGCCTGTGCATAATTGTCGGCCTTCATGCTCTGCTTCATTTCTACCGGGTTACCTACTACTTCAAATTTCAGTTTTTCAGTAAACTCACCCAATTTCTTCACTGCTGCGCTGGCCCAGGTGAACGAACCGAAGTAACCAAACAGACGGTTCTTCATTTCACGAGCGGCTACCTTGCTCAACAGAGATTCCATTTCAGGATACAACTGCATGTTATAAGTAGTACAGCCTGCTATCAAAGCTTTATACTTAAAGATGTCGGCCAGGATATAAGAATGATGCGTATGAGAAACATTGTGCAGAATGATATTCTTGATGCCCTGTGCACTCAGTTCTTCTGCAATAGCCTCAGCCAGTTCTTCTGTATTACCATACATGGTTCCATACACAATCACTACACCTTCTTCACCTTCATAGCGGCTCAGCTTGTCATACATATCTACCACTTGCGGAATGCATTCTTCCCATACCGGTCCATGAGTCGGACAGATTGTCTTGATAGGCAGTCCTCCACATTTCTGTAAAGCTTTCTGTACCGGATTACCGAACTTACCTACGATATTAGCATAGTAGCGGCGCATTTCATTCCAATAAATATCAGTATTGATGTTACGGTCGATGCATCCTCCGTTCAATGCTCCGAAACAGCCGAAAGCATCTCCAGAGAACAGGATACCTTCTGTTTCATCAAAAGTTACCATTGTTTCCGGCCAGTGTACCATGGGCACCAGATAGAAGCGAAGGCTATGATGTCCCAGTTTCAGGAAATCTCCATCACCTACCACATAACGTTCACCTGTTACTCCATAATATCCTTCTACCATTTCGAAAGTCTTCTTGTTACCTACCAATACAATTTCAGGATAGTATTTCTTAATCAGAGCAATTGAACCAGAATGGTCAGGCTCCATGTGATTTATAATCAAATAATTGATTTTACGGTCTCCGATAACACTGCGTATCTTCTTAATATATACTTCAAAGAAAGCCACATCTACCGTATCGACCAATGCGACCATATCGTCATCGGCAATCAGGTAAGAGTTATAAGACACGCCATAAGGAAGTGGCCACAAATTTTCAAACAAAGCTTTTGTACGGTCGTTCACACCGACATAATGAACTTTACCTTTAATTTCCATTGAATCCTAACTAATTTAAAAATTTGATATTATATTGTTTCCTTTTTTACTTCTTCATAGAATTTTCCCTGCCAGGTATCTCTTTCCTGAAGGCGACGCTGCATACGAACGGCAAATTCGTAATTTTTAATGCCCCAGTCTGGAGCTATCAGCAGTTCCTTGGGAGATTGCGAAACGAAACGTTCCAGCACAAGATCCGGACGTACACGCTCGAGATAATCTATCACAAGATCAATGTATTCATCTACCTCGTACAAATGAAAATCTTCAGGACACAACTCATATTCATGTGCCATCCGTGTACCACGCACCAGCTGCAACTGATGCATTTTCAGCGTTGTCAAAGGAAGTTCAGACACCTGTCGTGCCTGACGGATGATAGCTTCATGATTTTCTCCCGGAAGTCCTAAAATCACATGACCTCCCACACGTATACCTCTTTCTGCTGTACGTTTTACGGCATCCACCGTACATTCAAAAGTATGTCCCCGGTTTATTCGCTGCAAAGTATGATTATCCGTACTTTCAATACCATATTCCACTAAAAGAAAGGTTCGCCGATTCAACTCTTCCAGATAATCCAGCAATTCTTCGGGCATACAATCGGGACGCGTACCGATAACGAGTCCGACAACTCCTTCTACCCGCAATGCCTCTTCATACATCCGACGCAGCTTGTCCAGCTCTGCATACGTATTTGTGTAGGCTTGAAAATATGCCAAAAACTTCATTTCCGGATATTTTCTGGCAAAAAACTCTTTTCCTTCCTCCAACTGCTGCGTAACAGACTTGTCTGTCCGACAATATGCCGGATTAAAGGTCTGGTTATTGCAATAGGTACATCCTCCATATCCTTTTACACCATCTCTGTTCGGACAAGTAAATCCCACATTCAATGAGATTTTTTGCACCTTAAAAGGAAAATGAAGGGCCAAAAACCGGGCAAAATCATTGTATCGTGTACGTTCTCCCATGAGTTTACAAATTCCTCGCAAAGATAAGGATTTTCAGTTACTTTTCCCAGTCTTTATCTGTACAAGAAATGTAAAAACATACATGAAAACAAAGAGACATAAAAAAGGCTGCTACAGTATTTACCTGCAACAGCCTTCAGACTACATTATTTCAATAAAAAAAGAATTATTCTGATTCGCTCAAAGTAGCAATACTTACACGATTCCAATCCGGTTCTGAGAACATAGATCCTACACCCTGACCTTCAGCTGTGATACGTGAAGCACTAATTTTATACTTACTTATCAACATATTCTTTACTGCTTCCGCACGCTGCTTAGCTACACGTGCATTTACTTCGGCACTACCTTCCGGAGAAGCGTATCCCTTGATAGATACCGTACTCTTCGGATTATTCTTCATATAAGTTGCAATACGCTCTACATTAGGTATCTGATCCGTACTGATTGTGGTCTTTCCCTGACGGAACGTAACAACTGATTCCAATGACTTAGAATGTGTATTCTGAATAATAGTCTCTATCTGCTTAGGTGCATTACGCAAATCTGTCAGCTCTTTTTCCAAACGTGCATTTTCTGCATCCTTTGCTCCTAAAGCTTCATCTTTACGGGCATTTTCTGCACGCAAGGCATTAATCGCCTCATTCAGAGAGTTCACCTCAGCCTGGTTGTATGGCTTCTGAATAGTCATATAGTGCTTTCCGTTGCTGCTTGCGAAACGATAAGTTACTCCAGCCAAAATTTCAATCTTCGACTTGTTTACGTTCAGTTGTTGTGCACGGTCACCATCCATTCTGTAAACAATAGCCGGACGTACATTTACAGCCCATGCTTTTTTCTCACCCAAGTTGAAGTTAAAGCTAGCACCAAAACGGCTTACCATATAAGAACGGTCCGCACCCATACTTGAGTTCACAAAATCATGTCCCCAACCAAATCCAGCGATACCTTCTACTTCAAACAATCTGGGTTCACCATTATATCCCCCAAAAAGATTATTCAAGTTAATCTTACCCAATACGCCTAAATTCAAATCATCAAAAGCTGTTTTGCTGAAAGACGTATTGATACCTGTCAATCCTTCGAAAGAAACACCCAACACCGGAGTAATCTGTTTTCCTAATTCAATACCAGTTTCCGCACGCATATTAGGCCAAAATGCAGAATGAGTAGTAGGAGTAGTCACTCCACCTTTCACACCCACATACCAATTATCCAAGAAACGAGTTCCTTCATACGCTTTTTGTGCATTCACAGAAAGAGCAGATACAGCTAACGCTGCTACTAAAAAACTTACCTTTTTCATTTTTTCATTCAAAAACTTTAATACCTAATTACTTTTATCAATCTCGATGACTTAATAACCATGATATCGAATATTTTGTTTTTGGAACGACAAAAGTTAACATCCATTAAGAAGTCAGCAACGCATCAAATAAACCATAAACAGCTGATTATAAGAAGGTAAAAAAGAATATTTCTATTTGAAAGAGAAAATAAAAAGAAGAAACAAAAAAGGTGTCCCGATTACTCAGAACACCTTTTTCTGTTGGGCTACTCGGACTCGAACCAAGAAAAACAGGACCAGAATCTGTTGTGTTACCATTACACCATAGCCCAATAACGCTTTATCCTCTCCGCGAGAACGCTGCAAATGAAGTTGGGCTACTCGGACTCGAACCAAGAAAAACAGGACCAGAATCTGTTGTGTTACCATTACACCATAGCCCAAAATCAGAGAACGATTGTCATCTTTTTGTTTTGACGGTGCAAAGGTACAACATTTTTGGAACATACCAAAGCATTTCGGCATTTTTTTCTTCCCAAAAACATATTTTTTTTCTTTTTTCAGCTTCTTTCAAGTAAAAATTTTCGGATATACAGAAAACCAAGTATATTTGTCCTATGTTATATATAGAACTTTATTTTCAATTTTTAAAATAGGAATAATCAAAAGAATGAACGAAACGACAACTTTAATAGAAAAAATCATTGAAGGAATTCAAGAGAAAAAAGGCAAGCAAATCGTAGTAGCTGATTTAAACGAAATAGAAGATACCATCTGTAAATATTTTATCATTTGCCAAGGAAATTCTCCCAGTCAGGTATTGGCAATTGTGGACTCCATCAAAGAACATGTAAGAAAAGAGACCGGCACTAAAGCGTATGCCATAGACGGCCAAAGAAATGCACAATGGGTAGCTATGGATTATAGCGACGTTATTGTACATATATTTTTGCCGGAAGTACGACATTTTTATAATCTGGAACACTTATGGGCAGATGCCAAACTGACCGACATTCCAGATTTGGACTAATATATAATAAGGAAAGAGAAATATGAGTGACAACAATAAACCTAAAATCAATGTACCACGCTTTAATTTAACGTGGCTTTATGTCATCATTGCCTTGATTTTTGCCTTCCTCTATTTTTCCGGAGATGAAGGAAGTGCCACCAAAGAGGTAAACTATACCGAATTTCAGGAAATGGTTACCAAAGGATATGCAGATAAAATCGTGGCATACGACAACAATACGGTGGAAATGTATATCAAGCCGGATCACATTGTAGATGTATTCAAGAAAGATGCCAACAAAGTCGGAAGAAGTCCTTCCATCAACGTACAGATAGGCTCCATGGAAGCTTTGGATAAGTTTCTGGATGAGCAGACTAAAGAAGGTAACTTTACCGGTTCTATCCAATACGAAAAGAAAAGTGACTATTTTAGTATAATCCTGTGGAACGTTCTGCCGTTTGTCTTCCTTATCGGTATCTGGATGTTTGCCATGCGCCGCATGGGTGGCGGAGGAGGAGCCGGAGGAGGCTCAAACGTATTTAATGTGGGAAGAAGCAAAGCACAGCTTTTTGAAAAAGGGACTAACCGCATTACATTTAAGGATGTTGCCGGACAAGCTGCTGCCAAACAGGAAGTACAGGAAATTGTAGATTTCTTGAAACAGCCGCAAAAATATACGGAACTGGGTGGAAAGATTCCTAAAGGTGCTCTGCTTGTAGGCCCTCCGGGAACAGGTAAAACATTGTTAGCCAAAGCTGTGGCAGGTGAAGCCGATGTACCTTTCTTCTCTATTTCCGGTTCAGACTTTGTAGAAATGTTTGTCGGTGTCGGTGCTTCTCGCGTACGTGATTTGTTCCGTCAGGCAAAAGAAAAGTCGCCTTGTATCATCTTCATTGATGAAATTGATGCCGTAGGCCGTGCCCGTGGCAAAAACCCAAGCATGGGAGGAAATGACGAACGTGAAAATACATTGAACCAGCTTCTGACAGAGATGGACGGATTTGGTTCAAACAGTGGAGTCATTATCTTAGCGGCAACCAACCGTGTAGATATTTTGGACAAAGCCTTACTGCGTGCAGGACGTTTTGACCGACAAATATATGTAGACCTTCCTGACCTGAATGAACGAAAGGAAGTGTTTGGAGTTCATCTTAAACCTCTGAAGCTGGACAGCAGTGTAGACGTAGATTTATTAGCACGACAAACCCCTGGTTTCAGCGGTGCGGACATTGCCAATGTATGTAATGAAGCTGCTCTTATTGCAGCACGTCATCAAAAGAAGAGTGTAGATAAAGATGATTTCTTAGCTGCAATCGACCGTATCGTAGGTGGTCTGGAAAAGAAAACAAAAGTCATGACTGCCGCCGAAAAACGTGCCATTGCACTTCACGAAGCTGGTCACGCCACCATCTCATGGTTCCTGGAACATGCCAACCCGCTGATTAAAGTAACCATTGTCCCAAGAGGACGTGCGTTAGGAGCAGCATGGTATCTGCCTGAAGAACGACAGATCACTACTAAGGAACAAATGCTGGATGAAATGTGTGCCACATTAGGTGGACGTGCTGCTGAAGAAATTTTCATCGGACACATCTCCACCGGAGCAATGAATGACTTGGAAAGAGTCACCAAACAGGCTTATGGCATGATTGCATACGCAGGAATGAGTGACAAGCTTCCTAATCTCTGCTATTATAACAGCAATGAAGATTACAGCTTTACGAAACCTTACAGTGAGCATACAGCTGAGCTTATAGACCAGGAAGTACAGCACATGATTAATGAGCAGTACATGCGTGCAAAGGCCTTGCTGCAAGAACACAGTGAAGGCCACAACCAACTGGCACAGCTGTTAATTGACCAAGAAGTAATCTTTGCTGAAGATGTTGAAAAGATTTTCGGTAAACGTCCATGGACTTCCCGTTCGGAAGAAATTATGGCAGCCAATGAGCAGCTACCGGAAACCAAACAGCTGGAAAACAAGCAGGAAAATACGGATAATGAAAATAATTCTTCCTCTGAAAATAACATACCTTCACAGGAAGAAAACCAGGAAAAAGGAGAAGCATAACCGAATAAAAACCAACTAACGTGAAAAATAACTTTATTCAACGAGCAATTACGGGAATAATCTTCGTAGGAGTACTCATTGGTTGTATTCTTGGAGGTCCTATCTCTTTCACCCTATTGTTTGCTCTGATTACAGCCCTGACCATTCATGAATTCGGGGTTATCATCAGCAAACAGCCGGATGTAGAGATAAACAAACCTATATGTATGTTGGCCGGCGTATTTCTGTTCTTTGGTTTTGCCTATTTAGGAGTCATGCCTGGACAAACAGAAATACTGATTCCTTACTTATTTCTTATCATATACCTGCTTGTCAGCGAGCTATATTTAAAGAAAAAAAATCCACTGAACAATTGGGCCTATGCCATGATGAGCCAAATCTACATCGCACTTTCGTTTGCAATGTTAAACGTACTGGCCTATCATTCTATTGGAAATGAAGGAGAATTGTCAAATTACCAGGTACAGTACAACCCAATACTGCCGTTGTCAATATTTATTTTCACATGGATTAATGATACGGGAGCATATTGTACCGGTATGCTATTCGGAAAACATCGCTTGTTTGAACGAATTTCTCCTAAAAAATCATGGGAAGGTTCCATTGGCGGCGGAGTTTTCAGCATTATAGCTGCCATTGTGATGGCACATTACTTCCCATTCATGCCGATTAGTATCTGGATAGGACTAGCCCTGACCGTTGTAATATTCGGTACATTAGGCGATTTGACAGAATCGCTGCTTAAACGCACTATTGGAATAAAAGACTCAGGCAATATATTACCTGGTCATGGAGGCATGTTAGATCGCTTTGACAGCACTCTGATGGCGGTTCCGGCAGCGGTTGTTTATCTGTATATCATTTCTTTTATTGAATAATATAAGCAGAAAATTTATAACAGGTCCTTCAGTCTTACTGTAAGGACCTGTTGTATTTTTGAGATAAAAGTTCAACGATTTTTCCGGCTGCCCGTTCAGAAGCTCCTTCCTGTCCAAGAATTTTAATCAGCGCATCATAATTCTGCAACATTTGTTCACGAGTCATTTGCCCGGGTAGAATTGCTTCTAGTTGTTGTTTCACATTTTCTGCGGTCATACCATCAGCAACCAGTTCAGCCACCACTTCACGACCTGCAATCAGGTTGACCAAAGAAATATATTTTACTTTTAAAATATGCCGGCGTAAGAATGAAACCAGCTTTCCAGCAGCAGTATAATAACACACTACCTGAGGCACCCGGAACAAGGCGGTTTCGAGTGTAGCCGTACCACTGGTAACCAAAGCAGCTGTAGCATGACTCAGCAAGCTATATGTCTGACCAAATATAATTTTGGTATCATCCCCCATATAAGCCTGATAAAATTCAGGAGATATTCCAGGAGCTCCCGCAATAACAAACTGATATTCTGTATAGTTGCGGGATGCTTGTATCATCCGCTGCAAATTATCCTTAATTTCCTGCTTACGACTACCAGCCAACAACGCAATAATTGGCTTTTTATCCAACCCGTTACGAAGAGTAAATTCCTCAAAACTCTCGGCATATCCCTGCTTAAAACAATGTACAGCATCCACACATGGATTTCCGACATAATGAATGGGATAATTATACTTCTTGAAAAAATCCACTTCAAAAGGTAGTATAGAAAACAGCTCATCCACATCTCGTTTAATATTCTTGATGCGGTACTCCTTCCAAGCCCAGATTTTAGGAGAGATATAATAAAAAATAGGAATATTCGTATGCGCTTTTATATATTCAGCTATTTTCAGGTTAAACCCCGGATAATCCACCAAAATCAAGACATCAGGATTCCACTGAACAATATCTTTCTTGCACAAATCCATATTACGAAAGATTGTCCGCAAATGAAGCAACACCGGGATAAATCCCATGTATGCCATATCCTTATAATGCTTGACCAGTGAACCTCCTGCAGTCGCCATCAAATCGCCTCCGAAAAAACGAAACTCAGCTTTAGAATCTTTTGCTTGCAGTGCCTTCATTAAATTAGATGCATGCAAATCACCCGAGGCTTCACCTACAATTAAATAATATTTCATAGCTGCCAGTTCCAGTGATTCAATTGTTTCATCAAAGTATAAGCCGTTACATCTATCTGAGTAGGAGTAATGGCTACGTATCCATGATCTAATGCCCAATGGTCGGTATCTTGTGCCTCGGGTTCATCGTTCCGGTAAGAACCTGTAAGCCAATAATAATTTCCACCTCTTGGATGAACAGACTTTACAAACTCATTTGTCCAGACTCCGTCTGTTTGCCGACAAATACGCACTCCTTTCAAATCCTTTACATCAGGAAAATTTACATTCAAACAGGTTCCTACAGGTAATCCATGCTGCAAGACCTCTTCTACGATACGTTGTATATAAGGGAAAGTGGGCGTAAAATCTGCATCTTCCGCATGATTACAAAGAGAAAAACCGACTGAAGGTATTTTTTTCAGACATCCCTCTATAACAACTCCCATTGTACCTGAATAGTGCACATTGACAGAAGAGTTATCTCCATGATTAATTCCTCCGATCACCATATCAGGTGTACGGGGTACCAAGTCGTGCAAAGCCAGTTTCACACAGTCCACAGGAGTACCCGTACAACTGTACAATGAAAATCCCGGTGCAGACTCTATCTTTTTACAACGAAGCGGATGCTCTGAAGTAATGGAACCGGAAGCTCCTGAACGTGGGCCAGAAGGTGCTACTACCATCAAATCGGCCATTGGCCTTAATACTTTTATCAGTTCCTGAATGCCTTTTGCGGCAAATCCATCATCATTCGACAACAACAGAAATGGTTTCTCTTTCATCATATCTTTATTATCCAAACTTTTATGAGTGTAAAGTTACAACAAATCTTAATCTTACCAAACCACATCATGCAATTAGCTAAAAATATATATCTTTGCCCGCGTGAAGTTATTAACAGATGAGGTGAGTTTTCAACACTTTCCCAAAAGTCATGGAATTTTAATTGAAACTATCGTCATTTATTAGTTACTTCGCAATCAGAATAAACTGATTAATATGGGAAAAATTATTGCTTTAGCCAACCAAAAAGGAGGTGTAGGCAAAACTACTACCACTATAAATTTGGCTGCATCTTTAGCTACTCTCGAGAAGAAAGTACTAGTGATTGACGCTGACCCTCAGGCAAATGCCTCATCCGGCCTTGGTGTAGATTTGAAAGACATTGACTGTTCAATCTATGAATGTCTGATCAATCAGGCTGACATACGGGAAGCGATTTATACAACCGATATTGACGGATTAGACATCATACCTTCTCACATTGACCTGGTGGGTGCTGAAATCGAAATGCTGAATTTGGAGAACCGTGAGAAAATCATGCGACGCGCGTTAGAGCCGATGAAAAGCGAATACGATTACATTTTGATAGACTGTTCTCCATCGTTGGGTTTAATTACCATCAATGCCTTAACAGCTGCCGACTCTGTAATTATTCCAGTACAATGTGAGTATTTTGCGCTGGAAGGTATCAGCAAGCTTTTAAACACGATTAAGATTATCAAGACAAAACTAAATCCTTCATTAGAAATTGAAGGATTCCTGCTGACAATGTTCGACTCGCGCTTGCGTCTGGCCAACCAGATATACGACGAAGTGAAAAGACACTTCCAGGAACTGGTTTTCAAGACCATTATTCAGCGTAATGTCAAACTAAGTGAAGCACCCAGCCACGGTATTCCTGCTATTCTTTATGATGCAGAATCAACCGGAGCTAAAAACCATTTGGCTTTAGCCAATGAAATTATAACAAGAAATAGCAAATAAGTATATGGCAGTACAAAAAAAATTTGCATTAGGACGAGGACTTGATGCTCTGATATCCAACGAAGAAGTAAAAACTTCCGGATCATCATCCATCAACGAAATAGAACTGGACAAAATATCTGTAAACCCCAACCAGCCTCGTCGTGAATTTGATCCTATCGCCTTACAAGAACTGGCTGATTCCATTGCAGAAATAGGTATCATCCAGCCTATCACCTTACGTAAACTAAACGAAGATTCTTATCAAATTATTGCAGGTGAAAGACGATATAGGGCATCCATACTTGCTGGTCTAAAAACAATTCCAGCATACATTCGTACTGCAGACGACGAGAATGTGATGGAAATGGCCTTGATTGAAAACATTCAACGCGAAGACCTGAATTCTCTGGAAATCGCACTGGCCTACCAGCATTTAATTGAACAATATGAACTGACACAAGAACGCCTGAGCGAACGCATTGGCAAAAAACGAACAACCATAGCAAACTATTTACGTCTGCTAAAATTGCCAGCCCCCATCCAAGTAGCCTTGAAGAACAAGGAAATAGATATGGGACATGCACGTGCGTTATTAACTCTGGAAGATCCTAAAAATCAGATACGTATCTTTAATGAGACAGTCGCTCAAGGGTACTCCGTGCGTAAAGTGGAAGAAATTGTAAAAGCACTGGCTAACGGTGAAAGCATAAAAAGCGGAGGAAAAACAATCTCTGCCAAAGGCACACAATTATCTGAAGAATACTCTATGCTTCAAAATCATCTGTGCAATTTCTTTGGAACGAAAGTACAACTTTCCTGTACCAATAAAGGAAAAGGAAAGATCAGCATTCCTTTCAACAGCGATGCAGATCTGGAAAGAATTATGGAGATTCTGGATTCTTTGAAAAAAACGGAATAAACAAAAATAATTTGAGAGCACATACTTTTACATATATTCTGTCGCTTATCCTGCTATTCTGTATCCCCTGGGGGAATATGGAGGTAAATGCACAGCGAGCCCAAAAACGCAGGGAGGGCATACTGACAACTGATTCTATCCGCTCACAGAATCGGGCAGACAGCCTGGCCTTGGCTGATACAACCCACCTGCAGCGAAAACTCGCATTAGAGGCACTGGAAGCCCCCGTAGATACTGCAGCCTTGGCAAGACAAAACGACTCCATTCAAAATACTCTGCCTCCCACTCAGGAGAAAAAACGCTGGATACCCAATTCTAACCGTACAGTATGGTTAGGACTCGTTATCCCTGGAGCCGGACAGATTTACAACCGGAAGTACTGGAAACTACCTATCATTTATGGAGGTTTCGTAGGATGTGCATACGCCTTGACTTGGAACGGGCAGATGTATAAGGACTATTCTCAAGCCTATCAAGACATTATGAGCAATAATCCCAATAACAACAGTTATATGGATTTCCTTCCTCCCGGAACAAATGTCAATGACCGTTTGGAGTATTGGCAGGAAATCTTCCGAAAACGAAAAGACCTTTATCGACGTCAACGCGATTTAAGTATATTTGCATTCATTGGTGTATATCTGCTATCAGTGATTGATGCCTATGTAGATGCTGAGCTGTCTGATTTTGATATCAGCAAAGACCTCAGCATGAAATGGGAACCTACCGTGTTCAACGATGCATTCCGCAACCGTCCGCAAGGAGTTGGTTTGCAATGCTGTATTAAATTTTAAAAGATGAAAAGAATAATTTTTAGTTTACTTACTGCTGCAATCTGTAACGCTTCTTCTCTTTTTGCCCAACAGACAGAAAAAACGATTACCATACAAACCAATGGGCAGGAAGATGTAATAGATTTACCGGAAGGAATGATTACCACTACAGATAGTCTGTACTTGGACTGGATTTCCAAGCATTACATCAATCCTGCAGAAAACTGTACGATGACTACCCAAAATCCGGAAGTCAGCGATTCTATTTACATGGACCGCTTGCAGCGTATTCCGGCTATTATAGAAATGCCTTATAATGACATCATACGGAAGTTTATAGACATGTACTCTACCCGTCTCCGTCAAAAGGTATCATTTATGCTGAGCGCCAATAATCTATACATGCCTATTTTTGAAGAGGCACTGGATTTATACGATCTTCCGTTAGAATTAAAATACCTTCCCGTCATTGAATCGGCATTAAACCCGACAGCCACCTCGTCACAGGGCGCAGTAGGGTTATGGCAGTTCATGCTTCGCACGGGACAAGTATATGGGCTTAAGGTCAACTCACTTGTGGACGAACGCAGAGATCCGGTCAAATCTACTCGCGCTGCAGCACGTTACCTGAAAGATTTATATGATATATATCAGGACTGGAATCTTGTTCTAGCAGCCTATAACTGTGGACCTGGTACTATCAACAAGGCTATCCGCCGGGCTGGAGGCGAAAAGGATTTCTGGAAAATCTACAACTTCTTACCGAAAGAAACCCGAGGTTACGTACCTGCTTTCGTAGCTGCTAATTACATTATGACTTATTACTGTGAACACTATATCAGTCCTATGGAAATGAACATGCCAGAAAGTACCGATACTGTTCACATCAACCGTTCACTGAACCTAAATCAGGTGGCAGAAGTATGCAAGGTAGACATAGACCAGCTTCGCGCACTTAATCCAGAATTTAAAAAAGATATTATCCCTGGAAACGAAAAGCCATACGCACTACGATTGCCTACTCAAATAATGAGTTACTTCATTGACCACGAGGATAGTATCTATAATTATAAACCAGAAGTTTTTCAAACCCGTCGCAGCACCGTAACTGTCAGCAATACCACTGCTAAAGGGAAAAATAGCGGAAAAGCTGTATACCACCGCATCCGTAACGGAGAGACATTAGGAGGCATTGCCGCTAAGTACGGAGTTAGCGTAAGCCAATTACGAAGACTGAACGGAATCAAAGGAAGTAACATCCGGGCTGGCAAATCTCTACGCATCCGGTAAGAAAACCCCTCATTTGCTTGTTTGATTCGTATTTTTCTCTATTTTTGCATTATTGATTCAAAGAAAAGGGAGAGAATTATGACCGAGGAGAAACTTACGCAGGAACAGACAGATGAAAAAATGATTGATGAAGCATTTCAGGAGCTATTGGACCAATACCTGAAAAGTAAACATCGGAAAAAAATCGAGATAATTACAAAAGCATTTAATTTCGCCCGACAGGCACACAAAGGAGTGCGCCGACGTTCGGGCGAGCCTTATATTCTACATCCCATCGCTGTAGCACGCATTGCCTGCGTAGAAATCGGCTTAGGATCTACCTCTATTTGTTCTGCTCTACTCCACGACGTAGTAGAAGATACTGACTATACCGTAGAGGATATCGAAAACTTGTTTGGACCTAAGATTGCTCAAATTGTAGATGGATTAACCAAAATCTCAGGAGGAATCTTCGGAGACAGAGCTTCTGCACAAGCTGAGAACTTTAAGAAGCTGCTTCTCACAATGAATGATGATATCCGTGTCATTCTTATAAAAATTGCCGACCGGTTGCATAATATGCGTACCTTAGGCTCCATGCTTCCAAGCAAACAATATAAAATTGCCGGGGAAACACTCTATATCTACGCTCCTCTCGCCAACCGACTGGGTCTGAATCGTATCAAGACAGAATTGGAAGATTTAAGTTTTAAATACGAACACCCAGAAGCTTACCAGCAAATCGAAGAAAAGCTAAAGGCTACTCAAGCTGAAAGAACCAACCTATTTGAAGAATTTACAGCCCCCATTCGCGAACAATTAGATAAAATGGGGCTTCCTTATCGTATCCTGGCACGTATCAAGTCTCCCTACTCCATTTGGAACAAGATGCAAAACAAACATATCACGTTTGAAGAAATCTATGACATACTTGCCGTACGCATCATTTTCACTCCTAAGAATGAAGAGGAAGAACTGAATGACTGCTTCAACATTTATGTAGCTATTTCCCGGATATATAAGCCTCATCCTGACCGTTTGCGCGATTGGGTCAGCCATCCAAAAGCCAATGGATATCAGGCTCTTCATGTGACATTGATGAGCAACAAAGGACAGTGGATTGAAGTTCAGATCAGAAGTGAGCGAATGAATGATGTAGCAGAGCAAGGTTTTGCTGCACACTGGAAATACAAAGAAGGAGGAGGAAGTGAAGACGAAGGAGAGCTTAGCAAATGGCTGAAAACCATCAAAGAAATTTTGGATGATCCGCAGCCCGATGCCCTTGACTTTCTGGATACAATCAAGCTTAATCTTTTCGCATCTGAGATATTTGTATTTACACCTAAGGGTGAAATTAAAACGATGCCTCAGAATGCAACCGCACTTGATTTTGCTTTCTCCATTCATACATTCTTAGGAAGCCATTGTATTGGAGCTAAAGTAAACCATAAACTGGTACCACTGAGCCATAAACTGCAAAGTGGAGATCAGGTAGAAATTCTGACTTCAAAATCACAGAAAGTACAACCTTCATGGATTAATTTTGCCACGACAGCAAAAGCCAAAGCTAAAATATTATCCATCCTCAAAAGAGAACGAAAGGAAGTCCAGCAGGCCGGAGAAGACATGCTGCATGAATTCCTTAAGAAAGAAGGCATTGAAGCTACCGAAACGAACATCCAGAAGCTTTGTACCCTTCATAAATTAAAAACTCCTGAAGACTTGATGTACCAGATCGGGCAAAAAGTTTTCATTTTAGGAGATTTGGAAAAGAATGAGTTAAAAGAAAAATCCACTCCCACAAACTGGAAAAAATACATTGCATTTGCATTTGGAGGAGGAAGCAAACCCAAATCTCAGGATAATGCATCTTCCAAAGAAAGACCCGCTTTGAACATCGACAAGAAGAAAATTGTCAAGCTTACGCCTGAAGAAATTCAGAAGCACTACATCATTGCAGACTGCTGTAAACCTATTCCGGGAGATGATGTCTTAGGATATATTGACGACAACAATCGAATTATTATCCATAAGCGCCAATGCCCGATAGCTACGCAACTGAAAACCAGCTTTGGTAACAGATTATTGGCCGTACAATGGGAAACAGGTAAAGCACTTAACTTCCCGGTAAATGTATACATGAAAGGAATCGATGGAATTGGAGTGCTTAACCAAGTAACAGGAATTATATCCCAACAGTTGAACGTAAATATTCACAAATTGAATATCGAGTCCAATGATGGCATTTTTGAAGGCCGAATTCAATTGTTTGTACACGATGTAGATGATGTAAATACCATCTGCGAGAATCTTAAGAAATTAGACCACATCAAGAAAGTCACCCGAATAGAAAACTTCGATGACACCATTACCGATTAAAAACTTGCTGCTGTCGCATTTTCTTTATAATCAATCCGATAAAAAATCTTACTCAAATTCAGGGCCGGTTTCTCCGCTGAGATACCGGCCTCTTTTGTTTGTAAAGAAATCCTGAACTTTTTCATGAAATATCCGTCCGTTATTTCCCGAAGACAAAACCAGATTTACCTCGACACGTACGTGACGAGGTCATGACACGTTCGTGCGGAGAGGTCGACACGTACGTGTCGAGGTCTTAACACGAACGTGTTGTGATATCATCGTAAAGACATTTCCTGTACAACTTCTATTGCATCGGACAATAATATAGAACAGCTCTATCCAAATAGAGCTGCAGATTTTTATATAGCTTTTCTGATGGAACTGACTGATAAAATGGGGAAAGAATAAGAGCTTAAAAAAACAAAAAAACCGCTGATGTTCAGCGGTTTAATAATCATCGTGGACCTGGAGGGAGTCGAACCCTCGTCCAAACAAGGAAGCCATATGCTTTCTACATGCTTATCTCTGCC
>ERZ773210.225-NODE-225-length-72499-cov-4.814339_pt1 | contig 72499 bp, 58 predicted proteins | sample MGYA00580528_ERZ773210 | MGnify/ENA primary metagenome ERZ773210 (study PRJEB29015, sample SAMEA2737769) | human gut metagenome | biome: human gut; feature: human-associated habitat; material: faeces | place: China | collected 2012 ...
TCTGGCAGTAGATGCCCTTCGCCTTGAGCCACAGCTCGCGGTCGAAGAACACCGTGTTCTCGACGTGGGTGAAGGAGCCCTTGCCCCTGTGGATCACATTGCCCACGGGTCCCCTCCCTTCCCCCGGGCGGCGCGCTTGCGCTCGGCCTGCTCGAGAAGCTCGAGGGCACGCACGACGCGGGCCTCGACCTCCTCGCGGCTCGCCGACGGCCTGAAGAACCGCGCGATGCTCCTCTTCGGAATCCTGAACGACTCGACCTGGTTCGGCTTCTCCTCCTCCATGATCGAGCGGATGAGGGCCTCGCCGAGCTCGCCCTCCTGCGAAAAGCGCTTCATCTTCAGGGCCTGCGAGTGGGACGGGGTGCAGGCGTTCTCCCGCATCGCGTCGAGGAGCGTCTCCTGCTCGCGCCGCGAGAGGTAGCTGACCTCGACGGCGGGGAGCATCCGCATGCGCCCCTCGTCCACGAGGTCGAGTATCCCCGGGACGAGGTGGGTGAGCCTGATGTAGCGCCTCACCTTGTCCTTGCTCACGCCGAGCTCCTCGGCGAGCACGTCCCTGGATTTCCTGCCCTTCAACTTGTGCGCATTTTGCGCACAAGTCAGGTCGGTGCGCTCTCCCTGGCGCCGCATCGCCTCGAGCCTCATGGAGTACGCGAAGGCGCGCTCGCTCGGAAGGATGCTCTCGCGCTGCAGGTTGGAGTCGACCATGGCGATGACGGCCTCGTCCTGCGTCATCTCCCTCACAATGCACGGAGCCTCCGCGAGCTCGGCGGCGCGCTTGCGGCGGTGCCCGCTCACTAGCGTGTACCTGCCGCCGTCCCCCGGGATCACGGTCAGGGGGACGAGCACGCCGTTCTCCGCGACGCTCTCGGCGAGCGCCTCCATCTCCTCGTCGTCGGCGACTCGGAACGGATGGTTCGGGAACGGATCGATGAGGCCGAGCGGGACCGACGCCACGGACCCGGCCGCCGCGGAATCGCGCTCCTCCTGGGACGTGAACAGGTCGTCGATGCTCGGCAACGGCACCGCCGCCCTCCTCCTAGCCACGGCGCACCTCCTCCGCGAGGCGGGAGAACGACGCGGCGACCTTGCCTTCGGGGTCGTATGCGAATACGCTTTCACCCGCAGCGGCCGCCTCCGCGGCGGAAACGGCGCGGGGCACCACGGTCTCGAAGACGCGGTACGCCTTCCCGTACTGGCCTCTGACGGTGCGCTCCACGTCCCTGGCGAGGTTGTTGCGGGAGTCGTAGAGCGTGACGAGGATGCCTTCCACGGAGAGGCCGGGGTTTATCTGCCTCCTGACCCGCGCCACGGTCTTCAGGAGGCCGGTCATGCCGGATGCCGGGAGGTATTCGCACTGAATCGGGATGAGGACGCTGTCCGCGGCGGCCAGTGCGTTGATGGGGATTATTCCCAGGGTGGGCGCGCAGTCGACGATGACGTAGTCGTAGTCCGACTTGATGGGCGCGAGCCAGGCGCCCATCATCCGCTCGCGGGACATCGCCATGAACACCGCCATCTCCATGGCGGCGAGCTCGATGTTGGAGGGCATGAGGTCGACGCCCTCGCGGTGGCGGACCATCCCCGCCGCAGGGTCGTCGTCCGAGCCCTCTATCGCAGCGGAAAGGTGGGTGGCGAGGGTCGTCTCAAGCGAGTCCGGGTCCCTCCATCCGAGGGACTTCGTCAGGTCTCCCTGGGGATCGGCGTCGACGAGAAGCACCCGGTCCCCCGTCCTGGCGAGCGCGACCCCCAGGCTCAGCGCCGTGGCGGTCTTGGCCGTCCCTCCCTTCTGGTTGGCGACGGCTATCGTTCTGCATGTCATCGGTGTTCCTCCCGTCTGCGGCAAAGCCGCGTCCCGGGAGGCCAGGAGGCGTCGAATCTCAGGGGGCCGCGGGGCCCGAAGGCCCTCCGCAGCCCGCCTGCGTCGCCGCGTACTGCGCTCGGGGACGTCCGTCCCCGCTTGGGGTACGCGGTTGGAAAACGCGGGAGGAGGACTGGATTTTCCAGTGTTTCTTCCGTTTCGCAAGCCGTCCCCACTAAAGGAATGGGAGCGTAAAAACGCCCTTTGAAGTGGGATTATTTAAAAAATGGTTTGCAAGGGAAGTTAGCGGAACGTGCCAGCCAAAACATTGGGAAGCTTGGGTAATAACCATTATACGACGCCCGCATATAGATAAAACACATCTTGAAATGCAGCTAGCAGTATAGCGCAGGATAATCGGATGCACAAAAAGCAACGATAAATCCCTATATCACCTATCTTCCCAAGGGGTAATAACCACTTTCAGACAGCCATCATTTTGTGCTTCAAATACACGGTATGCTTCCTCGATATCGTTAAGGGCAAATCGCTTTGATATCAAACAGTTCGTATTTAGCTTTCCCTGCTCGATCAATGCCATAACTTCATCAAGTCCACTTGCATCTACCCCACCTGTTTTAAAGGTAAGATTCTTTCCATACATACTAGGCAACGGTAAAACTTGAGGTGTTTCATACATAGCAGAAATCACCACCGTTGCATTGGGGCGAGCTATACGCCAAGCCATATCAAAGGTGTTTTTACCTCCCGCTGCTTCAATAACCGCATCAGCACCACGTCCGTGGGTGAGCACCTTCACTACTGTTTCGAGCGCATCGAACGAATTGTTTGCGGGATTAATGGTTTTTGGGTTAATGGTTTTATCCGCTAGTCCCTGCTCAGATGCAAGCAGCAAGCGTTTATCATTGATATCGAACGCAATAATTTGAGCAGGATTTTTCAAACGCGCACACATCATGGTGGTCAACCCCACCGGTCCCGCGCCAATAACAGCAACTGAAGAGCCTTCTTCTATATCAGCAATGTTGGCACCCCACCAACCAGTTGCCAGAATATCGCCCAAGAACAACGCAGATTCGTCGGATACCGAATTGGGAATTATCGTGCAAGTGTTATCTGCAAAGGGAACGCGCACATATTCTGCCTGACAGCCATCAATACGACAGCCAAGTTCCCAGCCGCCTTGCGTGCAATTATTCACCCAACCACGTTTACAGAAATAACACTCACCACAGAAGGTTTCGCAATTTACCGCTACTCGATCGCCTGGTTTCAAATTCGAAACCGCCGAACCAACTTCTTCTATTACCCCTACGAATTCATGTCCTAAAACAGTATTGGGCAGTGCTCGCGGAACAACACCTTTAAGAATATGTAAGTCGCTTGTACAGATAGTAGAACGCGTCACCCGTACAACGGCATCGCTTGGCTCTTCGATTGATGGGTTTGGTCGGTCCTGCAAAGAGATAGCCCCTTTGCCATCGTGAACAAGCGCTTTCATATCAATCCCCCATAACACTATCAATATCGCATGGGGCCATTGTAGTACACACCAAAGCAGCGCATAAAAAAGTCCCACCATGTATATGGCGAGACTTTTTGAATAGCGAAAGCGTGTGAACTGAGTAGATTGGTAGAGCTTTTCTTATATGAGAAATGATCTTCCTGCTTACTCTGAGAGAGTTCAGCGTGACAAGTACCCTGTACACTTTTTACGCGATTTGACGGATAAGCGCTGGTAATTCTGCAAAGGTGCGGATGATTGCATCGGCGCCTGCAGCACGGAATGTTTCAGCAACCTTAGCACAAGCAGCTTCGCGATCAGCCTCATTCAAACCTTCAAACTCTTCCTGGGTCATAGCAAGTTCCGAGCTGCCTTCAATAACGCCAATGGTGAATACCCCTGCGTTTTTTCCTTCTTTAATATCCGATACCGTATCGCCTACCTTAGCAACTTCAGTAACAGAAGTTACGCCGAGTGCTTCCATGTTGCGGAACATCATATAAGGATAAGGACGGCCCTTGCCATCAGTGCTATCAGGCGTCACCATAAAGTCTGGCTCATAGCCGTTTTTTTAGCAGCAGGGGCCACAATGGCCATCATCTTGTCGTTGTAACCCGTAGTAGATCCAATCTTTATGCCCATCTCTCGAAGTTCAGCAACTGCTCCCAATACGTGGGGCTTAGGATCGGCAAAGTTGTGCAGAATAGAAAGCAGCTTTTCCTCATAGGGAGCATACAATGCCTGCACATCCTCTTCGGTGGGTTTGGCACCGTGCACACGAACCCACTCCGCCTCAATTCGTTCCATGTGAAGCATGGTATGAATGTGATCGATCTTGAGCATGCCCATAGGTTTGCGGGTTTCTTCCATGGTCGGTTCAACGCCCGCCGCCTTAAACGTTTCCATGAATGCCTGAACAGGTGCGAAACATCCGTAATCAACGGTAGTGCCTGCCCAGTCAAAACTACTGCCTTGATCATTTGCAGTTCCTCTCATCTCTTAATTGCGGAGTCATGTGCCGCAAAGCCATCTGTAGCACTATTCTCATCAGATGTGAACTTTTTTTCAGTTATTACAAAAATGAAAAATGTCTTGCACTAAATAAGAAACTTTGTACCAAATCGAGCAATTTTTAGCATCTTTGTGACAAACGCACGGGTTTTCTCATATAATTCGCTCCCGCTTAACACTACGTTAAAGAGCCTATCTGTTTGTCGCATCACTTTTTTCGGCTATGATGGTTCCTTGTTATCGATATAGAAAGAGATGTTGCACTTATGATCAACACGATTCAACAGAGAAAAGTTGCTGTTATTGGCTGCGGCTTCGTAGGTTCCACCTGCGCATTTAGTCTAATGCAATCAAGCTTATTTTCAGAAATGGTACTCATAGATGTAAATACCGCAAGAGCAGAAGGCGAAGCTCTCGATATTGCTCATGGAGTGCCCTACTATAGCCCCATGAATATCTATGCGGGCACGTACGAAGATTTGGCTGACGCATCTATTGTTGTTATTGCTGCAGGAGCAAATCAAAAACCTGGTGAAACACGCCTCGACCTGCTGCAAACCAATGTTTCCATTCTCAAAGAAGTGGTTTCTTCCATAATGAAACAGCACTTTAACGGCATCATTGTTGTTGTTTCTAACCCCGTTGATATTTTGACTCAGGTTGTTATGAAACTCTCGGGACTTCCTAAAGAGCGCGTTATGGGTTCTGGTACGGTTTTGGACAGCGCACGCTTGAAGTACATCCTTGGTCATACCTTAGATGTTGACCCTCGTCACGTTCATGCGCGTATTATTGGCGAACATGGCGACAGCGAATTGGCAGCATGGAGTTTGGCAAATGTTTCAGGGATCCATATCGATGATTTCTTCCGTCTTCGTGGATTTGATGACCCTCAGGCCATGCGCAAGCAAATAGAAGATGAAGTACGCAACAGCGCTTACGAAATCATCGAAAAGAAGCGCGCGACCTATTTTGGTATTGCACCTTCTGTTACGCGTATTTGTGAAGCTATTATCCGTGACGAAAAGTCCATCATGACGGTATCAAACTATTGGCCAGAACTTCATGGTGTTAAAGACGTAGTAATGAGCATGCCTGCAATTATTGGTAGTTCAGGAGTAGAATTCCAAATTCCTCTGCATCTGAATGAAGAAGAAACCAAGCATCTACAAGAATCAGCGCAAACTCTTAAAAACACCCTTAATCAAGTATCATTTGAATAACATGAAGCCCAAGGAATATTCCTTGGGCTTCTTTTTTAGCTTTATCGTGTTGCCTTATTAGTTTGGGCTAATACGTAACTTCACCCTTAAATACTCTTCAAAACCGCCATGATGAACTTCGAAGCTTCCTTAAGTGCTTCAGGATCAAGGTTTTCAACAATATCGTTTTCTGCAGAATACAGTGCCGTATTGCCATCACCCATACCAGCAACGGTAAATGCCTGAACACCGCGCGACATTGCAATCGTAGCTGGCGTTTCTCGCCTTGTAAGCGGAGTAGCATGATAGGTCACGCCAGAACGTTCAGATGCTTGACGCACAAAACGCTTAATACGAGACGAAGGACGATGAGTCTTGAACGTTTCGCTTTCCTGATCAATAACCGAAAGGGTACCTGCACCAAGCGCTTCAAGATTGATAATAACCGCGCCCTTCATTTCGTCAGCGTGTTCATCCAAGAACGCAGTAATGCCTGAATGAGAATACTGTTCCGCACCAAGCGCAACAAACCAAACTTCGGTGTCAATGTCAGGATGACGGAAGTCTTGCAATTTGCGCAGTTCGCGATTGATCTGTTCAGCCGTAGTAACGTCGCCATCAATACGAATAGAAGGATTTACTTCCACAAAGTCATCTTCTACAGGATCTACTGCGTCCATTACTTCATCATGCAAAACATCTTGCTCTTCTGGCACATAATCATCGGCTTTATTCTGGAACTTCTTAAGACGGCTTAATGAGAATGCACCGCCGTTCCAGCCTCGTCTGTTGTCAAAATCGGTATCGTGATAATCGATATCAACAAAGCCATCGTTGTTAGCAGCAGGGGCTTTCGTGGTTGATCCAGCTGTTGGAGCAGTTCCTTCATCCTGACGGAAGCTCGTCCAATCGCCACGTGCCTTGCCTACGCTGCGTGCATCGTAGGAATCATCTACATCTACCCAGTCGTTAACGGAAACATCTTCTTGCTTATTCTTCTTCTTGCGGAAGCGTCCGAACAGACGACCAGCACGAGATTTTGGCATATCGACATAACCGCGGCCAGCATAAGCACCCGTTTCGGTATAGTCCTCGTCATAAGCCGAATCATCAGCGTCATCAACGTAGCGTTCTTCAGGTGCAACATCAGCAACTAATTCATCTCCAACAGGAGCAAAAGACCCTGTTCCTCCAACGGTAGAGAACGAGCCAGTTGCAGAAACTGCGGTATTGGTAGGAGCCGACGCATCCAAGGATGGCAGGTTCAAACCGAAGGTGTCTTTTTGTTCTGCTTCAACAGGAGCGCTGCTGTTGGTATCGCCAATACGAGGAAGCATATTGGACAACAAGGCTTTAGATCCAGTCTTGGAACTTTCATTTGTTTCCGCCATAGGGGCACGCTGCTTTGCGCCTTCACCAGACGTTGCATGAGGGGCAACTACATCAGGTAGGACAATTACCTGTCGTTTTGCATGATGTTCAGCCTCTACTTCGTCGGCAGAAGGAACCTGAGGAATCATAGTTTCCATGCCCATAATAGGTGAAGCAACCTGAACAGAATCTTCTTCCTCAGCGCGAGGCTCAATTATTGGTTCATGAGCGCTTGCCTCTTGAATAGCTTCCTGAATCTGTTCAGAGGAAACCTTCTGTGTTTCTTCAGCGTCAAGAGCATGCTGATTAAGTGGTTGCTGTACTAAAGGCTGAGGCACATAGTTGTCCACATCGCCATAAATGTCGCGATCCTCAAATGCATCTTCTTCGGCGAGATCAGCTTCGTCGAACTGTTCTTTATTCATGAACTGAGATACATCAATCGGGGAAATTGCTGCCGTTTCACCAGGAGAAGCTCCTGCAGCCTTTTCCTCTTCAGTAGCCTGAGTAACTTCAACAGATCCGAAGGAAGCGGTCTTCTCTTCGATATCTGTCTTCATCGATTGAGCTTGTGCTGCCTTGGTTTCCGCAACCTGAGATTCTAGAGTTTCTTCAGGTTCTGAAGCAACACCAGACGTACGCGAAGTAATTGACTTCAAACGAGAAGCAAAAGCATGAGGAGCTGCCGCACTCTTACGTACAGACTGAGACAAGCTACGTCCCGTACGCTTCTTCTGCTGTTTGTCTTGGGCTTGCTCGACTTCGGCTTCGTTTGAGGTAATTTCGTCAGAATCAAACGTATCTGCACCTACAAGAGCAGATACATCAGTCTCTTCAACGCTCTGTTCAAGAACTTCCGTATTACGCGCTGCAGGCTGTTCGCTCTGTTCAGAAACACTCGATTGAGCACGAGCCGCAGATTGCGCAGGAGCTTCTGGCGTTACTGCCGAGGCAACAGCTGGTTCAGGCGCGGGCTCTGTAGAAGTTCCCATGCTATCCAAAACTGTCTGAGTTGAATCGGAGATATGAGGTGCTTCAGTGGATTCAATTTCTGAACGAAGCGCTGCAAGGCGCGAAGCTAATTCTGGATTTTCGCTTACTGGTTCAGATAAGGAATCAATCTGCTGAGTGAAGCGATCTTCCAATTCACGCTGACGTTCGTTTTGGGTTTCCATTAAGTGAGCAGCTACGGTATCTGCGTAACGGGAGCGCGATACTTTATGAGGCTGGCTTTCTTCTGGCTTGTTCTTACGAGCCTTTTCTTGCGCAGCCTTTGCCCAAGCAGGAGTTCTATCAATAGGAGCAGATGCATAAGAAGTGTTTTCCACTACTGACATAGGTGCAGGACGCTCGAAAGACGAAGTGTCGGAATAGGAATCAGCCGTCTGAAGAGGCTGTTCATCCGTCTGAATAGCTTCGCTTTCCTGTGACATCACTTGAGATTCATTTTCGGCTTGCTCATATTCTTCTACTCGAGAGCGAGGAGAAGGAGCAGCTGCTTCATTTGCATCCGCTTCTTCATCCATAGAAATCATGGTGCGGAAGCGGTCCTGCTTACGGGGAGCAACTTGAGGTGTTTCGCTTACCTCAAAGTGAACGCTTGAAACTGCCTCTTCATCAACAGGCTCAAGCCCACCGCCCTTTACAAGACGCGAAGAAATATCCGTAACGGGAACCTTATCTGCAACAGGCTTTCCTGTAAGCGCAGCAATTGCTGCTTTTGCGGCGGCAAGGGATTCTTGAGGACTCAGGTTAGAATCGTATTCAAGCGAAGCGCCTTCTGGAACTACACCCGCTGCACGAGCGGCAGATTCGCCGTGGACATAATTGCCTTCTTGCTTTGCGCGCTCAAGTGTTTCTTCATTACTTACAAGACCGTTGCCTACCTGACGAGCAACGTCCAATAAAACCGAAACACCTGCTGCATTGTTATTCGCAGACTGACTATAAGGTGCCACCATATGCATACCAGCTCGAGCAAGCGGTATAACAAACAAAATTGCACAAATAACCAGAAGGAACACCAAAATTGATGACATAGCTCCCGTGTTTGTAGCAAAAATAGTCATTCGTAAAAACAAAACAAGTGCTGCTACCGCTAAAGCGATAACTGATGCTTTGTTAAGTAAGGGAAGAATTCCTGCAACAGGTAACTCTTCTTCTTTCAGTACCTTTCCCGTGTCGTAATTAGCTACCAAGATAACCTTGCGACGACGAGCAACACCACCCATAGGAGCAGGTTGATATTTAGCAACTATGTTTTGACTAGCTCCTGTACGCAAAAAGCGAGATAAAACAGGTTTATTGAAAACTTCCAGACCAAACAAAACAGCCGCTATAACCACGGCAATAAAACATGGTATTACCGCAATAGGTAGAACAATCGAAATAATTACTGCAACTAACGCCAATCCGAAGCATACAAATGTAGGAATCAGATAATTGGTTACACACTGAAAGTCTTCTATGATCGTAGTGAAGCCAGATTCTTTCTGAATTTCTTCCGCTAGATATAGTGCTGCCTGTTGTTCCTCTTCAGTTCCTGCTGGATGAGGACCAATCTCTTGAGATAGATGTACAACGTCATCCATTATTTCAGCCATGGAAGCCCCTTTAGTTATATGTTTGCACGCATGCTATGCGAAGCTAATTGTATATAGACCTTATAAGTATACGCCATTTCTATACATGAGTTTTAATTCAACGTATATCGCACGTTGTCAGTTGAAGCTGTTCTTCTTTTCTTCATATTTTCCCTATATTCCACAAGAACTAAGACGCTGTTCCTAGGTATTCGCGCAAAAATGCATCATGAGTAGCAGCATCTGAACGAGCTTTTTCGTAATTTTGGATAAGAGTTTCTTGCGAAGCAGCATAAGCATCAACGACTATTTTCGTTAAATCACTGGGGAGCGATTCTGCGAGCTTACTCGCTTCGGCATCAGCCTTGTTATACGCATCATTATGAGACTCGGCAGTTGCTTTGTCTTGAATCAGAATAGCCGCATTGGAAGAGAGGGCCTCTCCCGCTGCTTCACTTTTCTTCTCAACATATTCCAGCAAGCTCTTGAAATCAGCTGAAGAATAGTATTCCTGAGCTTGCTCGATTAATGTTTTAGCTTCTTCGAACTTAGCCTTAGCTGAAGTGGTGTACTCCGTAGACTGAGCAACCGTGTCTTCGTTTGTATTCGAAATAACCTGAGCCGATTGAGCTAAAAGTGCATTGCCTTCATCGATTGCATCTTGAGCTTTAACTACTTCATCGATCGCTTTCTTTGCGGCGATGTCATCATTAAGGCGTTGTTCTGCGGAATCGAGCATTGTTTCTCGTGAAACAATAGTGGCAAGCACATGATCAGCTGCCTCTTTATCACGCTGAGAACTCTCTAATTCGTCTCGCGCTTTCTGAGCATATGAGCGTGCTGAATCAAGGTCATCTCGAACACCAGGTATCGATTTTTCTAAATTAGTTGCTGTTTCAATAGTGTCATCATTAAAGGCTGACTGGAAATACGTATCTATAGCAACGGTTACTTCGTCACTTTTTTCGATAATGTCACATGCTTCATGCAACACACCTACGCTGGTACTCAAGCGAACTTGCTCTTGATAAAACCAATAAGCACCCATACCCGCAAAGGCAACGCAAATCATAACCACAACAGCAATGCTTACTTGGCGATAGCGTTTGCGGCGCTTTTGGCGCTGCGCAATTTCGGCTTGAGATTCTGCGCCAAGAAAAGAAGATTTCTTCGCCGTTGTGCCTGAATAAGAATGTTTTGATTCCTTAGTCTTACGCTTACGCTCTTTTATTTTACGTACCGAATCAAAAGACGAAGTCGAATTAGCATCATCTTGTGGGAGAGAAGAAGACAAGGGCGCAGGTATTGGCGAATTTTCACTTTCGTTGCGATCCCTTCGCTGCCAAAACCTAAACTTACGAGGAGGCTCATCCAAGTCAGCTACTTTTTGCTCTAAAACGTTGAATGAAATTTCATTGGGTTTGCCCTGAGAAAACTCCTTCAAATGAAGAAACTTTCGCTCCTTATGACCAAGACCCCTGCGTGGTTCATTCTTGTTCATTTTCTTTTTAGCCACAAATGCACCTACACTTCAATTCTTATAGTTCATCAGAAGGGTTAGGTTTACCTGCAGCATGATACAAGAAAACATCTTCTACAATTTCGTCACATGTAAGATACGAAATAGAATGGCTCGGCAAAGAATTTAAGAATTTTTTGCCGTAATACTTTGTGATAAGACGCTTATCTGCCAAAACAACTATTCCCTTGTCGGTTGCCGTTCTAATAAGTCGACCCACCGCCTGCTTTACTTCAATTACCGCTGCAGGTAAAGAATAATGCGCCCACGCACGATCATCACGCTGCTGACGTTCGCATGATAGCGGATCGGTTGGCAATCCGAAAGGTAGCTTAGGAATAACCACCCCTTTCAAGGTGGAACCAGGCGCATCAAATCCTTCCCAGAAGCTCTTTAAAGCAAACAAGCTTAGGTGCTCGTCTTTCAAGAAGTCATCCTTAAGACCTTTAACGGACACGCCCCATTTTTGGCAAACTAATCGTAAATTATCTTCCTTCAAGACTGGTCTTACTGCTTCAAAACAATGTTCCATTTCGCGTCTATTCGTAAATAACGTGAGCAAAGAACCATTTTGAGCACGGTGCAATTTAATTAAGAAGTTCTGTAGTGCTTCTAAATATCCAGGATCTTGAGGTTCAGGCATATCAGTTGGAACGTACACCTGCATATTAGTATCAAAATCGAAGCTTGATTCCACCCGAAGCGTAGCTGCTTGCGATTCTTCAGATTCGTTAAAGCCTATTGACTTGTTGAACGCATCAAACTGACCATCAATCGACAGCGTTGCCGAAGCGTAAATCACGCTACGCGTTTCTGCATAGAGTGATTCATTAAGAGATTTGCCAACGTCAAGCGGCTGAACACTAAATACTTCATCAAGGATGCCTTTTGTTCTATTCAAGCGAACTGAATACACCAGGTTGTCACTTTCATGGAAGAAAATTACCTCTAGACATTCATATAATTCACGAAGTTCAAGCGCAACTAATGCCAATTCGCGCTGAGCAGAAGAAGTATCATCCATCTGTTCTGCATACGCAACAATATCGCGTGTTGCCTTAATGAGCTTTTCTAGGGTGTCATACAGCAATCGCGCACAGCTTCGCACCCCTTGGAAGGTTTCTCCATGACGAATTTCAGTATTTAGCCACAAATCGAACCACTCGTACCCACGTGAGCGAGACTTCTGGTCAAACACCAATAAATCTTTTGCGCTAAGGCAAAACTCTTCTGCCGCAAGAGCGAAAGCTCCTGCTTCAGCTTGAGCTTTTGCAATAAGGGCATCATAGAGCGCTTGTCCTTCTTCTGGAGCCTGTGCGCTGCGTTTTACTCGTGTCAAGACATTAGTTGATGCCGAATCACTGGTAACTCGATGTACCAAAGATTGAATTTCATTGCTTGATACCGACAACGAGAAGGCACGACGCGCTTCTGCCTCTGCCCCATGCGCCTCATCAACAACCCAATACCGAATAGGAGGTAACAAACCGCCTTCAAAGCGTACATCCCAGAACAATAAGCTGTGATTAGTAACTACTACATCACAACGCTGCGCCTGTTCGCGCGCCCCGTGGACAAAGCAGGAACGACCAAAAAAAGGACACTTTCTGCGCAAGCATTCTGCACTGCTTGTAGTAATTCGTTTTCGAGGAATTGCGCGGTAATCAATCTTTAGCGCATCCATATCGTCGTAGTCGCTTTGCTCTACAAACGACAAAAGCGCAGCTAACGAAGGTGTCTGATCGATTGGTTGCTTTTTATATACGATGGTCTTAGGGCCCTGATTTACCAGTGTTTCTATTTTACGCAAGCATGGATAATGACTAAATCCTTTCAGAGGAGCATAGGTTATTCCAAGCGCTTTGTGCAAAAGAGGCAATTCTTTATGAACAAGCTGATCAAGAAGCGCATTAGTTTTCGTAGCAACACCAACAGTAATGCCATTCTCTTTTGCCGCATACGCAAGAGGAATAAGATATGCCATCGATTTACCAACGCCTGTTCCCGCCTCAACCGCTAAATTGCGCGAATGAGAAAGTGCTTCATGAATTGCGAGTGCCATTTCTAGCTGTTCATCACGAGTTTCGTAATCCTCATAGAGTGACCCGAGTAATCCCTCTGGAGAAAAAGCTTCTTCGATGACCGCTTTATCTACAAATGAGAGCACACGAGGTGCTACTTCTGTAGCGTCATGTGTACCTTGATTTTCGCAAGAACCATCTACGGCACGTTCTTGATTCTCTCCTTTGAGCATAGTGGCGCCGACGTTTGCGTCTACAGCGGCATTGGTATCGAGTTGCTTACCTGTGTCTGCATCGGATACATCCGAATACACCCCGCTTGCGGGACTGTTTGCATCGGGTCGCATAGGAGCAAGATTCTTAGAAAGCGATTCTTTGCGATGTACTCTTATGTTGTAGACCTTGTCTTTTGTTTCTTCCCATTGTTGAGGATCGGCAAGCTGACGGAATACATAAGCAGTATTCCAGTCCTCAACTTCACTCATAGCTCCGATTGCGCAAATGAGAGGTTGAGGCAAGGTTGCCACTGCAGCAAGCAATACGCGGTAAACCAAGCAAGTTGCAGCAACATCATCATCTGCTCTATGGGTCGAATCGGGTCCTCCGAAAGCGCGTACCAAATCTAATAATCTATGCGAAGTGAATCGCGGAAGAGCAATACGCGCTAAATCAAGCGAATCGATCCAACGATTTTGCTTTAGTGTTTCTCCTGCAGGACGTTTAGTAACAAAAGTACGATCGAAGTTTGCATTATGTGCTACAAGATCTGAATTACCCACAAACTCAACCAAGCCGCGCAGCGCTTCGTCAGGGTCAGGCGCGTCTGCTACATCGCTATCACTAATGTTGGTAAGATGCGCAACGTCTTCTGGTATTTGTTTACCAGGGTTAACAAAAGTGATATACCAACCAACAATTTTCCCATGGGCCATTCGTGCTGCAGCAATTTGGATAAGTTCATCGTGATTAAAGGAAAAACCAGTTGTTTCGGTATCTATTACTACAACATCTTCATCCAGCACCCCAAAGTCATGAGTTTGGGCATACTCAACTAACCCGTGATATCGCTCTCGGGTTCTTTGTGGTGTATTCTCTAGAATGTATGTATCTAAATGACTTAAGTTTTGAGTGTTTTGTTTTTCCATAGCAGTAAGACTATCATTTATAAAATTCGATACCAAACCATAACCCTTTAGTTATAGGAGAAATCATGACAAAAATAGGCTACTTCGCAACTTATGCACGATTTGACACCGTTGACAAAGAAGCAGCTGCAGCTTTCCTAGGTGCCGACAATATTGTCGGCGATACTTTTACTATCGATCATGAAATTACTCCTGATTCCGATAAAGCATGGATCGTCAATCCTTTTGGCAAGAAAATGGGTTATTTACAACCCAAAGTTGCGTCCCAAGTCGATCTTTGTAAAGCAAAAGGTTGGACTACAGTTGCTATCTTAGCGCTTGTTGCTTTCTCTGAAGAACCAGCTCCTGGTTTGTATTGGGGTGAAGTAGTAATTATTTCCTACGATCCTCAATACGAAGCTGATTTTTCTACCTTTATTGAAGGGGTAAGAAAACAAATCAGCAAAGGTGTTCGTCCTAAAGTAGATCTTGGCCCCGATTCTCTTAAAGCTATTATTGACTCTCACGGAAACTGGTTACCCACCGATCGCGTTGCCCTTCCCAAAAAAGAAAAAGGAACAGCTTGGGTAAAAACCGAACGCACAGGAACGGAAACGTTAGTTGAACAAGCACGTAAAGGAAATATCGGTTGTACTATTGCAGCTTGGATATTCCTTTTAGCACTTGTTGCTCTTATCGGGTTTGGTCTTCATTCTTGTGGATTGTTCTAAAGAGCATTTTTGCTTTTACAAAGGTTAAATCTTTACTTTTCCAGAGCCTCAAATATCATCTGCTTACAAAGTTCTTCAAAGGTGATGCCTTGAACTCGAGCTGCATCGGGCAACAAAGATGTTGCGGTCATCCCTGGAAGAGTGTTAGTTTCAAGAACCCAGAACTTCCCCTGTTCATCCTGGATTACATCAGTTCTTGATACCCCTTCACATCCAAGTACTTTATGAGCGCGCAAGGCAAGTTCTTGAGCTTGCCTTGTTTCTTCTTCGCTCAGTGGTGCAGGACAAATATGCTGCGATCCACCTTCTGCGTACTTCGACTCATAATCATAAAATTCATTAACAGGAATAATTTTTATAACAGGTAAAGCTGCAGGGTTTTTCTGCCCTAATACGCCTACGGTAAATTCATTACCTGATACAAATGACTCTACGAACGCAGAATTGTCCACTGTAAATACCTTTTGAACTGCTTTGGTTACTTCTTCGACCGTGTTGCAGATATATACTCCAAGAGCACTTCCTTCTGTTGCGGCTTTTACTACACAGGGAAGTCCGACTGCTTCAATAATGCTCTCGCTCGCTATTTCCGAAGACTCTAACTTCATTGACTGAGGAGTTGGAATTCCTGCTTCATTATAAAAGTGCTTAGAAATAATTTTATTTACTGCGGTAGCACTTGCCCATACACCAGATCCTGTATAGGGAATTTCAAGTGTTTCTAAAAATCCTTGAATTGTTCCGTCTTCTCCACCTTTTCCATGCAAAGCGAGAAAAGCAACGTCAAATTCTTCTGTTACTAATGTGCGTAAATCCTCTTTATTTGCAGGATCCAGCATTTCCACCATAAATCCAACATTCTTTAATGCCTGCTCTACACTTTTACCTGAAGACAACGAAACTTCTCGTTCGCCGCTTTTTCCTCCAGCCAATAAAGCAACTTTTATTGAATTAGGCTCGAATTGAGAAGACATAACACTCTCTTTCGTAACAACTACAGTAGTACCTATAGTAGTATTTCTATTAGTCTTTCGTGAGTATATCAAAGTACTCACACACTGCTTTAAAGACCAACTAACATTTCGTAAATCTGCTTGCTTATAATAAACCTATGAATACATCAATTTACTCATATAACATTTCAGAAATTCAGAATCTTCTTTCTGAATTAAACCAACCACGTTTTCGTTCAAAGCAGTTAATCACTTGGCTCTACAGAGACAATGCTTCTTCGTATGACCAAATGACTAACTTACCTACTTCCTTACGAAAACAACTTCAAGAACGCTATCCTTTAATTCCTTTATTGATAGTAGATAAGCAGGAATCATATGATGGCACAAGAAAATATGTATTTGAATGTGCTGACGGAGTTCAAGTTGAAGCAGTAGGCATTCCCTCTTTAGTAAAAAAAGAAAAACGGAATGAACCTAAACATTTAACAGTATGTTTTTCTACACAAGCAGGATGCGCTATGCAATGTGCTTTTTGCGCTACGGGAGAAGAAGGTTTATCAAGAAATCTTTCATCGGGTGAAATGATTGCCCAAATTCTTGCAGTTCAAAATGACTTCAAATGTCGCGTTAGCAACTTAGTTTCAATGGGTCAGGGTGAACCATTTCATAACTATCCTTCCGTTTTAGATGCTCTTCGTTTCGCAAATAGCAAAGATGGGTTAGAAATTGGTGCGCGCCATATTACCATTTCCACTTGTGGCGTACTCCCTGGCATAGACAAACTATCTAATGAACCTGAACAATTTACTTTAGCTGTTTCTCTTCATTCCGCTATTCAACACAAACGTGACATGCTTATGCCCCGATGCGCAAATATGCCACTTACCGCATTAAAAGAGAGCTTGCTTAACTATGTATCCTCTACAGGACGACGAGTTAGTTTTGAATATCTTTTAATTGACTCAGTAAATGATACTCAAGAAGACCTCGCCGCACTTATTTCATTTTGCCAAGGTATTCTCTGTCATATCAATTTGATTCCGATCAACCAAATTGAAGGCAGCTCTTTTGCTCCAAGTTCAAAACAAACTCAAAAACACTGGGTTCATGCTTTGCAAGAAGCTGGAAAAGAATGCACTATTCGTAATTCAAGAGGATCAGATATTGATGGTGCTTGTGGTCAACTTAAAAATAAGATAAAAAAATCGGGGCCACAGAACGCTCTGTAAGCCCCGATCTCAATCTTTCTCAAGTATGAGTTCGATATTTTAACTATCGGCCTTCTGAGAGTCTTTTACAGCCGAATTTTCTGCAATGAGTCTTAAAATTCGCTCAAGCTCTTCTTCATCCTTAAATTGGATTTCAATTTTATTTTTTCCTTGTACTGTTTTAACGCGAACAGGAACCGAAAGAAAACGTGTTAATCCACGCGCAGCTTTTTTGAAACTTGCTGGAGCTGGAACACGCTTGTTGGTACCTTTATCTTTCGCTTGTGCTCTACCAGACAACAAACGAGCAATCTGTTCCGTTTCTCGTACGCTGAGTTTTTCGTTCATCAACTTATTTGTAAGGTTCTTACGACCTTCAGCATCAGGAATAGATAAAATCGCACGAGCATGTCCTGCGGTAATTTTTTCTTCAAAAAGTAATTGCTGAGCTTCTTCAGGAAGATCAAGCAAACGAAGGGCATTAGCGATAGTAGAACGGCCCTTAGACACTGTCTGCGCAACTTCAGACTGGGTCATACCCTTGCGCTCCATAAGGCGCTTATAACCATACGCTTCTTCTATGGGGTTCAAATCACTACGCTGGATATTCTCAATAAGTGCAAGCTCTAAAGCTTTATCGTTATCAGCAGCCCAGAAACGTACTGGAATCTCTTTCATGGAAAGACTCTTGCAAGCTTGCCAACGACGTTCACCAGCAATGATCTGATAATGATCTCCAACTTTTCTTACTAAGATCGGCTGAAGAAGACCTTCTTTTTTAATCGAATTAGCTAATTCTTCAATTTCTTCAGGCTTGAAATTAGTGCGTGGCTGATCTGGGTTAGGCTGTACCTTTTCCAGTGGCACAACACCAGTCATACCTTTTTCATCTTTAGGTTTAATATCTACAGGAGTAGGCTTTGCTGCAGGTACCTGCTTAGCAGATGGCTGATCCTTTACTGCACGATTGCTTGCAGACGATACCGATGCTTTAGTCCCCTGCAAACGGCTGTCTGCAATTTGTGAAGCAGAGACTCTTTGCGCTGAGTTATTAATAGCTTGTGAGCTTTTATGCTGGAAAAAGGACTTTGATTTACGTTCCTGACGAGCAGACTCTTGAGTAGCTGTTTTTGGACGTGCTTCTCGAGAAACTACTTTTGCATTCTCAAGGGCATCTTCAGAAATATAAATATCGGAAGATACTTTAGAAGATGACGTATTGGAAGAAACTGTTTTTGATGTTTCACGTGAAACATCAGTGTTTGCTTCTTTTTGAAGACTAGATTGTTTCTTCTTCTCTACCTCAGAATTAATCTCTTCTGATTTTGATACAGAAGTATTTATGTGATTAGTTTGGGTTGGATTTAATGAACTATCATCAAATAACGCGTTTAATCCACGTCCCAATCCACTTTTTTGTTTAGCCACGGGCTATCACCTCTCGGGCAAGATTATTGTAAGCTTCGGTTCCTTTATTATCTGGAGCATATTCAATTATTGGTTGTCCATAACTTGGAGCTTCAGAAAGTTTAACGGTTCGTGGGATCATTGTATCGAACACCGTTTTGCCGAAGAATGATCGCACTTCATTAACTACCTGATTAGATAAATTAGTACGAGAATCATACATAGTCATAACGATTCCGTAGATATCTAAACTAGGATTTAGCATCTTTTTGACACGATTCATTGAATCGAGAAGTTTTGTCACACCTTCAAGGGCGTAGAACTCACATTGAATAGGAACAAGGAGTTTATCTGCTGCTACTAAAGCATTAATAGTAAGTAGGCCAAGAGAAGGGGGGCAATCAATGAGAATGTAGTCGTATCGTCCCCTTAAACCACCTAAAGCACTCTTTAAGCGGTTTTCACGAGCCATCTCATTTACTAATTCAACTTCAGCTCCTGCTAAATTAATTGTTGAAGGTAAGACGTCTACACCTTTTCCTACACACGCAAGAATAACATCCTCAACGGGAGTTTCCCCTAGCAAAGCATCATAAACACAGCCATCGAGTTCACGTTTATCAATACCATAACCACTCGTGGCATTACCTTGAGGATCTAAGTCAACTAATAGAACTTCTTTATTCAGCGCGCCTAATGCTGCAGCTAAATTAACCGCGGTGGTTGATTTACCTACACCACCTTTTTGGTTAATGATTGCAAGAATCTTTGTTTGACCAATACTGTGGGTTACAGGAGGTTTCTGTGAGAAAGGAACATAATGAGCCGTTACAACCTCTTCGTCTCCCTCTGCTCCTGTTGTTTGTTCATTAGAATCTACAACCTCTTCAGAGCTACTAATAACTTCATGAGAAACTTCTTCAACTGAAGCATTTGAAGGGGTTTCGGAAGAACTATCTATTTCTCGTTCAATTACTTGAGCTTGCTCATTTATCGCATCTAATTTTGTAGGTTGTTCTTCCTCAGGTAGCTCTTGAGATTTCGTTTCAGTCATAGGAGCCGTTGCTGCGTTTTTAAATTTTTTTCGGCTACTAAATAGTCCCACAAATGATCCTTTCCTCGATATTAGGTTCATTATATCTGATGTGTTTCACGTGAAACATCACTCGTCTCTTTTAGTAAAAAAAATTAAGTACTGTTTAAAGCCCCAAGTGATTTATGAGCTCTTTTAAAATAAAACAGATAACAACGCTTAAGATCAATCACCACAATTAGTGAGTTTCAAAACAAGCAATTATCTTTCAAATAATAAAAAAGAGATGTTTCACGTGAAACATCTCTTAAACACTAATAACAAAGAATATAAGTGGGTAAGTAATTTCACCTAACGAATACTACCACCACTATACCTAATAAGGAATACTAGCGTCTTATCTAAAAGAGTATTAGGTGTTTAAAAACATTAATAAGGTTTCTTCTGAGCCATTCCTACACGACGAGGCAAGGTGACCAAAGGTTCATGGATCTTTTTAAACACAATAATAGATCGCTCAGTAACACCATCGCTCAGTAACATATCGCGTCGGGACACATATTCAAACCCTAATTTATCAGCAACGGACTTTGCATGCTCTAACTCATAATCAACATCTTGTGATTTATAACAAACTAAATAGCCATCCTTCTGTAATAGAAGGGAGGATAATTCAAGAAGTGATGCAAGTGAAGAGAGAGCACGTGCAGAAATTACACTAAACGATTCAGGGGAGATTAAAGAAAGCTCTTCGATTCGCCCATTATAGGTAGATACATGCGATGCAATATCTAATGTATTAATAATTCTATCGAGCGCTTTAGTTTTTTTACCTACTGAATCAGCGAGTACCGTCTCTCTTCCAGTCATAATTGCAATTGGAATACCAGGAAACCCCGCTCCGGTACCCATATCGAGATATTTTCCTGAGGGTGCATTTTCAATTTCTGGCAATCCCACTAACGAATCTTCAATATGTAAAACCTGAGCACTATCCCAATCGATAATTCGAGTAAGATTAGTAACCTTATTTTCTTCAATAACAAGTTGTAAATGCAAATTGAGCAGCTTACGCTGCTCGACTGTGGGTGTAACTACCTTAGAATTCATGACACACTCAATCTTTGTTTCACGTGAAACACTATCGAGGAATTACCACAACACGACGAGCGCGGCCTTCTCCCTCAGAAACAGTTTCAACACGATCATCATCTCGTAAAGCAATATGAACTAAACGACGCTCATAGGGTGTCATAGGGCGTAATTTAATACTACGATCCTGATTAAAAGCTCGGTCTGCTGCATTACGAGCTATATCTTCGATCTTCTGACGCTGACGACCTTTATAGCCTTCAACATCGATAACGATTGGATAGCGATGACCGATAGTACGTGAAGTAATCGAAGAAACCAAGAATTGCAACGCATCGAGGGTACGACCGTGACGACCGATAAGTACTGCTAAATCATCACCAGTGATATCAAGAATAAGTTCTCCTTCATCACCTTCATATTCATCGATAGTTACTTCACCAACATTGAAGTACTTAAGGATGTCTTTAATAGCTGCAATAGCAGTATCGGCAATCTGGTCTATCTCTTCATCAGTATAGGAGTGAGCCTCTTCTTCGTATTCTTCGTCAACTTCTACTTCTTCAAAAATTTCTTCTTCTAACATAAAAACCCCTTACATTCAAATCTCCCCTTCACAAAGGAAGGGGAGGAGCCAACAAAATATATCAATGTAGAAAAAGAACGAGATTATTTACTTTTCTTAGTAGGACGCTTTTTCTTAGTCTTACGAACAACGTCAACTTCAACAGGTTTTGGAGTTTCATCGGCAGCTTCAACTAATTCATCCTGACGCTTGAAGATTCGCGTAGAAATAACTTGCTGTAAAACACCAAATACTGAAGAGGTAGCCCAGAATAGCAATACACCCGTAGGAGAAGTCCAACCAAGCCACAACATAAACAGAGACATGATACCCATCATAATCAGCATCTGATTCTTCTGAGGGTTATTAGTTCCACGCTGCTGAAGAACTGAAGGAAGGAAGGTGCAGAACGCGAACAGAAGCAGCAAGATACCATAAGGAAGGAACTCTATGAATCCCTGACTAAATACGGTACCTGGAGAATTAATGAGAGAAGGAAGAATGTTATAGAAGGAATAAGTCATACCTTCTGTACGACCACCCATCTCCTGGAGAACCTGAAACAGAGCAACGAAGATAGGCATCTGAATCAATAAAGGAAGGCAACCGGTAATTGGATTAAAACCAATTTCTGCATATACCTTTTGCAGTTCTTCAGCTTGACGCTGTTGATCGCCAGCATAGCGTTCCTGAATTTCACGCATTCGTGGCTGGAACTGCTGCATCTTATACGATGACTTAATTTGCTTTTGCATGAACGGGAACATGATAAAGCGAAGAATCAAAGTAATAATGATAATCGCGAGACCCCAGTCACTTACAAAGTTGTAAAAAAACTGAATGCAAAAGAAGATGGCGTCTTTAAATGCCTCCCACATTTACATTAAATCCTCTCACTCGGTTGATTATTTTTTATTGATCCGAAAGTGAAATTCTTCCGGAACTGGATCATATCCCCGACCGCCGCCAGGTCTACACCGTAATATTCTACGAATTGTAAGATATGAACCTTTTAAAAAGCCAAATCTTTTTACCGCTGTTAAACCATATTCAGAGCACGTTGGAATAAAACGGCAGGTCGCAGGTAATAAAGGTGAAATTCCAAGTCTATAAAACTTAATTAACAAAATAAGAAGCTGTTGGGGGATAGCTTTGATAAATAAAAGAACCTTCTTCATAGCTATCAAGCCTTAACTTCGTATAAGTCAATAACCTTTCTACATGCTGAAAGTAGTTTAGTATATTCCGCTTGAGTAGTCTTTCTATTTGCAATAAAAAGAATGGTTAAATTTTGCCATGGACCACCAAGATCATGACACACTGCTCTCATTCTTCGTTTCGCGGAATTACGCCATACCGCATTACCGTTTTTCTTTCCTGCAATAAAAGCAACACGGCCACTAGGGCCGTGTTGAGTATCCCCTTGATAGACAATCATTGTCATAAAAGGAGTTGCATGTCGTTTTCCGTGCGAGAACAGGTAGGAGATCTCAGTGCTAGATTTAATAGTCCCTAACACGGTATCTCACAAGAAAAACTAAACAGCAATACGCTTACGACCCTTAGCACGACGAGCAGAGAGAACAGCACGACCACTCTTAGTAGCCATACGTGCACGGAAGCCGTGGGTCTTGGCGCGCTTATGGGTGTTTGGTTGATAGGTGCGCTTCATGTAAGTTTTCCTTTCAGATTTACAGTAACTTTGAAATTGTACGTCACAGAAAATTTCAGTCAAGGATTCATATACAAAAAGAGGGTAATTTACGAATGTCACCACATAACATACACGTATTTACCAGCATATAAAGTAAAGAAGGCAATATCACTTATCAGAGAACCCCTTAGTACTCTTTGTATTGTTTTCTTATTCCTTGATTTCTTGTTTTAGAAATTATAAGAATCGAGTCACAAGTAATCCGCAGTTTTTTTATCCGAATTACCGCATTACTATCATGATTTTTCCGATTCTACAATGTTTTCCACATTCTTGTTATGTATCAATGTGGATAATGTGGAAAACTCACCTGGTGTTTTTGTAAATCAAAGTGTTAAATTCCACCAAGGTATAAACAGAACTAAACACTACCTAACACACGCAATATAAATAAAAACTGGTAAAACTATAATTATTTTAAATTATGGCTATGACCTGGTGTTTTTCCTTTATACACAACTATATAACTAATGCAATACCCATTTTTCATACACTAAGGCTTTTATTAATAAGTTAGCTATATTCAGAACTACAAGTAGTTCTAGGTAACAATTTTCATATAAGTTGTTTTCAACTTTTCCATATACGTTTTTCACTTTTTCCAATTTTTTCTTCTTAGTTTTCTATGTTTTCCACATTTTCTTGAAAGAATGTTGAAAACTCCGAAAACATATAGGAAAACTGAGTGAATAATTGAAAAAAACTGACTCGCTGACTAAAATATGAACGAAAAGATGCTCGGTTTGTTCATTTCGAGATATGAATAACTGAGCTATTTTCATCTTTCCTGGAAAACGAACCGAAAAAGTAGCATGGCACCAGAAAATTCTTCACATACTAATAATCAAGAAGAAGTATCAAAAGATAGTGTTGATACTTTCTACGACAACGCAAAGGTAGAGCAGTCTTCACCAGACTTGCCTCCCTATGCCTATATACCAAACGGTGGAATCAATAACACTACCCCCACTCATGCTATGTCTACTAACGGAATACCCCCTTATCAAGGATTTGGATACCCCTACTACCAACCCATTCCAGGGTATCCACAAATACCTTTGGGGTATCAAACAACACTCCCTGAATATCAAGCGAAGATAAATCCGCATCAAAACATACCGAGTCAAGAAGAAGATCAAAACCCAGATAAGGAAGAAGAATTCGACTACACGTTTATAACTTCACCTGCAAGGGTTGCAATCTACGACAATTTAAAAACGGCACCTCGCGTAATAGAAATAGAAGGCGCACCAACTCACGAATATATAGAAAGAATTGCGTCAGTGACCTACAAGAGTGCCAAGGAAGAAGGTGGAATAATCCCTTACACGGTTATTCGTGAAGTTTCAGAAAACTTTATTCATGCCCGATTCCAAGAAATAGTGGTATCAATTATGGATAAAGGAAATACTATTCGCTTTGCAGACCAAGGACCAGGGATTAGTAATAAAAACCTCGTACAAGAACCAGGGTTTTCTTCTGCAACTGAACCAATGAAACGCTATATTCGTGGTGTAGGTTCAGGACTGCCAATTGTTAAGGATTACCTCGACACAACTCATGGTTATATAGAGATAGAAGATAATATTAATAAAGGTTCAGTAGTTACCATTAGCCTTATTGCATCTCGAAGCATTCATGACGATCCACCCGAGTTAGCAATACCTGAATTAACAGAAAACGAAGAGCAAATACTTAAAGCACTTTTACCTGATAAATTGCTCGGAATTACCGAAATCAACCGAGAAACAGGAATTGCAGTTGCTAGTATCCATACTGCTTTAACCAAAATGGAAGGTAAAGGTTTAGTGGAAAAGGTTAATAAGAAAAGAAAGCTAACTGTTTTCGGAGAACGAGTTGCGCTTTCTATGTAAACCTACAGTTTTTATAAACACAAAGGTATTCCCATCTCATACCCTTAAACACTCTTTATAATAAAGACTCTGACAAAACGGTAAGAAAACTATTCACGACCCAATCAAGGTATATACATTATGAACCTCGAAGAACTTTGGACAGACTTAATACGACAATTAAAGTCGTATCCTAATGTAAATGCATCACAGATTGATGCATTCTTTTCCCGTGTCCAAGTTCAGGCAGCAAGCCAAGGGTTCGTGATGTTTACATCCGATAACAGCTTTATTAAAGACTGGATAGAAAAGCACTACATTAAAGATATTCAGCAAGCGCTGAAAGATCTTTACGGGATTGATTTTGTTGTACAAATCGAAGTGGATCCAACTTCTATTCCTGTTGCTCCACTGCCAGAAACACCACAAGGACAATCAACCCTTCAAGGACAGCAACAAAATCAAACACCTCAGCTGGGTACTTATCAAAACGCCCAGCAAACATCATATTCCCAAAATAATGAATCACTAAGGATGCCTCCACAACAGGAGGGTCAATCCAATAATACTCATACAACAATGCCTGTTGGGCAGCGTCCTGTATTAAATGAATATCCAGGTCAAGCAGTAAATGAGCAAAACTATAAAAAGCAACCGCAAGATTTAACAGAAGACCAGGTATCCATCCAGAGTACTAACACACAACAAAAAGGAGCCAACAGCCTCACCTTTGAAAATTTCGTAATTGGTGATTCAAACCAAATGGCATATTCAATGGCGGTAGAAGTAGCAGATCATCCAGGATCTTCTGCTTTAAACCCCCTATTTATTTACGGAAGAAGCGGTGTAGGTAAAACACATCTGTTATGCGCGATCAAAAACTACATCAACGAACAGTACAGCGACTTCAATGTTATCTATATGGACTCAATGGAGTTAGTTAACCGCTATTCTGATGCAGCTATAGAAAAAAATGTAGATAAACAGAGTTTTAAGAACTTTGACGATTTCTTCCAGCAGGCAGATGTTTTATTGATCGACGATATTCAGGGGTTACAAGGTAAACCAGGAACCCTGAGTGCTTTATTTAGAATATTCAACAAAATGATCACTAAAGGTAAGCAGTTTGTATTTTCTGCAGACCGCGCACCTAAAAACATCGACCTCGATGAGCGTTATGTCTCCCGTTTTAATTCCGGGGCAACTATCGATATCCAACCCCCAGATGATGAAACAAAACGAAGCATTATTAAAAGCTTCATCGCTCAATATAAAAAAGAAGAGGAATTGCCGTTTACCATCTCCGACGACATTCTTGATTACATTGTTGAAAATTCAAGCTCAAATATCCGCGAACTTAAAAGTGCAATCACTAATGTCATCTTCGCGCTGAAGATGGATAAAAGCCATGAATTATCCGAACAACGCGTAAAAGAACTTCTTGGTAACCACTTCATAGGTGGTGGCAAAAAGAGAATCACCATAGAAATGATCCAAGGAGCAGTGGAAGATTTCTACGGAGTAGCCCATAAAGATCTCGTAGGAAAGAAAAAAGAACGCCGCATTGTACATCCGCGACAAGTTGCTATTTATCTTTGCCGCGAATTATCTGAGAGCACGCTTAAAAACATAGGAACGGCATTTAATAGAGATCACACAACGGTAATGCACTCGTGCGATCTTATCAGTAGCCAGCTACAGGAAGATAGAAATCTCCGCGAAGAGCTTGAGGCAGTGCGAGAAAAAATCCGCATTCAGCAATACTAATAACAAAATTGAAAACGTGTGTACAACAGGGAGAGCTATAAGGGGAATACAAGCAATTTATGTGGATAAAGTTTTCCCCACATTATCCCTATGGAAAACGGGCATAGAAATCCACATGATCCTAGTGGGGTAGTTTATTAACAGCGAACAGGAACTTTGTAAGTTATTAACAAATCAACGATCCTTATTACTGTTATTACAAGTATTTAATTAAGAAGAATAAGAGAGTAAAAAGAAAAGGGGATAACCTTACCTGAAATAAAGTAATTAGGTAGTAAGGTAACTCGTACGTAATAATAAAGAATAGGTATCATAGGAAGAACCACTTATAAGAGGAGCTTTAATGAAATTCAGCATTAATCAGTCAGAACTTCAAAATGCTTTATCCGTATGCATAAAAGGTTCTTCCACCCGTTCTACGCTTTCTATTCTTGCTGGCGTATATATAAAAGCCGAAGAGGGTTCAATTACTCTACAAACTACCAACCTTGAACTCTCTATTAAAGTTAGCTGCTCAGCCTTAGTTGAAGAGCAGGGTGAATCGGTAGTTCCTGCTAAGTTATTCTTAGATATCGTAAAAAACCTTCCCGATATGGCAGTGCGTATTGAGGCTGATGAATCAACTGCGGTAGTATTCTGTGACACAACAACGTTTTCACTAAAAGCCCTCAATCCCCTTGATTTCCCTGCATTTCCTGAAGTTGAAGCAGAACAAGAAGCACAATTTCCTTTCTCGGTCTTTTCGAAAATGGTTAAAAGAACCGCTAAAGTGGTTTCTCATGATGAAACCCGCGTTGTATTAACCGGTGTTTTAATTTCTTGTGTAGGTAATGAACTAAAAATGGTTGCAACCGACTCATATCGCTTAGCGGTTGCGGAAACTGAGCTTTCGCAGGCTTACCCCGAAGAATTTGAAGCGGTAATTTCAGGTTCATTCTTGAGTGATATCGCATCGCTTCCTCAATCGGATCAGCCTATCACTCTTGCATTAAGTGAAAACCAGATTATTGTGTCGTACCAGGATACGACCTTTATTAATCGTCGAATTGAAGGAACCTTCCCTAACTATAAACAGCTTATTGCTGATGGCTTTAGTACTCGAGCAACACTTTCCACACATGCATTAATTGACGCAGTACGACGTGTTTCGTTGCTAAGTAATAAGGTTTCTCCTGTTCAGATTAAAGTTGATGCTGAAGCTGGGGTAGTAACCCTTCTTACCAACTCTCAGGACATTGGTAATGCACAGGAGAATTTAATTTGTGAAATTGAGGGCGAATCGGTGGAGATAGCCTTTAACTACTCCTTCTTACTTGACGGTTTGAATTCAATAGATACCGATGCTGTTCACTTAGATTTATTTGGCCCCATGAAGCCAGGAATTCTTCGCGCAGCTGAGGGTGAAAACTTCTTATACCTGATTATGCCTGTACGCGTATAGCTCTTAGGTGACTAAATGGGGCTTTCTATTACCTCAATAGAATGTACTGATTTTCGTTCCTATCATCATTTTTTACTTGATGATATAGCTACCTTTACGCTTATTGTGGGCCCGAATGCTACAGGCAAGACTAATTTATTGGAGGGAATACAGCTCACTACCGCCTGTTCTTCTTTTCGTCATCCGAAAGCAGAACATCTTATTCGCAATGGGCAAAATGCTGCCTCTTTTAAGAGTTCGCTTATCGGTGATGGTCGTCAGTTAGAGATTGAGCTTCGTTTAACTGAAGAAGGAAAACAGTTTCTTTTGAACGGGAAGAAAAAACGTGCACATAGTTTACGTGGACTTCTTCCTTCGGTGTTATTTTGCCCTGATGATCTTAATCTTATTAAAGGATCGCAGAGTATTAAACGATCTCAATTAGATTTGTTAGGGTCTCAAATATCTGCTGGTTATAATGCAGTTCGAAAAGATTACGAAAAGATACTAAAGCAGAAAAATAGCTGCCTAAAACAAGGTATGTCTCATGAGTATCTTCTAAGTATTAATGAAGTTCTTGCTTCTATTGGTGCGCAGTTATATCGACTTCGTTCTCAACTTATTGCTGCACTTATTCCTTATATTCAGTCGTATTATCGCGAGCTATCTCAGGGTAGGGAAGAGGTATTGGTTTCGTATATTCCTTCTTGGTTACGTCACGATATTAATTCTGAACAGTACCAAGAATGTGAATGGTTTAGCCGCGAACAGGCGCAAACATTTCTTTTAGATAGTATGGAAAAAGACTACATAAAAGAACATGAAAGACATATGTCGTTGTATGGCCCACAGGTTGATAGGGTTGAGTTTTTCTTAAACGGTAAAAATGCTTCCATGTTTGCTTCTCAAGGGCAGCAGCGCTCTTTAGTGTTGAGTTATAAGATGGCCGAAGTTGCTCTTATTAAAGACAAACTAGGTCAAAATCCTGTACTTCTTCTCGATGATGTAATGAGTGAATTAGATAGTAATAGAAGAGATGCTTTATTTTCACTCTTATCGGAAGGTATTCAGACGTTTATTACGGCAACAAATGCTGAAATGTTGGAAAACACTCTTTTAAAACAGGCACGTATTGTTACGTTAGGGTTTGATGGGGTGATTTCCTATGACTAAGCATCCTGATTGGGCCTCATCACAAGATCCTCGTCGTTTAGCGGAACTCTACGATGAACGAGCTAATACGCTGCGTCCTGTGTCGTATTCATTTAATGCTTTTTATAACAACATGCCTGAAGAGGTTAAACGGCGAGTACTTATTAACCGTAGAATACAGCGAATTCACGATCAATTTTCTCAGGTGGTTGATCCGTTTATTCTTGAACATACTAATTCGGTATACCTGTTGCGCCACAAAGATACACTCGGTGACTCTCAGGCGAATAAAGAGGCAAACAAAACGAAATCAGATTCAAAAGTGTTTGATCTTGTTGTGTATGTTGATAACTCCCTGGTGGCAGCTGAACTAAATGCACGACGAGAATTGATTCGTTTGAAGTACCGAGAACAGTTTAAGGTATCAATTGATGTGTTTGAAATTCGAATATCTCGTGGACCATATAAGGATAAATATCCCTTTAAGGATCAAGATGTTATTCCGCAAGCAAGTACCCAGGGTCGCGAATTGAGTGAAGAGGAAACCGCACATATTAGTGAATTGGTAGAAGATATTTCTGACAAAAGAATAAAAGAGTCTTTTATCAAAGCGATAACGGCTCAAAAACGATTTTTAGACGAAAAATAATTAAATCTGTCAAAATAAATTCTAAACGCCCGTCAGAATCGCTCAGAATAGCTGTAAAAGGCAAATATTATTAAAGTACCCTGGTAATTCTGCTATACTAATCTTTTGGATAAAAACCTCTCTAAGACGCTTCCTTTACTGGGAGCGTCTTTGAATCTGCAAGTAAAGAGGAGGAATTTGTGGTAGCTCAAAGTAACCATTACAGTGGGCAGGACATCCAAATCCTTGAAGGTTTGGAAGCAGTTCGCAAGCGTCCTGGTATGTATATTGGTTCAACGGGTCCTCGTGGTTTACATCATCTGGTATATGAGGTAGTTGATAACTCTGTTGACGAAGCGTTGGCGGGTTTTTGCGACACCATTGATGTAATCATCCATGAAGACAATTCAGTTACGGTTATTGATAATGGCCGTGGTATTCCTATTGATAAACATCCGAAAGAAAAAATTCCTACCGTAGAAGTTGTTTTAACTATTTTGCATGCTGGTGGTAAATTCGGCGGTGAAGGTTATAAGGTTTCTGGCGGTCTTCACGGTGTAGGTGTTTCGGTAGTTAATGCGCTGTCTACTAAGGTAGTAGTGCAGGTTCGTCGTGATGGTAAGGAATATGAAATTTCTTTTGATCACGGCAAAACCAAAGAAAAGCTTCATGAAATTGGTAAAAGCAAACACAATGGCACTACGGTAACGTTCTGGCCTGATCCTGAAATTTTCCGCGAAACAACTGAATTTGATTTCGCTACCTTGCAGGCACGTTTCCGTGAAATGTCTTTCTTGAATAAGGGTTTGAAGATTACTCTTACTGATGAGCGTGACATTGACAACGAAGGTAACCCTCGCAAGGAAGTTTTCCATGCTCTTGGTGGTTTGCAGGACTTTGTTAAGTTTTTAAACCACGGTAAAGAAACCTTAAATAAGCCTATTTATTTTGAAGCAGAAAATGAAAATGGCATGGTTGAAGTTGCTATGCAGTGGTCCACTTCATACTCTTCTAATTCAGTTATGTCATTCGCGAATAATATTCACACGATTGATGGTGGTACACACCTTGATGGTTTCAAACAGGGCGTAACACGTACCATCAATGATTATGCTCGCAGCAAAGGTATTCTGAAGGAAAAAGACAATAACCTTTCTGGCGATGACACCCGTGAAGGTCTTGCAGCGGTGGTTTCTGTTAAGCTGCGTGATCCTCAGTTTGAAGGTCAGACGAAAGGTAAATTAGGTAATACCGAAATTCGTGGTTTGGTTCAAACTGCAGTAATGAAGGGTCTTGCTGAATACCTGGAAGAAAACCCAACACCTGCAAAGCGTATTATCAATAAAGCTTCGCAGGCAATGAAGGCTCGAGAAGCTGCCCGTAAAGCACGCGATATGACGCGCCGTAAGGGTGTTCTTGATTCCTTTAGTTTGCCTGGTAAGTTGGCAGACTGCTCTTCAAAGAATCCAGCCGAATCTGAAATCTTCATTGTTGAGGGCGATTCTGCAGGTGGTTCAGCAAAGCAGGCACGCGATCGTAAATATCAGGCCATTATGCCTTTGCGCGGTAAGATCTTAAATGTTGAACGTGCAGGTCTTCATCGTTCATTATCTTCCGATACTATTTCTAGTCTTATTACTGCTATCGGCACTAATATCGGTGAAGATTTCGACGCTGATCAGGCACGTTATCATCGAATCATCATCATGACCGATGCTGACGTTGACGGAGCTCATATTCGTTGTTTGCTCCTTACGTTCTTCTATCGCTATATGCCAGAGCTAATTACTCGTGGATACATCTATATCGCTCAGCCTCCTTTGTATGGTTTAAAGAAAAAGGGCGGCAAAAAGCTTGAGTACATCTTTAACGATCAAGCATTACAGGAACGCCTCGCTGAAATTCCTGATAGGGACAGCATTTCGCTGCAGCGTTATAAGGGTCTTGGCGAAATGGACCCAGAACAGCTTTGGGAAACTACCATGGAGCCCACTAAACGAACCATGCTTCAAGTAAGTATTGAAGATGCTGCTGAAGCAGAACGTGTTGTAAGTGAATTAATGGGTGATCAGGTAGAACCTCGTAAAGACTTTATCCAGAAGCACGCTCATGACGTTCGCTTCCTTGACTTTTAGAAAGGACTAATTTCGTGGCTGAAAAGAAAGATGAAGGAATGGATCTTACGGGATCTACCATCCTTCCAGCTGAACTCAGTAAGGAAATGAGAACTTCCTTTCTTGAGTATTCAATGAGTGTTATTGTTTCGCGTGCATTGCCTGATGTTCGTGACGGCTTGAAGCCAGTTCATCGTCGTATTTTGTACGCAATGAATGAAAGTGGTATTACACCAAAGCGTCCTCACGCTAAGTCTGCACGTACCGTTGGTGATGTTATTGGTAAATATCACCCCCATGGTGACTCTGCGGTATACGACACGATGGTTCGTTTAGCTCAACCATTTTCTATGCGTGTACCTTTGGTTGATGGTCATGGTAACTTTGGTTCAATCGACGGTGATTCTGCTGCTGCAATGCGTTATACCGAGGCACGTCTCGATAAAGCAGCAATGGAATTGCTTCGCGATCTTGATAAAGAAACCGTAGACTTCCAGCCAAACTACGATGAAAGCTTGGAAGAACCTGTTGTTTTGCCAGCACGTTTTCCTAACCTGTTAGTAAATGGTTCTTCTGGTATTGCAGTTGGTATGGCTACTAATATTCCTCCTCATAACTTAGGGGAGGCAATTGACGCTACTTGCGTAATGTTAGATAACCCTGATTGTACTGTTGATGATTTGCTCAAAGTAATGCCAGGTCCTGATTTCCCAACAGGTGGCATTATTATGGGTCGCAAGGGTATTCGTGATGCTTATGAGACTGGACGCGGTAGCTTAACGGTACGTTCAACCTGCCGTGTTGAAGAAGGAAAAAATGGTAGAAAATCTATCGTCGTTTCTGAGATTCCTTACCAGGTAAACCGTACAAAGCTTCTCGAAAAAATTGCAGACCTTATCAGGGATAAAAAGCTGCCTGAGATTTCGAATGTTCACGACGGTGCAGACCGCCATGGTATCGATATTATTATCGATTTGAAGCAAAACGCTATTCCTCAAGTTGTGCTTAATAAGCTTTATAAGCACACACAGCTGCAGGTTGGCTTTGGCTGCAATATGGTTGCACTAGTAAATGGTGTTCCTCGTACGCTTTCCCTAAAGGAAATGCTTCATTACTACATTCTTCATCAGGAAGAAGTTGTTGAGCGTCGTACTCGTTATGACTTAGCAAAAGCAGAAGCGCGTGCTCATATCTTAGAAGGTTTTGTTATTGCGCTTGATAATATCGATGAAGTTATTCGAATTATTCGCGCATCGAAAACTGACTCAGAAGCTAAAGAATCATTGATGCAATCCTTCTCGCTTTCCGAAAAGCAAAGCGAAGCAATTCTCGAAATGAAATTGCGCCGTTTGACTGGTTTGGAACGCGAAAAGATTGAACAGGAATTAGCTGAACTTCGCGAAAAGATTGAATATTACAAGCGCGTCCTTTCAGACAAGAACTTATTAAAGCAAATCATCAAAGAAGAACTGTTGGAAATTAAAGACAAGTACAACACAAAGCGTCTTACTAAGATTACCGACGAAGCAAAAGAGCTTGACGTTGAAGATCTTATTGCTGAAGAAGAAGTTGCTGTTACGGTGACTAAGGCAGGTTATGTAAAGCGCTTACCCGTTGCAACGTATCGCCAGCAGAAGCGCGGTGGTAAGGGAATGCAGGGAGTTAACTTGAAAGAAAGTGACTTCGTAGAGCATCTCTTTATTTCTTCGACGCATGCATACATGTTGTTCTTCTCGTCGTTTGGTAAAGTTTATCGCCTGAAAGCATATGAGATTCCTGAGGCTTCTCGCCATGCTCGTGGTACTGCGATTGTGAACCTGTTGCCATTAGAAAAGGGAGAAACCATTGCGGCAGTTATTGCTACTAAGGACTTCCCTGAAGATGAGTACCTTATGTTTGCAACTGCTTCAGGTATGGTAAAGAAAACCTCAATGAAGTTGTATGACCGCACCCGTCGAGATGGTCTTATTGCTATTAACCTGAAAGACGACGACAAACTTATTTCGGTAAAGCGTGTTGCTGAAGGTCAGAAGGTTGTAATGGTATCTTCTGCGGGTAAAGCAATCATGTGGGATGAATCAGAAGTTCGTGCTATGGGCCGAGACACTATGGGTGTTCGCGGTATGACCGTTAACGCAGATGCTCGAGTACTTGGTATGGAAATTGCTCATCCTGGTAGTGATCTGTTTGTTATTACTGAACTTGGATACGGTAAACGCACTCCCGTTGCTGAATATCCAGAACATCATCGCGGCGGACAAGGTGTTTATACCATTACTATGACACCAAAGAAGGGCTTACTCGCTGCCATGAAAGTGGTAGATCCTACCGATGAAATTATGATCATCACTGAAGAAGGCGTTGTGGTACGTACAGCAGTTTCAGGAGTGTCGCAGCTTGGTCGTTCTACCCAAGGTGTTCATGTTATGAACGTAGCCGACAAAGATAAGGTAACTGCGGTTGCTATTGCTACTTCAAATGATAAAAAGTCAGCGAAAAATCATGAGAATAAAGATCAAATGAATCTTCTTGATCAGGAGTAATAGCTCGTTGAAATAAACATAGTGTTTCCTATGTTTCCCGTGAAACAGGTAAGAGTCTCAAAGATTCTTACCTGTTTTTTTATTGACCTATTCATTCTGCGATTCTGCTTAGCTTCACTTTTTTCGTCTTTCAAATAAAGTTAAGGGCATAGCGAAATAATTCAACGAACTACTTACTAATCCCTTAATCTTTGATTGAACACTTTGGGCTATGCCTTTAAAACTTCATTTTCAAGACGCGTTCAGAATAATCAGAATCGCCGAACTAATAGGTCAATTAAGAATCAAGGGATATAAGCACTACTCAGAAATCTAGCATTTTTACTATTCTGAGCGCAGTTTTAAATGCGTTTTATAAAGCATAGCCCCAGATTAGCTCGAAGAAATTTTGGAATAAAAATTACTAGTGTGCGTTATTTTCGCTATGCCTTTAACGTATTTGAAAACTGATTGAAGCGAAGCTAGTAAAAATGCTAGATTTCTGGGTGGGGAATAAAATTCACTTCTATTGATTTAAGAAATCATCGGGATTCAAGTTAGACACAAAGTCATGAAACTTCTTTAAATCCTCTTCTTCTTTATTGGCAGTAAATTGGAAAGGAAATGAAGCTTTCTTAAAAACCGAATCCATAACAAAAATATCTGCACTCTGCTTTAAAGCAAGCGCTATTGCATCACTCGGACGCGCATCAAGCTCTATAAGATGTCCATGCTGGCGCAAGGTAAGGGTGGCGTAAAAGGTGGAGCCTTTAACTTCGGTAATTAAAACATGATCTACATAAGCATCTAAGCTTGATATAGCGTTGATAAATAAGTCGTGAGTGAGTGGCCTTGGAAGACGGATATCTTCTAGGGCTAATCCAATCTGTGCAGCTTCGGGTAATCCAATCCAAATAGGGATAAAGCGATGATCGATTTCGATTGATTCATGATTGGAATCATTGGCTGTTAAAACCAGAATCGAAGGACTGGCATCTTGGGACATTATTAACGTTTCCACTTTAACGGAAATCATGTAAACCTCCCTTAATGCTATGAATATATTTAAAGAATAACACTCCTAAGGCGGTAAAGAGGTAATAATAAAATTGTTTTATTTTTACCCACCTGGTGATTTAGATATTTTGGTAAATTAATTTAAAAAAATTTCGAAATTTTGCTTGACCGAAATAGGTGAAGGTAGTAAATTATTCGAGCGCGATTTTTCGGGCCCATAGCTCAGCTGGTTAGAGCGCACGCCTGATAAGCGTGAGGTCAGCAGTTCAAGTCTGCTTGGGCCCACCATTATTTTACGGATAAGCGCTCCACCGTGAGCCGAGTTAGCCGATGGAGCGCTTATTATAGAGAATCGCACATATGGGGCATTAGCTCAGCTGGGAGAGCGCGGGCTTTGCAAGCCTGAGGTCAGGGGTTCGATCCCCCTATGCTCCACCAAGTATCCAAGGTCGTTCGTAAGAACGGCCTTTTTTTACGTGTGAAACCTTGCTGATTTTACATTGACCTGATGTATAAGTCGGTGTTTCAAAATACAATTACGTACTGGCTATAAAATAAGTACGTGTTTTACGACGTAGATTTGTTTCGCTTGAGAAAGAAGAAGCTTACATGAAGCAAGAAAATATTCGCAACGTTGCAATCATTGCGCACGTTGACCACGGTAAAACAACCTTGGTCGATCGTCTCTTGTACACTGCTGGTGTATTTCGAGAGAACCAAGAAGTAGCAGAGCGCGTTTTGGACTCCAATGATCAGGAACGCGAGCGCGGCATTACTATTCTGTCTAAGAATATTTCTATTACGTATAAAGACATCAAGATTAATGTTATCGACACGCCTGGCCATGCTGACTTTGGCGGCGAAGTCGAGCGCGTATTGAATATGGCAGATGGCGCTCTTCTTATCGTTGACGCTTTTGAAGGTCCTATGCCTCAGACTCGTTTCGTACTTGAAAAGGCATTATCACTGGGGCTTCGCATTGTTGTAGTAATCAACAAAATTGATCGTCCTGGTTCTCGTCCTGAAGAAGTTGTCGATGAAGTATTCGATTTGATGGTAGAGCTCAATGCTTCCGATGAGCAGTTAGACTTCCCTATCATTTATGCCAGTGCGGTTAATGGTTATGCTCGCTACGATGCAGAAGATGGCAACATGAATATGGTTCCTCTACTGGAGACTATTCTGAAAGAAATCCCTGCACCAGACTGTGAGCCTAATGGTCCTGTTGCTTTGCAAATTTGTACCGTTGATCATTCCAGCTTTGTTGGTCGAATTGGTGTCGGTCGTCTTCATTCAGGCACGATGCATAAAAACGAGCCTGTTCTTGTTATCAAAAACGATGGTACGCGCTACAACACGTTAATTAAGCAAGTGTTCACCTTCGAAGAATTAGGTAAAAAGGAAGTTCCTGAAGCAGGTGCGGGTGACATTATTGCGGTTGTAGGCATTGAAGATGCTGATATTGGCGATATGGTAACCAACCGTGAAACGCCGGTAATTCTTGATCCTATTGAAGTAGAAGAACCTACCATGTCTGTTGTATTTGAAGCTTCTACCTCTCCGCTTGTTGGTCGTGAAGGTGAAATAGTTCAAGCACGTCAGCTGAAAGAGCGCTTGTTCCGTGAAGCGGAATCAAATATCTCGATGCGCATTACTGAACTTGAAGATAAGTCTGGCATTGAAGTTGCCGGTCGTGGTGTTCTTCATCTTTCAGTTTTGATGGAAACCATGCGCCGTGAAGGATATGAATTCCAGGTTGGTCGTCCTCGCGTCATTATTAAAACCGATGCTAATGGTAACAAGATGGAACCTATTGAAGAAGCAACGGTTGATACTCCAAGTGAATACGCGGGTAAATGCATTGAGGTATTCGGCACTGCAGGTGGCGAAATGACTGATATGTTCCAGCGCGGAGAACAGACTCATCTTGTTTTCAAGATTCCCTCTCGTGGAACTATGGGATTACGTACCAAGCTTCTCAATGTTTCTCATGGTGAAGCTACTATGTTCCATCACTTTAGTGAATACGGTCCTTATCGTGGTGAATTCAGCGGACGTAAGAATGGTTCTATGATCGCTATGGCTACAGAAAAATCAGTAGCGTATGCGTTGGATACCTTGCAGCAACGTGGACGCCTATTTATTGGTCCTGGCGAAGACTGCTATGAAGGCATGATTGTTGGTGAATCTGCTAAAGAAGGCGACATGGTAGTAAATGTTGCTAAGGCAAAGCAACTTGGTAACCAACGTTCTGCTGGTGCCGATAAAGCTATTCAGTTAACCCCTCCTGTTACGTTTACGTTGGAAGAGGCACTTGAATACATTGAAGATGACGAATTGGTTGAAATCACGCCAAAGTCTATTCGTCTTCGTAAACGTCTTCTTTCTGCAACGGAACGTCGTAAGGAAGCGAAAAATAAGTAGTTTGTATCTTTAAACTCAGATAAAACTCTAAAGATTGTTTTAAGTTTTTATCCACTGAGGCACGCCAGCTTTGCTGGCGTGTTTTTTGTGTTACTGACTTTTCTTACATGAAATAAGTAGTATTCAGGTTGATTATGAAGAGCTTGTGATTAACAGGCTGTAATAAATGGGTAAATTGTGCGAATAGGTTGTGATTGTAAGCTTTGTGCCAAAATAGCGAAGAACCGCTGATTAGTGCGGTTCTTTAGTATTAAATAAGGTAAGGGAACTAAATGAAACACAAGGCTTTACTTCGTAAGGTATCTATTATTGGTGTTTCCGCAGCATGTTGTTTTGCGCTTGTTGGCTGCGGTGGTACGAATTATGGATACACCGGAGGCGTAGCAGCTACGGTTAATGGCTCTGAAATCGAAGAAGACACTATTACAAAGTATATTCAGGATTTTCGTACAAGTTCTGATTTAACCAGCGACCAAGACTGGGCAAACTGGATGAATGAAAATTCGCTTGATCCTTCTACGGTACGCAGTCAGGTTATTGATTACTACACCGAAGTTGAATTAAAAAAACAAGCCTGCGATGAAAAAGGGATTTCGGTTGATCAATCTGAGGTTGATGAGCATATCGAATCCATGAAATCAAATTATTCCAGTGACGAAGAATGGCAAAGCGCTCTTAGCAGCACAGGAATTTCTGAAGATCAGTATCGTCAAGCAATCGAAGAAGGCTTCCGTGACGAAGCTTTAATGGAAAACGTTGCAGGTGATTCTGCGGAGGCTGACGATTCAGAAGTTTTAGAGATGCTGAACACCTACTACACCATGTTTGATGGCGCTAAACGTTCTTCTCATATCTTATTCTCCTCTGATGATGAAGCTACCGCTCAAGAAGTTCTTGATCAGATTAATGCAGGAACCCTTGATTTTGCAGACGCAGCAAAACAATATTCCACTGATACCGCTTCTGCTGAAAATGGCGGCGATGTAGGTTGGGACGCAACTAACACTTTTGTTGATGCCTATACAACTGCTCTCGGCGAACTGTCAAAAGGCGAAGTATCAGGTTTAGTTACCAGCGATTATGGTATTCATATCATTAAGTGCACCGATAAATTTTCTTGCGACGGCACCGCTGATTCTTTAGATGATTATCCAAGCGAATTCGTTGATTACATTTCTAATATCGTAAAGAGCCAGAATCAATCTAGTGCATACAATGACTGGTTCACCTCTTACAAAGACCAGGCTGACATCCAGATTAACGATATGCCAGAAGATGTTCCTTACAACTTGGATATGACCCAGTACGAATCCGAAGAAGGAACTACTGATGAATCAGGTGATGGTTCCTCAACTGAAGGTTCTTCTGAAGAGGGAACCGACGCTTCAAGCGATGGATCCTCTGAACAAGCAACTGAGGATCAGGCTGCAACTGATGAATCTTCTTCCGATCAGTCAACCGAAGGTCAGTAATTCGATACCGATTGGGTTTTATACCACCAAACAGTTCGAAGGTTGGTAATTACCTACACTTTGCTTGAAAGTAATAGTTTTCTTTAGGGCTACCGAGTATTATGAGGTGGCCCTATTTATTTTTGGAGGAACCAAATGTGTAATGAAGAAATCCCCTTGATTACCCTACACAATGCTGTTGTTCGCCGTAATGGTAAAGACATTCTTTCGATTGATGATTTTGATCTTGCTCAAGGTGAAAGTATTGCTTTGATCGGCCCTAATGGCGCAGGTAAATCAACGTTTATTAACTTGATTACTCGAGAGGTATTTCCTTTATATAGAGAACATCCTCCTGTTTTATTTAAAGGCAAGGCATTGGTAACGCTTCAGGAAACAAAGAAATGTCTTGGCGTTGTTTCTGCAACTATGCAAAATCAAATTACGGTTCATCTTCCCGTATTTGAAGTGGTATATGGTGGTCTACTGGGATCATTAGGTGTTCCTCGCCAGTATTCAATGACTGAAGAAGGCAAAGCTAAGGTAAGCGAAATCCTTGAATTTTTGGGAATTGATTATTTGGCAGATCGAGATGTAATGACTTTATCTTCTGGTCAGGCTCGTCGTGTTTTGATTGCTCGTGCGTTAGTACACGATCCAGAGGTATTGGTGCTAGATGAGCCAACTACGGGTCTTGATCCTGAAGGAATGTACTATGTGCGCAAAACCATGCGTGATTTAACAGCAGCAGGTAAAGCAATTATTTTGGTTACACACTATCCAGAAGATATTATTCCTGAAATCAAACGAGTGGTAATGATTAAAGAGGGCAAACTTTTTGCTGATAAGCCTAAAGAAGAAGCCCTTACTACTGAATGTGTTTCTGGATTATTTGATGTTCCTTTAAGAATATTGTCACAAGATGGCTATTATTCTCTTGTTACCGAGTACTAATTTAGTGTATACTGCCATACTGCACGTGTAAAACACGGCAAGCTGGAGAGATGTCCGAGTCTGGCTTAAGGAGCACGATTGGAAATCGTGTGTGCGCCAAAAGCGTACCTGGGGTTCGAATCCCCATCTCTCCGCCAGGAATTTCAAAGCCGTTCGTTAGAACGGCTTTTTTCATATTCGTAAGACTTTCAACAATGAAATAGTATGAGTGTGGACTTTCTCTAAAACGGTAAATGAGTTACACTAACGTAGCCCTGAGAAGGGAAAAACGAATAGCTTGGAAGGATGGCAGAGCGGCTGAATGCGGCGGTCTCGAAAACCGTTTTACCGGTACTCCCGGTAACGAGGGTTCAAATCCCTCTCCTTCCGCCAGAATTTTCATGACCTCGCTTATGAGGTCATTTTTTTAATGGCCGTCACTGAAACAAAGCCGTTACTCGGAGTAAAAGTAGCACGACCACGCGGTCGTGCTACACTTCAAGCAATTAATAACAAACTAAAACGACCGACAAACGATGAAAGGATTATCCATGGCTGAACGTATGGTTGATCCCGAGGCAAATGCCCCTGAAGAAGACATTGATGATGTTTTAAAGACTGTTATCCGCGCAGTTTTAGATGAAGCTGCTGCAAAAATGGAAGGCGGAGAAGAAGTCGTACCCTTCACTGGTTTAGCAGTAAAAGAAAACTTGTTTATTGAAACTCATCCTGGCGATGACGTAGAAGAGTGCTTCTTAGCAGCTCGCCGTGAAGTTGAGGGTGCTCGTGGAGCAACTGCGTATGCATTTTGCTATGACGGCTATATCGAAACCGAAGATGGTATGCGCGATGCCTTAATTGCCGAAGGCGGATTGCCTGGCGAAGAGCAAGCTTATGCGTTTGGTTATCTTTATGATGACAATGGTATTAATAAAGAAATAACCTATATCGGCCCTGCTCCTAACTTTATGGAAAATCTTAAACTCGAGCTCGATATGGAAGGTAGCTTAGATCCAATGGCTGATCTTTCAGCTAATCAGGAAGATCAGGTGGATGAAGCTCAGGTTGAAGCAATAGCCGACAAACTTGAAAAGGCAGCCGAAGAGGCAGAAAAAGCCCAAGCGGAAAAATAAGGCTGCACACACTCTTGAGCGAGCTTGGATGATCTAGCTTGGAATAGCTGTTTGGGTAAAACAAGCTTTTAGAAAATGAACTAAAACAATGAACTAAAACTCAAAAACGAGACTGAAGACATAAGTTTTCAGTCTCGTTTGCTTTCGGAGTAAGGGTTTGACCTATAACTCAAGGGTTTTTGGATGAAAAGATGAGCTATTAAACAAAGACAGCTTTATACGTGAAGACGAGACGAGATAAATATAGGAGATAAATACTCATCGAATATAAGTACAGATATGAGTCAGATATGAGAATCATGCAAGAATCACGATATGAATATGTGCAGAAAATAGTGCTTAAAGTAGAAATAGGTGTGAATTCTTTTCGGTAGCATACTAGCTAGGTAAGTAACGCATGTGGTGGCTAAACGACATGTGTTTGAGGTCTGATCTTGAAAATCGAAGAGGTAATGTGAATAAACCGTGAGTTCCTAACTGTTTACAATTGCGAACACACAAGCAGTTTGTTACTATGGTTCGGCTATTCCTGCTTCGGGCATGCCTTCAAATCCCGAAGCCGTAAGTCCAGAGGAGGTGAACTGATGAAGGCTTATGAACTCTTGTATTTTGTAGCTCCGTCAATCGACGAAGAAACCCGTATCGCAGTTATGAAACGTATCGAGACCGCCCTCGCAGAAGGTAACGGTGTTGTAGATAACGTAGACAATTGGGGTAAGCGCAAGCTCGCTTATGAAATCAATGGTCTGACTGACGGTGATTACACCCTTATCGATTTCCATGCAGAGCCTGCAAACATTGCAGAGCTTGATCGTGTTTTGCGCATCACTGACGCTGTTGAGCGCCACATGATCGTTGCTCGTCCTGATCGTGACTAGTTATCACTTTATTATTTGGAAATCAAAGGCGAACAGAATTGTTCGTAGCATGAGAGAGGTTCAAAATGAGCATCAATCGCGTAATCATCACTGGTAATCTTACTCGCGACCCTGATCTTCGTTCTACTGCAAGTGGAATGCCAGTATTAGGCTTCGGCGTTGCAGTAAACGATCGTCGCAAGAACCAACAGACAGGTGAATGGGAAGACTATCCTAATTTCATCGATTGCACTATGTTTGGTGCTCGTGCTCAGTCTGTTTCCCGTTTCCTTCAGAAAGGAAGCAAGGTTGCAATTGAAGGCAAACTTCGTTGGAGCCAGTGGGAACGTGACGGGCAAAAGCGCAGCAAGATTGAAGTTATTGTTGATGAGATTGAATTCTTATCTCCTCGCAATGATAACGGTATGCAGCGCAACACTATGGCTGCTCCAGCAGCAGCGGCACCTGCCGCGGCACCTATGGCAGCGCCAGTAGTTGATGCCTCCGTCTACGATACTGATATTCCGTTCTAATCATTCGAAAGAGGTTTACATGTCTGACTACACAAAGCAGCCTCGTCGAAAGTACTGCCAGTTCTGCAAGGATCACGCAGAATACGTAGATTACAAAGACACTCAGATGCTGCGTAAGTATGTTACTGACCGTGGGAAGATCAAGCCCCGCCGTGTAACGGGCGCTTGCACCCAGCACCAGCGCGATATCGCTAATGCCGTAAAGCGTGCACGTGAAATGGCTCTCATGCCTTATGCTGTGCCTGCAGTAAGCGGCCGTGGCGATCGTCGTAATCGCTAAGAGGAGGATGAAATGAAAGTAATCCTTTTGGCAGAAGTTAAGGGCAAGGGCGGCGAAGGCGACGTAGTAGACGTTGCTGCTGGTTTTGCTAACAACTATTTATTCCCAAAGCGCTTGGCTGTAGCTGCTACTAAGGGTAACCTGAAGCAGCTCGAGCAGCGCAAGCACAACATTGCAGCTCGTGAAGAGAATCGTGTCGCAGAAGCTAACAAGACCAAGGAAGTTCTTGACGCTCTTACTGTTAAGGTTGAAGCTCGCGTAGGCGAAGAAGGCGTTCTCTTTGGTTCTGTAACTTCTCAGATGATCGTAGACGCTATCAAGGCTCAGGCTGACATCGAGATCGACCGTCGTCGTGTTGAAATGAAGTCCGCTATTAAGTCTGCTGGCGCTCACGAGGTAGCAATTTCTCTGTATCGTGACATCAAGGCTAACTTGACCATTCTTGTTGGCGATGCTGAGACCTTTGCTACTACTGAGGCAGCTGAAGCTCCTGCAGAGGCTGAAGCTGAAACTGCAGAAGAAGTAACTGAAGAAGCTGCTGAATAACGTAGCTTACTTGCTTGATTTAAAAGGTCGTCTGATTTTAATCAGGCGGCCTTTTTCTTTGAGTTTTTTCTTTATAGTGGTGTTGTATTATCTTTTTACCTCGGAATAGTTTTTGATAACGCGGTAACGTAACTAAGGAACGGAAAAACAGTGCCCGATACACGGAACAACAATTCAACGGACATTAATAAAACATTCCCTCAAAACATCGAAGCAGAACAAACAGTTCTTGCTGCGTGCTTGCTTTCAACGGGAGTGTTTGAAGAGGTTTCTTTAAAGTTGAAACCCGAAAGTTTCTTCCGTCCTGCTCACCGTATTATTTTTGAAACTATGCGTGAAATGAATTCGCGCTCTATTCCTATTGACGTTATTTCTGTTTCCGACAATTTGAAAGCAAGCGGGCAGCTTGAAGCTATTGGTGGACAATCGTATCTGCTGGAATTGGCGGACAATACGTTTGCATTTACAAGTTGGCAGCACCATGCCGAAATTGTTGCTCGTGATGCAATGCGTCGTGAACTCTTGCGTGCTTCGGCTCAAATTACTTCTCTTGCGTATGATTCTCCTTCTGATCCTAAAGAATTAGTATCTCAAGCAGAAGCTGCGCTCTTTAATGTTACTGAACAAACGGTAAGTTCTACGTTTAAAGATATTCAGACTCTCATCATCGAAGCGAATGATGAAATTGCTGAAATGGCTAATCGCGCAGGTACTATGCAGGGTGTTCCTACTGGTTTTACCGATGTGGACAAGTTGTTCTGTGGTTTGCGCGGTGGCGACCTGATTATTTTGGCGGCGCGTCCTGCCGTTGGTAAAACTTCATTTGCTATGAACTTGGCAACAAACGCTGCAAAGCTGGGTTCAACGGTAGCGCTGTTTAGTTTGGAAATGTCGTCAGTCCAGATTACTCAACGTGTGTTAGCAGCAGAAGCAGGCATGAGCTTGTCGCGTTTGCGTGGTGGCCAGCTGCAAGACAGTGACTGGAGCGAACTTGTACGCGTATCAGGTGAACTTTCGCAATACGATTTGTATGTTGATGATTCGCCTTCGCTTTCCATTGTTGAACTTCGTACCAAAGCGCGTCGTATGATGCGCAATAAAAAACAAGGTCTTATCATCGTTGACTACTTACAGCTTATGCAGCCTGTCATTCCTCACCCCAACAACCGCGCAGTAGAAGTTGCTGAAATTTCGCGTGGTTTGAAGGTACTTGCAAAGGAATTGAACGTTCCTATCTTGGCCTTGTCTCAGCTTTCTCGTGGCGTTGAAACGCGTACCGATAAACGCCCCATGCTTTCGGACTTGCGCGAATCGGGCTCTATCGAACAGGACGCGGACATCGTAATGTTCCTTGATAGAAGTACATCTGAAGCGGAAGCAGAATCGGATAAGCGTCCCGATTGGGGCATGGCAGAACTCATTGTTGCAAAGCACCGTAATGGTCCTACGCGCGACATCCCACTTACCTTTATTCCAGAATTTACGAAGTTTACTAATCATTTCGACGATTCAGGCTACTAATTTTTATCATTGTTGAATTTCTGATAAAGGTTTCAGGTGCTTTCGCGTTACACTCAAAGCATGAGTACCGTAACGTTTATACATGCTGCAGATCTTCATTTAGGGGCACCATTTAAAGGGCTCAGATCCATCGCGCCTGAATGGGCAGACATTCTCTTACAGGCAATCCCTGAAGCATTCCGAAACGTTATTGATATTGCTCTAAAAGAAAAAGTTGATTTTGTTGTTCTGGCGGGTGACATTTTTGATAATTCACACCCGTCTTATGCAGATTTTTCTCTGTTTTTAGCTGGACTAAAACAATTAGATGAGGCGGGTATACCCGTTTATTTTGTTACGGGAAATCACGATCCTTTTATTTCGTGGGATAACTCGTTTGCTGCTTTGCCAGATAACACCCATTTATTGGGAGCAACAGGGCCAGAATTCACCTATTATCAGCGCGATGGTAAACCGCTTGCGCTTATAGGTGGTCGTGGCTATTACACACAATCTTTCCCTCGTAACGAAGATATTTCTGAGGGTATTTCACGTGAAACAGCCACTGCTGAACTGGGGATTTCGGCTCCTTTTATGATTGGTATTCTTCATACGGGACTCGATATTGACCTTACGCGATCGCCGGTAAATCCAAAAACGCTCCTTAAGCGCGATGTTGATTATTGGGCTTGCGGTCATGTTCATCAACCAAAAGTATTCCCTTCGGAAGAGGACCCTCGCATCGTGTATTCGGGTTGTCCTCAAGGTAGAGACATGAAAGAAGAAGGCGAACATGGAGTGTTTAAAGTAACACTTTCTTCCAAAGCGCCTATTCGGATTGATTTTTTGCCAACAGCAAAGGTGGCCTGGAAACGTCTCGAGCTTAATGTTTCTGATTGTGCAACTATTGCCGATATCCAAGAAAAGATAGTAAGTGCCGAATTTGGTCAAAATGCCAAGACCCGTTGTCAACGCATGATGTTTCGCATCACTCTAACGGGAAGAAGCGCGCTTCACGGCGATTTAACTTCACAGGTTTTAGAAGATATGCGCGCTATTCTCAACGATGGTTATCCGTTTTTCTATATCGATGCACTGCTCAACAAAACTAAACCTTCAGTAAAGACGCAAACGTTGCGCAAAGAAGGACTGTTCCCTTCAGTATATTTAGAGGTAATGGATCACTACCGTTTGGATAAAGACAAGATACTACTTGATTTAGAAAAGCAGTTTTATCAGCGGGAATTATCTCTGCCAACCTCGCTTGAGGCAAAGTACTCTGAACTTTGTGCAGATGCCGAAACGCTTGTTTTGGATCTTTTGGGGAGGGATGGTGAATAATGGCTAAAAAACCAAAGATTTCAAAATCCATCCCCTCATATTTTCTTGAGCACATAAAAATGACGAGTTTTGGCAAGTTCGCCAACATTATCGTAGGTCCTTTTGGTCCAGGAATGAATGTGGTATATGGACCTAACGAAGCAGGCAAAACTACCTTAAACGAGCTCGTAAAAGGAGTGCTGTTTGGCTGGCCTGCTGCGCGCGGAGAAGCAAATCCCTACCGTCCAGAAAACACTGATAGATCGGGCAGTTTGTTTTTTAAGGATGAAGCAACAGGTGATGTTGTCGAATTAAAGCGCGTAAAAAACACCGATGAACTTAATCCGCCAGTCCCGTTGCTGACTAATATTGATCGTGAAACCTACGAAACTATGTTTTCGCTTACGAGCGATGAACTTTTGCGTCTAGATAGACATAGCGATATTACTGCGCGCTTGCTAACGGCAGGTTCGGGCACCTCTGCGTCTCCCGCTCATGCGCTGGAATCTATTTCTGCACAAATAAAAGCACTGACTTCTCGTTCGGCACAAAATCCTGATGCGATTGGTAACTTGAAAAACGAACAGAGTCGACTGAAAGCTCTTGTACAAACGAGCCGAGAAGAAGCGGATAACCTGCGCGAACAGGAACATATGTTAGCTTCGCTTCGCCCACGCAGGGATTTAATGCGAGAAACACAAGATCGTCTTAACAGCGAAATAGAAAATCTTACCCAAACTGCAACCCAGGTAAGTTCGCTTGATGCAAGAATTGCTTCGTTGCAGCAGGATCTGGACCAGTCTTTTGGAAATAGCGAATCGTCAAACTCCGCTTCGCTTGTGCCTGATAATGATATTGCCGAATTAGTAGATCTTACCCAAGCACAAGAATACCGTCTGCGTGATTCTTTAGACGAATTTGATGATCGCAAAGCTAAATTAGAACACAGTGTTGATAAAGCACGCGAAGCGGCCAATACGTCACGTGCGGAATATGAATTCCATACAGAGGACGCGCATAAACAACAGCAATATGACCGAGCACGCAAACAACGCTGGGCTCAGTTGGCATTTGCTATTGTGGTTCCTTTGATTATGGCTTTCATTGGCGTTTACATTGTCAATCTTGCTCGGCAAACAACGGGTGCTTCCTATTTGGTAGTAGGCGTAGCGCTCGTTTTGGTTGCTCTTGTTTTGGCTGTGGTGGGCGTTGTTATCAGTATGCGACCAACACGTTCCGAAGAAGAATGGGAAGATGCTCGTTCTAAAAAAGAATGGGTCATGCAGCAAGACCAAAAAACGCTCGAAATATGTGAAGCTCAATCTCGTGAATACAGTGAATTCATAGAACAGCAACTTATTCAATCAGGTCTTGGTGCTGCTCAAGGATCCACACGCAGGGCCCGTCGACTCCTTGATCAACTGCGGGAATACCGTTCTGCACAGGATCTTGCAAGCCAAACAAAGCAAGCCCAAGCGCTTCATCGTGCTTCCCTGCAGGACGCTCTTGATCAGGCATATCGTGATCGTAAGGATATTTGTAATGCTGCGGGGTTTGATAAGGATGCTCGAGTTGAAGATATTAACCAAGTAATTGAGCGCAAAGTTGCTGAGCGAAGCAAAACGGCGCAGACAATAGGAGAAACCGAACGGCAAATAGGCGAAATTACCGAGCGATTAACTGCAGCACGAAGGACAACTTCGTTTGATGAATTGAAGTTTCAAAACGAAACCATTGAAACGCGCTTGCAGGACGATTATCGCCAATTGGCCACGCTGCTTATTGCGCAGCGCTCGCTCGAAGATGCTATTGCGCAATGGGAACGGAAAAGTCAGCCTGAGGTATATCGCTGCGCATCGCGATTGTTGTCTCAAATGACCGATGGCGCGTGGTGTACGGTGCGTATGAATGCGCAAGGCGATATCGAAGTGGTTGATGCAATTAAAACTACGCGTGCCCCGCATTTGCTTTCGCTCGGTACACGCCAGCAGCTATATTTAAGCCTGCGCATTGCTTTGCTTATGACTGCAGAAAACGTGGGCAGAGGGCTTCCTATAATGTGCGATGACATATTGGTGAATTTCGATAATGCGCGCAGAAAGCAAGCAGTTCGAGCACTTGCGGAATTAGCACGCAGCCGCCAAGTTATTTTGTTTACGTGCCATCCAGATATTGCAGCCTTAGTGTGTAAAGCTGATTCAAAGAGTAAATTGATTGAACTGTAGTATTATTCCTTTGTTGGGCAGGATTTTATTTTGCGTTTTGACCTAAAATAATGTCCGTCATGAGACTGCCAGGTAGTTATTGCAACTGCGAAAAGTCTCGTTAAGTTATAAAAACATTGAAAGGACCTTACATGCCAAGCACGGTTCTCCTTGGTGCCCAGTGGGGTGACGAGGGAAAAGGCAAGATCACTGACTTAATTTCAAGTGATTATGATTACGTTGTTCGATATCAGGGAGGAAACAACGCCGGTCATACGGTAATTCACGGCGACACCAAGCTCGCATTGCATCTTATTCCTTCTGGCGTTATGTATGATCACATCACGCCTGTTATTGGCAACGGTTGCGTTATTGATCCTAAAGTTTTAGTTGAAGAAATGCAGATGCTAGAAGAATCTGGCTTCCCTTGCGATCGTTTGCGCATTTCTTGCGACGCTCACATCATTATGCCTTATCACATTGATTTGGACGGAGCATCCGAGCGTCATTTGGGCAAGCACAAGATTGGTACCACTAATCGTGGTATTGGTCCTGCTTATGAAGACAAATTTGCTCGTAATGGCATTCGTGTTCAGGATCTTCTGGATGAAAAGATCTTCCGCGAAAAGCTTGAAGCAGCGCTTGCTATCAAGAATCAAGTTCTTACCAAGATCTACGATTTAAAGCCTTACACCGTAGATCAGATTTGCGAAATGTATTTGCCTTACGCAGAAGTTATGCGCAAGCACATGGCAGAAACTACTCAAATGCTTAATGCGGCTCTGCGTGAAAATAAAAACATCTTGTTTGAAGGCGCACAGGGTACCATGCTCGATATCGACCATGGTACCTATCCGTTTGTAACTTCGTCTTCTTGCTGCGCAGGCGGTGCACCAACTGGTTCAGGTGTTGGTCCTAAGGCAATCGATAAGGTATTGGGTATTGCTAAGGCTTACATTACTCGTGTTGGTTCTGGTCCATTCCCTACTGAGCTTCACGACGAAACGGGCGAATTGCTTTGCAAAGTTGGTGGCGAATACGGAGTAACCACCGGTCGCAAGCGTCGTTGTGGTTGGTTCGACGCGGTACAGGCTCGTTATGCAGTTGAAGTTAACTCTATGACTGATATGGCACTGACGAAGCTCGACGTATTGTCTTGCGTTCCTACCATTAAGGTGTGCGTTGGTTATGAAGCTGATGGCGTTCGCTATGACTACTTCCCAATGCAGCATTCGGTAATTTATCCAAAGAATGTAACTCCTATTTATGAAGAGCTTCCTGGTTGGGAAGGCATTGATATTTCTGATTGCAAGAAGTTTGAAGACCTGCCCGTAAATGCTCAGCGCTATGTTACCTATCTTGAAGAGGTAACAGGTGTTCGTGCTTCTATTATTGCGGTTGGTCCTGACAGAAATCAGACCATCTTTAACGGCTGGGAAAGCCGTTAATGGGTGAAAGGTAAAACAGTGAACATTCTTGTTCTTGGCGGCGGCGGACGCGAACATGCTATTGCTTGGGCACTTGCGAAGTCTCCTCGTTGCGATCAGCTCTATGTTGCTCCTGGTAATGGCGGAACTGCTTCAATTGCCCAAAATGTGAAGAATCTTGACGCAGAAAATGGCGAAGCGGTACTCGGCTTTGCAAAAGACCATGAAATCGGTCTGGTAGTTATTGGTCCAGAAGCTCCGTTGGTAGCAGGCGTTGCCGATGTGGTTCGCGCTGGTGGTATTCCTGTGTTTGGTCCTGATGCGCAAGGTGCTCAGCTGGAGGGTTCAAAAACCTATTCCAAAGAGTTCATGGAAGCAAATGGTATTCCTACTGCGCGCTATGCAAGTTTTACCAATGCCGAGCAAGCACGCGCTTACTGCGAAGAGCTTGGTGCACCTTTGGTAGTCAAAGCAGACGGCCTTGCCGCGGGCAAGGGCGTTATCGTGGCAGAAACGCTCGAAGTTGCCCTTGAAGCAGTGGATGGTTGCTTTAGCGGAACCTTTGGCGAGGCAGGAAGCCGCGTAGTAATCGAAGAAATGCTCACTGGCCCTGAATGCTCGCTGTTAGCTTTCGTTTCTGGTGGCAAAGCATTCTGCATGGCACCTGCGCAGGATCACAAGCGTGCCTATGATGGCGACTTAGGTCCTAATACGGGTGGTATGGGTGTATATTCTCCAGTGCCTATCGTGACCGAAGAAGAAATGGCTGCAATGGTTCAGGTAATGGAAACTGCCGCTGCAGCAACAGCACGCGATCCTTTCACCACCGATTATCGCGGTTGCCTGTATGGTGGTTTCATGCTGACGCCCGAAGGCCCCAAAGTACTCGAATTCAATGCACGTTTTGGTGATCCCGAAACCCAGGTAGTATTGCCTCGCCTTCAGGGCGATCTGGTAGATATTATGCTGGCAGTCGCAGAAGGTAAGCCAGAAGACATTGAGCTTTCTTGGTCAGATAAGTGGGCGGTAAGCGTAGTATTGGCAAGTGGTGGATATCCTGGCTCTTATGAAAAGGGCAAAGTTATCCTTGGCGTGTCAGAGGCACAGCGCATGGACGACGTCATTGTGTTCCATGCAGGAACGGCACTCAACAACGATGGCGAACTTATTACCGCAGGCGGCCGCGTTTTGAACGTGGTTGCTTTGGGCGATACGTTTGAAGAAGCACGTAATCGTGCCTATGAAGCATGCAACCTTATCAAGTTCGAGGACATGCAGTTCCGCAGCGACATTGGTAAGCGTGCTCTTATTGGCCGCAGTGCCTGGGAAGCATAAGTTTTACTAATTAAAGCAAAGCAATAAGTTACAGCAACGTACGTTCAGTGCTGAGATTTGAAACGGGTCACCCGTCCTCCTACCGATGTTTAGGAATTATGATTCCTAAACATCTATGCGTCGGACTCCGCCGCTTCATCTTTAAATTTTAAATTTGAAGCGTCGAGTGACCCTTATTCAACATCTCAGCACTGAACTTTTTTGTATCTTGTATTTCTTGATCGAAGCGAACTCAGAACACCAATTTTCATTGCGCCCGAAGGGCGCTTATTTAAAAGCATGATGCAGCGAAGCGCACGAAAAAAACGCAGAGCGTTTTTGAGCAGCGAAAGCGGTGAGCTGAGATTAAGAAATACAAGATAAACAAAGCAAATAGCGTAGTAACAAGATTAGACAAATTAATTGCTTGACGAATTGTAAAAGTATCGGTACAATTTCGTTTCGCGTCATACGAATGCGCAACTGGTTGGGTAGCTCAGCTGGTAGAGCAGCGGATTGAAAATCCGCGTGTCGCGGGTTCAAGTCCCGCCCCGACCACCATTTTGAATTGTGAAGCCCCGCACATGCGGGGCTTTTTTGCGCATAGTCTACTTTTTTGTAGCAAAAGTGACGTTCTGTCTACACATTTATAGGGTCGTTGAATGCCCTTTGATAAAATACAGCTACGTTTGAAAGAGGGACTGATGATCGACTTCTCTATACAAGGAATATACCCTCCTTCGCTGCAAGCGCTTGTAGATGGTAAAGTTGCAAGCCGTATTCACAGCAAGGATGCATCACTTTATAACTTTTCTGAAGAAGCTCAGGATTGTGCTCAGAATTACATGGGCTGGGCAACACTTGCCAGCAACCCTCCTTCTCCAATTGAGGAAATCCAGGCTTTTGCCGATGAGGCAATCGCCAAAGGACTGAAAACTGTAATCCTTATTGGTCAGGGTGGATCTACGCAGGCACCTATGACGTTGACTAAATACAACAAGCCCGATTCATCCTATATTGCCTTCAGAACGCTCGACTCAGTGTCGCCTGTTCGTGTGCGCACTATTATGTCTCAGTGCAATCCTGAACACACCATTATCATTCAGTCGTCCAAATCGGGCGGAACTATTGAGCCTTCTTTGGTCATGAAGGCGGTACGCGAGGTGTTGGCAGAAAGTCTGCCCGTTGAAGATATTCCAAAGCACCTTGTTGCTATTACTGATCCAGGTTCGAATTTGGAAAAGCGTGCAAAAGAAGAAGGATGGGCAAAAGTCTTCTTAGGTGAACCTACCGTAGGTGGTCGCTATTCGGCGCTTTCGGTGTTTGGCCTAGTCCCTGCAGCGCTTGTTGGCATGAAGCTTTCTTCTTTGATTGAAAGCGCTCGTGAAGCAGAGGCGCTTTGTGCTATTGATGACCTTGATAATCCCGCATCAAACTTAGCAGCATTTTTGTTCGATACGTATGAGCGTGGACGCGACAAGTTTTCATTGTTCACGCCAAAGCGCGGCCGTGTTTTGGGCTTGTGGATTGAACAGTTAGTTGCTGAAAGTCTTGGTAAAAACGGTTTAGGTATTTTGCCGAACATTGAAGTTGATTCTCTTGTTTTGCGTGAGGATCCAAAGGATCGTACGGTTATTACCTATAACACTAAAACCGATCAGTGGGATGACCGCCAAAACTTCAACCATGCGCTCGAATTCATTGACCCCGCTATTCCTCAGATGCACTTTAAGGTGCTCAACGTTGAGGATTTGGCAGCGCATTTTGTTATGTGGGAATACGCTATTGCGATGGTGGGCTATCTCATGAAGGTTTGTCCTTTCGATCAGCCTGATGTCGCGGTTGCAAAGGCAGAAGTACTACATATTTTGGCAGAGGGCGCCCGCGAGCCAGAATTCGTGGAAGATGGGTTAGCTGAAGTGCCTATCGGCAAGGTTGAAGTACATATTTCTGAAGCCTTGCGCGATAAAACAGAAGAAAATTCGCTTGATGCTGCACTTCGTGCCTTGTTTGGCAGCATTGAGCCAGGCGATTACTTCTCGTTCAACGCCTTCTTGCCTTTCGCGGGCGAAGGTCGTCGTGAGGCTATCGAAGAAATTCGTCACACCGTTGCTTCACACTACGGTGTAGCTTCCTGCCTAGAAATTGGTCCTCGTTATTTGCACTCCACAGGACAGCTTCATAAGGGTGGTCCAAACAAGGGTGTTTATCTTATTATTTCTGCCGATGAACCTAAAGATATTGAAATAGACGATGATCGCGCACAAACTTTAGGGCAACTTGCAAAAGCGCAAGCTTCAGGCGACTTCGCTATTCTCTCTTCACGAGGTCGTCGCTGCGTCCATGTGCACTTACCCGATAATTCGGCTGTTTCTATTCGTGCGTTGGCGAAAGCATTTAAGAAAGTGGTGTATGCATGAGTTGTGAGGCGGTAAAGCTCACAGTTATAGGCGTTGTACAAGGGGTGGGTTTCCGCCCCTTTGTCTATCGTGAGGCACTTTCCCACTATATTACGGGTTGGGTATTAAACACAACAGAAGGCGTGATTGTTCACGCCGAAGGGCAAACAAGCGACATTGACGCGTTTGCGATTGCTCTATCCGAACGCGCACCGCTTGCCGCGCAGGTTCGCGAAATTAACATTGAAGAAGTGCCTGTTGAAGGATTTCAGGATTTCGAGATTCGCTTTTCGCAGGACAAAGAGGTGGAAGAAACCACGCTCGTTTCTCCCGATTTGGCAACGTGCGATGATTGTGTGGCAGAACTCTTTGACCCTAAAAACAGGCGCTACCATTACCCCTTTATTAACTGCACCAATTGCGGTCCGCGTTTTACGATCATGCGTTCTTTGCCCTATGATCGTGCGCAAACATCAATGCGCCCCTTTACGATGTGTCCTGATTGTCAAAGCGAATACGATAATCCTCTCGATAGGCGCTTTCATGCTCAGCCCGATGCCTGCTTTGAATGTGGTCCCCAAATTGGCTGGATAGAATCGAACACATCTTCATCCGCATCTCTTGACGCTCAACTTTCAGTGGAGGACATACAGTGGGCAAGCGACGTGGCAACAAGTGATGCCATTATTTCGCGTGCTGCTCAGTTCTTAAAGGAAGGCAAACTGATAGCTGTTAAAGGCCTTGGTGGTTATCACTTAGTTTGTGATGCAAAAAACCCACAAGCACTCGCTACCTTGCGCCAGCGTAAGCATCGTGAAGGCAAAGCGTTCGCTGTCATGGTGGCATCAGTTGAAGAAGCGCAAGCCTATTGTTTTGTGAATGATGCAGAAAAACGTCAGCTTACGCTTCCTTCCCGTCCTATTGTTTTGCTACAAAAGCGCCCTGATGCGCTTTTTGCACCTGGTCTTGCTGACGCTTTGCCTGAATTAGGCGTAATGCTTCCCTCTACTCCTGTGCAACATTTGTTGTTGCATGAATTTGGAGGAATGCTGGTTATGACCTCGGGCAACATTCATGATGAACCTATTGTTACCGACGAAATAACCGCGCTCGATAAGCTGGGAAGCGTAGCCGATGCATTCCTAGTTAATAACCGCGCTATCGAAGGGCGTTACGACGATTCTGTCTTGCGTGTTTTGAACGCAGGTCCTGCAGGTTCGCTCGTACAATTCATCCGCCGCGCGCGTGGATATGCTCCTTTACCCCTTGCGGTTCAAGGACGCGATGCTACAAAAAGCACTTCTGCTGAAAATACAGCAGAAACCGAAGCAAAAACCTTCTCAGGCGAAACCATTCTTGCGGTAGGTCCTGAGCAGAAAAATACGTTTACCTATGCACGCTCAGAAAAAGCGTTTGTTTCGCAACATATTGGCGATATGGAAAGCGTTGCAGTAATGGATGCATGGCAAGAAACGCGCGGTCGCTACGAGCAGCTGTTCCGCTTGCAGCCTACCCGACTTGTTTGTGATTATCATCCTGAATACCTCACATCGAAATGGGCTCACGAACAAGCGTGCGAACAAGGTTTGCCTTTGGTGCAAGCCCAGCATCATCATGCGCATATCTTATCGGTAATGGGTGAAAACGCGCTTGAAGGACCCGTTTGTGGTTTTGCGTTTGATGGCACAGGCTATGGTCTTGATGGTGAAATCTGGGGTGGCGAAGTTCTGCTTTCGAATCTTGAAACGTTCGAGCGATTTGCAAACTTTGCCTACATTCCGCTGCCTGGTGGGGCTGCCGCTATTAAAAATCCTGCACGCATTGCCTACGGTGCACTATGGGCGTTTGATTTGCTTGATCATCCTGCAGCACAAAACTTTATTCAGCGTGAAGTTCCTGAAGCTGACACCTTTGATCAGATGATTGAACGTGGGATCAACACCCCTCAAACTTCTTCGGTGGGTCGTTTATTCGATGCGGCTTCGGCGTTGCTTGGTATATGCACCAAGCCAAAATATGAAGGCGAAGCAGCCATTTTGCTTGAAGCATGCGTCCATGATTATTTCGCTCATCCTGAAGAACAGCAGCTTTTCAGCAAGCACGATCTACAGAAACGTTCAGAGGCATATGTCATCGAAGTTATTAAAAATGTTGCCACTGAAGAAAGCACCGCAATGGACACTTCGGTGCTACTTTTAGACGTAGCACCGATTTTCAAAGCAATGCTTGACGATATGCAGGCAGGCGTTCCAATTGGACAGATTGCCTGTTGGTTCCATGATGCGTTCGTGCGCGTCATCATGGATATGGCGGAATTAGTTCGCGCTGTATATGGCATTTCTCTTGTAGCGCTTGGAGGCGGCGTGTTTATGAATCGCTATCTTGTCGAGCGCGCATTGGTACAGCTACAAGAGCGCGGCTTTACGGTTGCTCTCAATAAAGATCTACCGCCGAACGATGCATCGATCTCTTACGGACAGGCTGTGCTAGGATTGCACACACAGACCAAGGAGTGATGTGAAATGTGCTTGGCTATTCCTGCACAGGTTAAATCAATTGATGAAGATAACTTGGCAACAGTAGATATTCTTGGCGTTACGCGCGAAGTAGCGCTTGATTTAACCCCTTCTGCTGAAGTGGGAAGTTATGTGTTGATCCATGCGGGTTTTGCTATTGAAGTGGTAAGCGAAGAAGCTGCCCAGGAAACATTGGATCTGATTAAAGAATTTCCCGAATTAGCAGATTTGGATGTGGCGTCTTAAGGAAAAGAAACGCACTGCGCTTGAATAGTGCGGTGTTTTCGTGCTTTTAAACGCTTGTGGTATTAATTATCGCGAAGACAAAGCGGTAAGGACGGTTGTCATGGATTTATCAGTATTTAAAGACCCTGAGCTTGCGAAGGGTCTTATTCATTCTATCCAGAAGTGGGCACCACAGCAGGCAACGCTGATGGAAGTATGCGGTACCCATACGGTGTCAATTGCACGCAACGGCTTGCGCACTATGATGCCCGAAGGCACTCGCTTAGCATCGGGTCCTGGATGTCCTGTATGTGTTACTTCTAACAAAGACATTGATACCGTTATTGCGCTTTCGCGTGTTCCAGGGGTAAAGATTACAACTTTTGGTGACATGACGCGTGTTCCTGGATCGACCTCGAGTCTCTTGAAAGAACAGGCGGCAGGACGCGATATCAACATTGTTTATTCGCCTCTTGATGCGCTAAAGATTGCGCAGGAAAACCCCGAAAGCGAAGTGGTGTTTGTTGGGGTTGGTTTCGAAACAACAACGCCGCTTGTGGCTATGGCCATTAAGCGCGCTCAGGCGTTAGGGTTAAAAAACTTCAGCGTTTTTGTAGCGCATAAAAATATGCCCAATGCTCTTGAAGTTATTGTTTCTGATCCTGCTCTAAAGGTTGATGCCTTAATTTTGCCAGGACATGTAAGCACCATTATTGGTATGAAGCCCTATGAATTCCTGGCAGAAAAATATGGAGTACCTGGGGTTATCACAGGGTTTGAGCCTGTTGATATTTTGCAGGGTATCGCCATGATTATGCGTCAGCTTCATGAAGGTCGTGCCGAAATCGAAATTGCCTATAAGCGTGGCGTGGAAGCGCAAGGCAATACAGTAGCGCTTGCGGCAATTGACGAAGTGTTTGAAACCGTTGACGCTACTTGGCGCGGTCTTGGGGTTATTCCGCAATCAGGATATGCAATTCGTCCAAAATATGCCGAATACGATGCCTTTAAGCGTTTCCAGCCTGATGTTGAACCTACCCAAGAACCTAAAGGGTGTCGTTGCGGAGATGTGTTGCGTGGTGCTATGGCTCCTAATGAGTGTCCCTTGTTTAGAAAGGTTTGTACTCCTGAAAACCCTGTTGGTCCTTGCATGGTGTCATCTGAAGGATCGTGCGCTGCATATTTCCGTTATCTGTAAAGGCAGATCAGAATCAGCGTACCAACTTGTAAGATTAAATTTTTCTTGCGGGGGGGGGCAACAGGTATTATAAGTGCAATACAACATTTACTTGGTAGATGTTGGGTTAGCGCTTGGATATTGAAGCTTCTGCCTTGCGGTATCCTCCGCCTTAAAAGTGTTGGGTGTGCCTATGACAAATATCCTGGGCGTGTCTAAGGTAAACATCTATGGTAAACATAGTGTTCGCAGAGGCGTTTAAAGGCATAGTGCTGCCCGAAAACACCATTTTGGCTTTAAGAGTAAGGATGCATAATGAGGAGTAGGCCAGAGTGTAAGCTTGATCCGCGTATTAAAGCGGTTTGGCGTATTAGCGATGTCATTGTAATTACGATCGTATTTGCCTGTATTGCCCTGGTTGGCATAATTGCATGGCTTGCAGATGAGTCAACGCGATTTTGGTCGACTCCTTATTGTCTGGTTTGCTTAATTGCTTATGTGGTATTGCTGATTCTAGATCTTATTGCACTTACGCCGTTTCGCTATTCTCGCTGGCGTTATCAGCTTTTTGATGATTTTCTCGAAATTGAAAATGGCATCCTTTGGCGCAAGCATATCGTGATTCCGTTTATTCGCGTACAGAATACCGACACGCGTCAGGGTCCTGTTCTTCGTGCATTTGGATTAGCTTCGGTAATGGTATCGACTGCGGGTGCTTCGTTTGAAATTCCTGGTCTTCGTGCCGATGAAGCTGATCAAGTGCGTGATCGTGCTGCTGAACTGGCGCGTATTGCACGAGAGGATGTATAAATGGATACGTCTGATACCCACACCTCTCAATCCGGCCAAACCCAAGGTCAGGTTTGCGAAGAAAACGCTCAGCAAATTCCTAATCAGCAACAACCGTACGTTCAGGAGGCGTCGCGTCAGCGAATACCTGAACGACAGCGCCATAAATTGCATCATAGTTATATCTGGCTTAGCGCAGTGCGCTCTCTTCCTTATGTTTTGGTAGCGTTGGTTGTTTCTATTGGTCCTGCCGCAGGTTCTTTAATAGAGGATTTGGGTAATATTGACGCAAGTAATATGGGACTGCCTATTATCTTTGGCGCTACCGTCTTGTTCTTGCTTATTCTGGAAGGCATTATTATTGGCGCGGCAGCCATAGGATATCGCTATCGCTGGTATGAATTTGGCGTTTCGGAATTTAGTTCGTATTGGGGAATTTTCAATAAAAATCGCTCGCACATTCCTTATCAGCGCATTCAGTCGGTCAACGAAAAGATGTCGCTATTACAGCGAATCGTTGGTGTATGCACGGTTACGGTTGAAACAGCGGGTGGAGAAAATAATAAAGCTCTTGTTATTCCTTATGTAGAAAAATCTGCTGCAGAACGTATTCGCCGTGAAGTGTTTATGCGTAAAAGTCTTATGGCTTCAGGTTTAACTCCGCAAGAAGCAGATGAACGCATGCAGGCACTGGTAGCCCAAGAGCGCATGCAAGCAGAGAGTTCTTTTGCTGCAGCGAATGCTCCAGTTGGCCTGAATGATTTTTCGGGTGCGGTAGGAACTCCTGGTGCGCCTATTCCTCCATGGGAATTGCAAACGCAACAGCAAGCTGTGCTTCAACAGACGCAACAGATGCCGCAAGGGGTGCCCCAGCAGATTCAACAAGGAGCGTTTCCGCAATCTCAGCAAGGAGCATCACCCACCACCAACGTGCTTGATATGCCTGCTGATGTTATGGATGACATGCGCGGAATATTTGCGCATGCAGAAGTTGACACGGGCAAGGTTACTTGCGAATTCGGCTTGTCGAATAAAGAACTTCTGCTCTCAGCGCTTTCGAGTAAAACCTCTTTTGCTTTTGTATTGCTTGGTGTGATATCGGCACTTGCCACTCTTCTGGGCGGGCTGGTAGATGCGCGCATTATTTCGAGTAGTGAAGCGGTGTATTCTGCCGCTTGGCAAGCCATGAGTAGCTCTTTCGGAATGCTATTCTTGCTGTTTATTCTTGGCATTTTGTTGGTGCTTTGGTTGGTCAGCGTGGGTTCTTCTTGTTTGACCTATGCGGGTTTTCGATCGCGCCGACGTGGCAATCGCATCGAAGTAGAGCGAGGGCTAATCACCCATGTTTTTAGTGGCATGGATGTGGAAAGAATTCAGTCTATTCATATTCACCAATCATTTTTCCAGCGCTTGTTAAAGTGCTGTTCGGTTGCCTACGGACGTGTTGGCGCAATGGAAGAAAATAGCAATTCTGATGGAGCAAATTCATCTGAGGCGGACAAGCTCGTCGTTCATCCCTTCTTACCGCTTTCGCGTGTTCAGGAAGTTATTGAAGGATTAACGCCTGAATATCGAACTTTGCCGCAGCCTACCAGACACGTCGATAAGAAGGCGCTTCGTCGCGCACTAACTCGCCGAGTGATTTGGCAAGGGCTCGGTTTTTGGTTGCTTGTAGTTTTGGTATGCACGTGGGCGGTGCTAGGAGTCTTTGTTTCTTCGGAATTATCCCAGGAAGTCTTTTCTGGCATGACGCTCTTGCAGGTGATACTTCTTATTACGGGAATTGTAGGAGCGCTTATTGTAGTAATCGCGGTATTTGAAGCAATAAATGCTGTGCTGTGGTATCGCTTGGCTGCTATGGGCTGGGATCGGTTTGGATTTACTATCGTAAATGGTGGTTTTTCTACCGATTCGGTTACCATTCCTCGTACAAAGATTCAAGCTGCGCTTATTCGCACTAATCCGCTACAAAGACATGCTAAGGTTGCTAGTGTGGTAGTAAATACTGCAGCAGGTGTTGGAAGCACGCGCCATCGTCTTATTGATGTTTCTCGGGGCGATGCAGAAGAATGGCTTACTTGGGCGTGCCCGCGAGGCGGCAATTCGGGAGGTAGTGTGCGTGTCGAATCATGATTGGACACCCTATCCTTATCAAAATTCAACTCAAGACCGCATAACGCGGTTGAAAAAGTCTGTGCGTGAATACACGCTTGGAGAAGAAATTGCCAACTCCATCACGCATGGCATAGGCGCACTTCTTGCTATCGCGGCAATTCCTCTTTGCGTTATTAAGGCGGTTGGTTCAGGAGAGCCGCTGCATCTGGCTGCAGCATTGATCTATAGCATTTTTATGTTGCTCGAATATGTGATGTCAACGCTGTATCACGCGATTAGTGCCGAACGCGCCAAGCGAGTATTCAAGGTGCTCGATCATAGCTTCATCTATTTATTTATTGCGGCAAGTTATACACCTTATTGCCTGATCACGTTAGTTGATGGTGCTGGGATAGGTCTGTGCATATTTGTTTGGGCGGTTGCTATTGCGGGAGTGGCTGCGGAATCGTTTTGGGTATTCCGCCCACGATGGTTATCTGCACTGCTTTACCTTTGTTTGGGATGGGCCGTAGTTGCATTCATTCCTCAGCTATACGCTCTGCTGGCGCCACCAGCATTTTGGCTTTTGCTTGCAGGTGGCCTGTGCTATTCGGTCGGGTGCATCTTCTATGTTTTAAAGAAGGTTCCCTACATGCATTCCATTTTTCATGTATGGATTGTGGCAGGGTCTGTTTGTCAATTCTTGTCCATCGTTCTCTTTGTTTTGTAGTGCTTCATTTTGTAGAGCAACGGTTTATTAACGGATTTAGTTTTTATTCAAAATGGGGCGTATCAAAAGAGAGTAACAGAATGCTTGGCTAGCCAACTTGGCTAACACGCAAGACGGTTTAGATCGCACGTGAGGAAATTGCTTAGTCAGCACGTAAGGCAGTTTTAATCGTGTGCCAGGCAGCGCATAAGAGTAAGCTTAGCGAACAACAGGCGTGAGTGAAAAGGAAATGGTATATCGGTGGCTACTTCGAAACATATTCAACCAAATGCCACCAAGGCCCCTACGCTCTATCGTGGTAACGACAAAGTTCTTGCAGGGGTGTGCGATGGAATTGCTCAGCGTCTCGATGTTGATGCTGTTGTCGCCCGTGTAACCTGCGTTGTTTTGTTCTTGTGTACCGCAGGAATTATTACTATTCCGTATTTGGTGCTGGCATTTGTTTTGCCCAAGCAACCAAACGATAACGAATTACTTGAAGTACATCCTGTATCGGTTGTGTCTGACCGTTATGAAGAAGTGGTTGAAGCGCAGAAATCAACGGTTGTAAAAACACCCGAACGCTATGGCGTGCATGCAGATGCAGGACATGTGCCTCCTGCTCCTCCTCAAGGAGATGGGGTCAATATCGATCAACAAAGCACCTATATTCCGTATCTTCACAACGAAAAACAAGACAATACTACGGAGAGCCGTTCGAACCGCATCCTCATCGTAATTTCAGTAGCAGTCGCCATGACGGCGCTCTTTATTGCAATGGCGAATTCAACCATTGCGCGCCATCCTGGACTAGAGGTGATCTATTTCTGGCCAGAGTTGCTTATCGTTGCGGGCACAACGTTGTTGGTGTGCTTTTACGATCGTCTTTCGTTTGTCGTTCGAATAACGGGGCTTATATTTTGCGTCGAGCTAACGCTTGCGCTTTTGCCTTTTACGCTAGGAATTTGTCCCCCTCATTCGCTTGAACGTATCAGTTTTATTCCTGTTCTGTTTTGCCTTTTAGGGGTAGGCTGCTTCGTCTACTTCTTGATGAAAAAACGGGCAGCTGCCTTAGTTATTATGGTGTTGCTTTTTGGTGTTGCACTAGTGTGGATGCTTGGTGAAGTTGGCCTGGTGGAGCGCTTGTTTGCTGCGGCCTCATATAGTCGACACAATATTACATCACCCCTGTTCAGGGCTGCTCCCATTCATTATTAAGGGCGCATTCATGGCGCTTGAAGGCCTTCGTATCTACCGTTTACCGTGGTCAAAATTTGGTCGAAAATGCCTCTCGCGGTATAATAGTCCGTGCGCATTGCGCTTCTTTGCCAAGCATTTTGCTTTTAGAAAGTACGCAGCAAGGGCTTGCTGCTAAAGCATTTTGGTAAAGAAATAAGGCCTGTGTATTTTTGCTTGAAGATTAATTGCAGTATCAAAAATGCTAAGGCGAAGCCACGGCATTGGAGTTTTTTGGCTAAAGCCAGATCACATAACGGAAATCGAATTGCCCCGATTATTGGCGTTCTTGTAGCTATGATCGCGCTGGTGGCAGTACTGGTATTTGCTGGTGCTACGCAAGCACAAGGTTCGGGTCAAGAAGATTCTTCAACGCTCGGTATTGGTTCGTCCCAAGCAAGTTCTGATGGTGCTCAGCTTTCTGCAGCTGATCGTGCTTCTGGTGCTTCCGAAAACCAAAATGACACGATGAGCGTTTCTGAAACGGTTGATTTAACCGATAGTTCTCAGCGTTCTATTACGGTAAAAGATCCTGATCCCGTAGTGGTTCCCATTGCAATAGACGAATCTAATCCTGAAGCTGTTGCTAAAGCTTCTGAGGTATGTACGCTCGATCCTCTGCCTACCGCTCCTCGCGTTGCGCCTGACGTAAACGATGGAACCTGGTCAAGCGGCAAAGCTACGGCTTACAACATCACTACCAACGATGATGGCCAGGGCAACTTTGGTGTTACCGATACTGCTTCTGGTAGAGCTCTTAGTGAAAACGGCATCACCGTTGCTGTACCTGTATCGCAATCTCATCTGATCGGCAGAATCGTAGAAATTTGCTACGACGGCAAGGTAGTAATTGCTACGGTTACCGACACTGGTGGATTTGAAAAATATGGTCGTTCTCTCGATTTGGCACCAGGTGTCTATAAAGCCTTCGGCGCTTCGGTTCCCGATGAATGGGGCGTACGTACGGTTTACTATCGCTTCCTGTAGTAGTTCGTGTATACCAAACTCAAGTAATCTAAAGACGTCCCGTACAGGTGCGTCTTTTCTTTTTATAATGACGTACTAGACAAGAAAGTAGTACTGAAGTGCAGCGCTCAACAGACCGCTAGATACTGCTAGGTACTATGGCATTCGTAAAGGATTGGTATGAGCAACGTAATTATTGTTGGATGCGGACGCGTTGGATCGCGTTTGGCTTTAATGCTGTCAGACCATGATGATAATGTGTGTGTAATCGATCGTAATCCACGTGCTTTTGCAGCACTTGGACGCGACTTTAACGGTTCAACCTTCCCTGGAGTTGGCTATGACGAAGAGGTGCTTGTTGCGGCAGGCATTGAAGACTGCGACTTTATTGCAGCAGTAACCCAAAGCGACAATGCCAACCTTATGGTGGTAGAAATCGCTCGTCGTCTGTATGATGTGCCCCACGCCGTTGCTCGTCTCTACGATAGTTCTCATGAACGCACCTATATGCAATTAGGTATCGACTATGTGTGTGGCACGACGCTCGTAGCTGAAGAGCTGTTCTCTAAAGCAACATCTGGTATTGGAGATCACATTGCAACGTTTGCTGATTATGAGGTGTTGCAGTTTGCACTCGATCTTAGCTCAACAGGGCAAACTTCTATTAAGGTATCCGAATTAGAATCTCGTCACGCACTTCGAATCTGCGCATTTGAACGAGCTGATGGCAGCATCAGTTCCATTCCGTCTTCTTCAAGCATTCTGTATCAGGGTGATGCGGTATTGGCGGTCGTTGCGCAAAATGCTATTCCCACTATTGCAAAGTTTGCTCAGGACTAACGGAGGAGCACATGTATATCGTTATTGTAGGTGGCGGCAAATTAGGCGCATATCTGGCAAGCACGCTTCTTCGTGGAGATAACCAGGTTGCCATCATTGAAGAAGAAGAAAGTGCCGCTATTGAACTTTCCGAAAAGCTTGATGGTTCTTGCTTAGTCATACATGGCGATGGCTGTTCGGCAAGCATCCAGGAAGATGCGGGAGCTTATCAAGCCGATGTATTTGTGGCAGCAACGGGCCAGGACGAAGACAATTTGGCAGCATGCGAAATTGCAACGCGCGTTTTCGATGTTCCTCGTAGTATCGCTCGCGTTAATAGCCCTAAAAACTTACGAATTTTTCGCCGTCTAGGAATTGAAAGTATTTCTTCGACAGCGCTGATTGCTCACATGATTGAAGAAGAAGCAATGATGGGATCCATGAGTGCGGCGGTAACGTTGACAAGTGATCAGATTGCGCTGACAGAAATCAAAGTTCCCAACATGCGCTTTCACGACAACTACCATGGCGTACGTGCCCTGGATTTGGAATTTGGTGAAGGAGTTCGTCTCATAGCAGTATCTCACGCCGACGAAGTGGAAGTAGTAGGTTCTGAAACACGAATTCTTCCCGGTGATCAAGTTATCGTTGCGGCAGACACTGACCGCGTGGACGAAGCCATCGATTTAGTACGTTCGTTGTAGTTGTATGATTTGTTGCAAAACGGCACAATAAATACGCCAAAAAATAACAGGAAGGAACGCGCATGATTGGTCGTTATACCCGTCCCGAAATGGGAGCAATTTGGGAACTTCAGAATAAGTTTGAAATCTGGAAAGAAATTGAAGTATTGGCTTGCGAAGCTCAGGCTGAGTTGGGTAAGTCTGGTATTACCAAAGAAGAAGCAGCTTGGATTCGCGAGCACGCTAACTTCACGGTAGAGCGCATTGATGAAATTGAAAAAGTTACCAACCATGACGTAATCGCGTTTACTACCAACATGGCAGAATACATCGATGCCGATTTGCCTGAAGGCATGGAACCACCAAGCCGCTGGGTTCACTACGGCATGACTTCTTCCGACTTGGGCGATACTGCACTTTCTTATCAGATCACCCAGGCAATTGACATTATTTTGGCAGACGTAAAGCAGCTTGGCGAAACCTGTAAGCGTCGTGCTTTCGAATTCCAGGAAACGCTCTGTGTAGGCCGCACCCATGGTATTCATGCAGAACCAATGACCTTCGGCATGAAGTTTGGTTCTTGGGCGTGGGCGCTCAAGCGTGCACAGACTCGTTTAGAAGAAGCTCGTCGCGTTGCGGCAACAGGTGCTATTTCTGGTGCAGTTGGTACCTATTCCAGCATTGATCCTTTTGTAGAGCAGTACGTTTGTGAAAAGCTTGGTTTGACGCCTGATCCTCTTTCAACTCAGGTTTTGGCACGTGATCGCCATGCACAGGTTATGACTGCGCTCGCTGTAACCGCTTCTACGTTGGAATCTATTGCTATGCAGGTTCGCTTGCTGCAGCAATCCGATGTTATTGAAGCAGAAGAGCCATTTGCCAAGGGTCAGAAGGGTTCGTCTGCTATGCCTCATAAGCGCAATCCTATTACTGCAGAGCGCGTATGCGGTTTGTCTCGTGTAGTAAAAGCAAATGCTCAGGTAGCATTGGACGATGTCGCCCTGTGGTACGAACGTGACATTTCTCACTCTGGTGCAGAACGTGTTGCGCTGGCCGATAGCTTTATTGCTCTTGATTACATGTTCGGCAAGATGCAGTGGATGCTTGACGGTTTGCAGACCTATCCTGCAAAGATGGAGCACAATTTGTGGCGCACCAAGGGTCTTATTTTCTCTTCGAAGGTATTGCTTGCTTTGGTTCAGACGGGCATTACGCGCGAAGATGCTTACGTTATCGTTCAGCGCAATGCTATGAAGGTTTGGGAAGACATTCAGAATGCGGTAGATGGCCCAACCTATCGTGAGCGCTTGGAAGCAGACCCTGAGGCAAATCTTTCTAAAGAAACGCTCGATGAAATCTTCGATCCTTGGGATTTCTTGACTCGCAAAGATGTTGTATTTGATCGCTTGAAGGAACTCGAATTTTAATGAGCCGATTATTCCAATAAGGCGCTCAGCTGGTTCGTGAAGCATTGAATACTTAGCGCTGTACAGGAGTGCCTTCGTAATATGCGGAAAACATAGTAGGTATGAAAAACGGTCGATGCGTTTGCATCGGCCGTTTTGGTAGATTTTACGCAAAAGGACTTTCGATCGCGCCTTCGATTGGCGTAAACACACGAATGAGCGTGTGATTGTTTTCAGCATCAACATCGTCGATAACCTGGGTGAGTCCTACAAATGAAGAGCAGGTACCCGATGAAACAAGCTGCTCACCATAGTCATCTGCTCCGCTGACGGTGTCGATAGCGAAGTAGCTTTTACTTGCAAAGTGAACGCCGCTTAATGCTGTGGTGGATTTTACGATGAACCAATTTCCACACCAGCAAGGAGCGGTGATGGGGGTTCTGCTGTAGCGGAACCAGGATAGGTTGTTGTAGTTGTATGGGTTTGCCGCGGATCGTGGAGTATAAGTTCCTAAATTAGCAATGCCGCCGCCATAGTTGTAGATACTGGTGAATCCAAAAGAAAAGCCGCTGGTGCCATATCCCACTACATCAGGGGTCATAGATGAGGGCAGGGTCATTTGGTCGACCGTTTGTAAGCTATCGGCAGAAATTTTGGTCAACTGATAGTACATGGTGGTGGAATCAGCGCGTGGAGTAATAATTACTCCATCGGTTGCTGGAGTAACACGAGTAGCAAAGGCGCGCTTGGACGAATATACTACCGGACCTTCCGCAGAACCAAATGAAGCAGCTTTCAGTACGGCAGCTTCGTTAGCCGCTTCTCCTTGCGGGTTGGGGCTCATCTGCCAAAAGGCGGTGTTTTCTACTGCGGCAAGCGAAGGCATAAGCCAGTTGCTATCGCCTTCTTCTACTTGCTGAATACCAGAGGCGCTGCCATTGCTGATGGAAGCGGTGTACACACGCCAACGGGATTGGTAAGGGTTCGATTCGGTCCACACAAGACCACTTTCGCTACAGCGAACATCAAGAATCTCGAAGCCTTCTTCGGCGCCCTGTGCTTCGTTAAGAACGGTTGCTGTGTTTCCGCTCGATAAATACAGCAGGCTAACCGTATTGAGTGGACTTGCGGTATCGGTGGGATTCAAACAGGCGGCAACACTGTCGTTGTCTGCCCAAACCAAAGTGCCAAAAGGTAACTCGAAAGAGCCAGTAAGCTGAATGTAGTCAGTATAGTTTTCGATAAGGGTATAGTCCGCCTGCTGCTCTACCGCATTTTCGGGAACGCTGATAGAAGTAATCTGATCAGAAGAATCGTTATCAAAGGCACTTGAGGCTAATGAAATGCCGCCTCCAACTGCCGCGATGCCGCCTATAGCAGCAGCACCTATTAAAAGGTTTCTTCTGGTGAACAAAACTTCTGGTGTCAATTTAGAGCCAGGAGCAGGACCACCAACATTAAGGGGATTTGGCTGATAACCAGGGGTAGTATTCTTTACCGTCTTTTTAGAGCCAGTGCCAAACTTTGAATGTGCACCAAAGCCTGCGGCAGGTCCCGAGGTAGAAAATCCTTTTTTTACCACACTTGGTTTTCTGCCAGAACGGGCAGAAGGACGGCTTCTGTGGGAATTTCGTGATGGTTGGAGGTTTTTGCCTGGTATGTTTCGCCTACGATTTGATGCCAAAATAACTCCTGGTCAAAGCTATAATATAAACTTCTTTAAAACTATTTATGTACAATATCATTGTGACAGTTGGGTTTCGTTTAAAGTAGTCAAATGAGCAATTGATACAATAATTGCAAACGAATGTGAGAAATAGGTAGCAGCTAAGATAAATTTGGTGCCTATTGGGAGGTACGAATATGACTTCTACTAATGAAAATACTCGTCGAATTCTGTTGGTTGAAGATGAAAAAGCTATTCGTGATGCAGTAGCAGCATATCTCGAACGTGAAAATTATTGGGTAACTGCAGTAGGCGACGGTCAGGAAGCACTCGAAGAGTTTTCTAAACATCATTTCGATTTGGTCGTTCTGGACCTTATGCTTCCGCGTGTTCCAGGCGAGCGTGTATGCCGCGTTATTCGTGACAATTCCAGCACGCCTATCATCATGCTTACCGCTAAGGGCGAAGTTGAAGATCGTATCATCGGCTTAGAGCTTGGTGCAGACGACTACTTGATTAAGCCATTTAGTCCTCGCGAATTGGTAGCACGTGTTCGCGCACTTCTTCGTCGCGTTCATTCTGATGTTGAGCCTCAGCGTGAGGTAATGGACTTTGGTGAACTCACTATCGACATTTCTGGCCACAAGGTTTTGGTTAACGGTGAAGAGGTTGACCTTACTGCAAGCGAATTTAAATTGCTTACCACGTTGTGCCGCTATCCTGGTCGCGTATATTCCCGTATGGAACTAGTTGAAAAAGTTTTGGGTTACGACTTTGAAGGTTATGAGCGCACTATCGACTCGCACGTAAAGAACCTTCGTGCCAAGATTGGTGACAACCCCCGTAATCCTAAATGGCTTCACACGGTTCATGGTGTTGGTTATCGCTTCGAGGATCCAACCAAGCCAAACTAGGCAGAGATAGTGGGCGGAAACTAGCCTCAACCGCCAGAGCTATCGGGCTTTCAAAAATGAGCCTGAGTGCGGTAAAGTACAAAAAGGTGAAACGTATACAAAAAGCGTCTTGCTCAAGCAGGGCGCTTTATTACTAAAAGCAAAGGTATCGGCTACATTTGCAAAACTGAGGTTGATTTCCTTTGGTGTTTGCAAGTTTCATTACTAAGGAGTGCCTGTGTTTTCACGTAAAGAGTCTCAAGGCGCATCGAATGAAGAATTGTCCGAGTTGCCAGGACTAGAGGAAAAGAAGGGCATCAACATTTCGTTTACTAAGCGCGTTATGTTGGTTTCCATTGCTGTTTCCCTGATCACTATCATTTCTTCTATTGTGGTGCTTTCGTTTGTGTGGAATCAGCATTTTCAGTCCTACACGCGCGAAAACGTGCAGCGCGTTGCCGACGGAACTGCTGCCGCCATCGCCGATGGTTACGAACAGTCCAACGGCGATTGGTATAGCGGTGCGTTGTCTGCCGCTGCTTCTGCTTCATCCTTGTACGATTCTGTGTATTTGCAGGTGCGCACCAATGACGGAACAATCGTTTATGACGATCGTCCCGATGAGGTTTTGGGCCCTGTTACCGTTCAAGAAGATGGTTCGAATGTGGCCGCGGCGCCCATTATGGTTAAAGGCGAAAAGGTCGGTACAGTATTAGTTCGCGTACCGGGTTCGGAAACGCTTTTAACAAAATTTGATGAAGATTTTCGCGATAAGTCGTATAACGCAATGTTTTTCGCTGCTGCCATTGCACTGATCATAGCCATGGTTTTGGGTGCAATTTTTGCGCGCGCAATTGTGGCTCCTATCAAGAAAATTACCAATACAGCGAAAGCCTTAAAAGAAGGTGACTATTCGGCCAGAACAGGGCTTTCGGGAACTGATGAAATTGCGCGATTAGGCAATATGTTTGACCTTATGGCGGATTCTATCGAAACGAATCGAAAGCTTGAACGCCGACTGGTTACTGACGTTGCGCATGAGTTGCGCACACCTTTGATGGCTATTCAATCGACCGTTGAAGCGATGATTGATGGCGTATTTGAGCCTGATGCCGAACGCCTAGAGACGCTCAATTCGGAAGTTCAGCGCTTGTCGCGATTGGTTGATGCGTTGCTGAAGTTGTCTCGTCTGGAAAGTCGCACAAAGCCGATCGAGCAGAAAAAGGTCGATCTAACGGAAATGCTTTCTGCGGTAGTACAAACGCATCAAGCCTACATTCATGATGCGGGTCTTAACCTGGAGTTCGAATACGACCCTCATGTATACGTATTTGGCGATGCCGACTTGTTGCGCCAGGCAACAGCGAACCTGATTTCGAATGCGGTGCGCTATACGCCCGAAGGCGGCACGATTACCGTTAAAGCGAAAAAGGGCGACTTGATGGGGCAGATCGTGGTTAAAGACACAGGCATTGGCCTTACCCCTGAAGAAGCTAAGTTGGTATTTCAGCGATTCTGGCGCGCGGATTCTGGCCGTGCTCGTGCAACGGGAGGATTGGGTATTGGACTTTCGGTTGTTAAAGAAATCGTAGATCAGCACAATGGCTGGGTGCGAGTAGAGGGCAGGCCTAATGACGGTGCTTGCTTCACTATCTATATTCCGCTCTATTCCGAAAACTCTCGCAAACGTACTACGAAGCGCAACAGCAGGCAGAACACGAACAGCAGGTAGAGCAAAGGCGCTAACTAAAGCGTGAGTTCAGCTGTAAGGTGCAAGCTGAAGCGTGAGCCTAGCCGAAGTGCGTGCAACAAGCCGCGCTGCGCGGAGCGGTGGCTTGCGCATTGGAAAATTTGCGTGCATAACAGCGCGGCTGCGGATGTAAATATCGGGTGTGTTCGCAAATATCGCTCGTAAATATATAAGATACTTTCTGCTTTTTCGTGCATGTGCTTTGAATATGTTACATAATAGGAACTTGCGAATATTCACTTTAAGGAAGGACCATCATGTCTGGAATCGACATCAAGCCCGACGCACAGGGTAAGGTGCGCGACCTGTACGACCTGGGAGACAAGCTTCTCTTGGTGGCGTCCGATCGCATTTCTGCTTTTGACTACATTTTGGAAGACGAAATTCCCTATAAGGGCCAGGTACTTACGCAGCTTTCCTGCTTCTGGTTTGATTTGCTCTCCGATGTAGTAGACAACCATCTTATTTCTGCCGATGTTGCAGATTTGCCTGAGCAGTTTAAGCCCTATTCTGATTACTTGGCAGGTCGCTTCATGTTGGTTAAGAAAGCTGACATGTTCCCTGTTGAATGCATCGTCCGCGGCTATTTGACTGGTTCTGGCTTGAAAGACTACCAGGCAACAGGTGCGGTTTGCGGCATTAAGCTGCCCGAAGGCTTGGTAAATTCTTCCAAATTGCCTGAAGCTATTTTCACCCCATCCACTAAGGCTGAAATTGGCGACCATGATGAAAACATCAGCTTCGATCGCTGCGTTGAAATCATCGGTGAAGAAAACGCTACTGCTATTCGCGATTTGACGCTTGCGGTATACAACCGCGCTGCTGATCATGCTCGTGATCGTGGCATTATTATTGCGGATACCAAGTTCGAATTCGGCGTGGTTGATGGCAAGATTATCTTGGGCGACGAAGTTTTGACGCCAGACTCTTCTCGTTTCTGGTCTGCTGACACCTACAAGGTAGGCGAAGAGCAGCCAAGCTTCGACAAGCAGTTCGTACGTAACTGGCTGAATGCTAACTGGGATCGTACGGGCAACCCACCTCGTCTTCCTGAAGATATCATCAAGAAGACCAGCGAAAAGTATATTCAGGCATACGAAAAAATTACTGGTAAGGCATTTGTCGCTCAGTAGGATGTACAGCGGAACAGGTACAACGCTAATAGCTAAGAGTGCTTAACAATAGTTGAAGGCGCTTAATAGTTGTACCGTGTTCGATTTTGTGTTCCTGCAATGCGGCCTAGCAAGGAGTTTTAAAGAATGACTCAACGAAACCCCATGAACGAGCGCTACATGGGCGATCATAAGGGAGGCTCAACTCGCAAGAGTGCAGCTTCTGCTAAGCCTGTGTCTAAGGCAGCGTCTTCTGTGCGTCTGCAGTCAGATAAGCCAGAGAAGAAAGGCTTTTTTGCAAAGCGCACCCCTGAAGAGAAACAGGAACATAGGGCTGAGCGAAAGCAGGAGGCCCAGGAGAGCAAAGAGGAACGCAAAACTGGCCGTGCACGTTTGCGTGCAATCCAGCGCTATGTTCCCGACACCCCACAGTTCAAGGCTTTGAACCGCAAGCGCATTATGTACTCTGCGATCGGCTTGGGCGGCATGGTTATCGCTATTTTGCTTTCGTTGTTTATGCCTCAAAATCAGATCATTCCTATCGTGATCATGATTGTTTCTTGGGTGTTCTTCTTCATCAGCGTTCGCATCGACTCCAAACAGTTGCGCCCGTTGCGTCAAGAAGCGTATGAGCGCGCAGAACGCAAAGCAGCTAAGCAGTCAAAGAAGAAGTAATACTTTGGCAAGATAGACAAATCTATAAGAGCCCCGAAACTTCGGGGCTCTTTTGCAATAGAAAGAGATTGTCTTATGAGACTTGTATCTTGGAATGTAAACGGCTTGCGAGCCGTAATGAAAAAAG